>WBZP01000039.1_pt1 | contig 48431 bp, 40 predicted proteins | sample 5204301 | NCBI WGS metagenome assembly WBZP01 (sample SAMN12412401, study PRJNA552823) | activated sludge metagenome | isolation source: activated sludge from nitrification reactor of wastewater treatment plant... | place: USA: Pennsylvania | collected 2017
TTCTACAAATTTATCGGTGAAATACTTATAAGTCAATACAACTAGAAAACTGCCAAGAAAATATAACAAATATCCTATAACTAGCCATAAATCAAACGTTTGCAGTGCATTAACTTCACTTAAATGACATATAATCTGATAAAAATAAATAAATGTTGATACAACAACACAGAGGAAGAAAAAAGCAACCCCAAAACTATTAAAGAAATTATTTGTCTGAATAATCCCTGTGAAAAACAAGTTAACTATTACCAAAGCATACAGAATCCTCACAATATTTTTTTTTGTACTCTTAATAAGTAAACAATTAAAATAATAAGCAAATACAAACGCTGAAATAAAATAATGAATATTATAAAGCCAGTTATTGTCGTCATTATAATCTAATGCTACAACACACGCATATGCAATTAATATTGTTGTAACAATATAATAAATCAAAAGAACCTTTGACTTACCAGATTTATTTGCTCTATATTCAAAATATAAAGCGATTGCATAAATAAAATAAGAAAAAGGTTCCAAGAAATTTCTTGCAAAACTGATCATTTACTCTTTAAATTGACACTATTCCTTATAAAAAATCACTGCTTTCATAATTACTTAATACCAGTTGCGCCTTCTGTTCACAATTTTTATCAAATTCAAACGGGCGGCAGGGAGATGGACAACCGGGCACTGGATTCCCAACGGGTTCTCCTTTTTCATTATACCCTGTTGCATAAACAACCACATTCATCGCATTACCGTCTTGGTTAAATTGTGTTTTAACTGTAACAAAGAAATTTTTGGGTTTCTTAGCAACTAATGTAGCTAAATCTTCCGGATTAAAATAAAGTTCAAGTTCTAGTCCCATAAAAAGTGTTTTAATATTTATAAATAGAATTACAATACTAAAATCATCAAATCAATTCATAAATCAAATAAATATTTCACCTTTTTTTTACCGTTATTTCACCCTAATTCATCATTATATAAACTTTAAGCTACTTCTTACCCACAATCCTCTTTCCACCTCACTCAACCCATATAGGAAGCAATATTTATAGGTAAGATATTTTATTCTTCCAACGGATGATTTGTCAGTTGCTGTTGGCTTATTATTACAATCATAAATCTCAAATTCTTCAAAATCTGTTAAGCAACTTACCGGGAGTTTTGCGCTCCATGCATACATACAAGGTAAGCAGAAAGTATTTAATTTTAACAATTACACTGGGCATTTGTCCTCTTCAAAAAAACCTTTTACCACCTACCAATTTGAAGGAATAATCATGTGCGTTGATGGGGGCTCCGTCTTTCACCTTGTCATCATGTATTACTTCACAGTAAGTTTCTGCGTTGCCATGACTGTTATCTTTATCCCAGCCAATAGTTTTAAAAATGGATCAATAAAATCCGTGCTGGTTTGAGTTTCATAGTATTCTGATTCTAATAGGAAACTATATACTCTTCAAAAAGATATAGGAGGTCATCTACAAACATATAAGCAACATCTTTAGGATTCATGGGAAGGGATAGGGTTTAGATATAAAAATAAGAAATTATGACTCAATAATAATAATAGCAATTGTTTTCCCGTATTTACATACCCAACAGTGCTTTTCACCCAGCTGAATTACCGTTAATTTACTCTTGCCTATATTCTTCATCTTTTCCATTTTTACTTTGAATTAGATAACTAACATTTAATTAACAAAAAATAAGCTTTTATGAAAAGTAAGATATTAAGCAGGATACTAATTGTACTTCTATTTGCTATTCTTTTACAAAAAGAACTTTTTTCACAATCGTTGAAATTTAACAGTACTCTTATTAAGGTTAAAGAATCAGTCACAATTCAAAAATTAAAAATAATAATTAGTAGTGTTGAAAAAGTTAATCCATTAACAGTTAATATTATAGACAATGGAGAAGGCTCTGCTACATTGGGTTCTGATTATTCAATATTTACGGCTTTTGTGCCTCCGGGATCATTTACATTAAATGCCGCAAATGCATTTACACAAGTGATCACCATTGATATTTTGAGCGATACAGATACAGATGAAGACACTGAGGATATAAAGTTTCATTTTTTGTTTAGGAACATTAATACTAATAGTTTAGCTGACTCCGTTGTTATAATCGAAATTTCTGATGATGCGAAGTCTGAAAAAGCAAAAAAAGATAAAGAAGATAAAAAACTAAATGATCAAAATGATCATAAATTTTTAGAATTGCCAGGTATTATTGATACGACAAACCGTAACAAAACTGAGTTTTCTCAATACACAGATTTTCTGGGTTTTGGTAATGATAGACCGAACGGGCTTATTCAGCAAGAATTTCTTTGGAAATGGGCAATTGTCAAAAGAGAATTCAGATTAAGCAAAAATATTTACCTACAACCTATTCGTTCTATTTTATTGCCATCTATTCTTTTTAACAGGATTGAGAAGGGAAAAGACACAGCAAGTTTATTTTACCCTGTAGGTTATACCATTAAGTCAATTACTGAAGATATAAATGGAGTTAAAGATACTTCTCTTTCTCCTGTTATGAGCACATTTGATATTATGCGCTACAATTCGCTCAAAATTGAAACAAAAATTGTTCTACTTGCAATTAGAATAAATAATGCCCGAATATATTTTGATTTCCAAAGTAGTTTAATGAGAAACAAAATTACAGATACTATTGTCAACAAAAACAGTTCCCGCCATATTTATGCAATTGCTTCTGGTTTCAGTATTTATGTTAAAAGCCCCATATTAAATAAAGACAGTTCATTTAATATTGAAGCGAAATTTGGGTATAATAGAATTACCTTAAAAGACAATTTTTTTAAACAATATGATGTTTATACTATTGACAATGAGGGTAAGAGAAACATTGCATTTCCTATAGGTCAAAAATACAACCGGGCTTCAAGTCCGATCTTCTTTACAAGTATTCGCCTTTCAAAAGAATGGGGTAAAGAAATAAAAAACAGTATATTTTTCAGAGGAGTCTATAGTTATCAAAGGGGTACTTATCAGTTTTATACTAAAGAAAATTCAAGGATTTATACTGAAACTTTTTACAACCATTATTTTCAATTGCAACTTGGAGCTAATCTTTCTATTGATAAATTATTTAAAAATTAATTCCATAGATTACTTTATACAAATAAAGGGTTACCAGCTTAATCAAAACTTTGGAACCCTTTATTTATATCAAAATTTATTTCTCACTCAACAGGCGCCTCCACCCTATCAATCCACCTACCCCTATATTCTTTTTTATATTCCCATTTCCATCTGCGGTGGCTCCATAAATAATTGTCGGGTTGTTCGCGAATGGTTTTTTCCAGGTAATCGCGGTACATCAAAGTTAGTTCCCCTTCCTTTAAAACGGATGCATCTTCGGTAATGATGGTGGGTTCAAACCGGTAATGCCCTCGCTTTACAATAACAAATTTTACAAATACCACGGCTGTCCTGTTCCGGCGTGCCCCTTTATCAGGGCCGGTTACAAATGGCGCCGGTTTGCTGAAAAAATTAAGCCAGTACGCGTGTTCCGGGCTTCCGGGGTTTTGGTCGGCTGCCAGTGCCAGTGAATACTGCTGATTGAACACCTGGTGCATCCTTGATTTGAATTCGGTGGCTGCCACCAGCACAGTGCCAAACTTTTCCCGTTGCTTATAAAACAGCCTGTCAAGTGATTTATTCTTTATTTTCATGTACACGCCAACGAAAGGTATCTTTAATTTTTTGGCAACGATCCAGTTCACATATTCCCAGTTCATCTGGTGCCCGCTCTGGAATTGTATGTTTATCCCCTTTTCTGCCAGCGCATTGCATGCATCCAGGTCAATGACAGCCCGCTTGTTAAACGATTTTTCAGAGATACTGAGCAACTTGATCGTTTCAATAAACGTATCAATCAGGTTCCTGTAAAATGCTTTGGCTATCTGTTTTCGTTCGGCATCCGTTTTTTCAGGAAAAGCAATTGAAAGGTTTTTAAAAACCACATCCTTCCTGTATCCTGTTAACCGGTAAATGATAAAAAAGGCAAAATCACTGATGCCATATAATATAAAAAAAGGCAGTAGCGAAATAATATAAAGTAAACCGTATATAAGGTAATACATGTTATTGATTGAAATGTTACAGGATCGTGTCCTGGAGTATGCTGCTGCGCTTCGGGTAATCTGTATTGAAATGCAATCCACGGCTTTCCTTCCTCAACTCAGCGCTTTTAACAACCAGGTAAGCCACTGTAATCATGTTCCGCAACTCACAAAGCTGGGGCGAAACTTCTGTGCGCTGGTAGAGTTCTTCCGTTTCTTCATGCAAGAGGTCGAGCCTTTTATTGGCCCTCCTCAAACGGGCATTGTTACGAACAATACCCACATAATCGCTCATCAGCAATTTCAGTTCTTTCAGGCTTTGTGTTATCATGATCATTTCACCGGGAGCTGTAGTTCCGGCCGCATTCCAGCCAGGTATGTCAATGGCATTTTCCCTGCCCGGTTGTTTCATTACATTTACGGCATCCAGGTAAGCCCGGTGAGCGAATACCATCGCTTCCAGCAGGCTATTGCTGGCTAACCGGTTGGCGCCATGCAGGCCGGTGGAAGCGCACTCGCCGGCTGCATAGAGGTTCTTTATGGATGTTCTGCCCCATTCATCTGTTTTAACACCACCACAGCAATAATGCGCCGCCGGGGAAACAGGTATCATATCTTTTGCCACATTGATGCCGATACTCAAACATTTTTCATAAATATTGGGAAAATGTTCAATGAATTTCTGCTGGTCCATATGCCGGCAATCAAGGTATACGAATTCCGTACCGTTTATCTTCATCTCGTTATCAATGGCCCTGGCCACAATATCGCGTGGCGCCAGGTCTTTCCGTTTGTCGTACCGCTCCATGAACGCTTCTCCCTTTTGGTTGCGTAAAATACCCCCGTCGCCCCTAACCGCCTCCGTTACCAGGAACGACTGGCCCCTAACACCGGGTTCATACAATGCCGTTGGGTGAAACTGTATGAATTCCATATTCTCAATGCGGCCTTTGGCCCGGTAAACCATCGCAACACCATCTCCGGTTGCAATGGCAGGATTGGTAGTACTCCGGTAAACCTGCCCGTTTCCACCCGATGCCAGCATGGTAATGGTTGCTGCAATCTTTTCTATCTTTTTTGTAGTGAGGTTCAGGATATAAACGCCATAACACTCAATATCCGGAGTAGATTTGGTTACAAGGTAACCCAGGTGATGCTGGGTAATGATGTCAAGCACAAAACAATGGCTGATGAGTTTGATATTTCCGCATTTACCGATTGCATCCAGCAGCGCCCGTTCCATCTCTTTCCCGGTTACATCTTTATGATGCAGGATTCGGCTTTCACTGTGCCCGCCTTCTTTTCCCAGCTTATAATCGCCGTCGGGTTCACGGTCAAACTGTGCGCCCCAATCAATAATTTCCTTTATTCGCTGTACACCTTCCTTCACTACAATTTCCACAATCTCTTTGTTGCATAAACCGTCGCCGGAAATAAGGGTATCTTCTATATGTTTGCTGAAACTATCCTGGCTAAAATCCATCACACCCGCAATACCGCCCTGTGCATACTTGGTATTGGTTTCGTCACTTTGGGTTTTAGTAAGTATGGTAACCGATTTACCAGGGTATTCCTGTGCTACTTTCAGCGCATACGTTAACCCGGCAATACCTGAACCTATAACTAAAAAGTCTGTTTGCATTTTTTAAATTTATTTACCGGGAAGAAAATAGTATGGTGTATGAATTATGATGTATGATTTATGATGTATGATTTATGAACCATAAACCTCAAACCACAAACCACAAACCTCAAACTTCAAACTTCAAACCTCAAACCTCAAACCTCAAACCTCAAACCTCAAACCACCTCCACCCACGCATCATTCTCTTTCAGTAAGCTGATCAGTTCTTCCACCGCCACTTCACTCGGTACATTTCTTTTCACCACTTCTTTTCCTTTGTATAAGGTAATTTTTCCTACACCGCTGCCCACATATCCGAAATCGGCATCGGCCATTTCACCGGGACCGTTTACAATACAACCCATGATGGCAATCTTAACCCCTTTCAGGTGATTGGTTACCGCCCTGATCTTTGCCGTGGTTTCCTGCAGGTCAAACAGGGTGCGGCCGCAACTGGGGCAACTGATATATTCTGTTTTGGAAATACGTGTCCGGGTTGCCTGTAAAATACCAAAGGCGATGCTGTTCAACAGGGCCGGTTGCGGCTGTACGGCTTTGTTTCCAAAATGATGGCCAAAACAGACACCGTCGCAAAATCCGTCTACCAGCAATGCGCCGGCTTCCACCGCATAGTGAATCAGGCTTTGTTCCATTGTTGCGTGGCTGCTGTCGCAGATAAGTATGGCCGGGTTTGTCACTTTTTTCGCTGCCATTTCAACAAACATTCGGCGTACCGTTTGCATGCTGTTGCTGTTGGTGGAACTGAGGCAGATCACTGCTGTATGATCATTTCCCAGTTTTTCCAGCAGGTTATCCGCCTCAGCAGCCGTCATTCCTTCAGGAAAGCAATCAACCATTACCATGTTCATTATGCCCGACTTTTCTACGGATGCTTCCAGGTATTGACCGGCATCGAGCAAAGGCACGTAACTGCTGTTATCCTTTACCGTTAGCCATAAATGATGATTCAGCACGGCCTTCAGGGTGCCCGGAAAATCAAACCCGGGTATATGGTCCAGGAATATGTAATCTGCGGCGGCATCACCGATAAACCACTTGTCAGTTACCGGATCATACCTGTACCCAACCGGTTCCAAATGTGCCGGACTGATCTTTTCATATTTACATAAATCGGCAATTACAACCGGAACCTGTTTCCCGCCAATGTTTCCTATCTCAAATGTTTTCCTTCGCTGGTAGTTAAACGGATCGTAAGGCAGGGGCAGGTTAATTTCGGGTATGCGTGCTGTTGGCTTGCCTGCAGGTTGCTGATACCTTTGAACCAGGTCTCTGCAAACAGGTATTTCCAGTTCAGGATCTTCGGTTAACGATACCCGTATGGTATCCCCGATGCCGTCTTCCAGCAACGTGCCTATTCCAACGGCTGATTTGATCCTGCCATCTTCCCCGTCTCCGGCTTCCGTTACCCCCAGGTGCAGCGGGTAACATTCTCCAAACTCATGCATCATATGGCTGATGAGCAACCGGTAAGCCTGTACCATCACTTGCGGGTTACTGCTCTTCATGCTCAGGATGATATTATGGTAATCTTCTCCCCTGGCAATACGCAGGAATTCCATGGCGCTCTCTACCATTCCGATGGCAGTATCTCCGTAACGGCTCATGATGCGGTCGCTCAGGCTTCCGTGGTTGGTGCCAATGCGCATAGCAGTACCATGCTCTTTACATATCAGCACCAATGGTGTAAACCGCTCCCTGATCCTTTCTATCTCTTCATTATATTCCGCATCGGAATATTCCAGCTGTTCAAACTTCTTCTTATCTACATAATTACCCGGGTTAACCCGTACTTTTTCCACGATCCTGGCCGCAATTTCAGCAGCATTCGGTGTAAAATGGATATCTGCTACAAGCGGCGTATGATAACCCCTTCGGATTAATTCATCTTTTATTTGCTGCAGGTTTTCCGCTTCCTTTTTGGATGGAGCCGTAATACGAACCAGTTCGGCGCCGGCTTCAATGCAGCGGATGGTTTGTTCCACCGTTGCCATGGTATCCATGGTATCGGTGGTGGTCATGGTTTGTATTCTGATGGGGTAACCATGACCTATGAGCAGGTTACCCACTTTTACAACCCGTGTTGGTAGCCTTTTATATTCGGTTAATGAAGCTGCATATGATTGCATAATAGATAAATGAGACTGTTTTGCTTTGCCTGCAAAGTTAACAAACAAGGTACAAAAGAGTTGCGGGTAAGCAATAAATCAATCGGTTAATGATGATAGCGGCTGAAAGTAATAAAATGGCCTGGCAACTGCACTTACCAGTCTTTCTCCGGTTTTGTAATGGTGGCTTGGTTTATCTTATGTAATTTATCCTGCAGGTTTTTTTCCTGTTGCATCAGGGCCTTTAATTTTTCTTCCGCGTCTTTTTTGGTGAGTTTCGACTGCTGCTGTTTAGGTTCTTTCTGTTTATCCTGGTCCTGCTTTTTATCCTCTTGTTTTTTCTGTTGCTGCTGATCTTCCTTCTTCTGTTTTTGCTGTTGTTGCTGCAACTGCTGCAATGCCTTCTGCAGGTTCTGGCGGGCATCTTCATTGGCGGGATCCAGTATCAGCGCCTGTTTATACGCTTCAATACATTCGGGCAGTTTTTGTTCATGCTGCAGCACCACTCCCTTATTGTAATATGCATTCCCTTTTGAAACCGGTTTTTCAAGCAGGTTGATGGCGGCATCATATGTTCTAACCGATTCTTCCTTTTTACCTGATTTATACAATGCATTCCCGTTATTGTATAAAGCGGTTGCATTTCGAGGATTTTTCTTCAAAGCCTGCCCGTAAGCTTCAGATGCTTTTTCAAATTCGGCTTTCCGGTATGCATCATTACCTGCTTTGATGGACTTATTTTCTTTTGCATCCTGTGCAGCGGCCAGTGAAACAGCAAAACTGAAAAACAGCATCATGACAAGTTTGGGATGCAGTGGTTTTTTCCTTTTTGTTTCTGAAATGAACAATTCAATCATAAGGAACAACAATGCTGCCAGCAGGAAATACATGGAATAGGATCTGTAATTTACCAGTGAATCGTCTGTTACAGCACGCTGGTCTAATCCTGCCAGTTGTGAACTAATGGTTTGTACGGCTGCATCCGTATTTTGGAAAAAGACATACGAACCGTTTCCGCTTTCAGCCACATCCCTTAATACGGATTCATTCAGTTTTGATATCACCGCATTCCCTTCCTTATCAGTCCTGGGCTGGTTTGTCTGTTCATCTATCAGCACGGTTCCCTCCGGCGATCCGATTCCGATCGTACAGATAACAACCCCTTCCTTTGCCATTTGCCTGGCAACGGTACCGGCTGCTTCATCATGGTCTTCCCCATCACTTACAAGCACAACGGCTTTGTATTTTTTCTCATTGGTATTAAATGAAGCGAAGCACATCTTCAGCGCATCCCCAATAACGGTTCCCTGCGTGGGAACTGTTTCGGTAGATGCGGCAGACAAATACATCTTTGCGGCTGCATGGTCGCCGGTCAAAGGCATCTGGAGATACGCCCTGCCCGCAAAAACAACTATGCCCACCCTGTCGTTGTGCAATTTATCTATGAGCCTGCCCAGCACCTGTTTTGCCCTTACAAGCCTTGACGGGCTGATGTCGGTTGCCAGCATACTTTTGCTTACGTCAAGCGCAACCATCACATCTATGCCGTTCCGGCTCACTTTTTCTGTTCCGGATGCTTTGCGCAGGTTTGCCAATGCTATAACCATCACCGTTATGGCAGCAACCACTAACAGGAACTTTTTAAGATATGCTGCTTTGCTATAATTGGCTGTAAGTAAATCTACAAGGGCTTTGTCGCCAAGCTTACGGGCCGTTTCATTCTTCTTATGCCTGGCATATAGGAATAAAGCCGCTAAAGCAGGGACTAACAACAACAGGAAAAGGTATGCTACATGCTGAAACTGAGGCATAAATTATACCACTAAATTAAACATTAATACAAGGGCGATTGTTAAAGAAATAATAAGAAAAAAAGTGCAGGAGAAAGATAGCATGTTATTTTTTCCCTTCCATAAAACCATAGTGCTTTAAAATATCTTTGAGTATACCCATCCTTACCCATTTCATATCAATTTTCTGATCAGGTGATTTTACCAGGGTCACAAAAAAGTACACATGCCGGTTCTCTTCAATCCATCCAACGATCCAACCGATATTATTTTGCTGTTCATCAAAACCCCAACCGGTTTTATAACTCAACCGGTAAGCGGTATTGTCTTCCTGCAGCATGGCATCCCGTACAGACTGCTGCACACTCTTCCTGAATGGCAACTGGTCGAAATATAATTTCTTTAGAAGCCCCAGTTGTTCGTCAGGAGAAATCTTTAATTTATTATTCAGCCAGAAAGAATCAACCGGGCCACTAATATCCAGGTTGCCATAAGCAATACTGTCTACCCAGCGCTTCATGGTATCTGCACCGATGCGCCTGGCCACTTCCTGGTAATAGGGAACCGAGCTGGCCCTGAATGCCGCTTTCATATCCAGGTCCTTATTCCAGTCGGCATTCCAGCGTTTAACCCCATCCCATTTGATGATCATTTTCTCATTAGTGATAGCGCCGGTTTGCAACCCAATGAGGGAATTTACAATTTTGAATGTGGATGCAGGTGTGTAACGGGTTGTATCCATCGCCATGTTATAAACGGTAATCCTGCCATCAGCGTTGTTCAGCATGGTAAAACAGCCTTCCACATTTTTTGCATCGAAATATTTTTTCAGGTCGTTGTCAATTTTTGCTTTATTAACAGAACAGGAACTGAACTGAAAAATGAAAACAAGGGCGGTTAACAACAGGGGTAAGTTTACTGAACGCTTCATTACATTATTTTTTTAAGTGATGGGCTGCCGCTTCAAGGGCTTCATAAAAATCTTTCCCGAATTTCCTTATCAGCGGTTCTTTCAGGAATTCATACACGGGCAGTTTATTCTTTTTTCCCAGGGCACAGGCTGCTTTGCAATGATCTTCCCTGGGTTCGTAATTAACGTATTGGTTTTCCGTATCGCGGCTATCTTTTACGATGATGGGAAACAGGTGGCAGCTTATGGGTTTTTTCCATGATACCTTTCCATCATTATAAGCCTGTTCAATGCCGCATTTCACAATCCCTTTCTCATCTTTGATGCCATACACGCAAACCTTGCTGTTAATGGTAGGGGTAACCCATCCAAACTCCTTATCATACACATACCTTCCCTGCCTTTCAATTTCAGCTTTGCTAACTTCATCCAGGTAAGGCCATACCGCATCCAGTACTTCATCAATCTTCTTCAGTTCCTGCTTATTCAGTGGAGCGCCGGCATCGCCATCCACGCAACAGGCACCTTTACATTTGTCGAGGTCGCATAAGAACTGTTCCTTCACAACCTGGTCGCTTACCAGTACGTTTCCAATTGCTATCATTATGTCAAAAATACAACGAAAAAAGGGATGATGATAAGATTGCCTGTATGAGCGGAAAAACCCGGACCCATGTTCTATTTATTCTTCCAGCGAAAGCTGTTCAACAGGTGATCTATATCTGCCTGCAGAAATTCCTGCACCGGTTTAAGGGAATCTGCGTTGGGTGTTGCATCAAAATATAATGCCCCTCGCAGGAAATGGGTAGATGTATCGCTGAGAAAAAACTGTTTGGCCGTAGCAGCATTCCCACCCACTTTAAAGAAAACACCGGTAATGCCGTTTTTAGTGATAAAGAGGCTGTCTTTGATGGAAGTGGTAACTGCCTGGTTCTTATTCGTGAGGTTGAATGCGTCATTCACCATTCGGTCGAACTGGTTAATGCCGGTAGAATCCCTGTATGTGCCATCGGCCTGTTTTATCTTATACATGGCTTTTCCGCCTACCTGTTTATAACTTAAGAATATACGGGCATTCAGGTTGGGGAAATCGATATTTATCCAGTAAGGGTTTTCAGGGCTGCTGTCGAAATAAGTGCTGTCTTTGATGATGTTTGCATATACCGGGTACTCAAAACGGTAAGGGAACCCTGCCGTATCAAAAGTTGTATAACTGTGCTGGGGAAGGCTGATATGGAAATAACCTTTCTTTTTAGACGTATAGGTGGAATTGCATGCAGCCATCAGCACAGCAACGAACATGAGAAATAATAATTTTTTTACCACTTGTAATCAGGATTCAGGGGGTTTTATAATAACTTTTACTTTATCTATCCTGTTCTTGTTAATCTCCAGGGGAATGAATGTGAAATCACCCTGCACCAGGGTTTCATTCACCTGCGGGAATTCTCCGGCAATTTCAAGCACCAGGCCGGCCAGTGAATCGCTGTCGCCTCTCACAGATTCAAAAGTATCCATCGACAGGTTCATCGCCTTGCATACATCATTGATCATTGTTTTTCCTTCAAATATATAATTATAGTCGTCTATCTTCCTGTTCACACTTTCTTCATCATCAAACTCATCTTTTATATCGCCGATTATCTCTTCCATAATATCTTCCAGGGTAACAATGCCAGAGGTTCCGCCAAACTCATCTACCACAATGGCGAAATGGATGCGCCTTGACCTGAATTCCTGCAGCAGGTCTTCAATGAGTTTTTGTTCGTGAACAAAATGCGGGGCACGTATGAGCGAATGCCAGTTAAAATCATCGGCCTGGCTGATATATGGCAACAGGTCTTTCGTATGCAGCATGCCGGCAATATCATCCAGGTTGTTACGGTAAACCGGTAAACGGGAATAATGCAATTCCTCCACCTTCCTGGTAACTTCGCTGAATGCAGCGTTCATTTCAATACCGCTAACGTCGAGCCTTGTACGCATTACCTGCTTAACCATGGTATCTCCGAATTTCCTGATACCTTTCAGTATCTGTTTCTCTTCTACTGTTGCTTCATGTTCGGGAAGCAGGTCGATGGCATAATCGAGGTTGCTGTTATCTAGAGCGGATGCATTTTCTGCCGACAGTTTCCTTTCAATATTGTCGCTGAACCGAACCATCCGTTTGCTGAGCCTGTAAAAAAGGCTTCCGAAGATTTCAATGACAAGGGATGCTGTTGAAGCAAACCACACTTTATGATGTGTTGCCCATACTTTTGGCAGCACTTCGGCAAATAATACGATGATGGATGTTACGGTAATCACTTTTATGAGGAATACCAGCCAGAAGTCAAGCAGGAGCCCTTCCATCCAGCTATCTATAAGGATATTGGAAATAAGGATGATGCCTATGTTTACAAAACTGTTGGTGATGAGCATAGCTGCCAGCAATGTCTTTGGCTGTTCAAGCAATGTAACGATACGCCGTAATGCAGGCTGCTGCTTTGTTTTAAGTACGTTTATGTCTTTGGATGTTAGTGAAAAAAAAGCCACTTCACTGCCTGCAACCAGGAATGAGATGATCAGCAGAATGAAAATGATGAAAATGAGAATGGTGGTAGCGGCAGGGGTAATTGCCAATAGGGCAAGCAACTTATTTATTCCGGGTACAATGACCGAATGATAGTCCAAAGCAATGTATTTTAGTAAACAATTATTCCGGGGAACCTGTCCCGGGAACATTCTTATTAAAAGGGCAGCCTTTCACCGGGATTATCGTCGGGGTGTCCCGGTTCCGGCCCGTTTTGCGGGTCATGTTCTTCAAACCCGGGTTGTGTAACCGTTCCATCACTTCTTTTATCCAGCATGATAAGATTATCGCCAACAATCTCTGTTGCAAATTTCTTATTCCCTTCCTTATCTTCCCAGCTTCTCGTTTTTAGGCGTCCTTCAATATACACCAGGCTGCCACGGTGGAGGTATTTTTGGGCAAGTTCTGCCAGCCCGCGCCACAACACAACCGTGTGCCATTCTGTTTGTGAAATAAGCTTGCCGCTCCTGTCTTTATACGTTTCTGTGGTAGCCAAAGAAAATTTTGCAACGGCAATATTGCCTTCAAGAAACTGCATATCGGGATCCTTTCCCAAATTACCGATAAGCATTACCCTGTTTACGCCTCTCATGGTGATTGATTTATAAACCTGAATTGTTCCTTATTGCATTACAACAAATTTAAAGATACAATTTTTATCAATTAAACCATGATGCTTTTCCTACAATTTATCAGCTGAAACCTGCTGATGCTTCTTCAAAATAACCCGTAATGAACCTGGGAAAAGCCAGTTTACCTATTGAAGATTTTTCATATAACTGAAAGCCGGGAATGTTAATTTTCTTTTTTACCCTGATATGGATAAAACATCCGTGAATGGTTTGATGCGTCAGTTGCTGCTTGAAGATTTTTGATACAGCCGTTACCATTGAACCTTTTCCGGCATTCAATTTCTGCATGATGCCTGTAACAAGCTCGTCCGGATCTGATTGCCTGTCTCTTTCTTCCAGGTAAAACTCATGCAGGTTTTGCCAGATATCTTTTTGTATACGCTTATGAATATAAATGGTTCCTTTGTATTCTATAACCGCATAATAAAACCAGCGTTGTTTTTTTTCAGGCTTTAATTCCTTTACCGGTAAACTGTCTGTCAACTTATTTTTAAAAGCCGTGCAGTGTTTTTTCATACTGCAACCCGAACAAAGTGGCAATTGTGGTTTGCAAACGGTGGCCCCGAAATCCATGATTGCCTGGTTGAAAATTGCCGGGTTATTACCGGCAAGTAACCGGTTGGCGAGCGTTGAATAAAAAAATTTTCCTGCCGAGTTACTGATTGATTGCCTTAAACCAAAATACCTGGCCAGCACACGCATCACGTTACCGTCAACCACTGCGTATGGAAGGTTGAAGGCAAATGATGCAATGGCAGCGGCGGTATACGGGCCAATCCCTTTCAGCCTGAGTATAGATTCATATGAAGATGGGAAAATACCATCCAGTTCGTTTACGATATGCCTGGCTGTAGCGATGAGGTTTCGGCAGCGGCTGTAATAACCGAGGCCTTCCCAGAGTTTAAACACAACAGTATCCTCTGCAGCAGCCAACTGCCGTATGGTTGGAAAATGTTTTACAAAACGGTTATAATAGGCAAGCCCCTGTTCAACCCTGGTTTGCTGCAGGATGATTTCGCTGAGCCAGATCTTATACGGATCTTTTTCCCCTTTCCAGGGCATGAAACGCCTGTTTTTTTCCGTATTCCACAGCATCAGCAGCTTACTGAACTGCCTTTCTTTTGTGCTTTCCATTAATAGTTAAAAATAATCATTTACAAACCTATTGATTATCACATCTTTATTTTGATTTTTTAAAAAATATTTATTATCTTACTGTTCAAATACAAAGTATATGAGAAAAGCCGATCTTATTAACAAAATATCTGACAAAACCGGCATACCGAAAGTTGATGTGCTGGTTACTTTAGAAACAATGTTCAGGGAGATCAAAGCCTCTTTAGCAGGCGGCGAAAACCTGTATATCAGGGGTTTTGGCAGCTTTATCATAAAAAAACGTGCTGCTAAAATAGGGCGTAATATCAAAAAAAATGTTGCCGTTGCCATACCGGAACATTTTATTCCTGCATTCAAACCCGCCAAAGAGTTTGTTCAGGAAATTAAAAGCTCGCCTAATATAAAAGAAGCCCCCGAAGTTAAAGATGATTCGGATGAGTAACGTAACTTTGCTGCCCGCCTGCTAAAAGGCTGGTCAAACAAACATTTACGTGAAAAAACAAATCATGCTGGCCGGAACAGCTTTCATTGCTGTTTTATTGATATTCTTTCTGGGCCGCACAACCGAAAAAAAATCAGCACCCAAAAATACTGAACAGGTATCAAATGTACAATCATTTGATATACAGCGTTTTATTGTCGAATCTACGCAAAAACTTACCCCATCACAACGCGAGGCACTAGCTAAACTGGAAAAAGATACCAGTAATGTTAACCAGCCATCCGAAAAAATAAAGCTATTTGAAGGACTGTCAAATTTCTGGAAAGACAGTGCAAAACAGGTTGAACCTTATTTATTTTATGTGGGCAGGGCAGCCAAGTTGGATAATTCAGAAAAAAACCTCAACTTCGCAGCCCAATTATTTTTAGAGGCGTTACGGGCAGAGCAGGATAATAGCAAACTGGACTGGGAAACTTCGGAAGCGATTTCACTGTTTGAGCAAGCCATTAAAATAAACCCGGATAATGATGACCTAAGAATTGGATTGGGCAGTTGTTATATATATGGAAAAGGCAGAAGCGGCAATCCTGAGCAAACAATGAAAGGCATACAGGAATTACTGGCTGTTGCCCGACGAGACAGCAATAACATGAAAGCACAGGTGGTGCTGGGTGTTGGTGGTTTGGTTTCGGGGCAGTTTGATAAAGCGCTGGAAAGGTTTAAAAAAGTGGTGAGTAAAGAACCCGGAAACCTGGAAGCGATTGCTTACCTGGCAGATGCTTATGCAGCCAAGGGCAATAAGGAAGAAGCCATTAAGTGGTATACGGTTAGTAAACGGCTTGCCAACAATCCGCATTACACACAGGAAGTTGACAAACGCATTCAAAGCCTTAAATAAAAAAGTAGAATCAATAAATAGCATTTAATTTTTTAAACAATAAATTGACCAGGTATGCCTTGTGGTAAAAAGAGAAAACGTCATAAAATCGCTACACATAAGCGTAAAAAGCGTTTAAGAAAGAATCGTCATAAGAAGAAGTAATCAACTTTTCCTTACTGGTGCCCTATTCCTTCATCGGGGCACTCATCTTTATGCATAATATAATCATGGCAATGCTGTTATTATATTATGCCTTTTATGTTTTCCTTCCGTGATGCATAATGGCTGTATAAAATTTTTAGGTTGACTAAGGAACTGATTATAAATGCCGAGCCGCAAGGTGTAGAGATTGCCTTGCTGGAAGATAAAAAACTGGTTGAACTGCATAGCGAAAAAGCTGATGCCAGTTTTGCCGTGGGCGACCTTTACCTGGGAAAAGTTAAAAAACTTATTCCGGGATTAAATGCCGCCTTTATTGATGTAGGTTTTGAAAAAGACGCTTTCCTGCACTATACCGACCTGAGCCCTTACGTTAAGTCAATCCTCAAATTCACCAACCAGTCCATGAATGACAATACACCGACTGGAATGGATTTTGCCAAATTCAAGGTTGAACCGGAGATCATCAAGACCGGAAAAATTACGGAAGTTTTAAATGGCAAGCCGAATATACTGGTTCAGATACTGAAAGAACCCATTGCTGCCAAAGGCCCCAGGCTTAGCTGTGAACTGTCGCTGCCCGGAAGGTTTGTAGTTGTTACGCCATTTAATGATATCATTGCTGTTTCCAGGAAGATTCATTCTTCGGAAGAAAGGAAAAGGCTGCATAAGATTATTGAAGCAGTAAAACCCAAAAACCTGGGAGTTATCGTTCGTACCGCCGCTGAAGGAAAGCATACGGCAGAATTGCATGAAGACCTGCTGCGGCTGGTTGCTACCTGGAAGACCATTCAGACAAACCTGAAAGGGGCCGTTCCCCCCTCCAAAATTTTAAGTGAACAGGGCAAAACAACCAGCATGTTGCGTGACCTGCTCAATGAAGATTTTAACCGCATCGTGGTTAATGACAGAACCATATTTGCCGATACAAAAACCTATATACAACGCATAGCACCCGATAAGGCAGAAATTGTTTCTTACTACAACAATGGATTGCCCATTTTCGACAATTTTGGCGTTACCAAACAGGTAAAGGCTTCTTTTGGAAAAACGGTAAACCTGCCGAGCGGCGCTTACCTCATCATAGAACACACCGAAGCGTTGCATGTAATTGATGTAAACAGTGGCTATAAAAGCGTTAGTAATAACCAGGAACAAAATGCGCTGGAAACCAACCTGGAAGCCGCTGAAGAAATAGCCCGCCAGTTAAGGTTACGCGACCTGGGCGGCATCATCATCGTTGATTTCATTGATATGAAATTGATGGAGAACAAGAAAAGGCTGGCAGATGCCATGGACCAGTTCATGCAACCCGACAGGGCCAAGCATGCGGTTTTACCCATCACCAAATTCGGTTTGATGCAAATCACCAGGCAACGCATGAAGCCTGAAATGAACATCAACACCAGCGAGATCTGCCCAAGCTGCAATGGTACCGGTAAAATTTCTTCTACCCTCATTTTAGAAGATGAAATTGCCAAGAACCTCAACTACCTCATCATGCAAAAGCATAAGGGCTTAACCATTGAGGTTCACCCGATACTGCATACATACCTCACCAGCGGATTCCCCAGCAGGCGCATGAAATGGAGCTGGAAATACAGGCAGAAAGTAAAAGTGAAAGCCAACACCAATTTCCACCTTACCGAATTCAGGTTTTTTGATGACAGTGATGAAGAGATAAAACTATAACCCTGCATTTTTCTCACTCAATAACAATATCATATTTATCCAGCAGGCCTGTAATGCCATTCACTGAAAACCGGGCTTTCTTTATCTTATTCTTTTCCGGATCAATGGAATAATTATATGCTGTTGTAAAATCTGTTTTTTCCAGGCTTGTATTTACAAACACGGCGCCTGCCAGGTTGCAGTTATCTAAAACCAGCCCGCTCAAATCTGCGTCTTCAAAATCCACTTCCAGCATGCTGCAATGGCTGAATACAGCTTTCTTCAACATAAGCTTATGAAAGGATGCGTAATCCAGTATACAGTGTTCAAACCGGGGCGTGAACAGGAAATCGTTGCAGGTATCAAAATGAAGGCCTACCAGTTTGCAGCCATTGAATGCTACATCGATGAGAGCTGTTTTATTGATGCCTGCATTGCCCAGGTTGCATGCATTAAATGTGCAGTTGATAAAACGGGAACCAGACAAATCACTGCCCGCCAAATCAAGGTTATTAAACGTACACTGTTCATACTCCCCGGATGCTAGCATAAAAGATTCATGTTGCTTATTATCAAAAACTTCGTCTTCAAAATATGCTCTTTCCATAGTGTAAATGTAATAACAATCTGGTTCAGGTATGCATCATAGGTAATGTGCTTTGCGTACCTGGACTTGGCTTATATTCTAATATTTCCGGCAAAAATATTTTTCAGTTCGGTTTCAGTTATAGCCGAAAACCCGGTTGCAATATTTTTATTTTTTCCAATTACAAAACTTTCCTTTAACTGGTAAAAAATACCATTTTGTTTGGTAAATGCAACCAGTGTCACCTTTTCTCCCTTTGGCATATTCATCAATATCATTTTTGCTGAATCACTTACAGTTACCCGATTGCTCAGCAAGCCATTAAAGGATTGAAAAATCACAAAATAATCCACGCGGCTTTTATTAAACGCTATGGGCAGATCAATTTCTACTTCCATTTGATTTTGCCTGTCGTAAAACCTGTCGCAATTAATCCAGCCCAGGTTAGTCAAAGCAGCCGGCGCATAATACTTCTGTATCTGCCCGGCCAGTGACCTTGGCTTCCATGCTCTTATAGCCGAATCACGTGCTGCCATCATTTTCAATTTTTCCTTCTGCTCTGCTTCCATGCTACTGCAAGTTCTAAGGATATATTGTTTTCGGGGGCCATAAACACTTATTAAATAATTTGTATCTAGCACTACATCAGTTGGCAGGTTTTTGGGCCAGTATGAAATGGTTTGAATGAACACTTTAGCCGATTTTGAATTCAATGTATCAACCAGTTTTTGTAAAGTCATTTTGGTATTATAATAATACACCGACTCATCAAGGCTTTTAAATACTTTATTCAATTCAATTTCACTGAGTACCGGCGGTATATTATTTACCTCAAACCCATTTGTATCTGTGAACATAACCTGTTCCGGCTGTTGTTCCAATAATACCCCGGCTATCTTCCAGTTCATATTTCCATTGCTGTCTCTTTCACCATAAAATAATTGCATTTCATTTTTATCAATAACGGGAAAGCTTACCCGTAAGGAGTTTTTGTCTTTTAGCTTAAGGGGCTGGCCGTTACAATCCAACCCGATAAAATAACTTCCACCGGAAGCAAGCAGGCGCCCGTCGCTTATGGTAGCGGTATTACTTTTAAAGAGGTCCATGCTGGTTGTCAGTTCAATCATTTTTACATTGATTTTACCATCCACCGCAGAGCCGTCTTCCTTTACCAGCCTGGACGGGTCGACGGTAATTTTCAAACCCTTTTTTCCGGTAACAACCGTAATGCGTTCATGTGGCACCGTAAAATGTTGTGTGGCTGTTGCTGCAAAACCATTTATATAACTTTCAGTAATAACCCCGTCGTGGGTATCCGCAATTTCCGGCTGTTCAAGTACAGAAGCGTGTAATCCTTTAACTGGCTGATTTTTTTCTTTTTGGCTGTTACAGGAAACAATAAATAATGATAACAAAAGCAATGTAATAGCAATACGCAGATGTTGCATGGCAGTAGATTTTTATTGTTAGGGAATAATAGAAACCTACGGTGAACGTATATTCAATTGCATTTATGTGAAGCCATACTATAATAATATGTTAAACGAAAAATGGGGTAGATCGCTCTGCCCCATTACATGATTCATTGGTGTATAACAGCTATTAATGCTGGTGATTATGCTGCATGGCTGCCAGTTCTTCTGCAGTTACTTTCTTTTCTTTAGGTTTTACCTGTGCAGCCGCCCAGTTGAACAGTTTTTCGGTGATAAGCCTGCGGTTTGTTGTATCCACATGCTTTTCATCTTTCATCATACGGTCGATATAGCTTTCCAGCCAACCGGTATCATCTCCCATATTCATCTGCCCGAAATAACGCATCACTTCTTCCTTCATATGGTTTCTAAGTTCATCCTGGCTCACATCCAGTTTATTATCTGTAACCAGCCTGTCGCTGATCAGTGTCCATTTCAACTGGTTGCTGAAGCCGGGAAACTCTGATTCCGCCTGTTCTGCCGTTTTCTGCTGCTCGCCGCCCGTTTGCAGCCAGCGCTTCAGGAAGTTTTCCGGGAATTCCATCTTCGTTTCATCAACCAGGAAATGGTATAACTGGTCGTGCAACTGGTTCTGGCTTTGCGCATCCCAGTATTTCTCAATTTCTTCTTTCAATGCATCACGCAATCCTGCTTCGGTAGTTATATTTTTTCCGGGATATACTTCGTTGAAAAAAGATTCATCCATGTCCCTTTTCTCTACCAGCCCGATTTTAACCACTTCCAGTTTAAAATACTTAGCGGCCGCTTCCTTATCATCTTTTTCAAAACCCAGGTCCTGCAACATCATCTCCAGCTTGTCGCCTTCAAAGCTTTTTGAAAGCTGGAAGACAAAATGATCTCCTGCCTTTTTTCCCATCAGTTGCTTCTGCATGGCCGGTGTAAAATATTTAAGCAGTACCGAATTTTCCTTCACAATACCTCCTTCTGTGGGGTTGCCATCCTTATCACATTCGGTAAACAACACATTGATCACATTTTCGTCGTTGTCTATCAGTTCGGGCTCTGTCATTTTACCCGCCTTTATCTGCATGCGGCTGATCTCTTCGTTCACCATGCTATCCGTTACTTCCACCTTATGAAACGTAAGCTTCGCTTTGCTGAAATCAGGAATTTCAAACACCGGTTTTAGGCCGATTTCAAAATCAAAATCTATGTCTGTCGGATTATTCATATCCAGTTTCCTCAGGTCATTAGCCAATGGAAGCGGCTGGGCGAAAATATCTGGCTTTTCCTCATTCAGGTAAGTGAACAACTGTTTCTCCACAGCTTTCAGCACTTCATCTGAAAAAATGGAAGCGCCATACATTTTTTTAATCATTCCTGCAGGAACCATGCCTTTCCTGAAACCGGGGATATTGGCTGTTTTGGAATATTCTTTCAGTTTCTTTTCAAAAGAAGGAAGGTATTCTTCTTTTTTAATCTTTACCGTAAGTTTATCATTTAACAGACCGATGTTCTCTCTTGCTACTGTTGCCATTGTATTACTGGTTTAAATTTTTTTTATTATCTCCGGGTTGAAGTATCCCCGGGTTGCCCATTGTAAGCTTTCCTGCCATGAAACAGCAAAACCTTACTTCAAATAACGAACAAGGAACAAGGAATAGTGAACTTCGAAGTTCCAGATTCTTTGTTCCTTGTTCTACTTTCGGTAGTGCGGATAATAGGGGTCGAACCTACATGGATTGCTCCGCCAGATCCTAAGTCTGGTGCGTCTGCCAATTTCGCCATATCCGCGAACGGGTTGCAAAATTAGGGTTTTATTCCCTAAAAAATGCTCGCTTTTTAGTTAATTGTTTGAATTCGGTGGCGGTTTTTGTTCTCTCTTCATCATCCAAATATGGTAAGTGCCGTTTTTTAAGCTAAATTCGTAATACTTCATGCAAACAACCCAAACCATACCAGCTTACAAACTCTCTGAAGAAGAAGAAAAAAAGGAGATTCTCCGGCAATACCGTGCTTTATTACGGGTTTTAAAGCAAAAGATGAAGCCTGGTGATAAAATGCTGTTGCGCAATGCCTTTGAAATAGCTGCTGAAGCACATAAAACGATGCGCCGTAAAAGCGGAGAACCCTATATCCTTCATCCGCTGGCTGTTGCAAAGATTTGTGCCGAAGAAATCGGTTTGGGCATACGCAGTACCATTTGCGCCTTATTGCATGATACAGTGGAAGATACTGATGTTACCCTGGAAGATGTGCAAAGGGAATTTGGACCTGAAATTGCTAAAATTGTTGACGGACTTACCAAAATATCTACGGTTTTGGATGCCAACAGCAGCCAGCAGGCGGAAAATTTTAAAAAAATCCTGCTAACCCTTACCGACGATCCCAGGGTTATCCTTATAAAACTGGCCGACCGGTTGCACAACATGCGCACCATGGACAGCATGAAAAGGGAAAAACAACTGAAGGTATCTTCTGAAACCGTATATGTATATGCACCGTTAGCCCACAGGATGGGTTTGTACAATATTAAGACGGAAATGGAAGACCTGGCCATGAAATACATGGAGCCCGACACGTACCGGTACATCGCCCAAAAGCTGCAGGATACTAAAAGGGAACGTACCCGTTATATCAACGATTTTATCAGGCCGCTGAAAGACAAACTGGAAAAAACCGGTCTTGATTTTGAAATTTACGGCAGGCCGAAAAGCATCCATTCGATATGGAATAAAATAAAAAAGAAAGGGGTTGCCTTCGAAGAAGTGTATGATCTCTTTGCTATCCGTATCATCGTTAACTCCTCTCCTGAAAAGGAAAAAGAAGATTGCTGGAAAGTGTACAGCATCATCACGGATGAATACAATCCCTCGCCCGAAAGGCTGAGAGACTGGTTAAGCAACCCCAAAAGCAACGGGTATGAAGCGTTACATACCACCGTTATGGGGCCGCAGGGAAAATGGGTGGAAGTGCAGATACGGACCAAACGCATGAATGAAATTGCCGAAAAGGGCCTGGCTGCCCATTGGAAATACAAGGAAGGAAAAGATGATGAAAGCCGCTTCGACAAATGGTTTCACCAGATACGTGAAGCGCTGAGCAACCAGGATTCAAATTCATTGGATTTCCTGCAGGATTTTAAAACCTCCTTCCTGGCCGAAGAGATTTATGTGTACACACCTAAAGGTGATGTGAAGATGCTGCCCATCGGCGCAACTGCCCTTGATTTTGCATTTAGTGTACACACTGCCGTTGGCAGCAAGTGCATTGGCGCCAAAGTGAATCATAAACTGGTTCCCATCAGTTACAAACTGCGAAATGGCGACCAGATAGAAATTATTACCAGTGCCAAGCAGAAGCCCAACAGCGAATGGCTGAAATTTGTTGTTACCAGCAAGGCCAAATCGAAGATCAAAGACACTTTAAAAGAAGAAAAAAGGGCCGTAGCCGAAGAAGGCAAATACATACTGCAACGTAAACTGGAAGGCATTAATGCCGTTATGAACCAGCAGAACCTGGAGGAGATTGCTACTTTTTACAAGCTTAACAGCAGCCTGGACCTGTTGTATGATATTGCCACCAAAAAGCTTGACCTGAAAGAACTGAAAGAATTCACCGTTCATGGCGACAGGCTGTTAGCACCTAAACCCTTAAAATCTGCAGATGAAAAACAAGATTTACAGGAAAGCCTGGCAAAGCAGGCGGGCAAAAAAGACAAAGATGCCGAACTGATCATTTTCGGTGAAAGCAGCGACCGTATCAAATACACCCTGGCAAACTGCTGTAAACCGATTCCGGGTGATGATGTTTTTGGCTTCATAACCACCGGCGAGGGTCTGAAAATACACCGCACAAACTGCCCCAATGCAGCTCGTTTGCTGGCCAATTACGGCCACCGTGTTGTTAAAACCAAATGGGCTAAAAACAAGGAAATATCATTCCTTACCGGACTTAAAATAGTTGGGCTGGATGACGTGGGTGTAATACATAAGATAACCAACCTCATCAGCGGAGAACTGAAAGTGAACATTTCCGCCATGACCATAGAAGCGAATGACGGCATTTTTGAAGGAAATGTGAAAGTATTTGTACACGACAAGGAAGAACTCGACAACCTGGTTAACCAGCTCTTATCATTGCCCGGCATTGAACGGGTAGACAGGTATGATACTGAATAAAGAATAAGCGCGGGGCTTAATAATATATGTACCTTTACAGACAATTCATTTTTCACCCCAAAAAACACGTTCCATGCAAGAGTTAATAAATAAACTGACAGAAAAGGCCGGCATTAGTACCGACCAGGCCCATAAAGCAATTGACACCATCAAGGATTTTGTAAAAGAAAAATTCCCCATGATGGCTGGCGCCGTAGATAACCTGTTTGCTTCTTCCGGCGATTCAGCTGCCAAACCGGAAGCATCTTCATCATCTTCCGGTTTCATGGATAAGATCAGCGATGTTATTCCGGGAGAAGCAGGCGAAAAAGTGGAGGCATTTGCCAAACAGGCTGCAGACAAAGCAGAAGATTTCTTAGAAGGCGCCAAAGAAAAATTCAGCGGGGTTTTTGGAGGTAAAAAAATCTGATTTTATTTTTCAATAGAAAACATTTTACAAGACATATATAAAAAAACAGGCTTTATGAAAAGCCTGTTTTTTTATGTATTATTATTATGCCAGCACTTCCCTGGCTATTACAATTTTTTGTATTTCGCTGGTTCCTTCTCCAATGGTACACAGTTTGCTGTCCCTGTAAAATTTTTCTACCGGAAAATCCTTTGTATATCCATACCCGCCAAAAACCTGTACGGCATCTGTACTTATTTCAACAGAAATTTCGCTGGCATAATATTTGGCCATGGCAGCTTCCTTGGTCATGGGTAAACCATTGTTCTTAAGGTGGCAGGCCTGGTTTATCAGCAATGTAGCCGCTTCAATCTTGGTTGCCATATCTGCCAGTTTGAACGACACGCCCTGGAAATTGGCAATAGGCTGGTCAAACTGGTGCCGTTCCTTGGCATATTGTACAGATGCTTCATAAGCGCCCCTGGCAATACCAAGCCCCAGTGCGGCAATCGAAATCCTTCCACCATCCAAAATCTTCATGGCCTGTTTAAATCCCGACCCTACTTCGCCCAGCCTGTTCTCATCAGGAATCACACAATTATCAAAAATAAGTTCGGCCGTTTCACTGGCACGCATACCGAGTTTATTTTCCTTTTTGCCCGCACTGAAACCCGGCGTATTACGGTCAACTATAAACGCAGTTGAATTGTTCTTTGTACGAGGTTCACCGGTTCTGCAAATCACTACAGCCACGTCGCCCGATTTTCCATGGGTAATCCAGTTTTTCGTACCGTTCAATATCCAGTTATTTCCATCTTTTACTGCCGTGGTACGCATATTTCCGGCATCACTGCCTGTGTTTGCTTCTGTTAAGCCCCAGGCACCTATATACTCTGCAGAAGCCAGTTTAGGCAGGTATTTCTGTTTCTGGGCTTCATTGCCAAAAGCCAGGATATGGCCAGTACACAACGAATTATGGGCTGCAACAGACAGCCCGATTGAACCACATATTTTGGCTATTTCCTGGATGATGGCACTATATTCATAATAGCCCAAACCGGTTCCGCCATATTCCTGGGGAACCAAAACACCCATCATACCCAATTTTCCCAATTCTTTGAAAATGTGTACCGGAAATTCCTGTGATTCATCCCACTCCATCAGGTGTGGTTTTATGTACTGTAGGGCAAATTCTCTTGCAGACTGAGCTACCTGGGCAGTCAGTTCATTTTGTGAAAAATCCATAAATAAAACAATCGTTAAGCCTGCAATTTAAGGAAACTTGCCTATCTAACAAATGTTACCAGGTTATATTTGATAAATGGTTAATGCACAATAAGGTATGCAGACATTTTATCCAGCAAAGCCTTATCTATTGCCATAATATTAAGCAGGCCTTTTATATCTGAAAACGGCCCATGCTGGTTCCGGTATTGAACAATCAGGTTGGCAAGGTTATACCTGATATATGGATGATCTTTCAACTCATCCCTAGTAGCCGTGTTAATATTAATCTGCTTCACCTGCATAGTATTCAATGTAAGCATTGGTTTAATCTTTTGAAAAACGGAATCGGGCAGCCCATAGGTTTCTGCCACCTGGCTGATGCTGTAAAACCCACCCAACCTATTCCTGAATTGCACAATCCGTTGAGATAATTTTGGCCCGATGCCGGGCAACAGAATCCATGCAGATGTATCTGATTCATTTATATCTACACTAACAGTTGCCATTTTACGCTTAGCCGGCTGATACCCGCTATTATTAAATTCCCGGTCAGCCTTCTTCTCTTCCGCAATTTGTACATAAGGTTTTAATCTGTCTGCCAGTTTTTGTGGTATTCCCCAAATCTTTTCAATATCAGCCGGTTTCCTGAACCGGCCGCCTTTTGACTTATACCGCATGATTGTCTGCACCGTTTTTTCTTTTACGCCTAATTTCTGCCAGCCCGAAGCGGAAAGGCTGTTGGGGTCGAAATAAAAAAATTCCGCAGGCAATCTGCCATCTTCCGGTTTATGATAACTCGCATATGGATGATGTTCCCTTCCCTTGCTGATGGAATCATATTCATCATAATTCTTTACAGGCGTTGATTGCATCACAGCCAATCCCTCTTTTACATCACCAGGGATATCCTGTAAATCCTCTGTATCCAGATATGGATAAACGGCCGGAAAAACAGTTATAACAGTTACGGCTAGCAGCAAACATATGATGCCATTCCGTTCCTTTTTTGTAAAATGTAAATAGCGGAAACCTGTATTATTTTTCATACGTCAAAGTATGACAAAGGCAACAATCATTTTCATTTCAGGGCCTTAATATTTCTTTAGTCAGAAGCTGCTGGTTATCATATGATAAATTCATGCCTGCTGGTAATTCTTTATTCAATTCGGCATGAAGGCCAAGCTGGTGGCTGATATGTGTAAAGTATGCTTCCGGGATTTTTAGTTCGGTAACCAGTTCAATGGCTTCTTCCAGGTTAAAATGGGAGATATGTTTTTGTTTGCGAAGTGCATTCAGTACCAGTATGCTGCTACCGGATATTTTCTCCTTTTCCTTGTCTTCAATCCTGTTTGCGTCTGTTATGTAAGTGAAGTTACCAAACCGGAAACCCAGCACCGGCATATTAAGGTGCCATACCTTGATGGCCGTAACCGGAATATCTCCTATCAGGAAGGGTTCATCAGGAATCTGGCATAAGGTGATATCTGGTATACCCGGGTATTTATGTTCAGCAAAAATATAAGAGAACTCTTTTTGCAGCGCCTTCTGGGTAATATCGTTGGCGTATACGTTCATTGACTGCTTCTGAAAAAAATTAAAAGCCCTTATATCATCCAGCCCGGCAATATGGTCTTTATGCGGATGGGTAATAAGCACTGCATCCATTTTTACCGTACCTGAACGCAGCATCTGGTAACGGAAATCGGGGGTTGTATCCACCACGATGGATGTTGTTTCACTTTCTACGAGGATACTGCTTCTCAGGCGTTTGTCGTGTTTGTCTGCTGACTGGCAAACCTGGCAGTTACATGCAATCATAGGAACCCCGCTGCTGGTGCCGGTACCAAGAAACGTTATTTTTAAAGGGGGGCAGAACATGGAAGAAATGTAAAATTTCAAATGTAAAACATAAAATGTAAAAGTTCTTCATCATAACTGACTTTTACATTTTACATTCAGGATTTTACATTTATTATTTATCCGTATGTACACTTACCAGTTCTTCATACAGTTTCTGGCTTTCATGGGTTAATGCATCAAAGTTGATGTCAAGTTGGGGAAGCAGGTCTATCAGGGTGTTTATCCGGCCTTCTGTCTGAAAGAATTTGTTGAGCACCACCACTTTCCTGTCTTGCAGTATGCAATACCCGCTTTGAAATGTTCCGCGTTCATACCGGATAACATATCCGCCTTCTTCAATCACCCGTTCAATCCTGTCTAAATTATGCTGCGTGAATTTCATTATCAACAATAGTTATATGTGTTAATATTATATACCTGAACAAAAATAAATATTGATGAACGTTCCATGTTTTTAAGTTATCACCAATACGTTGAAAATTTCTTTTCCGGTGAGGCTGATTTACGCTAATGAACCAAACAGGATAATATTTACTTATTAAACTGTTACTTGTTTGTCATCCTGATTACAGGCACAATCATTTCTTCCAGGCTTACGCCCCCATGCTGGAACGTATTTCGGTAATAGTTTACAAAATGATTGTAATTATTGGGATAGCAAAGGAAGATGTCTCCTTTTGCAAATATGAAAGATGAATTTACATTGGGAACAGGTAACCCGGCTTCCCTGGGATCGCGGAATGCCAGCACATCCCTGGCTTCATAATTCAGGTTCCGTCCGTGTTTATACCTTAGATTAGCGGTTGTTTGCTTGTCCCCAATCACTTTTGCTGGTGTCTTTACACGGGTGGTTCCATGATCGGTTGCCACAATCATGGTTATTTTCTTCTCTGCAATTTTTTTAAGGGCCTGGTGCAGCGGGCTGTGTTCAAACCAGCTTTCGGTAATGCTGCGGTAGCTTGTTTCATCTCCGGCCAGTTCTTTCAGCACTTCCAGTTCGGTACGGGCATGGCTTAACATATCCATGAAATTATATACGATTACATTAAAATCGTTTTGCAACAGGTTATGCATATTGTCAACCATTTTCTGCCCGTCCTGGTTATTGGTGATCTTTGTATAGGAAACTTTCAGATCGCCTTTTCCTGATTTCTTCAGGAATGAGCGCAGAAATTCCTCTTCGTGCAGGTTCTTTCCTCCTTCTTCATCATCATTTTTCCATTGTGCCGGAAAATTCTTTTCTATATCCACCGGGAGCATGCCAGCAAAAATGGCATTTCTTGCATACTGTGTTGCTGTTGGAAGGATTGAATAGAATGTCTCTTCTTCCTGTATCCGGAAACTTTCAGAGAATATCGGCTGAATGGCCTTCCACTGATCAAAACGGAGATTATCTATCAATACAAAAAAAAGCGGTATGCCTTTTTCAAGATGTGGCAGCACTTTAAATTTGAGCAATGTATGGCTCATGATCGGGCAATCGGTACTCTTTGGAGATACCCATGATGCATAATTTTTTGAAATGAACTTGAAGAACTCTGTATTGGCTTCCTGCTTCTGTGTTTCAAAAACCTCCTGCATTTCGGGGCTGTCGCTTTTTTTCATCTCCAGTTCCCAGTAAACCAGTTTACGGTATATCTCCATCCACTCATTGTAATCCGGGTTGCTGTTAAGCGCCATAAACAGACTACGGAATTCCTGCTGATACGCAGAGGTTGTTTTTTCAGCAACCAGGCGTTTATTATCTATAATCTTTTTCAGGCTTAACCAAACCTGGTTGGGATTTACGGGTTTTATCAGGTAATCACTTATCTGGCTGCCGATGGCTTCATCCATGATGTTCTCCGCTTCATTCTTTGTGATAAGCACTACCGGCAGGTTAGTCTTCACTTCCTTTATCTGCTGCAATGCCTGCAACCCGGAAATGCCGGGCATGGTTTCATCCAGTAAAACCACATCAACAATATTATCTTTCACAAACTCAACAGCATCAAACCCGTTGGTTCGCGTCTGCACCTCATACCCTTTTGTTTCCAAAAACATAATTTGCGAAGTGAGGCTGTCGATCTCATCATCAACCCATAAAATTTTTGCTATACTCATATTGATTGATTTATTGTTAAGGGTTTACAGTTTGCGGTTTAAGCAAATTTAATTTTTTAGCACTATGCTTTGCAGCTTTCCTTTACTTTGTAATTCTTTTAACATAACAATATAGCTGATAATGCCATTTCATAAGATCATCAATGACCCGGTTTATGGCTTCATCACCATCGATGATGTGCTGATAAACCAGTTGATTGCCCATCCATATTACCAGCGGCTGCGTAGGATTTACCAGATGGCCATGGCTCACCTCGTTTACCCGGGAGCGGTACATACCAGGCTGCATCATTCGCTGGGCGCTTATCACCTGATGAGGTGCGCCCTGCATGAACTTACCAGCAAGGGGATTAACATAAGTGCAGAGGAACAACAGGCAGCAAAAATTGCCATATTGCTTCACGACATCGGCCACGGGCCGTTTTCACATGCGCTGGAACACGTATTGGCAGAAGGCCTGCATCATGAAGAACTTTCTCTCATGCTCATCAGGGAACTGAACAGGCAATTTGACGGCAAGCTGCAGATGGCGCTTGAAATATTTACAGACAAATACCCCAAAAAATTCCTGCACCAGCTGGTAAGCGGGCAACTGGATGTTGACAGGATGGATTACCTGTCGAGGGACAGTTTTTTTACCGGTGTAAATGAAGGTACCATCGCTTACGACAGGATACTGAAAATGCTTACTGTACACAATGGAGAACTGATGGTTGAAGAAAAAGGCATTTATTCAATTGAAAAATTCCTCGTAGCCCGCCGGTTGATGTACTGGCAGGTTTACCTGCATAAAACGGTTTTAAGCGCCGAACAGATGCTGGTAAGGATTATCAAACGGGCAAAACTGGTAAAAGCACAGTGCCAGGAACCGCTGAACAGTTTCATCAACCAACCGATACATACCATATCACTGGAAGAATTCTGCAGTATAGATGATTATGATGTTCTGATGGCGATAAAAAAATGGGCCTCCCATGACGACAAGGTTTTATCTGTACTTTGCCGGGGAATCCTTGACAGGCAGCTGTTAAAGGTGAAATATTTCAGTGAACCTGTGAGCCGGTTACTGGTTGAAGAAAAAACCGGGGAAGTATGTAAAAAGTTACAAATATCACCCGAAGATGCAAACTGGCTGGCTTTTAGCGGCGAAGCGGCCAGCAGCACCTATAATTTTGAAAACGACCATATTCATATCCTGTTTAAGGATGGCACTGTTAAGGATATTTCGGAAGTTGATAATGCACTTATTAATGAAAACCTGAGGGGCACAGTTAAAAAATATTACATTTGTTACTTAAGATAGCATTAGCCATAAGTAACCGGCATTTGTTTTCTGCTGCCGGTTAATGGCCAAAAGCCCAATATTATGCAATTCAGCGCAGCCCAAATAGCACTTATAATAAGTGGAAAAGTAGAAGGCAACCCGGATATTACCGTTAATTCTTTCGGTAAAATTGAAGAAGCTCATGCCAATCAACTGGCATTTTTAGCAAACCCTAAATATGAAGATTTCCTGTATACCACCCATGCATCCCTGGTTATTGTGAATGAATCCCTTGAGCTGAAACAACCCGTTAATACTACCCTGATACGTGTACCGGATGCCTATAGCGCATTTGCCACTTTGCTCGACAAATACCAGCAGATAAAAACCCAGCAACTTACCGGCATACAGCAACCTGTTTATATTCATGCAACTGCCAAAACAGGGGAAAACATTTTTATCGGTGCATTTACTTATGTTGGAGAAAATTGTGTGATAGGTAACGGGGTAAAAATATTCCCGAATGTTTACCTGGGCAACAATGTGGTTATAGGCGACAATACCATTATTCACCCGGGCGTAAAAATTTATCATGAATGTGTTGTTGGAAAGGATGTGGTGATACATGCCGGCACTGTTATTGGAAGCGATGGTTTTGGATATGCACCCCAAAAAGACGGGAGCCTGAAAAAAGTACCCCAGATTGGAAATGTAAAAATTGAAGACAATGTGGAAATTGGCGCCAACACTACTATTGACAGGGCAACCATCGGAAGTACATTAATACGCTCAGGCGCCAAACTGGATAACCTGCTGCAAATTGCCCATAATGTAGATATTGGCAATAACAGCGTAATAGCGGCTCAAAGCGGCATCAGCGGAAGTACTAAAATAGGCAGGAATGTAATGATTGGCGGGCAGGTTGGTATTGTTGGCCATATACAGATTGCCGACGGCAGCAAGATCAACGCCCAAAGTGGCGTTAGTAAATCATTAAAAACGCCTAATTCTGCCGTTACCGGGTCGCCGGCCTACGATTATACGGCCGCATTACGCAGCCAGGCACTTACCAGGAACCTGCCCCAACTGGAAAAACGCATCCAGGAACTGGAAAAAACCATAGAAGCCCTGTTGGCCAAAAAATAACAATTCATACCTGATAATCTGATTACTTTTATGGTTTATTGTTTTAATAAAATTGTGTGAAGCGCATTAGCAGGCTAATATTTTCTTTTGTATTCCTTCTTTTACCGGCCCTGGTATTTTCCCAGACAGATTTAGTAAAAGGTACCGTACTGGACGCCCATACCAGGGAACCTATCGCTTTTGCTTCCGTTTATTTATCCGTATCCAATGCAGGGAAAATAACAGACAGCGCCGGTGCATTTACCATATACCTGCCCGGTGAATCTATTGATACACTGAATGTTTCTTTTGTAGGATACCAGCTTTTCCGTATTCCTGTGAGATCAATAGATTTTAAAAAACCGTTGATAATAGAAATGCAGCGGGGTAAAAACAACAGTGAAGTTATCATCCGGACAAAAGTGAATAAAGGCCTGTTCCTCTGGAAAAAGATAATGAGTAAAAAGAAACTGTACAACCGCTTTAACCTGGACAATTTTGGTTATGAAAGCTATAACAAACTGGAAGTTGACCTCAAGAATTTCAAAGCCGATAAGCTGCGGAAAAACTTTATACTGAAATCATTCTCATTTGTCTTTGACAATATTGACAGCACATCTGAAAAAGAACCGTTCCTGCCTGCCTACCTTATAGAAAGCCTGAGCGACTACGCTTACCAGAAAAATCCTAAAAAATACAGGGAAACCATCAAGGCTTCACAAACAAAGGGTTTTACAAATGAAAGCATCAGCAAACTGCTGGGCGTAATGAACCAGAACGTAAACATATACAGCAACTATGTGAATGTGATGGACAAGGATTTCATCAGCCCCTTCAATGACAATGGAGACGCTTATTATAATTTCAATGTACCCGACACACAATTGGTGAACGGGGTGAAAACATTTCATTTCACGTTTACGCCTAAACGCCCGGGACAGAATACTTTCCAGGGAGACGCATGGGTAGTGGCCGGATCATTCCGGATAGATAAGATAACCATGTACATCGGCCGGGAAGCCAATATCAATTTTATTGACCGGCTCAGCATTTTCCAGGAATTTAATGCCATCAACGATACGGTTTACTTTTTAACCAGGGACAAATTCTTTGCAGATTTCAAAACGCTGGGGAAAAACTCACTTACCCTCATCGGCAGGAAAACTACATCTTACAGGGATATCGTGTATAACAACGATTCCTTAAGCCGCAGCTTTATGGACCAGCATATAGAAGAACTGGTTACCACAAAGAAAAACATAAACAACTTTTCCGATTCAGCCTGGAGCAATATGCGGCACGACAGCCTTTCAGTAAATGAAAAAGCCATCTACAACACCATCGACCGCTTACTGGAAATGCCCAAATACCAGCGACTGGAAAGAAACCTGAAATTCCTGGCAACCGGTTACCGGAATATCGGCAATTACGAAATAGGACCCTGGTTTAACTGGATCAGCGGCAACCAGTGGGAAGGCACGAGGTTCCGTTTTGACCTGGGCACCAATAAATATTTCAATAAGAATATTTACCTGCACGGATACTTAGCCTATGGCACCCGCGACAAAAAGCTGAAAGGGCTGGCAGAAGCTTACTGGATACCAAGCAGGGGCCCGGGAAGAACCATGCTGCATTTAAATTATATAAATGATATTGACAACGGCATCAGCCAGTACGGCGAAGTAAGCCAGGATAATATCTTTACACTCGGCATCCGCAAACCAAATACATACAGGAGGTTTATAAAAACCCAGGCCATCAGTTTTGATGCAAGCAAAGACTGGGGAAAAGGGTTTTCAACCCAGTTGTATATTTCTCACCGTAAGTTTGACCCTTTGCTGAACCTGCCATTAAAGAGCAGTTTCCCGGTTGTCAGCGGCGAATCATTAACCAGTTTTGAAGTGGCCCTTAAACTCCGGTTTGCATACCTGGAACAATTCTTTGAGGGAGATTATTTCAGGTATTCTCTGGGTTCAAAGTATCCGGTGGTTGAAGTCATGTATACTAAAGGGATCCCGGGCGTATTTAACAGCGCCTATGATTATTCCAGGCTTTCTGCCTCAGTAAAAGACAGGATGAAAATATCCCCGTTGGGTACGCTCGCTTATAAGGTTTATGCAGGCCAGGTTTTTGGAACATTGCCTTTCACTTACCTGGAAGTTCATCCCGGTAACGACCTGTTCTATTATAATAAATCAACCTTTAACCTGATGACCCGGTTTGAATACATAAGCGATAAATATGCCGGATTGAATATAGAGCATAATGTAGGCTCCGGGTTGTTCAGGTTCACTCCGCTAACGAGAAAACTTAAATGGAGGCAATTCTGGAATGTAAAATCAGTTTGGGGCGCTATCAGCAGTGAAAATAAGAAGACGAACAGCAGTACCGGTTTTAAATACCTTGACGGTGGAAATTATACTGAAATAGGCACCGGCATTGACAATATATTCAGGGTTTTCAGGCTCGACTTTGTCTGGAGGCTTAACCCGCCATCCGGCATTTCCGGAAATTCCCGTTTTGGAATTTTTGGCAGTTTCCAGTTCCAGTTCTAACCATTCTCCGCAGTTTTATACAAAAAAACACACTCCCGAAAAATAAAATATCTTTGCCAAAATTTAAAATCCAGCATGGATAAAAACTTTAATGCAGACAAGCAACATACACTGGTTGCGCCAATCAGTATTTCAGGAACCGGATTGCATACAGGCATAAACGTAGATATGGTATTGAAGCCTGCCAATCCGGGTTTTGGTTACCAGTTTCAGCGGACAGATTTACCCGGATCACCCATTATAAAAGCCGATTGCGACCTCGTTACCGAAACTTCCCGGGGAACTACCCTTGAAAAAGACGGACACAAAGTAAGTACCGTTGAACATGTGCTGGCAGCATTGGTTGGCATGGGTGTTGATAATTGCCTGATTGAAGTGAACGGTCCGGAAATCCCTATCATTGACGGCAGCAGCGAACCCTTTGTTGATATTATTGAAAAAACCGGCGTACTGGAACAGGATGCAGCAAAAGCCTGGTACACCATTGATACCAACATTTCATTTTATGATGAAAAGAAAAGGGTGGAGATGACCGCATTACCGGCAACCAATTATGAAATAACCACATTGATAGATTTTAACAGCCCGGTGTTAGGCACCCAGCATGCCAGCTTAAAAAGCCTTCGTGATTTTAAAAATGAAATCGCACCCTGCCGCACATTCTGTTTCCTGCACGAACTGGAAATGCTGATAGATAATAACCTGATTAAAGGAGGCGATATCAATAATGCCATTGTTATTGTTGACAAAGCAGTTACCGATGAAGAAATGGGCAGGCTGGCAAAAGCATTCGGCCGGGCAAAAGTGGAAGTAAAAAGCGAAGGATACCTCAATAACCTGGAACTGCGTTTTCCCAATGAACCTGCCCGACATAAATTGCTGGATGTGGTTGGCGACCTGGCATTAATCGGGTATCCCATAAAAGCGCATATCATTGCCAACAGGCCGGGACATAGCAGCAATGTGGAGTTTGCCAAAAAAATTAAGCAGTATATAAAGAAGAATAAACACACCAAAGGCATTCCTTTATATGAACCGAACCAACCACCGGTATACACGCTGCAACAGATTGAAAAAACACTGCCGCACCGCTACCCTTTCCTGCTTGTTGACAAAATCATTGAATTAACGGCAGATTACATTGTAGGTATTAAAAATGTAACCTTCAATGAATTCTTCTTCCAGGGGCATTTTCCCGGAAACCCGGTAATGCCCGGAGTTTTACAGATTGAAGCGCTGGCGCAAACCGGGGGCATCTTATGTATTAACGCCATGCCGGAAGCCATATATGATACTTATTTCCTGAAGATAGACAATTGTAAATTCAAACAGAAAGTAGTGCCGGGCGATACCATGATCCTGAAAATGGAACTGATAGAACCTATCAGGAGAGGCATTTGCGTAATGAGGGGCAGCGTATTCGTAGGCAATAAGCTCTGCACCGAAGGCGATTTTACGGCGCAACTGGTAAAACGAAATGTCTGATTTGAAGTAAAAGTATTTGATGGCACTCATGCTGCAGCACCGGGCTCATATATTTTAAATTTTAAATCTTGATTTGTCTGGTTAACTTTAGCAAACAAACCAACAGTAATATATTTATAATAACAGCCATCACCGGTTAAATTGGCTAAACATAACATATGATTCATCCGCACACATATATACATCCGAATGCCAAACTGGCTACCAATGTGAAAATTGACCCGTTTAGCGTAATTCACCAGAATGTTGAAATAGGTGAAGGCACCTGGATAGGCAGCAGCGTAACCATCATGGAAGGTGCCCGCATTGGAAAGAATTGCCGCATTTTCCCCGGAGCCGTTATTGCCGGCATACCTCAGGACCTTAAATATGAAGGCGAAATAACCACGGTGGAAATTGGCGACAATACCACGATTCGTGAGTTTGTAACCATCAACAGGGGAAGTAAAGACAGGTGGACTACAAAAGTTGGCAATAACTGCCTTATTATGGCATACAGCCATATTGCACACGATTGTATTGTTGGCAACAACTGTATCATGAGTAATAATACGCAAATGGCCGGGCATGTGGTTATGGGAGATTTTGCCATCCTGGCCGGCATGTGCGCTATACACCAGTTTGTTCAGATAGGCCAGCATGCATTTGTTTCCGGCGGTTCGCTGGTAAGTAAAGATGTTCCTCCTTACATTAAAGCAGGCCGCACACCGCTCAGTTATGCAGGTGTAAATTCTGTGGGCCTTAAACGCCGCGGATTTTCCCTTACCAGGATCAACCAGATACTGGATATCTACCGGATCATCTATAATAAGAACCTGAACACATCACAGGCATTGAATTTTATAGAGGAGGAACTGCCGGCTACTGATGAGCGGGATGAGATTGTAACCTTTATTCGTGAAAGCGGCCGTGGTATCATTAAACGCTACAGCAAAGGCAGCCTGGATGATGAATAACGAATGCTGCCTTATAAAACCTGGATTAATTTTTACATTTAATATTTTACATTCAATATTCATCATTTATTAAATGTAAAATAATAAATATTGAATGTAAAGTAAGCTTTCTCAGTTACCGGATAACATGGAAATCACACTAACTAATACGGGTAAACGTTTTAACAGGGAATGGATTTTCCGCCATGTGAACCATGAATTCAAACCTAACAGGTCATATGCCATTACGGGACCGAACGGTTCCGGAAAATCTACCCTGCTGCAGGTGATTGCCGGGGCCGTATTGCACAGTGAAGGTGAAATAAGCTATTCAATTCCCGGAAACGAAACTCCTGCAGGGCAAATAGTGGCTGGCTCTGATGCCTACAGGAATATTTCCATAGCAACTCCTTATCTTGAACTGATTGAAGAAATGACCGCCGCTGAATTCCTAGCTTTTCACGGCACTTTCAAAGAATTTTCCCTGCCGGTTATGGATATACTGGAAGCAGTATCCCTTCAACCCGCTGCAAATAAGCAGATTCGGTATTTCAGCAGCGGTATGAAACAACGGTTAAAGATGGCACAGGCTTTCTTTTGTAAAACACCTGTGTTGTTATTAGACGAACCCACCACCAATCTTGACCACGATGGAATCGCCTTGTACAGGCACCTCATCAGCAATCATACTAACGGCCGTCTCCTGATTATAAGCAGCAATGATGAGCAGGAATATAATTTCTGCGATGAAGTTATTTCCATCAGCAATTACAAATAAAAAGCTAGCGCCTGCTTGCAATAAGCAGGTTAAGGTCGGTATACTTCAGGTCAAACCGTTCGCTCAGGTGGAAGTTTGTCAAACTGCCCTTAAACAGGTAAATACCACTGCGGATATTGATCTTGTGCCACACCAGGTTTTCAATCCCGCCTTCATCGGCTGTTTCCAGCAAAAGCGGCATCAACACATTGCTGATGGCCTGTGAAGCTGTACGGGCAAACCCGCTTGGAATGTTGGGTACACAATAATGGATCACATCATATTTTGAAAAAACAGGTTTCTTATGCGTAGTTACCATACTGGTTTCAAAACAGCCGCCATGATCGATGCTAACATCTACTATAACGGTACCGGGACGCATATTACTCACCATATCCTCGGTAACAACAATAGGTGTCCTTCCTCCATTGCCGCTTAAAGCGCCTACAGCTACATCACAGGTCTTTAACTGCTTTGCCAGTATTTTCGGTTCTATAACGGAAGTCCATAAACGCCCGCCAATATTGTTCTGCAAGCGTTTAAGCCGGTAGATGCTGTTATCAAATATCTTTACGCTGGCTCCCATGGCCAGGGCAGTTCTTGCCGCATATTCCCCCACGATCCCTGCACCTATTATGATAACTTTAGTAGGCGGTATCCCGCTGATACCGCCTACCAGTACGCCTTTGCCATTATTGGCATTACTCAGGTACTGCCCGGCTATCAGCATCACAGCACTTCCGGCAATTTCGCTCATGCTCCTCACGATCGGGTTGTGGCCGCTGGCATCCTTCAGGTTTTCAAAACTCAGCGCCGTAATCTTCTTGTTCATCATCTTTTCCAGGATGCTTTTCTTCATAACGGCCAGGTGTATCGGCGATATGATATATTGATTGGGCTTTAGCAGCTCGCAGTCGTCTTCACTAACCGGTGCGCTCTTTACGATCACTTCACAATCGAATATCGCTTTCTTGTCTGAAACGATTTTGGCTCCCGCCTCACTGTAATCCTTATCCGTATAATTGGCCCCGATACCCGCATCCGCTTCAATGAACACCCGGTGCCCGTTTGCAATAATCACACTTACCGCATCAGGTGTAAGCGCAATCCTGTTTTCATTGAATGACGTTTCTTTGGGAATGCCGATACATAACTCTTCCCCCTTGGGTTTTATATCAAGCGTTTCTTCCAGCGTTTCATATGCCAACGATGATGAAACAAATGGTTTTGATGTAGCCATAATCTTAAAGGTAAGTATACAAATTACAAATTTATCCGCAGCTTTCTGATATTGCCGCCCACTGATTCCAGGTAACAATGCACCGTATCATCAGGAAACAATCCCGGAGCCTTTTCCGGCCATTCAACAAAACACAGGTTACCTGAATACAGGCAGTCTTCCACGCCTGCCGAAATGGCTTCCATTTCGTCTTTAAGCCGGTACAGGTCCATATGGTAAATAATCCCGCCGGTATCATTCCGGTATTCATTAATAATTGAAAATGTAGGGCTGCTTACAATATCATTACTGTTCAGATGCCTGCAAACAGCATATACCAGTGTTGTTTTACCGGCACCCATATCGCCATGCAGGGCAAAAACCGTCCGGTCTTTTGCGGCAGCCAGCAGCATACCGGCAGCCTTATCAATTTCCTCCAGTGAAAAATCCACAACCATGATGCAAAGATATTTTCATATTTAGTAAATACTTACCCACCCGGTAAGATAATTTTGCTATATGGAAAAAGTAGACTGGAAGGTGGAAGGGATGACATGCAGCAATTGTGCCTTAACCATCAATAAATACCTGCAAAAGGAAGGGGTTCAGGATATTGTTGTTAACCCGATTGATGGCACCGTAAGCTTCACCAATACGGTTTCGGCCGCAACCGATAAACTTAAGAAAGGTATTGATTCACTGGGATATCATGTTGTGGATGCTGAAAAAAAAGAAGCTACTGCCAAACCATTTCTCTCAGATAACAAAAGCCGTTTCCTTTTCACCCTTCCTTTTACGCTTATCCTCATGATGCACATGCTGCATCCCTGGCTGCCTTTGCACTGGCTGATGAATCCCTGGATACAGTTAAGCCTCTGCCTTCCTGTATTTATAACCGGCATGTGGTATTTTGGAAGAAGTGCCATCAAAAGCTTGCAGAACGGCATGCCTAATATGAATGTGCTGATTGCCCTGGGAGCGCTTGCATCATTTGTTTACAGCCTCACCGGTGCTTTAATGAACCTTGGGCCGGGCTATCTTTTTTTTGAAACCAGTGCTTCCATCATAACACTGGTATTCCTCGGAAATTACCTGGAAGATGTATCCGTTCAATCAACCCAGCGTGCTGTGAGGTCATTGGCCAAATCGCAGCGGGTAATGGCCAATATGATTGCATTTGATGACCAGCATAAGGAGCTTATTTTCCCCATTGAAAATACGCAACTTAAAACCGGCGACCTGGTATTAATCAGGAATGGTGAACAGGTTCCGGTTGATTGCAAGATTCTCTGGGGCGAATGCATGGTAAATGAATCTATCATTTCCGGGGAAAGCATACCTGTTTCAAAAAACAAGAAAGACAAACTGATTGGAGGAAGTGTGCTGGAAAACGGTATTGTAAAAGCACAGGTAACAGCTACCGGAAAAGATACGGTATTGTCGGGCATTTTACAGATGGTGCAACATGCCCAGGCAGAAAAACCACCCATGCAAAAACTGGCTGACAAGATCAGTGCCATATTTGTTCCGGTAGTAACCGGTATAGCAGTCCTCACTTTCATACTTAATTTTTCCGTTTTCGGCATCAGTGCGGGTGCTTCGCTGATGCGTGCCGTTGCGGTACTGGTCATTTCATGTCCCTGTGCCATGGGGCTTGCCACACCGGCTGCTATTGCTGTTGGCCTGGGAAGGGCCGCCAGGAGCGGAATCCTCTTCCGGAATGCCGGCAGCCTGGAATCATTTAAAACGATCAGGCAGGTGGTATTTGATAAAACGGGTACATTAACAACAGGTGATTTTATCATCTCAGGTTTTCATACAACCATAGAAACAGACCGGTTCAGACAAATAGCCTATTCGCTGGAGAAATTTTCAAACCATCCGCTGGCAAAAGCTATTATCAACGAATGGAAAACAACGGATACTATCAGGTGGGCAAGCATTGAAGAAATTAAAGGCATGGGCGTAAAAGCTGTAGATAAGGAGGGAAACGTTTTTTTAGCCGGTTCACATAAAGCCACCATGATGAATGAAAATACCGGCTTGCATAATATCTATATCCTGGAAAATGACAAGATGATTGGATGGATTGATGTTACAGACGAAATAAGAAAAGAAGCAAAGGAAGTGGTGAGCTGGCTGCATCAACGGCAAATAAAAACCGTGTTGTTAAGCGGCGACCGAAAAGAAAAAGCAGCAATGGTTGCTTTGGCCCTCGGTATCAACAACGTAATGGCAGAAAAAACACCTGCCGAAAAACTTGAAATCATAGATGCCCTAAATAAAGAAACACCCACCGCCATGGTTGGTGATGGAATCAATGATGCCCCCTCGCTTGCAAAAGCAACGCTGGGTATTGCATTGAGCGATTCAAGCCAGGTGGCCATGCAAAGCGCCGATGTGATACTGATGAATTACGGCCTTAAAAATTTACCAAAAGCGCTGGGGCTGGGTAAACACACGTACATCACCATCAAAGAAAATCTTTTCTGGGCCTTTATTTACAATATCATTGCTATTCCGGTTGCTGCATTTGGTTTCCTGAACCCTACCATTGCAGCCTTTGCCATGGGATTAAGCGATGTAGTACTTGCCGCCAACTCTGTACGGCTATTTGTAAAAAAGGTTTTATAACTTCAAAGCCAGAGGAAAAAAAGCTTGAGCGATATTCATGCCATATTGAAAAAACACTGGGGCTTTGATGGTTTCAGGCCTTTGCAGGAAGATATCATTAAAGCTGTAATAGACAAAAAAGATACGCTGGCACTATTACCCACGGGAGGCGGAAAATCACTCTGTTTCCAGGTTCCTGCACTGGCGATGGACGGAATCTGCCTGGTGATAAGCCCCCTGATCGCCTTAATGAAAGACCAGGTTGAAAACCTGAAAAGGAAAGGTATTCCCGCTCTGGCAATATATTCCGGCATGCACGTTTCAGAAGTTAAAAAGACATTGCAAAACGCCTGTTTCGGAAATTATAAATTCCTGTACTTATCTCCCGAAAGGTTGGAAACCGAACTCTTTCTTGAATTCTTACCTGCATTAAAACCTTGCCTGGTAGCCGTTGATGAAGCACATTGCATCAGTCAGTGGGGGTACGATTTCAGACCACCCTACCTGCGTATTGCCAACCTAAGGGAGCAATTGCCCGGCGTACCGGTTATTGCATTAACCGCATCTGCCACAATTGACGTTCAAAACGACATTTGTGAAAAACTGCATTTTCATCATTCACATGCTCGTTTCCAGCAATCATTTGCCAGGCCCAATCTTTCATACAGCATATTCTCACCACCTGCCAAACAAACAAAGCTGATTGAAATACTGAAGAATGTTCCCGGTTCTTCCATCGTGTACTGTAAAAGCCGCAGGAGAACGCAATCATTGGCTGAACTGCTGATGCAACAAGGCATTTCTGCAGGTTATTATCATGCAGGACTTAGCAGTGAACAAAGGAGTGAACGTCAGGAAGCATGGATCAGCAATAAAACCAGGGTAATGGTTAGTACCAATGCATTTGGAATGGGCATTGACAAACCGGATGTACGTACTGTTATACATTTCGACTTGCCGGATTGCCTTGAAAATTATTACCAGGAAGCAGGACGAGCCGGCCGGGATAGAAAACGGGCTTTTGCCGTGCTGTTATATGAATCTAATGAAATAACTGCTTTACAGAACCAGGCAGACATCCGTTACCCCGGAATAAATGAAATAAAAAAAATTTACAAAGATTTAATGAACTACCTGCAGGTACCGGCCGGTAGCGGCGAAGGATGCAGTTATGATTTTGACATAGCCGTTTTTGCTGAAACATTCAAACTGAACATACTTGAAGCCACGTATGGAATAAAGGCCCTGTCGCAGGAGGGATTACTGTCATTTACTGAAATGTATTACAAACCCGCCACACTGGTTTTCTCTGTTTCGAAAGAAAGCCTGTATGAATTTGAAAAACTTTACCCGGCACTGGAACCAATTATAAATGCATTGTTACGCATGTATGAAGGGATTTTTGATTATCCGTCAATCATATATGAATCTTTGCTGGCAAAATTTCTCAAACAGCCTCTTTCAGAGGTGCAGAAACAGCTTTTACAATTACATCAATACCAGGTGGTGCATTTTCAACAGCAGGTAGACAAGCCCCAGCTTACGCTCTTAAAAAACAGGATGTACAGCGATGATTTTAAGATCAATTATAAAGATTTGATGGCAAGAAAAGAAAATTACCTGAAAAGGATCAATGCCATTACAAACTATATTTCTGATGAAAGATCCTGCAGAAGTGTTATGATTGGCAATTATTTTAATGACAAGGAAATAACGCCTTGCGGCATCTGCGATAATTGTATCAGGCAAAATAATACCAGCCCGGATGCCGGTGAATTTAAAGAGATATCCGGTAAGATCATTAACAGGCTTAAAACAGGATCCAGCAAGCCGGCTTCCTTACTGATTGATTTTGATGAAGGTAAAAAACAAAAAGTGTGGTCTGTAATCAATTACCTCATAGCAGAAAATGTAATCCATACAGATAGCCATGGAAAGCTTGGCCTGAATTGAAATGTAAAATGTGGATTACTTGTCACTAAACTGTCACCCGGTATTGGCTTAGGGCATAAAAAAAGGGACCAAGATAGAAATCTAGTCCCGCTTTAAAATCCAATATCCTATGAAAAACCGAAACGAAGATAATGTGTACTAACTTATTATCCAACTTATTTTACAAAATTTTTTACATTTCATTGAAAAATAATCAATCATATTTATATATTAAATTATTTTTATAACTATTGTTTCCGCGTATAAAAATCAATTAATTTTGATTTTCGATTTATATTTTCCGCTTTTTATGAGAAAACTGGCTCCCTGGTACCAGGCAATTGCTTCATTTTTCAGTTTTTCATTCATAGCAATTTTTTTATTTACACCAGTTACCAGGTCTGTTTTATACATTACCACTTCTTTTCGGGGAGACAATATTACTAAGGTATCATTTTTCAGATAACCCATATCCTGGTAAGTACTTATAAAAGCCCTGCATAATCCGGCAGGAACTTTATTAATATCGTAGCCCATAAACCGGCTGGAATAATCCATATTCAATAAACCCAGCAGGGTTGGAGCCAGGTCTATCTGGCTTGTCAATTTTTCTTCAATACGGGGTTTTACCAGGTATGGGTTATAAACCAGGCAAGGTATATGGTACCGGTTTGGCGGCAGGTCAGTTTTTCCGGCACTCTTTGAACAATGGTCTGCCAATACCACAAATAGTGTATTGCTGAACCAGGGTTTTTGGCTGGCCTCCTTTATAAACCTGCCGATTGCATAATCAGTATACTTTACAGCCCCCTGTATAGAATGGTAATCGGGGTCAATATCAATCCTTCCTTTGGGATAGGTATACGGCCGGTGATTACTAACCGTCATTATATGATTAAAAAAAGGCCTGCCTTCTTTAAAGCTCTTATCACATTTATTCAATGTTATATTAAATGCATCTTCATCAGCTACGCCCCAGGCAGTTTCGTGATGAATCATACTATCAGGAATATCGCTCTTATCTGTAACCTGGTAACCGTTATGGCCGAAAAAATATCCCATGTTGTCGAAAAAACTATTGCCGCCGTAAATATAATTCACCTCATAGCTGTTTTGTTTTAGCACAGATCCTAATGTAAACATATCCTCATTATCGGGCCTTCTTACTATTGACTGGCCCGGTGTTGGGGGTATTGCCAGGCTGATAGCTTCCAATCCCCTGACAGTTCTTGTTCCCGATGCATAAAAATTCCGGAAGAAAAGGCTGTGAGGAATCAATGAATCCATATTGGGCGTGATGTTTTCCTTATTGCCAAAAAAATGCAGATAATCTGCACTCAGGCTTTCAACACTTATCAATATGATATTCCACTTACTGCTCGTATCGGGGTTGTTTATCTCCCTTTCTATGCTAAGCGGGTCGCTGGTAAATGTGCTTCCCGGTGAATGTAACATGTTCCGGAGTATCGCCATATTATTCCTGTCGTCATTTACTGCATAAAATTTATTATAATCAATTTCATTGTTCCAGAAAGCCGCTCCGAATTCAAACATGCCATTTCCGCCCAGTTCATTTACAAAATTATTATCACTAATATTTTTCAGCCGGTTATTTGTAAACAGGTAAGCGGCTGCGGCAACAGTCATATATAAGAGAAAAAAAACGGTCCTTTTTGCGAAGCGCATGGATTCTGACCGGGAATACAACAAAGTTTTCCGCAAAGAAAAAAGGATTGCCCCTGTTATTGAAATGATGGCAATAGCAATAAGTGGTATATTATAAGATTCCCAAATGTTGCCTAATACTTCTGTTGTATATACCAGGTAATCAACGGCAATAAAATTAAATCGTACATTAAATTCATTCCAGAATGCTATTTCAGCACCTGCATTAATAACAAGTATGAGTGTTATGATAAAAAACAGGATGAATATGAGAAAACGGTTCCATTTTTTGGAGAACCAGCTATCTTTCATTAACCAGCAATAAAGTGCCACCGGAACGCCAACGAAAAGGGAAACAACCAGGTCGTATAAGAATCCAACCAGGAATATGCCGGCAATATCCAAAAACCCTGCCTCTATGTATTTCCATGACCAGATGAGCAGGAATAACCGGGTGATAAAGCTTAATGATGTTACCAGGATAGCAACAACCGCCAGAAGCCCGAAGCGGTGTTTTAACATAGCATTGAAATTAATCATCCGGTAAATTTACTGAAACGGCCGGAAAACAACATGCTAAAACCATTTGGTTGTTTTCCTGCTGCTTCTCCCGCCAAGCCCCAGCGCTCCCAGTAATGACCGTACAATACCGTTACCGGCTGTACGCATCATACTTTTTACTATCGTATTATTGGTAACCTTTTCAAATGCAGTTGGCTCGGGTTTTACTGTAGTCTTTTCTTCCTTTTTATTTTCAGTTGCGGATTTTTCTTCAGCCTCCAGCAATTTCGCAGTCAATATTTCATAAGCGCTATGGCTGTCTATCACTTGCCCGTACCTGGCAACCAGTTTTGATTTTGCATTTATTTCATTCACTTCATTATCTGTTAATACATCCATCCGGCTCCGGGGAGAACAAAGCATAACATGTGCCAGTAGCGTTGGTATCCCCTTTTCATTCAACAATGTTACCAGTGCTTCCCCAATGCCCAGTTGTGTAATCAGGTCTTCAGTTTTATAATACTCAGTTTCAGGATAATTTTCGGCTGTTTGTTTAATTACTTTCCTGTCGGCTGCCGTAAATGCACGCAATGCATGCTGTACTTTTAAACCCAACTGCCCCAGCACCGATGCAGGAATATCCATGGGATTCTGTGTGCAGAAGAAAATACCGATACCCTTTGACCTGATCAGTTTGATGATGGTTTCTATCTGCTGAACCAGTTCTGAACTGGCTTCCTGGAAAATAAGATGGGCTTCATCAATGAACATAACCAGTTTGGGCTTATCAAGGTCGCCTTCTTCCGGGCTGCTGGCATACAGTTCGGCCAGCATCTGCAGCATGAACGTGGAAAAAAGTTTCGGTTTATCCTGTAAATCGGCCACCCGAAGTACGCTGATCATACCCCTGCCGTCATCACTGATGCGCATCAGGTCTTCTACTTCAAAACTTTTTTCACCAAAGAATATGTCTGCACCCTGCTGCTGCAGTTCAATCACTTTCCTGAGAATGGTGCCGGTGGAAGTTGTTGAAATCTTACCATACAATTTTTCAATGTCCGCTTTTCCTTCGTTGCCTATGAACTGGAGCACTTTTATGAAATCTTTCAGGTCAAGCAGCGGCATCCGGTTATCATCACAGTATTTGAAAATGAGCGCTACCACCCCGCCCTGGGTATCGTTCAGGCCAAGGATCTTACTCAGTAACACCGGACCGAATTCACTAACGGTTGCCCGCAGGGGCACTCCGTTACGCCCTGTTAAACTGAGCAATTCCACCGGGTATGCGGCAGGCTTATACGCCAGGTTTAGTTTGCCGTATCTTTCTGTCAGCTTATCATTCACGCTTCCGGCTGCTGCTATACCGCTTAGGTCGCCCTTAATGTCCATCAGCAACACCGGCACACTGGCATCACTGAGGCATTCACTGATCATCTGCAGTGTTTTCGTTTTACCGGTACCGGTAGCACCTGCAATCAACCCGTGCCTGTTCATCGTTTTCAATGGAAGGAAAATGGGCGCTTCAGCCATCACTTCCCCGTTTAGCATGGCGGCACCAATCTGAACAGACTCCCCTTTAAAACTATAACCGGTTTTAATCGCCTGTATAAAAGTTTCCTTATCTGACATAATGCTGAAATTTATTATTTTCTATATTATTACAACCCCTCTTTGGGTTAACTGCCATGCGGCCAATTGCAGAATCAAAGTTATATGTTTTATAAAACGGTTCAACCTTCCATTTCAACTTATTACACATTCACCATATACCACCCGTAAACAAGCTTTTGCGGTAAAATATGACCGCTTATCAATAAGCACCCGGATTTCTCCATGTAAAGCGATTCGTAGTTATTTTTGCATCCTCAAATTGATAAAAATGAAAAAAGGATTTATTTACGCATTGCTGGCAGTTGCAACCATCCCGGTTGCAGCCCAAAAGATTGAATATACTGAGTACAAATTAAAAAATGGTTTACAGGTGATCCTTCACCAGGATAAATCCGCCCCGGTGGTAGCCGTATCCGTTATGTACCATGTGGGGAGCAAGGATGAACAACCCAACCGAACCGGTTTTGCCCATTTTTTTGAACACCTGCTGTTTGAAGGTACCGCCAATATTAAAAAAGGGGAATTCCAGAACATCGTTAGCGCCAATGGCGGAATTAACAATGCCAATACGTCTGTTGACCGTACCTATTATTTTGAATTATTCCCCTCAAACCAACTGGAAACCGGCCTTTGGCTGGAAAGTGAAAGGATGCTGCACCCGGTGATCAACGAAATAGGCGTAAAAACGCAAAATGAAGTGGTAAAGGAAGAGAAAAGGCTGCGGTATGATAACCAGCCTTATGGTAACTTTCTGGGTGAAATAAGGAAAAGGTTGTTTACCAAACACCCTTACCGCTGGATACCGATAGGCAGTATGGCCGACCTGGATGCTGCAAGCCTGGGTGAATTCCAGGATTTCTTTAAGAAATTCTATACACCGGCTAATGCCGTGCTGGCAATTGCAGGTGATATTGACATAGCAAAAACAAAATTGCTGGTTGAGAGCTATTTTGCAGATATCCCTCCCGGCACCCCC
>WBZP01000597.1_pt1 | contig 48386 bp, 42 predicted proteins | sample 5204301 | NCBI WGS metagenome assembly WBZP01 (sample SAMN12412401, study PRJNA552823) | activated sludge metagenome | isolation source: activated sludge from nitrification reactor of wastewater treatment plant... | place: USA: Pennsylvania | collected 2017
TGCCGCTGTTCACCATCGTCGACGGGTACCGCCGTGGGGTGCGCCGGCCCTGGCTGTACTTCGTGTCGAGCCTGTTCACCAGTTTCGCCTTCGCGTGGGCGTTCTATCTGGCCACCGTCGAACGGCAACGGCTGCACGAGAAGTCGCGACAAGCGGTGGCCGCCTAACTCACGCGGTCCGCGACCAAGGTCGGGTAGTCGGTGTATCCGACCGGCCCGGGCGAGTAGAAGGTGGCGACATCCGGTTGGGTCAACTCGGCTCCGGCGCGCAGCCGGTCGATGAGGTCGGGGTTGGCCAGAAACGACCGGCCCACGGCTGCCGCACTGATGACACCCCAGTCGACGAGATTCTCCAGCTCGCAGAAACCGGTCTCCACCTCCCGGCCGGTGTTGAGCACGAAGGTGCCGGGCCACAGCGCCCGAACCGTTCCGAAGTCGGACGAATCGGGATTGATCAGCACGTGCAGGTAGGCCAGCCCGAGTCCTGAAATACGTTGCAGCAGAGCCTCATAGGCCGACACCGTGTCGACCTCGTTGATGTCACCGGCGTGGTTTCCCGGCGAGATCCGCAACCCCACCCGCTGCGCGCCGATCTCGTCCGCCACTGCTTCGACGACCTCCGCCGCCACCCGGGACCGGTTCTCCGCCGATCCGCCGTAACGATCGGTGCGGGCGTTGGTCGACTCGGACAGGAACTGGTGCAGCAGATAGCCGTTCGCGGAGTGGATCTCCACACCGTCGAGACCGGCGTCGACGGCCCGGCGGGCCGCCGCGCGGAACTCTCCGACGACGTCCGGGATCCCGGCAGTGTCCAGCGCCCGTGGCGTCACGAGCGGTCTCTTGCCCGACGGCGTGTGTGCCGTCATCCGGGCGGCGATCGGTGATGGGCCGACCGGTTCCGCGCCGCTGATGTCCGGGTGCGCCATTCTGCCGACGTGCCAGATCTGCATGAAGATCAGCCCGCCGCGGCCGTGGACCGCGTCGGCAACCTCGGCCCACTTGCGCTGATGAGCATCGGTGTAGATGCCCGGGGTATTGGCATAGGCGCCGTTGCCCACCCGTGAGACCGCGGTGGCCTCGGTGATGATCAACCCGGCCGACGCCCGCTGCGCGTAGTACTGCGCCTGCAGGTCCGTCGGCGTCCCGTCCGCGGCGGCGCGGCTGCGGGTCAGCGGCGCCATGAAGAGCCGGTTGGCCGCCGTTACGGCACCCAGCGCGATCGGGGTCAGCAGGGCCGAGTCGTCGGCCAGGGTGAAGGTCATGCCAGTCAGCAGCGCGCCGGGTCGCCGTTTCATTCCCGGGCGGTTGTGTGACTGCGACAAGCGGGCCCCGATACCCGACGGGGAAGGACGGTTTCCCGTTCCTTCCCACTCTCAATGTATAGCGCACCGGGGGGCTTGCCGCAAGGCCCCGTTCACGTTCCAGAATGTCCCGGTCGCTGCGAGAAGTGCTGGCAATCAAAGACTCTCGGCACGCCGCAGCGACAGACCGGAGATCAGGGGGTTTCATGTTCGACGTCATCATCGTCGGGGCGGGTCCGACCGGATTGATGCTGGCCGGTGAGTTGCGGCTGCACGGTGTGCGTGTGCTGGTGCTCGAGAGGGACGCGGAGCCGCCGGAGCAGGTCCGCGCCCTCGGCCTGCACGTGCGCAGTATCGAGCTGATGGATCAGCGGGGACTACTGGAGCGGTTCCTGGCTCGGGGCAGGCAGTACCCGCTGCGCGGCTTCGCCGGAATCGACAAGCCGCCCCCACCGGGCTTGGACACCGCCCACGGATACATTCTGGGCATTCCGCAGACCCACACCGAGGCGTTGCTGGCCGAATGGGCCGCCGAGATCGGCGCTGAGGTCCGACGCGGCGTCGCGGTGGTCGCCCTGGGTCAGGACGACCCCGGGGTGAGCGTCGAGTTGGCGGACGGTACCCGGTATTCGGCGCGCTACCTGGTCGGTTGTGACGGTGGCCGCAGCACGGTGCGCAAACTGCTCGGCGTCGGATTCCCGGGCGAGCCGGCCAGGGTCGAGACGCTGGTGGGCGAACTGGTGCTGACCGCGGACCCGGCCGAGATCGCCGCCGTCGTCGCGGAGGTTCGCAAGACCCAACTGCGTTTCGGGGTGATGCCGCTCGAGAACGGGCTGTCCCGCGTCGTGGTGCCCGGCGACGAGGCCGGCGAGGACCGCACCGTTCCGCCGACCCTCGAGGAGTTCACACTGCACCTCCGCGCGACCGCGGGCACCGATTTCGGGGCGCACTCACCGCGCTGGCTGTCCCGCTTCGGCGATGCCACCCGACTCGCCGAGCGCTACCGCGTCGGCCGGGTGCTGCTGGCCGGCGATGCCGCGCACATCCATCCGCCGGCGGGTGGGCAGGGGCTCAACCTCGGCATCCAGGACGCGGTCAACCTGGGCTGGAAGCTGGCGGCCGCACTCGACGGTTGGGCACCGGACGGGCTGCTGGACAGCTACCACACCGAGCGGCACCCGGTGGCCGCCGCGGTGCTCGACAACACCCGCGCGCAGATGGCGCTGCTGTCCACGGAGCCGGGGGCGCAGGCGATGCGCCGGCTCGTGTCGGAGCTGATGGACTTCGAGCAGGTGCACCGGCACCTGATCGAGAAGATCACCGCCATCGGGGTCCGTTACGACTTCGGCCCGGGGCACGCGTTGCTCGGCCGCCGGCAACGCGACGTGCGACTCGAGCGTGGGCGTCTCTACGAGTTGATGCGCGCCGGCCGGGGCCTGCTCGTCGACCAGACCGTGCGGCTGTCGGTGGCGGGTTGGACGGACCGCGTCGATCATGTCGTCGACGTCAGCGACGAACTCGCCGCCCCGGCAATGCTGTTGCGTCCGGACGGTCACATCGCATGGGCCGGCGACGAGCAGGCCGACCTCGTTGGGCACCTGCCCACCTGGTTCGGCGCCGCGCGGGCTTGACGCACGCGGTCAGCCGCCGCTGCGCACCTCGTCGAGGAAGGCACGGACGGTCGCCTCCGGCGTCCCGGCGGGCAACCCCACCATCACCCGGTCGATGATGCCGTCGCAGCGCCGCGTCAACGCGGCGGCCAGTCTGTCGACGGGGGCGACCACGGCGAAGGTCTCGAGGATCTCGTCGTCGATCAGGTCGGCCATCGCATCCCACCGGCCGCCGAGCGAGAGCCGGTGCAGATCGGTCTGCAACTCACCCCAGCCGTGCAGTTCGAGCACCTTGCGGTAGGCCGGCGTCGAGGCGTAGAACGCGATCTGCTTGCGGGTGCCCGCGGCGGCCGCTGCCATCTCCGCCTCGCCCGTTCCGGTGACGACGAACACCGGACAGAACATCTGGACGTCGCCGCGGCCGCGGCCCGACTTGGCCAGCCCGCGCTGCAGCGCCGGGATCGTCACCTCGTCGAAGTAGCGCTTGGTGGTGAACGCGTGCGCGATCATCCCGTCGGTGACCTCACCGCACATCTCGGTCATCAGCTCACCGACGGCGGCGACCAGGATCTTCGGTGTGCCGTACGGCTGCGGTTCCGGAACGAACATCGGCGTCATCAGCCGGTGGGTGTAGAAGTCGCCCTCGAAGCTGAGCCGGGTGCCGTTGTGCCAGCAGTCCCAGATCGCCTGCACGGCAAGGACGAACTCGCGCATGCGCTTGACCGGCTGACTCCACGGCATGCTGAACCGCTTCTCGATGTGCGGTTTGATCTGGGTTCCCAGCCCGAGCAGCAACCGGCCGCGGGAGAACTCCTGCAGATCCCAGCCGACGTTGGCCACGGTCATCGGGTTGCGGGCGAACGCGACCGCGATGCTGGTGCCCAGTTCGACCGTCGAGGTGTGCTCGGCGGCCAGCGTGAGCGGCAGGAACGGGTCGTGACTGATCTCCGCGGTCCAGCAGCCGTCGTAGCCGAGTTGTTCGACCTCACGCGCCGCCCCGGCCACGTCGGCCAGCCGGGTCATGACGCCGCGGTCGACCTTGAGACCGCCGCCCCTACCCATGTCGGCCGACGCTACAGTCAGCAATTCAGTATGGTCAACGACCGCGTGAGGACACGTCGATGGGCAATGCGCAGGACTGGCAGGAGTCGTTGCACGACCTGAGCCGCAGGCGGCAGCAGGCCCACGAGATGGGCGGCGCGGAGCGGTTGGCCAAGCATGGCGGCGACGGCAAACTCGACGCTCGCGGCAGGGTCGACTACTTGCTCGACGCCGGCACGTTCCAGGAGTTCGGCACGTTGGTGGGCGGCGCGATCGCCGCCGACGGCATCGTCACGGGTGCGGGCCAAATCAACGGGCGGCCGGTGATGGTGGGCGCCGAGGACTTCACCACCCTGGCGGGCACCATCGGCCCCGGCGGCAATGCCAAGCGGTACCGGCTTGCGGAACTGGCGCTGCGGCAGAAGATTCCGTTGATCATGCTGCTCGAGGGCGCCGGCTTTCGCCCCCGGGATGATCACCAAGGGCGCAGCCCCACCGACATGATCGCGCAGGCGCGGTGTTCCGGCAGGGTCCCTACCGTCTCCGCGGTGCTGGGTCCATCGGCGGGCCACGGCGCACTAGTCGCACCGGTGTCCGACTTCACCGTGATGAGCGGCCGAGGCGCGATCTTCACCGCCGGCCCGCCGGTGGTCAAGGAGTCGACAGGTGAAGAGATTTCCAAAGAGGATCTCGGCGGACCGGAGGTGGCGCTGCGCAGCGGGGTGATCCACAATTTCGCCGAGGCCGACGAGGCCGCACTGGACGAGATCCAGCGCTACCTGTCCTACTTCCCGCCCAGCGCGTGGTCCTACCCGCCGACGCGGCCCTTCGGCGACGCCGCCGGCCCGCGGGCGACCGCCGAACTGCTCGACATCATTCCCCGCGACAATCGGCGCAGCTACGACATGCGAACGGTCCTCGACGCGGTGTTCGACGACACCGACTGGCTGGAGGTCCAGCCGAGGTTCGGTCCGGCGATCATCTGCGCGCTGGCGCATCTCGGCAGCCATCCGGTAGCGGTGATCGCCAACCAGCCGGCCAAGCTGGCCGGGGCCATCGATGCCGATGCCGCCGACAAGGCGGCGCACTTCATCACGGTCGCCGACTCGTTTCACCTGCCGCTGGTCTTCCTGGCCGACAACCCGGGGATGATGCCGGGAAGCCGATCAGAGCGGGCGGGCGTATTGCGAAGCGGGGCAAGGATGTTCGTTGCTCAGACGGTCGCCACCACCGTCAAGCTGCATGTGACGCTGCGCAAGGCGTTCGGGTTCGGTTCGATGGTGATGTCGATGCTGGCATTCGACAATCAGGCGGCGACATTCGCCTACCCGGGGGCGACGATGGGTGCGATGAGCGCGGCGGCACAGGGCCGCGCCGCCAAGGCCGACGAGGATGTCACCGAGCTGCTCAAGCAGATCGAGCTCGACGCCTCCTTCAACTCCGCGGGCAATCTCGGTTTCGACGAACTGATCTCACCCGAGGAGACCAGGAACGCCTTGCTGCTGACGCTGCAGCGCGCGGTCCAGGCCCGACAGGAGGCCGCGGCGCCGGTGGCGCGCACTGCGATCACACCGTAGCGCGATAGGCGGCGACGACCGGCTCGAGTTCGTCCGGGGTGGCCCCGTGCATGATCAGCGCATCGGCCCCGTAGTCGAACTCCTTGCGGATCCGGTCGACGCACTGCTGGGCGGAGCCGGTGGCCGAGGGCTCCAGCCACTCGTCGGGGATCAGCGTCGCGATGTGTTCGATCTGCTCGGCGGTGCCCTTGTGATCGATGCCGCCGCCGACGGACTGGACCACCTGGTCGGCCCGGAACCGCTCCAGCACAGCGGGATCCCAGTCGTTCGTCTTCACCAGCAGGTCACCGTAGCCCTGCAGGTAGGTCGCCAGCCGGGCGACGGTCTTCTTCAACCGCAACTCGCCCGGCAGGTGGTCACCCACGGTGGCGAAGCAGGACCACACCCGCACACTGGCCGGGTCCCGGCCGGCCTGCTCGGCGGCGTCCTTGACGGTCTTCACACAGCGCTGCAGCGTCTGCGGGGTGAAGTAGGTGTGCAGGATGACATCGTCGAAAACGCGGCCGCCGAGCTTGAGGGTATTGGGCCCGAACGCCACCAGCGCCAGCCGGATGTCCTCGCGGAAGTCCGGGTCGAGGCCCAGGATCTGGTACTTCCCGATCGGGCCGTCGTGGTTGAAGATGTACTCCCCGTGCCACATCCGGCGCATCACCTGGGCGAAGTCCTCCATCTGCGCGGTGGTCACCGCGGGGATGCCGAAGGCGGAGTAGATGGCGCCGATCCCGCGCCCGATCCCCAGGGTGAACCGGCCGCCGGAGAGGCGGTGCATCGTGGTGGCCCACGATCCGGTGATCAGCGGGTGGCGGGTGTTGTGATTAGTTGCGGCCGTCGCGATGTGCATCCGGCTGGTGACGGCGCAGGCCGCTCCGACGAGCGAGGACGCCTCCTTGACATTGAAGCGCTCGGAGATGAATGCGGTGCCGAAACCGAGTTCCTCACCGCGGCGCGCCTCGTCCATCAGTGTCGCCGGACCCTCCCCACCGGCTCCGGCCAGCAGGTAGTAACCGAGTTCGTCGAGCACCCGGTCGTCCACCGCGGGGTCCGCCTGCACTCCGGTCACTGCCATACTCCTTGCTTGTAGCCACAGTTCCACACCTCGGTGATCCGGCCATCGACGACACGGAAGATCTCCATACTGCCGATGCTCAGTTCGGTGCCGTCCTTGAGGGTCATCGGTGACTGGTAGACGACCGCGACGTGTTCACCGTCGTCACCGGCGACCACCAGGTGCAGGTCGAACCGAATCTCGTCGAACATCTCCCAGGTGTCGACGACCCGCCGTACCGCCTCGGCGTGGGTGAGCACGTGGACCTCACCAACCTCGTGCCGAGTCACGTTGTCCCCCAATAACTCCTCGGCCAGGCCGAAGTCGCGGGTGTTCCAGACCACCCGGTTGTACAGCTCGACGACCTCGCGCGCGGTGCGGGTCATTCGGCCGGACCCGAGAAGCGCAGCAGTGTTCGGCTCAGATGCAGGCTCGTGATCAACCAGCGGTCGTCGCGCTTCTCATAGGTCTCGTGGTAGTGACCGGCGCCGTGCAACCGGTTGCCGTCGGGGAAGAAGAGCAGGTCCTCCATCGCCCAGATGCCGGTCGCGGTGGTCGGCGAGGTGAGGGTGATCTCGGGGGTGTGACAGTGGTGCACCGTCGCGACGCCCTCGAGGGTGCCGAGCACCATCGGCACGAAGTTGTCGACGCCGATGATCGCGGGACCCGTCTGCGGATCGGCGCCGCCGGTGGACACCGCCCCGTCGAGCAGCACGGTGAGATCCGCCGCGAACACACCACGCCAGCCCTCGACGTCCCGGGTGTCCAGGTAGCGGCAATACCGCGCCTTCAGCTGCCTGATGGCCTCGAGCTCGTCAGCCGCCGGCGTCGTCACCACCGCACACTCCGATCGCTTCGGTTCAGCACGTAATCCAGGACATCACCGGCCCCGGACCTGTCATTGTTAGCGCAGTCGTTCCGGACATGTCGAGGTCTCGAGGGGATGCGCAGTTGATCAAGGTCATGGAGGGCGTCCGCGTCCTGGAGGTCGCCCAGTTCACCTTCGTCCCGGCAGCCGGAGCGATCCTCGCCGACTGGGGCGCCGACGTCATCAAGGTGGAGCACCCGGTGCGCGGTGACACCCAGCGCGGTTTCATCAACATGGGCGGCCTCCAACTCGACCCCGACCGTCATCCGCTGATGGAACACCCCAACCGGGGCAAGCGCAGCGTCGGCATCGACGTGTCGACACCGGAGGGTCAGGAGGTGCTCTACGAGATCGCCAGGAGCGCCGACGTGTTCCTGACGAACTACCTGCCCGCCGTGCGGCAGAAGAACAAGTTCGACGTCGAGCACATCCGCGCGGCGAACCCCGACATCATCTACGCCCGTGGCAGCGCCTACGGCGACAAGGGGCCCGAGCGGGACGTCGGCGGCTTCGACGGCACCGCGTTCTGGACGCGTAGTGGCGTCGGCTGGGCTCTTACCCCCGAGGCGCTGGGTGGCGCACTGCCCCAGGGCATTCCGGCCTTCGGCGACTCGATCGGTGGAATGAACATCGCCGGCGGCATCTCCGCCGCCCTGTTCCATCGGGAGCGCACCGGTGAGGCCGTCGAGTTGGACGTGTCGCTGTTGAGCACCGCGTGGTGGGCGGCGGGCGCGAGCGTCACGCAGGGCATGGAGACCGGCCAGACCATGCGCTCGGTGATGCCCGACAGCCTCGCGCCGAGCGTCAACCCGTTCATGGGCAACTACATGACCTCCGACGGCGGGACGATCAACCTGTGCATCGTCAGTCCGACCGGCTACATCCGCGACGCGTTCGAGCACCTCGGCCTCGGCGAGCTCGCCGACGATCCCCGCTTCAGCGAAGTTCTGCCGCTGATCGAGAATGCCACGGCCGCAGCCCAACTGATCGCCGCGGCCATCGGCGGCAAGCCGTTCGACTACTGGCGCGAGCACCTGAAGACGATGCGGGGCCAGTGGGCGCCATTCCAGAGCCTGATCGACCTCGCCAGCGATGAACAGGCGGTGGCCAACGACATGATCGTCGAGGTCGAGGCCGCCGACGGCGGCGCCCCGTTCAAGGTGGTGCGCGGACCGGTCCAGTTCAATCACGAGCCGCTGGAGACCACGCGCGCGCCGCAGGCCTCCGAGCACACCGAGATCGTGTTGATGGAGATCGGCCTGGACTGGGACCGCATCCAGGCGCTCAAGGATTCCGGCGCCATCGCCTAGGCGTCGCATCCGTCCGGCGCGGGCCCGCTCGCTAGACCTCGATGACGACGGCACCGCCCTGGCCACCGCCGGCACACATCGCCGCGACTCCGATACCGCCGCCGCGGCGGCGCAACTCGTAGACCAGGGTGGTGACCATCCGGGCGCCGGAAGCGGCGATCGGGTGGCCCAGGCTGCAGCCGCTTCCGGAGAAGTTGACGAGTTCCTCGTCGATCCCGTACTTGCGGCAGGCGGCGATCGGCACGGAGGCGAAGGCCTCGTTGATCTCCCACAGCGCCACGTCCGACGGCTTCAGCCCGGCCCGGTCCAGCACCTTGCCGATCACCTCGACACCTCCCAGACCGGTGTCGCGCGGCGGAACACCGACCGCGCCCCAGGCCTTGACCGTCGCCATGACATCGAGGCCGTGGTTCGACGCATGGCCCCGCTCGACGACCGCCACCGCCGCGCAGGCGTCATTGGTGCCGCTGCTGTTGCCCGCGGTGATCGAGAAGCCCTCGATCTCGGGGTGCAGCACCTTGAGCTGGGCCAGCTTCTCGGCGGTGGTGTCCCGGCGGGGATGCTCATCGACGCTGAAGTCGACCACCGATCCGTCGAGCTGCTGCACCTTCAGCGGCAGGATCTCGTCGACGAACTTGCCCGCATCGATCGCGGCGATGGCACGCTGATGTGACCGCGCGGCCCAGGCGTCCATGTCCTCGCGGGAGATGCCCGCCGCCTGCGCGGTGTTCCAGCCCACCGTGATGGACATGTCCTTGGCCGGGGCGTCCGGCGTCTCGACGTGGGTGGGCGGCATCCAGCGCTCCTCGAACTTCAGTTCCGGGCCGATGATGCGCTGGCTCATCAGCGGGGTCATCGACAGCGACTGCACGCCGCCGGCGATCAGTACCCGCTCCATACCCGAGCCGATCTGCGCCGAGGCGTTCCCGATCGCGGTCAGACTACCCGCGCAGTGCCGGTTGACCGACTGTCCGGGTACATGCTTCAGCCCGGTGGCATCGGCCGCGTACCGCGCGAGATCACCGCCGCCGTAATGGGATTCGGCGAAGATCATGTCGTCGATGTCGGCGGGGTCTATTCCGGCGCGGCGGATGACCTCCGGCACGATCGCGGTGATCAGCGTCTCCGGCGGGGTGTTGACCAACGTCCCCTTGAACGAACGACCGATCGCGGTCCGGACGGCGCCGACGATGACTGGTTCGGGCATGGGACTCCACCTCGGGTTCGACGCGTCAACAACGTTACAAAAGTAGCAGATAGTGTATCGCCGACGGTGCCGGGTGCCCGGGCCGCATTCGAGACCGCGTCATGTCGCCTTCTGCGCGACTCCGTGGTTCACTAGGTGCTCAATCAACGGCGTCGCCCCGGCCGCGAGGTGATCCGACATCGCCGCACGCGCGGCCTCCGCATCGTGCGCCCGCAACGCGGCCAGGATGCGCGCATGGTCGGCCACCGACCGCGCCGGCCAGCCCGCGATCGTGGGAAACACCGACTCCGGCGCATACCGGGTGATCTGCGACATCAACTGCGCCAGCTTCGGTGAGTCTGCGGCCACGTTGATGGCCCGGTGGAACTCGTGGTTGAGCCGCACCGCCCGGTCGCCGTCGTCGACGGCGTAGGCATCGGCCAGCTCGTCGTGGATCAGCGAAAGTTCCTCGAGTGCAGCGTCATCGATGTTCGCCGCCGCCCGCGCCGCCAATTCCCCGCCGACGTGGGCCTGCAGATTGGAAACGTCGGTGATGTCGCGGTCGGTGAACGGCAACACCACGAACCCGCGCCGCGGCAGCTGGTCCAGCAGGCCCTCGCCGCGCAGTTCGAACAGCGCCTCCCGCACCGGCGTCACACTGATGCCGAGTTCCGCGGCGAGCTGATCCAGGCGGATGTAATCCCCGGCCGGATAGGTGCCGTTGAAGATCCGCCGGCGGACGAAGCGCGCCACATCCTCGGCCAGCTGCGGGCGCGGCGTGAATTCCGGTGCGCTCATATCAGATCCGGTAGTCCGCCAGCAGCCGCTTGCTGATGATGCTCTTCTGGATCTCGCTGGTGCCCTCCCCGATGAGCAGGAACGGTGCGTCGCGCATCAGCCGCTCGATCTCGTACTCCTTGGAGTAGCCGTATCCACCGTGGATGCGGAAGCTCTGCTGGGTGACCTCCGAGCAGAACTCGGTGGCCAGGTACTTGGCCATGCCGGCGGCCACATCATTGCGGTCCCCGGAGTCCTTGAGGCGGGCGGCATTGACCATCATCAGGTGGGCGGCCTCGACCTTGGTGGCCATCTCGGCGAGTTGGAAGGCGATGGCCTGGTGCTCGGCGATCGGCTTGCCGAAGGTGGCGCGCTGCTGGGCGTAGCGGACCGCGAGTTCGAACGCCCGGATGCCGACCCCGCAGGCGCGGGCCGCGACATTGACGCGGCCGACCTCGACGCCGTCCATCATCTGGAAGAAGCCCTGCCCCGGCTTGCCGCCCAGGACGGCGTCGGCGCCTGCGACGTAGCCGTCGAAGATCAGTTCCGTGGTGTCGATCCCCTTGTAGCCGAGCTTGTCGATCTTTCCCGGGATGGTCAGTCCGGGCGCGACTTCGCCGAAGCCGGTGGGCTTTTCGACCAGGAAGGCGGTCAGGTTGCGGTGCGGTTTGTCGGCACCCTCGTCGGTGCGCACCAACACGGCCACCAGGGTGGAGCTGCCGCCGTTGGTCAGCCACATCTTCTGGCCGTCGATGGTGTAGGTGCCGTCACCGTTGCGGCGGCCCCGGGTGCGGATAGCGGCGACATCCGAGCCCAGTTCTGGTTCGGACATCGAGAAGGCACCGCGGGTCTCGCCGGTGGCCATCCGCGGCAGGAGGCGCTGTTTCTGCTCATCGGTGCCGTGCTGGCGGATCATGTAGGCGACGATGAAGTGGGTGTTGATCACCCCGGAGATGCTCATCCAGCCGCGGGCCAGTTCCTCGACGCACAGGGCGTAGGTCAGCAGCGACTCGCCGAGCCCGCCGTACTCCTCGGGCACCATCAGCCCGAACAGGCCCATCTCCCGCATCTGGTCGACGATGGCCTGCGGGTAGGTGTCGGAGTGCTCCAGCTCCTGAGCGGCGGGGATGATCTCCTTGTCCACGAATTGGCGCACGGTGGCGATGATTTCGGTCTGGAACTCGGTCAGCCCCAGTGTCTGGGCCAAACGCGTCATAATGTGCCCACCCTTTCGAACACGGCGGCCAGGCCCTGCCCGCCTCCGATGCACATCGTCTCCAGGCCGTAGCGCGCGTCGCGGCGATGCAGCTCGCGGGCCAGCGTGGCCAGCATCCGTCCGCCGGTGGCACCCACCGGGTGGCCGAGCGAGATTCCGGAGCCGTGCACGTTGGTGCGTTCCCGGTCGGCATCGGTGAACCTCCACTCCCGCATCACCGCCAGCGCCTGCGCCGCGAACGCCTCGTTGAGTTCGACGACGTCGATGTCGCCGAGCGCCAGGCCCGCCTTGCGCAGCGCCACCTCGGTGGCCGGCACCGGCCCGATGCCCATCACCGCGGGGTCCACTCCCGCAGACCCCCACGACACCAGCCGCACCAGCGGTGTCAGGCCCAGTTCGGCCGCCCGCTCCGGAGTGGTGACCAGGCACATCGCGGCCGCGTCGTTCTGCCCGCTGGAGTTGCCCGCCGTCACGGTGGCTTCCGGGTCCTGTTTGACCAGAACGGGTTTCAGCTTGGCCAGTGACTCGACGGTGGTGTCGGCGCGGGGGTGCTCGTCGGTGTCGATCACCTCGTCGCCGCGCCGACCCGGCACCGTGACCGGGATGATCTCCTCGGCGAAGACACCGCTGTTCTGGGCGGCGACGGCCCGCCGATGGGATGCGGCGGCGAGTTCGTCCTGCTCGTGCCGGGAGATGCCGTACTCGCGGCGCAGGTTCTCGGCGGTCTCCAGCATGCCGCCCGGTACCGGGTGGAACTTGCCGCCCGCGGTGGTCCGGCCGCGGGCCAGGCCGTCGTGCACCCGCACGCCGTGGCGGGCCCCGCCCCAGCGCATGTCGATGGAGTAGAACGCGACGTTGCTCATGCTCTCCGTACCGCCAGCGACCACCAGATCGTTGTCGCCCGAAGCCACTTGGAGACAGGCCTGGATCACGGCCTGCAGGCCCGAACCACAGCGCCGGTCGACCTGCATACCCGGGACGGTCACCGGCAGGCCCGCATCGAGGGCCACCACCCGCCCGATCGCCGGCGCCTCGCTGTTGGGGTAGCAGTGCCCGAGGATGACGTCCTCGACGTCCCGGGGAGCCACGCCGGTCCGCTCGAGCAGTCCCCGGAGCGCGGCGACGCCGAGGTCGACGGCCGTCAGTGAACCGAACATCCCGCCGTAGCGACCGATCGGCGTGCGCACCGGCTCACAAATGACGGCGGTTCGCATCAGAGGTGCCGCCCCCCGGTGACCTCCAGCACCGTGCCGGTCATGTACGACGAGAGGTCGGAGGCCAGGAACAGCGCCACGTTGGCCACCTCGTAGGGCTCACCGGCCCGACCCAGCGGAACCTCGGCCACCTTCGAGTCCCAAATCCGTTGCGGCATCGCCTCGGTCATCGCCGAGCGGATCAGTCCGGGCTGGATGGCGTTGACGCGCACCCCGAGGTGGGCGAGTTCCTTGGAGGCGGCCTTCGTCATGCCGACGATGCCGGCCTTGGCCGCCGAGTAGTTGGTCTGGCCGATCATGCCGACCTTGCCGGAGATCGACGACATGTTCACGATCGCGCCGCTCTTCTGTTCGCGCATGATCGACGCGGCCTTCTTCAGCCCGTTCCAGGTGCCCTTCAGATGTACCGAGATGACCTGATCGAACTCGTCCTCGGTCATCTTCCGCAGGGTCGCGTCCCGAGTGATGCCGGCGTTGTTGACCATGATGTCGAAGCGGCCGAACTCCCCCAGCGCCGCATCGACCAATGCGTCCACATCGGCGTATGCGGTCACGTCGCACTTCACGGCCCGGGCGACGTCGGCGCCGCCCAGCTTCTCGACGGCCTGGTTGGTGGCCTCGAGGTTGAGATCACCGAGCACCACCCGGGCGCCCTCTTCGATGAATCGCTCGGCGATGGCGTAGCCCAGCCCCTGCGCTCCACCCGTGATGACCGCGGTCTGACCGGCCAGCAGCGACATCTGCACTCCCATTTGCTCGTAGGACCGGAGAATCGGCACATCATATTTCATATATGATCGCTGCGAGCCAGCGCCCCCTGCCGACAAGGAGCCCTGATGAGCCCTGCGAACGTCAGCGACGACGACTTCCGCGAAATCCTGGCTCAGACGCGGCACTTCGTGCGCACCGCCGTCGTGCCCCGGGAGGCGGAGATCCTGGCCGAGGACAAGGTGCCCGACGACCTGCGCGACCAGGCCAAGAAGATGGGGTTGTTCGGCTACGCCATTCCCCAGGAATGGGGCGGGCTCGGCCTCGACATCGCCCAGGACGTCGAACTGGCGATGGAACTCGGCTACACCAGCCTGGCGCTGCGCTCGATGTTCGGCACCAACAACGGCATCGCCGGGCAGGTGTTGGTCGGCTTCGGCACCGACGACCAGAAGGCCCGCTGGCTGGAGCCGATCGCCTCGGGCGAGGTGGTCGCCTCGTTCGCGCTGACCGAGCCGGGAGCGGGCTCCAACCCGTCCGGTTTGAAGACCAAAGCCGTTGCGGACGGCCCGGAAAAGGACCGAGCTTGGGTGATCAACGGCCGCAAGCAGTACATCACCAATGCGCCGGTCGCCGATCTGTTCATCGTCTTCGCCCGTACCCGGCCCGCCGACGCCGACGGGCCGGGGATCGCGGTATTCCTGGTGCCTGCGAACACGCCGGGTGTCGAGATCGGGGTCAAGGACGCCAAGATGGGCCAGGAGGGCGCCTGGACGTCGGACGTGAACTTCACCGACGTCCGCGTCGGCCACGACACCCTGATCGGCGGCAGCGTGGACATCGGCTACCGCGCGGCCATGACGTCGCTGGCGCGCGGACGCATCCACATCGCCGCTCTGGCGGTCGGCTCGGCACAGCGGGCGCTCGACGAGTCGGTCGCCTACGCCGCCACGGCCACCCAGGGCGGCACCCCGATCGGCAACTTCCAACTGGTGCAGGCCATGCTGGCCGACCAGCAGACCGGCGTGCTGGCCGGCCGGGCCCTGGTGCGCGACGCGGCCCAAAAATGGCTGCATGACGAGGACCGCAGGATCGCCCCGTCGGTGGCGAAACTGTTCTGCACCGAGGTGGCGGGCAAGGTCGCCGACCTGGCGGTGCAGGTGCACGGCGGCGCGGGCTACATGCGTGGTGTGCCGGTCGAGCGGATCTACCGGGAGGTGCGCCTGCTGCGCCTCTACGAGGGCACCAGCGAGATCCAGCGGTTGATCATCGGCGGCGGCCTGGTCAAGGAAGCGCAGCGGAAGCTTCGCGACTGAGCACCCGGGCCAGAAACGCGACCTGGTCGGCGGCGGCCTTCTCGAACCACTCATGTCCCGGCCATACGTCGAAGTGGTCACAGGGATAGTGGTGCACCACTCCCCTGGCCAGCTCGGCGGTCTTGACCACCGATTCGGCGGGAACGTAGCGGTCGAAGTCGGCGATCTGAAACAGCGCCGGGCACCGCAGACGCCTGGCAGCCTCGGCGGTTCTGATGCCGGCGATCTGCAGGCCCACCGCCGAGTCCACCTCATTCCGCCAGGTCGGGCCGGCCAGCGCGGTGTAGCTCTCGTAGGCGCCGTCCAGCGTAAGTCCGCCGGGCTCACCGGGATGGGCGACCAGCGGCATCATCGTGGGGCGGCGGCCGCGGGCAACATCCACCCGGCTTTTCAGTCCGATTGCCGTCCATTTCAGCGCGGAGCCAACGTCGCGGTGCGCAACGGCGGCGCGGCTGACGGCCGCACCACTGGTGAGCGGTGTCATCGCGATGGCTGCGGCGATGTCGTCGCGCCCGGCGGCCAGCCGCAGCACGTGCCCACCCGACATCGATGAGCCCCACAGCACGATCCGATTCGGGTCGACCCCGGGCAGTCTTTTCGCGGCGGCCATCGCGGCCTCGAAGTCGTGGATCTGGTCGGCCACCGAAACGGTCTGGCGCGGTTCACCTTCCGATGCTCCGAAGCCGCGGTAGTCGAAGGCCAGCACGTCCAGGCCGGCCCCACTGAGCCGCTCGGCGAACGGTTCCAGCCCAGAGTCCTTGGTTCCGCCGAATCCGTGGCCCATGACCACAACCGGCCGGCGCCCGAAGCGGTCACCGGCACCACGGAAATGCCAGCCGCTGCAGGACACCCCCGCGGAGTTGAAGCTGACGTCGGCGTGCGTCACACCGCCTCCTGGACTCGACGGCGGCGCAGTTCGGCCCGCTTGATCCCGGCGGGCAGTTCGCGGGTGCGGATGTCGTGCTCGTAGTGGAAGTAGTCCACCTGCTGGGTGTGGCGCGGCCGGTCGACACAGTGCCCGACGTACTTCTTCTGGTCGGCGTCGATCACGCGTTCCATCTCGGCGACCGGCGGGGGGTTGTAGCGGCCGACGGCGTAGGCGGCCATCAACTTGGCCTGACACTCGATGAACGGGAACAGCGTGGGCACCGCCTGGGCGAAGCCGATGAAGACCAGCTTGTCGATACCGGGGAAGAACATTCGCTTGTAGAGCCGGATGTCGTTGCCGGGAGCACTGATGAAGTCCGGGTCGAAGAACGGGAAGGTGATGTTGTATCCGGTGGCGTAGACGATCACGTCAAATACCCCGCTGGTGCCGTCCTCGAAGTGCACGGCCTCACCGTCGAGCCGGGTGACGTTGGGCTTGGGGGTGACGTCCCCGGAGCCCAGCCGCAGCGGTAGTTCGACCGATTGCGTCGGGTGCGCCTCCAGCAGTTTGTGATTCGGCGCCGGAAGACCGTAGAGCTGCGGATCGATGCCCAACGCCGGAGCCATCAACTGCAGGGCCTTGCGCTGCCAGGACAACGGTATGTACGGCGAGGTACGGGCAATGCTGTCCAGCGGCCTGCCGGCGATGTACTTCGGCACGATCCAGGCGCTCGACCGGGTCGACAGGGTGACGCTGTTCTGCAGTGTCTTGGAGGACAGTTCGACGGTGATGTCGGCCGCGCTGTTTCCGATGCCCACCACCAAGATCCGCTTTCCGCTCAGTTTCAGTGGGCTCTGCGGGTCGATGTAGTGGTGGGAGTGCAGGCTCTCACCGGTGAACTCGCCCGGGAAATCGGGGTATCGGGCGTCCCAATGGTGGCCGTTTCCGACGACGAGCAGATCGAATTCGCGGGTGCTGCCCTGCTGATCGGTGATGTCCCATCGGCCATCGGGTCGGAGTCCGGCATGGCGGACGCCGTTGTTGAACTCTATGTTCTCCAGCAAGCCGAACGTGTCGGCGTAGGAGTCGAGATACGCCTTGATGTCGCTGTGGTGCGGAAACGACGGAAAGTGCTGCGGGATCGGAAAGTCCTTGAACGACAACCGTTCTTTCGAGGTGTCGATGTGCAGCGAACGGTAGGCGCTGCTCAGGCCGTTCGGGTTCCCGAACGCCCAGTTGCCGCCGATGCGGTCGGACAACTCGAAGATGGTGTGCGGGACGCCGTAGTCCTTGAGCATCTTGCCGGACGTCAGCCCGCTGATGCCGGCGCCGATGACGGCGGTGCGGGGCGGGCTCTCACTCATGGGGTGCTCCTACTCGGCGTCGATGAGATCGAGGGTGCCGAGGTCCCGGATCGCCTGGCAGCCCCGACGCAGCATGGCGGCCATCATGTCGTCACCGCGTTCGGTCTCGATCGAGAACGCGCAACCCAGTGCCGAGATCAGCGGCACCTGGATCATGCCCAAAAGGTAGTCATCCCAACAGGTCGGAAGGTCATAGCCGGTGACGCCCTGGTCCAGCAGAGCTTGGTGGTAGTCGCCGACGAGGTCGGCGTCGACCCCCGCGCGCACGTCGGGCTCCAGGCTGGTGCCGGTGAAATACGCCAGGTCGCGACCGGCCAGTCCCACTCCCATCGTCTGCCAGTCGACCACGGTGATTCGTTCGCCGTCGAAGAGCAGGTTGTCCAGGCGATAGTCGCCATGCAGCAGAGCGAAGCGGTCGGGCGTGTTCAGCAACCACGGGGTCACCAGACCCATTGCTGTGACCAGGGTTTCGGCGTCTTCATCAGTCAGCTTGCCAGCGAGCTTGCCCACGGTGATGTCACCGGCCATCTTGGCGATCTCGCCCATCCCGCGGATTGCGTCCTCACCCGTGACGCTCATCGCCAGGCCGTCGAAGGTCTGCCAATAGGGGTCACACCAGGTCGGCCCGTGCAGTCCGGCAAGGGCGCGCACTGCCATGCGGGCCGCGTCGACCCCGCAACCGGCGATCTGGTCACCCTGCACGGCGGGTGCCTGGTCGGCCAGCAGGAGGGCGTAGCTGGCGCCGTCGTCGGTGATCTCACAGCCGAAGCACTCCGGAACCGGGATGGTCACCCGATCGGCGACGGACTGGTAGAACGCACACTCGCTGCGGTAGCCGAGCGCCACCCGGTCGCGCACCGCATCGTCGCCGGAAGGCAGTTTGAGGATGAAGCTGTCCGGCAGGCCGTGCGGATTGGTCGCGTAGCCGGCCGATACTCGGAACGTGGCGCCGGTCTGCCCGGTGCCCACCGGGCAGACGTCCACCGATGCGACGTCGGCGGGCGTGCCGCGGCGACCGAGGACGTCGGCGAGCCAGTCGGGTGTGACATCGGTGGGATACCGGGGAATCGAGGGCACGGCGCTCATCGTGTCATCCGCCGTCCGCCAACGGAACGCTGTTGGGCGATCGTGGTGGTGGCCAGGGCCGGGATCGAACCGGCGACCTTCCGCTTTTCAGGCGGACGAGATGGCCACTGACCTGCGGTTTATTTGATTCTGTGCGTCGTATGCGCCGCATTGAGCTGCGCTGACGTATTCAGTCTGTCCGGCGAACGGACATAAACCGGACACGGTGCTTGCGCTCCTGGCCAGGAGCTTTCGTGCTGCCGCGTGCGTTGTGGGCAGCTTCGGAGGCTCCGGGGAGCAGGCACCCCGATGCCCAGCATCGCATCATCAGCCACCGACTCGACACCATCTCTGGACGGCTCGGCATCCGACACATCACACCCGCCGTTCGGTCCCGGTTCTGCCGGCGTCTCGGTTGACGGGAGGTCGCGAGCGCCCGAGGCCGCCAGGACGCAGGGCGCGAGAGCGACAGTGGTCGGCCGGACGTCAACCGATGCGCCGGGCCTCAACCCGGCCCCGGCCGGCGGGCTTGTTATATGTGCCGAAAATGTCCGCGAGTCGGTTGGCGACGGGATTTCAACCGGCGAGCTGCGGGCGATCGATGCACTGGGGCTGCGGTTCCCGAGTCCCGAGATGGTCGCCGCCGCTGCGGCACTGTTCGAACCGGCGGCACCGTGGGCATGTGGTCCTGGACGCCGCGGTGCCGAACGTGAATCCGGACGGTTCCGCATCATCATCGGGCCTGGGGTCGTGCGGCTCGGGTGGACCAGTCCTGTCCGCGCCGAAAAGACCGCCGAACGGGCAGTCAGCCATCACCAACGGGATGTTGACGACGCGAAGTATCACGTTAGAAATGACCTTGAAGACGATGCCGGGAACGGTGATCAGGCCGTCGGGTCTTTGACCCGACGGAGTCTTACGGCGCATGACAACGGCCTTTCTGGTGGTGTCATTACCGAGTGGTCCCGCAAATCTCGGTCGGCGATGTGCCGCACCTTCGCCGAACTCGACTACACCCCGCTGGTCGAATCCGGCCGTGTGCCGGCCATGGTGACACTCACCTACCCTGGCGACTGGGAGGTTGTCGCCCCCGATGGGGCCAGCGTGAAGCGGCACATGGTGTTGTGGCGCAAACGGTTTCAGAGGGAGTACGGCGAACCGGCCCGCTACATCTGGAAACTGGAATTCCAGCGCCGCGGTGCCCCGCACATCCATCTGTGGATGGCGCCGCCGATCTCGCCGGGTCGCTCCGGTCGCGGCTTCGCCCAATGGCTGTCAGAGACGTGGACGCAGGTTGTCGACCATCCTGACGCCGAGCAGAAGGCGCGACACCGGCTGGCTGGCACCGCGGTCGACGTGCGCAAGGGCCTGAAAGCCTGCGATCCGAAACGGCTGGCTATCTACTTCACCAAGCACTCATCACCAAACCTGCACGGCGACAAGGAGTATCAGCACATCGTGCCCGAACTGTGGCGGCACCCTGGCCGTGGACCTGGCAGATTCTGGGGTGTGTACGGACTCAAGAAGGCCATTGCCGTCGTTGAGGTCCCGCAGGATGCGTACATCGCGGCTCGGCGGATCGTGCGGCGGTGGTCACGCAGCCAAGCGGTGTACGGCGACTCCGGCAGCCGCTTCCCCACTGCCGTAGTGCCACGCACTGCCGTTCGCCTGGTTCCACGCGTCGACCGCGAAACCGGAGTCGTCGCGCATCGGCGGATTCGCCGGCGACGAACGCTCTGCAACCGAGGCGGCCTGGCCGGCGGCTATGCGCTTGTGAACGACGGGCCTGCGTTCGCCTCCCAGCTCTCTGCAGCGTTGACCGTCAAATCAGCCCGCCATGTCCAATTTGGGTTGATTGCACCGCGATGATTGTGCGCTGGAGCGGACGGCGTTGCAGCACGCTGGCCCGCATCGCGGCTTATCGGGTGACGAACGCACCTCGAACAAGGGACGTGCCGCGGCAGCGCAGCGCTGTAACACCGATGCCCCGGAGCGCATCGCGGGCGTCTACGCGATGGCCGGGGTCCCCAGACGATATGTTCACCGCGTGAGTAAGTCTCTCCTGGAACAGCTGCCTGGCATCGTTGCGGCGGGCAAACGACAAGCCACTCAGATTCTGGAACAGTTGGAAGGGCGCAACCGTGTCAGTCTGCAGACCCGCGAACTTGTCATCCCTTCGAAGGACCGCGCCGGATTCAAGTTCGACAGCGGCGACGCGTCGACTGATGAGCCGAATCGCCTTATCTACGGCGACAATCTGCTGGCGATGGCCGCCCTCTTGGCTGGAGATGAGGAATCTCCGAGCCTGCGCGGCAAGATTGATCTGATATACATCGACCCGCCGTTCGATTCTAAAGCGGACTATCGCGCGCAGATTGTCCTGCCCGGCATCACCGTTGAGCAGAAGCCGACGGTGCTTGAGCAATTCGCATACTCCGACACATGGGCGGATGGGACAGCCTCGTATCTCGGAATGTTGGTCCCACGCCTGCTCCTTATGAAAGCACTGCTTCGCGATCGAGGAACAATCTACGTGCACTTGGACTGGCACGTTTCGTCATATGTCCGCATCATCATGGATGAAATATGGGGGCGCGGGAACTTCCGAAACGAGATCACCTGGAACTACTCGAACTCCGGCCTTAAAGCACGATCTAAGAAGTTTCATCAGGTAACAGAAACTCTATTGGTTTATTCCAATTCGGACGAGTTCACCTTCAACCACATCTATAAGCAGCGAAAAGACGGACAGAACAAACAAGCGAAGAGGAAGTTCAACCCTGTCACAAAAAAAGCCGACATGGTGCGTGACAGTGAAGGGAAGATAGTTTACGAGTATCGCCCCGAGGTGCTTGAAAACTCTCTGTGGGAAACAGGTTCGATGAGTAACAGCCCGGAACGTTTAGGTTTTCCCACCCAGAAACCAGAAGCGCTGCTTGAAAAGGTCATCGGCGCAGCGTCGAACAAGGGGGAATTGGTCGCGGATTTCTTTGCGGGTTCAGGAACAACAGCAGCAGTAGCGGAGCGGCTCGGGCGCCGATGGGTCGCCGCAGACCTCGGCAAGCCCGCCGTGATGATTACCCGTAAGCGGCTCATCGATCAAGATGCGAAGTCATTCCTGTATCAGGCGATCGGTGATTACCAGGTGGAGCAGGCTCGGTCCACCCTAGGCCGGTCGTTCCGCGTGGGCGATCTCGCCAAGGTTGTCATGGAGCTGTTCGGGGCGTTGCCGCTCCCTTCTGAAGAGAATGTAAACGGTAGCCTGGGTCGTCTTCCAGGTACCAGGACCCTCGTCTTTGCGGACAGCCCGTCCCGTCTGACGACGATCTCGACACTCAAGCGCGCGCAGGGTTACCGGGAAGTGAAGATGGGAGGGTTCGACAAGGTCATCGTGCTCGGGTGGAACTTCTCCGCCGGGATTGGGCAGGACATTAATGACCTCAACGACCCGAACCTTGAAGTATTGGTTATTCCGCCGAATCTGCTCGACCAGCTCAAGAAAAAGGGGGCTGACAAGCTGGCTTCCGAGGTGCGTTTCTCCAGCCTGCAGTACCTTCAGGCCGAAGTGGCCGAGCGGAAATTGGACGGCGAGCGCGAGTCGTTGACGGTCAAGCTTCAGAACTACGTGTTGCTCTCTCCGGAGGCAATCAACTTGGACCAGGCGAACCGCGCGAAGCTCCGAGAGGTCATGAACTCTGAGCCCCTTGCACTCGTCGAGTACTGGGCGGTAGACCCGGACTACGACGGCGAAGTGTTCCGGTCGGTGTGGCAGGACTATCGCGGCAACACCGACAATGACGGCGACCCGCTACGAGTAGTCACCTCGGCTGAGATCGACCTACCGCCCGTTGAGGGACCGCGCACCGTCTGCATTCGCGCCGTCGACGTGTTCGGCTTCGAGTCCGAGGTCGTTATCGCAGATGTGGAGTTGATGCAATGAGCGGCTTCGCGGACTTCCCACTTGCCAAGGGCCTGTCTGCCGTTGTCGACCCGCTGATCCCTGGCATCGTCGACGGCACCGATTCAACACTGCACGACCGTGTCACTCCTGTGACGTCGGAGCTGCTTCGGTTCTGGTTCCAGCGAGACTACTGCGAGACCCGCGAACTCAACTTCCACGTCGGACAGCGCGCGGCCATCTTGAACATCATCTACGCGCATGAGGTGCTGGGCGCCACACGTCTGCGGGATCTGTACGAAGCGGTTGCCCCGGAGGCGATGCTCGAAGGTGGCGTGCTCGGCGAGGTTGTACGTGAGCGGCACGTCTACCCGAAGTATGCGGCCAAAATGGCAACAGGTACTGGTAAAACGTGGGTGCTGAACGCATTGCTGGTCTGGCAGCATCTGAACAAGCTCGCCACCCCGCAGGACCACCGCTTCTCCAGCAACTTCTTGCTCGTCGCGCCAGGCCTCATCGTTTATGACCGGCTGCTCGACTCGTTCATGGGTAAGGAACGCGAGGGAGAACGCGACTTCACCACCAGCGATGCCTACCTGCAGCAGGTGTTGTTCGTCCCCGACAACTACCGCACACAGGTGTTCTCCTTCTTGCAGTCCTCGGTAGTCACAAAGACTGAGATCGGTCGCAAGGTCACGGGAGCGGGCATGATCGCAATCACCAACTGGCACCTGCTAGCCGGCCAGGAGGACCCCGACTTCATCGACGACGAAGACAATGTCTTGGCGCCCGGTGCAGAGGTCGACGCCAAAGCCGCTGTAGAAAGTTTCTTCCCCCTCACACCGGGCACCAGCGTCGGCAACGCGCTGGAGACGCTGGACCGCCGCTTTCTGCGCGGAGGACCTCTGCAGGCGTTGAAGGACCTTCCCGACTTGGTCGTGTTTAACGACGAGGCGCACCACATCCACGAGGTACGCAAGGCCGACGAGGTCACAGACGTCGAGTGGCAAAAGAGCTTGAGCGAGATCGCCTCGACGAAGGGACGTCGCTTCACCCAAATCGACTTCTCCGCCACTCCGTACAACGAGGTCGGGTCAGGCAAGTCGAAAGGCAAGGCCTATTTTCCGCACATCGTCGTCGACTTCGACCTTAACGCCGCGATGCGAGCGGGATTGGTGAAATCCCTTGCACTCGACAAGCGCAAAGAGATTGCCGCCCTGCCGCTGGACTTCAAAGCGGAGCGTGATGAGCAGAAGCGGGTCACGGGTTTGTCCAACGGGCAGCGCGTCATGCTGCAGGCAGGCTTGAAGAAGCTACAGATCCTTGAGGGGCAGTTCGCCGGCGTTGACCCAGACAAGCACCCGAAGCTGTTGGTGGTTTGCGAAGACACGAACGTGACCCCGCACGTTGTCGAGTACCTCCAGAGCACTGGGTTGTCAGAGGACGACATCCTGCGCGTGGATTCCGGCCGCAAGGCCGAGCTTGGCGCCAAGGACTGGGTGCCGATCCGCGAGAAACTCTTTGACGTCGACCGGCACCAGCAACCCAAGGTCATCGTATCGGTGCTCATGCTGCGCGAGGGCTTCGATGTCAGCAACATCGCCGTCATCGTGCCTTTGCGGTCTTCTCAGGCGTCGATCCTCCTGGAACAGACAGTAGGCCGAGGCCTGCGACTCATGTGGCGCGGTGACTCGTCGATCGACGAGCTGAAGGCGGAAACGCGTGAGCGCATCAGCAAGGGGCTGGAGCCAACCAACTACTTCGACGTGCTATTCATCGTTGAGCACCCAGCGTTCAGCAACTTCTACGACGAGCTGCTTCATGGCGGACTTATGGTCGAAACAGGTGACGAGTCCGACACCACCGCTGCGGCTGGCGATCTGGAGCATGTCGACCTGCGTCCCGGATACCAGGCTTTCGATTTTGAGATCCCCATCATCCTGAGGGATGCCGATGAAGAACTCCGCCAGCCAAGCATCGACCCGCTTGCGCTGTCCCCGTCGCAGTTCCCTCTGGAGCTACTGCTCAAGAGCATTGGCAAGGGCGACCGCTTCGTGTCGCACGATGCACAGACCGGCACACAATACGGCGACTACCGTGTCGACGGCGGTGTGCTGACCGCCACTGGCTACAACGACTATTTGTCGCGCATGACGACACGCATCACTGAAGCCCTCGGCCGCACGATGACCAAGAGCCAGAGTAAGTACAACGAGAACACCAAGTTCCCGATCCTGCAGGCATATCGCCCACTGCTGACCGGCTGGTTGGATACCTACATACGGCACCGCCTCTTTGATCAGGAGTTCGATCCTCTGGCAGACGAGAATTGGCGTGTGCTGCTCCTCGACGATGTCGCACACGGCATCGCTGGCACCTTCGCCACCAAGCTGGTCGAGCTTCAAGCCAGCCAGGTCGTTACCTCCGCGGACGTGCAGCACCGCGCGCTTTCTGACGTCAGCACGATCCCGGTTCGCGGAAGCACAGCCGAGGAGGTCACCAAGTGCATCTATCCGAAGCTTCCTGTCGCTTCCCAGGGCGGCGGCCTGGAGCGCCGCTTCATCCGCTGGGCTGACAGGGACACCGGGGTCGAGGCGCTGGCCAAGGTGCATGAGTACCGTCACGACTTCCTGCGTCGGCCATACCTGAAGGCCGACGGCATGCCGGCGCAGTACTCACCGGACTTCCTGATCCGCACCGGGGAGATGGTTTACGTGGTCGAGACCAAAGCGCAGTCTGCACTCAGCGACGAGAACGTGCGAAGGAAGCAGAAGGCGGCGGTCGCCTGGTGCGACCAGATCAATGAGCTCCCAGAAGAGGATCGCGACGGTCGCCAGTGGGCATACGTCCTGCTCGGCGAGTCGGCCGTCACCGAGTGGCAACAAAAGAACGCCACCGTCAGCGATCTGCTTGAGTACGCCAAACTGCGGCGGGTGACAACCGCAGGACAGGATCGGCTCCTATGACCGGGACCGCGCCCTTCCTGCGAGATCGTCGACCGTCACGAATGCGACGCCCCACGGTGCGCGACCGAGCAGGTACTCGTCGCTGAACCCGCCGCAGTCGCTCCGCGGGCGCCACGTCCCGACAGCCCGAAATCATTCGACGTCGAGTGTCGGATGGACGTGGGACCGTACCATCACACACAAACACCGGCGGCGGAGAGGAGGCGACATGGCTGGGCTCGGTGAGCACATCACTGCGATGGTACGAAATCACGCGGCTGGCGATGATGCGGCCTTTTATTCCGTGGCGCTGCAGATCGCCGCGCGCGAGGCCCGCCAAGGCCACCACGTCCTCGCTTCAAACATCAAGAAAGCTGTCGACTCGTCACGCGAACGTGCGCCTCTGGCCAATGTCACTGCACTTCCGCGCATTCGAGGTGACCTCGCCGAACTTGTAGAAGTCTCGCATCCACAGGTTAAGTTGCGTGAACTCGTGGCCTCATCAGAGCGCATCGCACAGATCAAACAGATCCTTGCTGAACAGCGGCAGCGAAAGAACCTGCTCGAACACGGCTTCGCGCCGTCGCATCGACTGCTCTTGGAAGGTCCGCCAGGGACGGGAAAGACGATGACAGCCTCGGTGCTGGCAACCGAACTCTCGCTGCCGATGTACACCGTCCGTCTCGATGGCCTGCTGAGCAAGTTTATGGGCGAAACAGCCGCGAAGTTGCGTCTAGTGTTCGACGCTGTCGCAGCAGAGCGTGCCGTCTACCTCTTCGATGAATTCGATGCGCTCGGCGCAGATCGCTCGGGAAACGACGTCGGTGAGGCCCGCCGGATACTCAATTCGTTTCTTGTGTTCCTAGAGAACTCAAGCCCCGAGTCGATTGTGATCGCGGCGACGAATCATCGCGCGATTCTAGACAAGGCATTGTTTCGTCGCTTCGACGTGGTGCTTGACTACACATTGCCAGACGCGCGTCAGGCGGTCACAGTAATGCGTGCACGACTGGGTTCACTGGCTGCGAAGACGGATCTAACCAAACTCGGTGGGTGCACTGACGGGCTCAGCCATGCCGATCTCGTCAAGGCCGCAGAGTCCGCAGCGAAGGCAGTGCTGATGCGCGGTGAAACCCAAGTCGAGCGAGACGATGTCATCGCAGCGCTGAAGGCCCGTCGATCGGCCACCCTTGGCTGAGGGGGAACGCTCGCCCGACGGGGGCGAACAGTACGACCATCTCTATATTCTTGGTTACTCCGCGTCCGAGGGCTTCCGCCGCTACTCGGACGGAGGGGGCGGGCCTAGTAAACGCCGTGACGTCGACCGCGCCTCGCATGGAACAGCGCTGAACCATGAGCTCGATGAGTCCTTCACGGCATCTGAAAATGCACGTGCGGCCACCGTGCTTTCTGACGACGAGCTCAGAGCGCATGGCACGATCATCGTGCTCGAAGGAGAAGGCGCGACGTATCCGCTCAAGCTGGACTCCCTCAACCGCCTAACAACCCATCGACAGCCGCGACCGAAGTGGCTACTTCTGTCGGTGCGGCCCGGTAAGGACGCTGAGCCTGAACGAGCGACAGTGTGGGTCTCCGACGATCACCGTGCGGAGTTCTTGAAGATCTTCCAGGACTACCTCACAGAGAACACGGAGAAAGGCCGTCCGAAGAATCAGGATCTGGTTGCCAACATCTCACGCATCCGCTCCGCAGTTCTGGCTGATCTATGGACATCCCAGGGAGAACCACCCCCGCGTGGCCGGCATTGGTGGGAACTATGGCTTGATACCTCCAGTGAGCACGTCGACGCCATTCACGGTTACGCCGACGCACATCAGCTACGGATACGACCGCGGTCGTTTCGATTCCGCGACCGTGCAGTCTTCTGGGTAGAAGCAACTTGGGCCGAGCTCGAACTCTTACCGTTCACCGCCGTGCCTGTGGCAGAGATCCGACGCCCCGAGTTCATCGAGACAATCGAGGACCTATCGACCACTGAACAGGGAGAATACGTCTCCGAGCTTGCCGAACGCGTCATTGCGGCCGATAGCGGAGCGCCAGCGGTCTGCCATCTCGACACCGGTGTGTTTCGTAGCCACGTGCTCCTCGCCGCGTCGCTCGCCCAATCTGACCTACACACCATCGTCGGCGTTTCCGGCACAGACATGAATCCTCACGGTCACGGCACATCAATGGCCGGTATCGCTTTGTTCGGAGATCTTGATGCCGCGCTGCAGAGTAGCGACCCGATCCAACTGCGCCATCGACTGGAGTCAGTTCGCATGGAACCTGGGCCCGGTGAAGCGAATCTGGATCCGCTCGACTACGGCAGTGCCACAGTCCAGGCCATCGCACTACCGGAGATCACCGCTGGCCGACGGCGGGTGTTCGCGCTGACACTCAGTGCCGAACCGGACAACCCCGGCGAACCAACATTGTGGTCGGCTGCCATCGATGCGCTCGCGGTAGGCACCGACTCGGACCGCAATGGTGACCAGTTTCGGCTCATCTCGGCGCCAGATCCTGGCGCGTCCAGGCTAATCATTGTTGCGGCCGGGAACGTAGACGCCTACGTCAGTGATCACCTCGACAACTCAGACCTGTCGGCGATTGAGGACCCTGCACAGGCCTGGAATGCGCTAACGGTCGGGGCATACACCAACCTCGCAGAGACCCCCCAGCATCCCCAATATGCCGGCTGGAAGCCCCAGGCAGAAGCCGGGGAACTGTCACCGCACAGCCGGACATCGATGCTGTTCAAGCACCGAAAAGGGCCGATCAAGCCGGACATCTGCATGGAGGGCGGCAACGTTCTCACCGATGGTGGTCAGATGTTCGAGGACAAACTCCCAATGCTGTCCCTGCGTTCTACGGGCAGTACCCACGACCTCGCACTGACCTCAGCGAATGCGACGAGCGCGGCCACCGCCCAAGCCGCGCGTCTCGCAGTCCTGGCGACGGAGAGATACCCCGACTACTGGCCTGAGTCGATCCGGGGACTCTTGACTCATGAAGCCGAGTGGACTCTCGCTATGGAGCGAAGGATCAAACCTGATCAGCCGAAGAAGAAGCGACTCGAACAACTACGGCGCTACGGCTGGGGTGTGCCGACGGAGGATGCGGTTCTGAACTCCTCACGCCGGGCAGTCACCCTTGTCACACAAGACCAGTTTGTACCGTTTGAAGGCGCAGACTTTCACATGAGACGGTTTCGGCTCCACACGCTGCCGTGGCCACGCGAGACACTCGAAGACCTCGGGGCCGCCGACGTGCGACTCCGGATCACCCTGTCCTACTTCATCGAGCCATCAGCATCTCGTCGAGGATGGCGCAACCGCTACGCCTATGCTTCGCACTCGCTGCAGTTCGACCTCCAAGGGCAGCTCGAGACGCGCCAACAGTTCATCAACCGCGTCAACCGTGACGCACAGGCGCAGGAGGACGGTGCGTCCGGCGGGACAACAACAGATCGGTGGCTCCTCGGGGAGCGTCAGCGCGGCCTCGGGTCACTACACCAGGACGAGTGGACGGGGACAGGAAGCGAACTAGCGCAATGTAACTCGGTCGCTGTTTACCCTGTCGGGGGGTGGTGGAAGAACAATAACCGTCGAGATCGACGAGACATCCCAGTGCGATACGCGCTCATCCTGTCGCTGAAAACAGAGGAGCAGGGAGTAGACCTCTACACACCTATCGCCACCCAACTGCGCGTGCCGATCGCGACAGAGATCACGGGGACTTGATGGGCTTTGAACCGTCGCCTATAGAAGGTTCAACCCATCATGCGCTCGCGACTGCGGTGACTCCTCGAATGCATCGAGCACACGCACGCCGAACGCCGGCACCATCGCCGACTGCACTTCTTCCGTTGTCATCCAACGGATTTCACGAGCCTCCTCAGTGGCGTGAGGATCACCACCGGCTGGCCGGCAGCGGTACACCAACGCGACAATTCCGTGGGTCAGGTTCTTGTAGACACCGGTGAGCCGCTCGACGGTGACTTCGATGCCGGTCTCTTCCAGCACCTCGCGCTGAACACCGGCCTCAAACGATTCGTCGAGTTCCAGAACTCCCCCAGGCGCCTCCCAATGGCCATTGTCGTCCCGCTTGATGACCAGCACCCGGCCATCGTCGCGGACGACGATGCCTGCAACACTGACCGAGTGCTTCGGTGTGGCTGCCATGCGAGACTCCTCCTCTCCGTTCGGCTCCAGTCGTGACATGGGCGTGTCGTTTCCCTAGACTAGTCGCCTAGACATGTAAGGGAAGGCTCTCAGGTGCTGCAACTTGGCCAGATCGACCGGGCGGACGACAAGCCGCCGTATCGGCAGATCGCCAGCATGTTGCGTGACGCCATCAGCTCAGGCCAGTTGGCCGCAGAAGAACGCCTGCCTTCCGAAGCCGCATTGATTGACCACTTCGGGGTCGCCCGGATGACAGTCCGCCAAGCCGTCCAGGAACTGCGCTCGGAGGGCCTGGTGATCTCCGAACACGGTCGCGGCGTCTTCGTACGGCCAGCTCCGCCCATTCGGCGGCTCGCATCCGACCGCTTCGCACGTCGACATCGCGCCAGCGGTAAGGCCGCTTTCACCGTCGAGGCGGAGAAATCCGGCTACGCACCCCAGGTCGACAACATCACCGTTACGCGCCAGCGACCGGATTCTGTTGTTGCCGAACGACTTCGACTGGCCACCGACGACGATGTTGTCGTTCGGTCCCGGCGCTACCTCGCTGATGGACGACCAGTCGAAACGGCAACCTCATACATTCCCGCTGCGTTCGCCCAGGGCACCAAGATCGAACAAATCGACACGGGACCTGGCGGCATTTACGCACGGCTCGAAGAAGCCGGCCACACCCTCGCTCGGTTCACCGAGGAAGTCGGCGCCCGGATGCCCACCCCCGAAGAGCGCCGTGCCCTGCAACTCCCAGCCGGCGTGCCCGTCTTGACGGTGGTTCGGACGGCCTACGACTCCAACGACGTAGCTGTCGAGGTATGCGACACGGTGAAGGTCGCATCCGCCTACCTGCTCGAATACGACTTCTCTGCACGCTAACTCCACAAACGCGACCAATATCGCGTTCAGCGCTTGACTAACTCCTCTAGACGACTAGGTTGAATAGATATCTAGTTCAATTCACTCGAAAGGTTCAGCAATGTCCATCCCCAAATGGCTCCAGATCGGCCACGACCAGGTGTTCTCGCTCGGCGCGTTCCTCGTATCCGAGGTGACGCCGATGATCGACTTCGACAAGTCCTCTGGCGAGAACCGCGTGCAGGCGAGAGATCGCGACACCGGCCTACCGATGTGGCAGGTCGAAGTGCTCGACGGCGATCCCGCCGCACCGAAGCGAAGCCGCACGGTGACCGTCAAGTTCGCCGCGCCGGCACAGCCGACGGCGCCCACCAATTCCAGCGGAACACCTTTCACACCAGTCATTTTCGACGGGCTCATGGCGCTTCCGTATGTCGAGCGATCGGGTGATTTCTCTAGGATCGCGTGGTCGTTCCGAGCCTCGGATATGAGGGCACCGGGTAAGTCATCCGCCAGCGCAATGACAAACCGGGAATCGGCATGAATCCCGACCCGTTCGCACCAGTCGACATTAATAGCCCGTTCCGGTTCGATCACGTGCTGGACTTCCTGACCAACCTCGCCTTGTGGATGGCGGTCATTGTCGGCGTCACCGGCGCAGCCCTCATCTACTGGCGGCTGCGCTCACCCGAGACGTACGAGGAACGATTCGCGACACCCGCTCGGCTCCTGCGTTGGCGCTTCTGGGCGCATATCTCATGGCAGAAGCTGTGCAAGCGGTGCGGCTTGTCCGCCTCCGAGCAGGTCACGCGTCATGACAACGAAGGTCGGCAGGTGTCGTCGACGCGCTGGTTTCACCCAAAGTTGTTGGGAACAGACGTGTCTCGTACCACGCTGCGACTGACGGTGCGGGCAAGGATGGGGCAGACCGTCGAAGACTTGGAGCGCGCCGTTCCGGCGATTCGCGACGCTGCGGGCGCACACTCCGCGCGATCTGCGGTCGTGTCGCCGGGAACAGTCCGGATCGAGCTGGTCATGCGAGAGCAGCTGTCGACAGTAGGGCACGCCGCACTGCCCACAGCATTGGAAACGACACGAGTCACGCTCGGCCGATGTGAAAACGGATCAGCCTGGACCTTGCCGCTGAGCGGTCGGCACACCCTCACCGTGGGTTGCTCGGGCGCAGGCAAGGGCTCCATCTTCTGGGGCATCGCTGGCGGGCTCGGTCCCTCCGTAGCTGCCGGTGTGGTGCACCTCGTGGGCATCGATCTGAAGTACGGCATCGAACTGTCGGTCGGGTCCCGCCTGTTCACGAAGATCGCCACCACCGAAGCCGATGCCGTGGAAACCCTTGCCGCACTGGAGAAGATGATGATCAAGCGCGGCAACGCGATGGCAGGCCGAACGCGCGAGCACAGTCCGACGAAGGCGTCACCCCTGGTGGTGCTTCTCATCGACGAGCTGGCCGGAGTGACCGCCTACATGAGCGATCCGGCCCTGCGTAAAGAAGCGGCCGCGTCATTGTCGCGCATTCTCACAAAGGGCCGTGCCCTTGGCATCGTGGTCGCAGCGTTTCTCCAAGATCCGCGCAAGGAAGTCCTGCCGATGCGCGGGCTGTTCACCCAGACCATCGCGCTCCGCCTACGTTCCCGAGACGAAGTCGCGATGGTGTTGGGCGACGGGATGGCCGATGCCGCGCCCGCACACCGAATCAGCCCCGACAAGCCAGGCACCGGCTACGTCGTCGCCGAGGACGGACAAGTGACGAAGGTGCGAGCCGACTTCTGGTCCGATGAGCAAATCCGCTCCACTGCAAAGCAATACGGACGTGCAAGCTCACCTGGAGGGAAGGCAGCGCAATGAGCTCCATCTTCGAACGGCCCGACCAGGATCAAGTGGCCCGGCACGCCGATGATCTGATCCACCGTGCCAACCTCGTCAGCAGAGACGGATGGGACCAGTACCGGCACGTCTGGTCATGCGGCGAAGTCCTCGGCGTCGCTCTGGTCCTGGATGACGACGCCGAACTCCAGCGCTGCGGCGAGAATACGGTCTCCGCACTGGAGCGATGGGCCTTCGACCTGTGGGGAATCACCCGCGGCCAATCCGACGTCGACAGCGGATTGCCGCGCACGCGTTCCTGGTTCGACTCGATCCGTGTAGCGGGGTGAGCGATGGTCACACACGGCATCCGGGAGGCCCTCGTCACCGCCGGTACCTTCCCTGAACTGCTGACCGCCGAGCAGGTGTCGGCACTCCTCGGCGTCTCGGCCGCCACGCTCAACCGCTGGGCGGCGATCCGCGAAACGACCGGCGAGCAGATCGGCCCACCCTGCTACACGTTGTCAGAGCGGGTGCGCCGCTGGGACTGCGCGGAAGTCCGGTCCTGGCTGAAGCAGGTGCGTCGGTAATGGCCGGCAGCACCCCACGCGGCATCCGAAAGCGCATCAATGCGGCCGGACAGCCCCGCTACCAAGTCCGCTACCTCATCCGTGATCCCGACGCACCGTCAGGCTGGGTAGAAACATCGGCCACGTTCCCGACACTCCGTGAGGCGAAGGCATTTAAGTCCGAGCGCGATAACGAAGCCGCACTCGGCGCCCGTCGGTTCGACCCGCGCCTGGGCCGGACACCGCTCAATCGGGTCTGGACGCAGTTCTCGGACTCCAAGAAGCCGGCGGTGTCGCCGAAGACCTGGAGTGGCTACACCCAGCACTGGGAACTGCGGATCAAGCCCCGCTTCGGCCACATGCCAGTCGACGAAATCACCCGCGCCGACGTTCAGGCGTTCGTCGATGGCCTCAAAGTCGGCCCGTGGGCCAAGGTATCCACGCTGCGTCTCCTGCGGTCGATCCTCGACATCGCACACCAAGACGGTCGCATCCACCGCAATCCGGCCCTCGGCGTCTCAGCGGGCCGCATTCCCGAGCGGGAGCGTCACCGATACCTGACCGCTCACGAAGTCCAGAGGCTCGCCACGGCATGTGGCGATCAAGGCGACGTGGTGACGGTCCTCGCCTACACCGGCCTGCGCTGGTCCGAAGTCGTCGGCCTGCGAGTCAAAGACATTGACCTTGTGGCTCGTCGCCTCTACGTCCGACGGGCAGCACCCGAAGTCGAAGGCCGGATCGTCATCGGTCCGCCCAAGACCCGCGCGGGCATTCGAACGGTGCCGCTCCCACAAGTCGTCGTCGACATCCTCAAAACGCGAATCGGCGGGCGGGCACCTGACGAGCCCGCCATCACGTCGCCCAACGGCGCGATGCTGCGCTCCAACAACTGGCGCCGGCATACGCATTGGAACAAAGCCCTGAAGACAACCAACCTGGCTCCCTTGACCATCCATGATCTGCGCCATACCTATGCCAGCTTGGCCCGCAAATCTGGCGCTGACCTTCGGTACGTACAGAAGACCATGGGCCACTCAACGCCGACCGTGACCGCGAACATCTACAGCGACCTCTATGCCGACGAACTCGACCAGGTCGCGACCAACCTCGATCAGCTTCGCGCGACCGAGATTCACACACCGAAGACCGGACAAGAACCGGACGAATCAAACTGACAACCGAGTGCAAGACCCGTGTCAATGCAGGTAAAGAATGGTGGCCAGGGCCGGGATCGAACCGGCGACCTTCCGCTTTTCAGGCGGACGCTCGTACCAACTGAGCTACCTGGCCGGAAGGCACTGTTGCCACCGAGTGCCTCACCGCAAAAAATGGCGACCCTGACGGGACTCGAACCCGCGACCTCCGCCGTGACAGGGCGGCGCGCTAACCAACTGCGCCACAGGGCCTTGCTCTACTGCGCTGTACTGCCCGCTCCGCGTGCCGCGGTGCGTGTACCCCCTACGGGATTCGAACCCGCGCTACCGCCTTGAAAGGGCGGCGTCCTAGGCCGCTAGACGAAGGGGGCCAGAGCCGAATCTCTCCGGGGTACTCGCAACTCAACCACGTTGGGAGCCTCGATAGCTTAGGCCACGGCCACCCGAATCCTCAAACGAGCCCCACTCGGCCACCCAGTATCCTGATCGCTGCCGGCCCCTATAGCTCAGTTGGTAGAGCTACGGACTTTTAATCCGCAGGTCCTAGGTTCGAGTCCTAGTGGGGGCACCGACAACCCACAACGACGCGATCGCCGGGGACGAGTGGCGTATCCGCCATGGTCAGGCATAGTCTTTGCGCGTGATCGAACCGACGCCGACCGACGCCGGCGCCGGGGACGGCGCGCAGGCGAGCAGCGACGCCGATTCCCCAGGGGGGCGAAGCTCCGTCGAGCCGGCCGCCGCCCAGCGGTTGGTCGCCACCTTCATCCACGCCGACGACCCCGCGGTCGGCGCCGTCGTCGACCAGTTGTCGGCCGAGGACGACCAACGGGTGGCGACTCTCATCGACGTCGTGCTGTCCGATCCGGATCGGTTGCAGGCGCTGCACGACTCCGGCCTGATGGACGGTCTGCCCAACATCGCACTCGACCAGATCGCCAGGATGACCACGGACGCGCTGGGAACCTCGCTGGCGTCGGTGACCCTGGTCGGTCAGGACCGGCAGTTCCTCGCCGGGTGCAACGTGCCGGAGACCGGCTTCCCCAGGTCGCGCCCGTTGACACTGTCGTTCTCCAAATTCGTGGTCGCCAGCGGTCGCACGCTGATCGTTCACGACGCCACCAGGCACCGGTTGTTCGCCCAGCATCCGGCGGTGCAGGGCGGTGTGGTGGTCGCCTTCGTCGGTGTCCCGCTCATCGACGGCCGGGGCCACACCATCGGCACGTTGTCGACCTGGGATGACCATCCCCGGCACTGGACGACCGGCCAGATCCAGATCCTCACCGACCTCGCCCAGGTCGCCGCCACGAAGGTGTTTCGATGAGGTTTTCGCAAACCGCCTTGCGGGGAGTTGTACCCCCGCATTTCCAGGGAAAAAGTACAGATAAATCCCGGATGGCAACCTTGTGTTCCGGTAACCTGCGGTCTGTGTTTGCGCGGGGGTGAATCGAGACTGATGGCGACGAAGACGCTCCGCCTGGACGGGCCGACGGACGCTCGGCTGCCGGTGTCGCCGTCGCGCGCGTCTTCGGGGAGCAGGTTCGCCCGCCTGATCCGTCTGGATCCGCTGAGCACAATCGTCACGATCGCCATCGACGTTCTGTCGGCGTCGGTGGCAGCGTTCTTGGCCTATTGGTGGGTGTCGAAGTCGCATGAGGCCACCCCACCGCTGTGGATGATCCTGCTCTACGTCCCCACCGTCATCGGGATGCTCGGGGCCCGACGGGTGTACCGGCGCCGGCTCAACCGCAAGTTCCTCGACGAGATCGGACCGATCGAGGCGACCGTCGCCCTGGCGAGCATGTTCCTGCTCACCCTGATGACCCTTGGCCGCGTTCCCGGACAGACCGAGCAGACGGTACTGCGGGTGTGGATCTGCGCCGCAGTGCTGATGCCGACCGGCCGGCTGATCCGCGCGGCCATCCAGCGCAGCCTGCGCCGCCACCACCACCTGATGTCGCCCACCCTGATCGTCGGCAACGGTCGGATCGCCACCCGCATCGTCGAGCGCCTCAAGTCGATGCCCGAACTCGGCCTGGACCCGGTCGGGCTGATCGACGCCGAGGCCCCCTGGGCCGGCCCGGACGGCAGCACCATGCCCGCCTTACCCAACCTGGGCACCCCGGAGACCATCGAGCAGGCCATTCTGCAGACCGGCGCCGAGGGTGTCGTCGTAGCGTTCTCGCGCACGGAGGACGAGCTGCTCACCCACGTGGTGCGGGTCGCCCACCACCACGAGGCCCGGGTCTGGGTGGTGCCTCGGATGTTCGACGTGATCGGCTCGCACGCACGCTTCGAACACGTCGGTGGCCTGCCGCTGATCGCGCTCGCCCACACCAACCCGCGGGGCTGGCAGTTCGCGATCAAGCACTTCATTGACCGGGTGTGCTCGTCGCTCGGCCTGCTGTTGATTTCGCCGCTGTTCCTGACCCTGATGCTGCTGGTCCGGCTGAGTTCGCCGGGTCCGATCTTCTTCCGGCAGCCGCGCGTCGGGCGCGACGGGAAGGTCTTCGACTGTCTGAAGTTCCGCACCATGCGTCCGCCGCGGCCATCCGATGCCGACTTCGAACTGAAGTCGGGCGCGGCGCCGGGCGGCGTCGAGGGGGTCGACCGGCGCACGGCGATCGGCAAGATCATGCGGGCGACGTCGATGGACGAACTGCCACAGCTGATCAACGTGATCAAGGGCGAGATGAGCCTGGTCGGCCCGCGGCCCGAGCGTCCGGAGTTCGTCGAGCTCTTCGAGATGCAGATCCGCCGGTACGGCGAACGGCATCGGGTGAAGGCCGGCATGACCGGCTGGGCGCAGGTGCACGGCCTGCGCGGGCAGACCTCGATCGCCGACCGCGCGGAGTGGGACAACTACTACATCGAGAACTGGTCGTTGACCCTGGACTTCAAGATCCTGTTGCTGACGGTGCTGGCCGTCCTGCGCCGCGCCCCCGAGTAGGGCGAACGTTACCGCGGCGAGCCCGCCGCACCCACGTAGTGAATCCCCTTGTCCCGCTCGGTGATCGGCGGCAGGTTGCGCGCCGGGGTGTGCACCAGCGGGGCATCGGCCGGGATCCGGCCCTCGGCGCGATCCCAACCCGCCCGGGCCCGCGGGTGCAGGCGCCTGCGGCGCGGCAACAACTTGAAGGCCAGGTTGACCCCCTGCCCGAACCTACGGTGCAGCCAAGCGTCGCGCGCCGACCAGCTGTATCCCATCAACTCGCGCACCGGCTCGTCATACAGCCCGACCGTCACCCACACCGCGAACGGTTCCATCACCCTGAGGTAGGCCGACCACAACCAATCCGGAATCCATTGCCCATCAAGCGGTTTGGGCATCGACTTTAGGTTGAGCACCTCACGCGCCGCCCAGGTGTTCTCCAGCTCCTCGCGGCACATCCGGTTCCAGTAAACCTGAAACTCCTCCCACGTCTGGGGAACCGGCCGCATGCTCATGCCGTACATCCGGTACCAGGTGACGTGCTCGTCGAACAGCTGGCGCTTCTGCGCCTCGGTGAGGCCGTCACCGAAGTGCTCGGCCGTCAGGATCGTGCCCATGAAGAACGTCGCGTGCGCCCAGTAGAAGACGTCCGGGTTCAGCGCGCTATAGCGCCGGCCCTGCTCGTCGACCCCCTTGATCGGGATGTGGTAGTCGCGTACCTCGGCGCCCGTGGCCGGGGCGCGCTCACCGTCGAACACCACGCCCCCGATCGGGTACAGCGAACGGAACAGCCGCGGGAGCCGCTCGGTGAAGAAGATCGAGTGATCCTTGACCGCGGCGCCGAGCTGCGGGTGCATGTTCTGCATCGACCCCGCCCACGGTCCTTGCAGCAGGCCGCGCCAGTCACCGAAGATCCTCCAGGTCAGTGAATCCGGGCCGAGGGGTCGGGCCGGGGCCTGGTAGCCGCCGCCCGTCACCGGGCAGCCGGCCTCCGCCGAGGCGCCGTCGCTGGTGGGCGGGTGCGTCTCGGAAGTATGTTGGCTCAACTGGTGACCTTTCCTCGGCGGCGGTCGCCGATCTGACTACGCGCGTTGTCACCTCGAGCCTAGGAGGGTTGTGACCTCGGGTCAACGACGGGGCCGCTGGTCGGGTGTTCCCCTCCAGGATCGGCAGGTGCGTCGCCGCGACGAGTTGATCGCCGCGGGTGTCACGCTGCTCGGCGGAGCGGGCGGCCCCGCATTGACCGTCCGGGCAGTGTGCCGCGAGGCCGGCCTGACCGAGCGCTACTTCTACGAAAGCTTCAGCGACCGTGACCAATTCGTCCGGGCGGTGTACGACGACGTCTGTAGCCGTGCGATGTCCGCGCTGATGTCGGCGAGCACCCCGCGCGAGGCGGTGGAACAGTTCGTCGCGTTGATGGTCGACGATCCGGTGCGCGGTCGCGTCCTGCTGCTGGCCCCCGAGGTGGAGCCGGTGCTGGTGCGCTCTGGTGCGGAATGGATGCCGACGTTCATCGGCCTGCTGCAGCGAAAACTGACCACCATCGGCGATCCGACGGTGCAGAACATGGTGGCCACCGGGCTGGTGGGGGCGTTGACGGCCCTGTTCACCGCCTACCTGGACGGCCGGCTGACGGCCTCCCGCGAGCAGTTCATCGACTACTGCGTGGACCTGCTGCTCAAACGTGCGACGCGCTAGCCCTGCTCGCCCACCGCGGCCGCCTCGGCCTCGGCCTGCGCCTGCTCCTCGGCCGCCTTCGCGTCGGCGTCGGCCTTGGCCGTCCGACCCTCGGGGCTGCCCAGAGAGTTGCCCGGAATGCCGGCCTTCGCGTAGGTGTCGTTGCAGTTCAGGTACAGCAGCACCCGGCCACCACCGTTGATGCCGCTGGAGTCCAGGAAATTGGCCGATCGCGAGCCGGTGACCATGCACTCGTCGGTGGGCAGGAAGCTACCCACCCGCGTCGCGATGACGGCCGATTGCCCCGCGTCGCTGATCGCCTGAGTCGCGTCGGCGTAGGTCTGGCCGGCGTACTCGTTGATGGCGGCCGCCGTCCCGGTTCCGAAAGTCATCAGTGCCACCGCCGCGGTGCTCAGGGCGCCGGCGCCGACGATCATGATCCTGTTCAAAGCCACCGACCCTCCGGGTTTGCTGGGTAATGGCTGCAGAATACCTCCCAAGCGGGTACTCCGCAGAGGTCGGCGACATGCCGCCGGGAACGATGAACTTGAATGTCACCGGGATACACAGATATATTGGTGCAACTACTAGGCACAGATAACTGGAGGGTCCATGTCGAAAGACCTGACCGACCTACAACTACTGCGCGAACTTGAACCCGTCGCGGAGGCTCTGACCAATCGGCACATGTCGATGATGAAGGAGTGGAACCCGCACGACTACATCCCGTGGTCGGACGGCAAGAACTACTACGCCCTAGGCGGCCAGGACTGGGATCCCGACCAGGCCAAGCTTTCCGAGGTCGCCCGGGTGGCCATGGTGCAGAACCTGCTCACCGAGGACAACCTGCCCTCCTACCACCGCGAGATCGCGATGAACTTCTCCATGGACGGTCCCTGGGGCTACTGGGTGAACCGCTGGACCGCCGAGGAGAACCGGCACGGCATCTCCATCCGGGACTACCTGGTGGTCACCCGCAACTGCGATCCCATCGAGCTCGAAGAGCTGCGCATGGAGCAGATGACCCGCGGCTTCTCGCCCGGCCAGAACCAGCAGGGTGACCTGTTCGCGCAGAGCTTGTTCGACTCGGTGATGTACGTCAGCTTCCAGGAGCTGGCCACCCGCGTCTCGCACCGAAACACCGGTAAAGCCTGCAACGAGCCCGTCGCCGAGCAGCTGCTGGCTCGGATCTCCAACGACGAGAACCTGCACATGATCTTCTACCGCGACGTCAGCGCCGCCGGCCTGGACATCGCCCCCAACCAGGCGATCAAGTCGGTGCACCGGATCCTGCACAACTTCAAGATGCCCGGATACACCGTTCCGGAGTTCCGCCGCAAGGCCGTCATCATCGCCGTCGGCGGCGTCTACGACCCGCGCATCCACCTCGACGACGTGGTGATGCCGGTGCTCAAGAAGTGGCGCATCTTCGAGCGCGACGACTTCTCCGGCGAGGGCGCGCGGCTGCGTGACGAGCTGGGCAAGCTGGTCGAGGACCTCGAGGAGACCTGCGTGAAGTTCGAGGACGCCAAGGCCCGGCGGCTCGAGCGCGAGGCCAAGATGGCCGACAAGAAGAACGCCGTGCTGGCGGGAGCGTCGACGTAGCCGACACGACCCAGGCGAGCGTCGACACCCTCGACGACGCACCGGCACAACCGGCCACCACCGGGCTGCGGATCGGGCCTTTCGCCCTACGCAGCCCGGTCGTGTTGGCGCCCATGGCCGGGGTGACGAACGTCGCGTTCCGCACCCTGTGCCGTGAGCTCGAGGAGGCCCGGGTGGGCACCGTCAGCGGGCTCTACGTCTGCGAGATGGTGACCGCCCGCGCCCTGGTCGAGCGGCACCCGGTCACCATGCACATGACGACGTTCGCGCCCCAGGAGTCGCCGCGCTCACTGCAGCTGTACACCGTCGACCCGGCCACCACCTACGACGCGGCGAAGATGATCGTCGAGGAGAACCTCGCCGACCACATCGACATGAACTTCGGCTGCCCGGTTCCCAAGGTCACCCGGCGCGGCGGCGGGGCCGCGCTGCCGTACAAGCGACGGCTATTCGGCCAGATCGTCGCCGCCGCGGTCCGCGCCACCGAGGGCACGCCGGTGCCGGTGACGGTCAAGTTCCGGATCGGCATCGACGAGACCCATCACACCCACATCGACGCGGGCCGCATCGCCGAGCAGGAGGGCGCCGCCGCGGTGGCGCTGCACGCCCGCACCGCGGCCCAGCGTTATTCCGGGACCGCCGACTGGGATCAGATCGCCCGGCTGAAGGAGGCGGTCACGACCGTCCCGGTGCTGGGCAACGGCGACATCTTCGAGGCCAACGATGCGTTGGCGATGATGGCCGCCACCGGGTGTGACGGAGTCGTCATCGGCCGCGGGTGCCTGGGCAGGCCCTGGCTGTTCGCCGAGCTGTCCGCGGCGTTCACGGGCTCACCGGCGCCCACCCCGCCGAGTCTGGGCGAGGTGGCCGACATCGTCCGCAGGCACGGCAGCCTGTTGGCCGACCATTTCGGTGAGGACAAGGGCATGCGGGACATCCGCAAGCACGTCGCCTGGTACCTGCACGGCTTCCCCGCCGGAGCTGACATACGCCGGGCATTGGCGCTGGTCAAGACCCTCGACGAGCTCGACCGACTGCTGGGACTCCTCGACCGCGACGTACCCTTTCCGCCGGCGGCGGGCGGGCCGCGGGGCCGTCAGGGCTCGGCCGGTTCGGTCACCCTGCCCGAGGGGTGGCTCGACGACCCGGACGACTGCACGGTCCCGGCGGGAGCCGACGCCATGGTCTCGGGTGGCTGAATCGAGACGGTCCCGAAATCTCCTCGGACTCGCATGCTCTTAGATTGGCTCAGTACGATCTGACGTGGCTGGGAGACCGCTGAAGTGGCGGACCCCCACCGCGTGCTGCTAGAGACGTAAGAGCAGTTGTGTCGCCGCGAAGCGGCGGCCGGCCCCGGTGCCCAGAAATCCGCACCGCGGCCACGTCGCGCAGAGCCGCGCCAGCACCTCAACGAGCGGGTCCACCCGACCCGGACGGACACATGCGGAGGCACCATGAGTGACGGCGACAACGCCACTCCTGGCGACCCCACCACGGCCGGTCCCGGTGACCACTATCGGGTCACCCGTACGCCACCGCACGTTTCGCCGGCGGCCCCCTGGGAGCGCGCCGCGACGTCGGCACGGCCCGCAGCCGATTCCGACCGCTCCGGCAGCCACACCGAGGGCCTGTCCGTCGCCGACCTGATCGCCAAGCTCGGTGGAACCACCCCGACCGTCCCACCGGCACGGCACCACAGTGCGGCCGAACCGGCGGCCCGCGACAACTCCCAGGACCGCACCGAACCCATTCCCGTCGTGCGCGGCGTCGCCGACGAGATTCCCAACCTGGCGGCCATCACCGGCAGGCGAGCGCCCCTGGTCGCCCGGCGGGACCCAGAGCCCGATGACCGGGTGTCGCCGAAGCGCGTCGGCCGGCCGAAGGCCGGGAAGCCCGCGGAACCGAAAAGGAAGAAGCGGCGGCCGATCATCCTGGCCGGGCGCTCGGCCGCGGTGCTGTTCGCGGTGTCCGCGCTCGCGCTGACCGGCGGGGCCTACCAGTGGCAGGCATCCAAGAACGACCTGCTGCGCAACGTCGCGGCGCTCGACCCGAACTCGCGCGACATCCTGGACCCGAACGCGCAGTTCGGTGACGAGAATTTCCTGATCGTCGGCGTGGACAGCCGCATCGGGGCGAACTCCGAGGTGGGGGCCGGGGACACGACCGACGCCGAAGGATCCCGATCGGACACCGTGATGCTGGTGAACATCCCGGCGAACCGCAAGCGCGTGGTGGCGGTGTCCTTTCCTCGCGACCTGGCCATCACCCCGATGAGCTGTGAGGCCTGGGACCCCGAGACCGGCGACTACGGCCCGGTGTACGACAAGCACACCGGCGAGTGGAGCGACCAGTGGCGCTACACCGAGACCAAACTGAACTCGGCCTACTCGCTCGGCGGGCCCAAGTGCCTGGTCAAGGCCATTCAGAAGATCTCCGGGCTGTCGATCAACCGGTTCATGGCGGTGGACTTCAACGGCTTCGCCAAAATGGTCGACGCCCTGGGTGGGGTCGACGTCTGCAGCACCACCCCGCTGGAGGACTACGAACTCGGGACGGTGCTGGCCACCGCCGGCCATCAGCGGCTGGACGGCCACAGTGCGCTCAACTACGTGCGCGCCCGGCAGGTCACCACCGAGGGCAACGGCGACTACGGCCGCATCAAGCGCCAGCAGCTGTTCCTGTCCTCGCTGCTGCGCTCGGTGATCTCCACCGACACCCTCTTCAGCCTCAACAAGCTGAACGATGTGGTGAACATGTTCGTCGGCGACACCTACGTCGACAACGTCAAGACCAAGGACCTCGTCGACCTCGGACAATCGCTGCAGGGTGTGGCCGCGGGACGCATCACGTTCGTGACCGTGCCGACCACCGGCGTCACCGATGCCGACGGCAACGAGGAGCCGCGCAGCGAGGACATCCGGGCGCTGTTCGACGCGATCATCAACGACGACCCGCTGCCGGGCGAGAACGACAAGAACGCGACGACCGGGCAGGTCGCCCAGGCCGACAAGACCTCGGAGGCCATCGCCGAGGCCGCCACCCCCTCGAGCACCGCCCCGGCGGTCCCCGACTCCCCGGACACCAAGGTGACGGAGCTCATCAACGCGGTGACCACCGAACCGAAGGACGTCACGGTCCAGGTCTCCAATTCCACCGCCGACAGCGGTGTGGCCAACACCGCCAGCACCCAACTGGCCGAGCACGGCTTCCACGTGCTGAACCCCGACGACTACTCCGACACCGTCACGACCACGACGGTGCTGTTCTCCGCGGGCAACGAGCAGGCGGCGGCGACGGTCGCCGCGGCATTCCCGAATGCGCAGATCGAGCGGGTCACCGGCCTCGGCGAGGTGGTTCAGGTGGTGCTCGGTCCGGACTTCACGGCCGTCAACGCGCCGCCCGCCAGTGGTTCGGCGGTCAAGGTTCCGGTCACCCACACCGGAAGCAGCACCCCCACCCAGCTGCCCGAGGATCTCACGGTGACCAACGCGGCGGACGTGACCTGCGAATAGCGGTTGCCGCCCGCCGACTTGGGTAGGACTCATTCACCTGTCGTTCACCCCGTCGCGGCGCTGAGCCACGGTGTCGGGAAGTAGGCTTGGCCAATGCGGACCGCGTACCACGACCAACTCGATGCGCTGACCCAGCAGCTGGCCGAGATGTGCCGGATGGCGGGGGTCGCCATGGAGCGCGCCACCCAGGCCCTGCTGCAGGCCGACCTGACGCTGGCCGAGCAGGTGATCAGTGACCACGAGCAGATCAGCGCCTCCAGCGCGCGCGCCGAGGAGGCCGCCTTCGTGCTGCTGGCGTTGCAGGCGCCGGTCGCCGGTGATCTCCGCGCGATCGTGAGCTCCATCCAGATCGTGGCCGACGTGGACCGGATGGGCGCACTGGCGCTGCATGTGGCCAAGATCGCCCGCCGCCGCCATCCCCAGCATGCGCTGCCCGAGGAAGTCAACGGCTACTTCGCCGAAATGGGCCGGGTCGCAGTCGAATTGGGTGAGAGCGCCCGCGAGGTGTTGATCTCGCGCGATCCGGACAAGGCCCGCAGCATCCGCGAAGAAGACGACGCGATGGACGACCTGCACCGCCATCTGTTCACCGTGATGATGGATCGGGAGTGGAAGCACGGCGTCGCCGCCGCCGTGGACGTGACGCTGTTGGGCCGGTTCTACGAACGGTTCGCCGACCATGCCGTGGAGATCTCCCGGCGGGTCATCTTCCAGGTGACCGGCCGGCTGCCGGACGAAGAGGAAATCGCCACCTACTGAGGTGGATCCGGCGACCTAGCCGAACCGCCCGGAGATGTAATCCTCCGTGGCCCGCTGGGCAGGGTTGGAGAAGATCTTCTCGGTGTCGTCCACCTCGACGAGCTTGCCCGGCTTCCCGGTCGCTTCCAGGTTGAAGAACGCCGTCTGATCGCTGACGCGGGCCGCCTGCTGCATGTTGTGCGTGACGATGACGATCGTGAAGTCCTGCTTGAGTTCGGCGATCAGATCCTCGATGGCCAGCGTCGAGATGGGGTCCAGGGCCGAGCACGGCTCGTCCATGAGCAGCACATCGGGCTGCACGGCGATCGCGCGGGCGATGCACAGCCGCTGCTGCTGGCCGCCGGAGAGCCCACCGCCCGGCTTGTCGAGGCGGTCCTTGACCTCGTTCCACAGGTTCGCGCCCTTGAGGGAGCGCTCCGCGGTCTCGTCGATCACCTTCCGGTTGCGCACACCCTGCAGCTTCAGCCCGGCGACCACGTTGTCCTTGATGGACATGGTGGGGAACGGGTTCGGCCGCTGGAAGACCATGCCGATGGTCTTGCGCACACTCACCGGGTCGACTCCCGAACCGTAGATGTCCTCCCCGTCGAGCAGCACCGAGCCTTCGACTCGGCCGCCTGGGATCACCTCGTGCATCCGGTTGAGGGCACGGAGCACGGTGGACTTGCCGCAGCCGGAAGGTCCGATGAACGCCGTGACGCTGCGCGGTGGCACCGCCAGCGACACGTCGGCCACCGCGTGGAAGGAACCGTAGTAGATGTTGACGTCTTTGAGGTCGATCCGCTTTGCCATGTGTTCTCTCCTCGAGGCCGTCAGGTGCGATTTCGGGCCAGGTAGCGGTTGACGAACGCGGCGGCGATGTACAGGGCCGCAACCAGCAGGATCAGGGTCAGCGCGGCACCCCACACCCGCAGCCGGCCCGCCGCCTCCGGATTGGTCAGTTCGGTGTAGATCAACAGCGGCAGGGAGGCCATGTTGCCGTTGAGCGCGTCGTAGTTGATGGACCGGGCGTAGCCCACCAGCACCAGCACCGGTGCCGTCTCACCCATCACCCGCGCCAGCGCCAGCAGGATTCCGCTGATCATTCCGGGCAGCGCGGTCGGCACCACCACCCGCAGGATGGTCTTCCACTTGGGAATGCCCAACGCGTATGAGGCTTCCCGCAATTCGTCGGGAACCAGCTTGAGCATCTCCTCGGTGTTGCGCACCACCACCGGCAGCATCAGCAACACCAGCGCCAGGGCGACGGCGAATGCGCTCTGCGGAAACCCGAGGGTGGCGATCCACAACGCAAAGATGAAGAGCGCCGCGACAATCGACGGAACACCGGCGAGGATGTCGACCATGAAGGTGGTGACCTTCGCGAAGCGGCCGCGGCCGTACTCCACCAGGTAGATCGCGGCCATGATGCCGAGCGGAACCGAGAGCACCGCAGCGATACCCGCCTGGATCAGCGTCCCGTAGATCGCGTGGTAGACGCCGCCGGCGAACTGATCGGGCAGCACACCGGCCAGCGATCGGCTCCACCAACCCGGGCTGATGACCGCCTTGAATCCCCGCTCCAGGACGGTGTAGAGCACCCACACCAGCGGCACCATGGCGATCATGAAAGCGGTGCCGAACAATGTGGTCGCGAGGGCGTTCTTGAACTTGCGACTGCGGCTGATGGGATGGAACGTCGGCCCCTTGACCGGCGCGTCGAGCGTGGCTTGCGTCATCCTCCGCTCACCCTTCCTCCCGCGGCCGCACGGGCCAGTGCATTGACGATGAACGTCAAGATGAACAAGACGAAGCCGGCGGCGATGTAGGCGCCGGTCGGCAGCGGCGAGCTGAATTCGGCTGCGGCGGAGGCGATCTTGGAGGCGAACGTGTAGCCGCCGTCGAACAGCGACCAGTGGCCGGCCTGGGCGGCCGAACGCAGGATGATCAACACGGCGACCGTCTCACCGAGCGCGCGCCCCAGGCCCAGCATCGATCCGGCGATCATCCCGCTGCGGCCGTACGGGAAGACCGTCATGCGGATCACCTCCCACTTGGTGGCCCCGAGGGCCTGGGCGGCCTCGACATGGCCGCGCGGCGTGAGGCTGAACACCTCCCTGGTCACCGAGGTGATGATCGGCAGAATCATCACGGCCAGAACGACTCCGGCGGTGAAGATCGTCCCGCCGCCGGCCAGGGAGACATTGCCCTTGGCGAAGAGGAAGAACCAGCCGAGGTGGTCGTTCAGGAACCGGGCGACCGGCTCGAGCCAGGGTGCCAGCACGAAGATCCCCCAGAGACCGAACACGATCGAGGGCACCGCGGCCAGCAGGTCGACCAGGATCGCGAACGGCCGGGCCAGCCGGCGCGGTGCGTAGTTCGTCAGGAACGCAGCGATGCCGATCGCGATCGGTACCGCGATCACGAGGGCGAACAGCGAACTCAGCACGGTGACCTGGAACAGTTCGGCGATGCCGAACCGCAGGTTCTCGGCGTCGTTCGTCACGAACTCGGAGCTGGTGAAGAAGTTGGCCTTGTTGACGCGCAGCGACGGCACCGCGCGAATGATCAGGAACAGAGCCATCAAGGCGATAGCACCGATGATGGTGGCGCCCGCCGCCACCGCGACCGACCCGAAGATCCGATCGCCCCAGCGGTTGCCGCCGCGCAGGCCGGACTGGGGCGGGAGCTTCGGAGGCACGTTGTCAGTATTCCGCGACCGCTGTGGGCCTGCGGGGGTTCGCGGGCCCACAGCGGTCGGTTCGGGTTTGATCGTCACGGGTTACCACTCATGCGATGGCGTCGATGGCGGCGCTTAGCTTGCCCTTGAACGAGTCCGGCACCGGGATGTAGCCGTTGTCGGTCAGGCCCTCCTGACCCTTGCCGAGCGCGATGGTCAGGAACGCCTTGACGGCCGGCGCGACCTGGCTGTCCGGGTACTTCGAGCAGACGACGGTGTAGGTGCCGAGCACGATCGGGTAGGCGCCGGGCGTGGTGGGGTTGTAGAACGACGAGGTGTCGAGCACCAGGTCGTTGCCCTGGCCCTTGATCTTCACGCCCTCGATGGACTTGCCCACCGACTCGACGCTGAGCACCACCGGATCCGGTCCGGCCGAGGTGATGACGTTGGCGATCTGCAGCCCCTGGTTCTTGGCGAACGACCACTCGTTGTAGGTGATCGAGCCGGGGGTGCTCTTGATCGCCGCCGAGGTGCCCTCGTTGCCCTTGGCGCCCTCGCCGGTGCCGCCGTTGAAGGTCTTGCCGGCCCCCTTGCCCCACGCCCCGTTGGACGCGGCGTCGAGGTACTTCTGGAAGTTGTCGGTGGTTCCCGACTCGTCACTGCGGAAGATGACGACGATCGGGGTCGCCGGCAGGGACTTGCCCTGGTTCAGCGCCGCGATCTCGGGGGCGTCCCAGCTCTTCACGGTGCCGTTGAAGATCTTGGCCGCCGTCGGACCGTCGAGCGCGATGCCGTCGACGCCGGGAACGTTGTAGGTGATCGCGATCGGGCCGAACACCATCGGCAGGTTCCACGCGTCGCTACCGCCGCAGCGCGCCTTGGCCTTCTCCACCTCGCCCTTGTCCGGGTTCAGCGGTGAGTCGGTGCCGCCGAAATCGGTTTGGCCGCCGATGAATTCGGACACGCCTGCGCCGGACCCGCTGGAGGTGTAGTTGACGGTGAAGCCGGGGCAGGCCGCCTCGTAGGCGGTGACAAAGCGCGTCATGGCGTTCGCCTGCGCCGAGGAGCCGCTGGCCTTGAGCGACTTCTTACCCGCGCAGTTCGACGACGAACCGCCATCCGAGCCGGACGATGACGTGGCGTTGTTGTCGCTACCGCACGCCGACAGCGACACGGTCGCGATCGCCGCGACAGCCACAGTGGTGCCGAACGCCTTGCCAATCCTGTTGAAGCTCACTGATCCCACTTTCGTTCGTCGGCTTGCAGACTCCCGGGAAACGTAAGCGGTGGCGGTGCACGGAACGGACATGGCAGGTGAACGACGGGTGAACAGGTCGGTGAACGGGGCCTTACC
>WBZP01000598.1_pt1 | contig 48368 bp, 45 predicted proteins | sample 5204301 | NCBI WGS metagenome assembly WBZP01 (sample SAMN12412401, study PRJNA552823) | activated sludge metagenome | isolation source: activated sludge from nitrification reactor of wastewater treatment plant... | place: USA: Pennsylvania | collected 2017
CAATCGGGCTGGCGGGGCATCGGGTGTTCCTTTCTTGGTCGTCTAGGCAACGCCAAGGATACACCCGACCCCGCTCCTCAAGCGGTGGCCCTTTCCCAAAGTACAGAAGCTATGTTACACCGTCAATTTGGCTGGAAGGAGCCAGGAGGAAATTGCGAATAATACCAAATTTTGCTCACAGTTGAGTACTTATGCATTTTTATCGTCGTACTACTATAAAAACAACGTAAAAACAATATATGCTACACCGCAAAAAATGGGAAAATTTACCAATTTTTTTAATGGCGGATGGTTTGAGCGGTTTGTGTTTAAAAAAATATCGGCGTTATTTTCTGAAAATGGCCTGTCATATGAATGCCTCAGTAACCTAAAAATCGTATTGCAGAATGGTAATTCGCATGAACTTGATATGCTTTTCTTTGAAGGTGATAAGCCACTCTGGATAGAATGCAAAACTGGCGATTATCAAGCCGATATTAATAAATACTCTGGTTTGCGAAAGATGCTCTCGGTTCCGAAACAGCGATCTGTATTAATCGTATTGGGTATCTCTGATGAAGTAAGTCACGACCTAACCGGCCTATCCGACATTACTGTTGCTAATCAGGGTAATTTTCTTGAAAAAATCCGCTCTACTCTTGGTAAGAGTAAAAAACCGAAGCATATAGCTGTCAATACTGAGTTGAAGAATGATAAAGAGAAGGACGAAAGCGAGCAGAAAGCGATCAATAAACCTAGCAGCCTATCGGTAATTCTGAATAATTCGCACCTTCGCCCTCTCCCCGAATATCGAATGAGTGTTATAAAAAAATTAATTTCGGTCGTACAAGCTCTAGAACAGCCAAAGAATATGACTGAGGTTAAAACTATGTTAGCAGAGCAGCTAACGCTCTCGAAAAGTCAATTACAAGATATCCTTAATGCGATTGTTCGTAGTGGGTGCCTTTTAGATAACGCGGGGAATGTTGTTTCATCTTTCTCGCTTCCTTTTGCTACATTAGTATCTGTAGAACCAGATATTATCGAGGGTCATTGCCTTGAAAGTTATGTAGTAGCAGTCTTAAAAGCCGAACCCGATTATTTTGATGATGCGCATAATATAAGTAAGTTCGAACAAACGGTGGGAGTAAAAGTGTCCGATATCACAGTCTTCGACATGGTAAAGCAAAATCGCCTTATGGTGGGAGAATAGCATGAGCACTGCCGAGAAGCACGCCGCGCTGTTTGCTGGGCGCTGGGTGGGCGAAACCCAGGGCTGCGATGCGCCTGCGCACGTTTGGGAAATCACGCAGAACGGCATTCATCTCGATATCGATACGCGCTGGGAAGGCGAAACCCGCAGCGCACGGCTCCATGGCACGGCCCAGGACGACGAGCCAGCATTCCTGGTGAATGTGAACTGTAAGGCCGTGATGGTTGGCACACAGCATTTCATCATACGCGGCTGGGACACGAACGATACGCGCGGCGGGGTCGGGCCGAACCACGATGTGGTGTTTTCGCGGCCGGGCCTGGCCGAGCTGCACGCCGCCGAAGTGTGGGAGGCCTACAACGCCGCGCATCCGCCCGTTGATGAAGGCGCTGATGATGCCGATGGGCAGGATCGTTGAATTTCGGGCATGGGTACGCAGGCGTACGAAAGCCTAACGCCCACCTGTTAACGGCACGCTAATAATGGGTTAGCGCGGCTGGGGCGCATGCGGCAGTAAGCGCACCGCCTGCCCGAATGGGAAGCGATTGAGCGCGAGGCCGCCGGGTGTAACCACCCACAACACCGGGCAACGTGGCGCGCGCTCAGGGAATTCACCGTAGCCGTCGGTCAGGTAGATCGCCACCGATGGCTCCCACGGCGGTCGATATTTGGGTATTCGTGCAAAGAAGGGTCGGAAGTCGGTGCCGCCGCCGCCCTGGATGGGCGGAAGTGGCGAGCTGGGCGTTAGCCGGTGCGGGCCATACAGCTCGGCATCGGCATAGTAGAGGTCGCAGCGCAGGTGCGGGTAGGCCCGCAAGATACCGCGCACTTCGCTTAAAAACGCATCGACCGCTGGCCGGTCGATTGAGCCGCTGGTATCCACCGCCAGCAGCACATTCAAATTCTCACCCGAGATCGTCTCCAGGTACATCCCCCGCCCCACGAAGCGCCGGTCGAAGTGCTGAAAATCGGTGGGCGTATGCACCATGTAGCGCCACAGGTAGCTGCGCCAATCGAGGCGGGACGGTAGCAGGCTGCCAAGCTCACGCGCCATCCCGGCGGGCGCTTGCCCGGCCATTGAGCTTTCGGCGACGACCTTGGCCTGCTGGTGAGCCTGCTGCCAGTGTTTCTCAAGCGCTGGCTTACGGGCATTCGCGTTGCCGGGGAGATCGCTCGGTGTGCCAGCGGCGTCGCCCTGGGCATCAGCTGGACTCTGGTCAAGCAGATCGGCCTGGGCGGGCTGCGGCTGTTGCTCGTGCTGCTGTCGTTCAAGCAGCTTCTCATACACTTCCTCGACGCTCAGGTGTTCAAGCTGCTGGTTGCGTAGCCCGCCCTCGGGCAGATCGTAGTTTTCCTGCACCAGCATGCCATTCACCACAATATCGGCGGCGATGTTCCACAAGCGGCCATCGCGCCCGCCCCGGCGCGGCACATGCAAAAGCGCGGCATGCAGCACCTCGTGTACCAGCACAGCATCTTGCTCGGCAGTGGTGAGCGTGTCGAAGAAATTTGGGTTAACGAAGATCGTGCGGCCATCGGTGGCGGCGGTGGGAATATGAAAGCTGACCTCGAAGCGGGCAAACAGCGCCAGCGATGTGAAGAACGCGCTGCGCGCATGCATTCGTAGCAGCGAAGCACTGACAATCTGGGCAGTATTCGGGTCGAGTTCCATGCGCACTCCGCACTTGGCAGGTATCAGTCAGCAATAAGCAATCGGCAGTGTTTTAGCGCCGCTAGGTGAAATAAGTACTAGCGAAAGAAGGCAACCTCGCCAGTAGCGGCTGGCTCTTCGAGCAGGCGCTGGTGCTCGGCAAACCATCCACGCAGCTGGGCATCCTGCCCAATGATCTTCTTGAGCTTGCTCCACTGCCCCTTTGCGCGCATCATTTTGAACATATCGGCGGCGCACAGCTGTACCCATTCGCTAGCGGCCACGCGGGTCAGCCAGCGCAGCGCGTGGTAGGCGGCCTGTGCATCGGCGGCGCGGGCGGTGAGGCCAACCGTGGCAGCATAGCGCACCGAAGGCTCTTCGGGGAAGCTAATGCCATCACCTTGTCCGGCCATAATCCGTTCGAGGTCGGGCAGGTGGCTATACAGGCCGACAAAAGCGTTGAATTCACTCGCGGTGGGCGCGCCTACCGCAGCGGCAACATCCAGGTCGATAGTATGTAGCTGGCTCGCCATTTCCCACGAGCGCGGTGAGGGCCAGGCGGGCTGAAGCGCGTCGCTGCGATGTAGCAGCGCTGGGCGGAACGAGAGGAAGGCCACAATGTGCTCGTGCAGCTTGCGCGCCAACGCGTAGGCTTTGAAGTTATCGAAATCGGGCGATACCTCAATGTGCAGGAAACGGTTAGCCAGTGGCGCGGGCATATCGAACACCGCCGCGCGATCTTCTTCGCGGTTGCCTGCCGCCCAGATGAACCAGCCTTCGGGCACGGTGTAGCTGCCAACCTTGCGGTCGAGAATGAGCTGCTGGGCCATGCCCTGCATGGTGGGCGGTGCCATATTAATTTCGTCGAGGAACAGCACGCCCGTGCCTGCGCTGGGCAAAAACTCGGGTGGGTACCAGTGCGAGCGCCCATTCTCGGCCACCGGCAGGCCACGTAAATCGGTCGGGGCCAGCTGCGAGAGCCGTAAGTCGATGCAATCGAGTTTGTGCGCGGCGGCAACCTGCGCCACAATACTCGATTTGCCAATGCCGGGTGGCCCCCAGATCATCGTGCTGAGCTTTACCTGGTTGCGCACCAGGGTGTCGAGAAATGTTGTCAGGTCGGCTGGGTTCATGCTTCCTCGCTGCTGTGAGAGATGCGGCACATGTGCGTTGGGATAGACGCTGCCCTGGTGGTGATTGTTGCGCCTTCCCAAGCGATATGACGAAGTGTGTTCTGGGAAGTCACGCAGCTGCTGTTGCGCAGCCGTGTGCCGAATAAGCTATGGTATACTGTCGCACGCAATACCCACGCATTCTCTATGATATCGCTCGCCTACCAATGCTGGAGGTTCCTCGTGCGAATCATTGCCATGATTATGGCTGGTGGCGAGGGAACGCGCCTCAGCGTTCTCTCTGAAAAGCGTGCCAAGCCGTCGGTGCCGTTCGCTGGTAAATTCCGCATTATCGACTTTACCCTTTCTAATTGCGTCAACTCAGGCATTTTCGATGTGGCTGTGCTGACACAATATCGCCCGCACTCGCTCAACGCCCATATTGGTAATGGTAAGCCCTGGGATCTCGATCGCAGCCAGGGTGGCGTGCAGCTGCTTCAGCCGTACCAGGGCCGCCGTGACGAAAGCTGGTATAAAGGCACCGCCGATGCCGTGTACCAGAACCTGAACTATATTCGCGAGCGCCGCGCTGATCTGGCGGTTGTGCTGGGCGGCGACCATATTTACAAAATGGATTACAGCGCAATGGTCGAGTTTCACCAGCGCAACCGCGCCGATCTGACGGTGGCGGTGATGCATGTGCCGCTGGAAGAAACCGACCGTTTCGGTATTATGACCGTCGATGAGACCAAGCGCGTGGTGGAGTTTACCGAGAAGCCGAAGAACCGCGACAAGGGCACACTCGCCAGCATGGGCATTTATGTGTTCAATGCCGACGCGCTAATGCACCGCCTGGGTGAGGGCGGCGAAGGTAGCCCGCGTATCGATTTTGGCAAGCACGTTATTCCGGCGATGATTAGCCAGGATCGTGTGTTCGCCTATCCCTTCGAGGGCTATTGGGTCGATGTTGGCACCATTCAATCCTACTGGGAAACCAGCATGGATCTGCTTAATTCAAACAACGAGCTCAAGCTCTACGACCCAAACTGGGTTGTGCATACTCGTAGCGAAGAGCGCCCGCCCGCCAAGTTCGGCCCGCAATCGCAGGTGGTGCAGAGTATGGTGTGCAACGGCTCGATTGTGCGTGGGCGGGTTGAGCGCTCGGTGCTCTCACCAGGCGTGTACATTTCGCCCGGCGCAGTGGTGCGCGACAGCGTGATTATGAACGACGTGTGGATCGGGCCAGGTGCCGTACTCGACCGCGTGATTATTGATAAAAATGTGGTGGTAGGCGCGGGCGTGCGATTGGGCTATGGCGATGATCTGACCGTGCCAAATAAGCAAGAACCCGACAAGATCAACACAGGGGTAACAGTGATAGGCAAAGGCGCGCACCTGCCTGCAAATATTAAGGTTGGGCGCAACGTTGTCATTAATGCCGACCGCGACGAAGAGCATTTCCCCAACGGCGAAGTTGCATCGGGCGAAACAATTTGAGAAGCGCTGAGATTGGGTGCTGAGCGCGAAGCCCGCTCGAAAGCCAGCCCAACACTCATCATTCAACATTGAGGATTGTATGCTGCGTACCCTAGCCCTTATTCTGGCCGGCGGGGAAAGCAAAGCCCTGAGCGCGCTCACCGCCGAGCGTTCCGAAGCTGCGGTACCATTTGCCGGGAAGTTCCGCATTATTGATTTTGCACTTTCAAATTGCGTCAACTCGGGCATTTACCATGTTGGTGTGCTGACGCAATATCGCCCGCGCTCATTGCACGAACATATTGGTGTGGGTAAGCCCTGGGATCTCGACCGGCGCATCGGTGGTGTGCGAGTGCTGCATCCCTTCCTCACCAGCGAAGGCGGTAACTGGCAGCACGGTAATGCCGATGCTGTGCGCGGCAACCTCGATTTCATTGCCGAGCAGCAGTGCGATGCGGTGTTACTACTGGCGGGCGACCATATCTATAAAATGGACTATCGGCCGATGCTGCAAATTCATCAGGATCGCGGGGCCGATGTGACCGTTGCTGTCCATAGCGTCAACCGGCACGAGGTACACCGCTATGGTATTGTCACCGTCGATACCGATGGCACGGTCGGGCGCTTTGAGGAAAAACCACGGCGCACCCAATCGAGCCTGGCGTCGATGGGTATTTATGTGTTTCGTAAGAAATTCCTGATGGATCTGCTGTCGAGCGGCGAGGAAAACGACTTCGGCCGCGAGCTAATGCCGCGCATAGTGAAGCAGACCAATGTGGCGGCCTATCACTTCCAGGGCTACTGGGCCGATGTTGGCACAGTGCAAGCCTACTACGAAGCTAATATGGCGCTGCTCGTCGAAACACCCGCACTCGATCTCTACGACCCCGAGTGGATTATTCACACCAAGAGCGAAGAGCGCCCGGCGGCGCTGGTTGGCGCTGAGGCGCGTGCCGAAGGGAACTTGCTCTGCGATGGCTGCCAGATCTATGGCCAGGTCGTGCGCTCGGTTATTGCGCCCGGTGTCATTGTGGCCCCAGGCGCGGTCGTGCGCGATTCCATTCTGCTCACCGACACCGTTGTGGAACAAGATGCCGTTGTGGATCGCTGTATTCTCGATAAAGAGACGGTGGTGGGGAAAGAGGCGAAAGTTGGCGATGGCGATGATAACACGCCCAACCAGGCCGCACCCGAACGGCTAAACACTGGCTTAACGGTGGCGGGGCGGCGCACGCGCATCCCGGCAGGTGCCATTATTGGCCGGAATGTGGTGCTAATGCCACGCACGAGCAGCGAGCAGTTTGGCCCTGATCTGGTTGTTCCGAGTGGTGCTACGGTCGTGTAAGCTTCAGGGCTAGACCTGAGAAACCATACAGGTTGCGAAGAACCTCAAGCGTGCGATAATACCGGCGTTTGGGAGCCTCGCAACCTGTAGTTATTTGATGCCACGCGCGTGGGGCAAGTGGTACCAGTGGCCCGCAGGAATGAAAGAGATGATTGCTGTGAAAACCTACCTAAGCGATATGGATGGTGTACTGGTACGCGGCTCGCAGGTGGTGCCCGGTGCAAACGAGTTTTTGGCCCGCTTGCAGCACGCGAACGCCAAATTCCTCGTGCTTACAAACAACTCAGTGTATACCCAGCGCGATCTGGCTGCGCGCCTACAGCGTATTGGCCTGAATGTGTCCCCTGAAGCGATCTATACTTCGGCCATGGCAACTGCCCAATTTTTGCAGAAGCAGCATCCTGGCGGTACCGCCTATGTCATTGGCGAGGCTGGCCTCACCACTGCGCTACACGATGTTGGCTATATCATCACCGATCACGAACCCGATTACGTGGTATTAGGCGAAACCACCGCTTACAGCTTCGAACGCATTACCCATGCGACGCGGCTGGTTGCGGCTGGGGCGCGCTTTATTGCCACAAACCCCGATGTGAACGGCCCCGCCGATGGCGGGCTTGTGCCAGCCACTGGCGCGGTTGCCGCGCTGATTGCCGCAGCCACCGGCGTACAGCCATACTATATTGGCAAGCCCAACCCCATTATGATGCGCACTGCATTACGCACGCTTGAAGCCCATTCCGAAGAATCGGTCATGATCGGTGATCGTATGGATACCGATATTATTGTTGGTACCGAAAGCGGCTTAGAAACAATCCTGGTGCTTACTGGGGTTACTCGGCGCGAAGAGGTGGCGCGCTTCCCCTATCGGCCAACTCGCATTGTTGAATCGGTTGCCGATATTATGGTGGAATGAAGGGTTGGTAGTGGGGTTAGACCGATCATGTACTCGGATAGAAGCGGCTATACGTAGTTCACAACTTCGTTCGTAATTGGCTGAACCACGAGGCGAGGCAGCCGAATCACAAATGTTGTCCCGACATTGAGTGTACTGGTCACCGTAATTTCACCACCCATCATCCGGCAAATGTGCTGGCTTAACGCGAGTCCCAACCCGGCCCCGTCGTACTTGGTTGCATTTGGTGGGTCAATCACTCGCTTGAACGACTGGAACAGTTGGGAAAGCGCCTCGGCAGGAATCCCTAACCCCGTATCACTCACCGAAAACAACATCCACTCAATATCTTGCTCCAGCTCGTTGTTCACGTTGATAGTAATGGTGCCCTGTTCAGTATACTTCGCGGCATTTGAAAGCATGTTAATCAGAATCTGCCGCATCTTGGTCGGGTCAGCACACATTTCGCCAATTTCGGGGCTACAGTTAATCACCAGGCGGTTACCGTTTTTTGCAATCAACGGCTGTACGGTAGCGCCCAGGTCGCGTAAGAGTTCGGCAATATTAAAACGCTCAATCGCAAAATCAAGCTTGCCCGCTTCGATCTTCGAAAGGTCGAGCACATTATTGATGAGGTTAAGCAGGTGCTTCCCGGCATGCTCAATGACTGCCAGGTCGGTTTGATAATCTTGATCGCCGCGTGTGCTGGCCTGCCAGCTCAGCAAGTTGGTGTACCCCAGGATAGCGGTAAGTGGTGTGCGTAGCTCGTGGCTCATATGAGCTAGAAACGCGCTTTTAGCACGGTTTGCCGCTTCGGCGGCGTCTTTTGCTTGCAGCAAATCAATTTCAACTTGCCGCTGTTCCGCAAGTGCACTCTGTAGGGCGGTGCGCTCTTGCTGGATGGTGCGGGCACCGAGGTACCCAATTAGGGTTGTCATCAGCAGCACAATCGGCATGATCACCACAATCGATGTATCATAATCGGTGAGCTGCGAGCCGGTGGCAGTATAGTAGGTTACTGCTAAATATAAGCCGATTAAATCAATAAATAAAACGCGCCAGATATGGCCAGGCTGTAGCAGTAAGCCAGAAATTGCAATTGAGAACAGCAGGGCAAGTGGTGTGGAACCAAGCCAGCGCGCCCCAGTGATAACTACTAGTGGGCCACCAATAAGGATACAAAGCAAGAGAATGATGCCGTCGATGATATGCCCACTATGTTCGAGGACGATTGTGCAACCAAACAAAATAATGGCAAGCGCTTGAATGATCAGAATGCCAGTAGGATGAGGATGAAAGAAGTACACTATCGGTACAAATAAAAGTGCAACGACGATCATCCCCAATGCGAGTACAACGACAACACGCGCGCGTTGTTGAAGATAAGGAGACGGTGATTGGACATCCAAGATACTATGTATGACTTTACGTAACATGGAGTTCTCAGTGAAAACTGCGATTTCTAGCAATTGCTTTTATATGCATCATTAGCCAGGACTCTCAGGTATGCTTTCGTCTTATCTGTTATCTGATTATACAGCTATACAATCATATCTGTATACTATACAACGCTGATCTGTATCCTACGAATATATATCGCACTTACTTCGGTTTTGAAACGATGAAGCATACCTTATGTCAGAGCGATTGTTTCATGTAAGCGACGACCCACATATCGAGCGCTTCGATCCTCGGCCTGCCCCGAATCCGCAAGCCGGCCAAGTAGGAACGATGGTCTGGGCGATTGGCGAACGTCTGCTGCACAATTACTTGCTGCCCCGCAATTGTCCCCGCGTTACGTTTTATGTTCTACCTACAACCACCGCTGCCGATCGCGCGCGGCTGCTGTGTGGCACAAACGCGCGTTTTGTTATCGCAATCGAGTCGGCATGGTGGCACGCAGTACGTTCTGCTAGGCTCTATCTCTACGAGCTGCCAGCTGCCCCATTTGTTCAGATCGATCAAGGTGCTGCCTATTATATTGCTCGTGAACCAATCTACCCGCTCGCTGTCGAACCAATCGATGATTTGCTTACCGTGCTGCTGGCCCGCGACGTTGAGTTGCGTATTATGCCATCACTTTGGCAATTGTATGATCAGGTCGTTGGATCCTCGCTACAGTATTCTATTATACGCATGCGCTATGCCCAGCCGCGCCCAGCATTATAGCCGGGTTGTACTGTATAACGTACAAGGCCGAGGTTGCGCTACGAGGCGCGGCGAAATTAACACGACTTTAAAGCTTGGTTGATGCGCCGATAAACCAGGACAATTATGCTAATGCCATGATACACGAACAAGCTACAAAGGAGCAAGACAATGACACTGATTATACTATTTCTTCTCGGTTATGCCATCGGCGGCGTTTCGACACTACTACTGGTAGGACTTATGCACGTAAACCGCCGGGCGCAAGCAGAACAAGGACGAATGGAGCATATGAGTTATGAGATTGAGCACTCAGCCTTCTGAGCCGCGAACTCCTGGCATTGTAGCTGTGCCCCATATGCACGATGCACTACGGCTTATGCTCGCTCAGGGTTGGCAGATCGACCCGCCCGTATTAGCGCGACTGGCGTGGGCACGGCACCCCACTACTATGTTATCGTACCACATTATTCTTCGTCGCGCAGCCCAGCGCACCCTGCTTGTTCTTACCCCCTCGGTTGAACTCCAAGCGATCCTCTCAGCATTACACATTCCTATTGTATAGGTAAAACTACCGGGTTATGCTATCGCGATGTGCTCTGATATAGCGGGGCACAGGCTTTTATTTTTACGTAAAAGAGCACTTTACGGCAGGCTATATGCGCCAACTGTGTTAGCTCTCTAATATATACCGCTAGACTGAGGATAAAGGTGCCATTTTCGTGTGCAATTATACATAGAACTTTCGCTTACGATTTATGTGCCGCGCAGGTACATAAACCGGTAGGCAAACGCTCTAATACAATTGCTGTCGTTATACTGCGATGTTGCTCTATGCCATCATGGGGTAAGCCTATGCTATAATCTCGGGCAGGTGGCTGCGTAGCCAGAGTGATTGGCACATGGTAAGGTGAATGTATGCTCAACCAACGTCCGAGCATCTCGGCATTTTTTCCGGCATATAACGATGGTGGAACCATTGGGAGTCTGGTTGTTACCACGCTACAAACCCTGGCCGAACTGACCGACGACTACGAGGTGCTGGTTGTCGAAAATGGTAGCACCGATTATACGGTTGAGGTGCTTGAAGATCTGGCCCGTAAGTACCCGAATTTTCGCTATTTGGCACATCGCCAGGCGCTGGGCTATGGTGGCGCGCTGCGTGTGGGTTTCCGCGAGTGCCGCAAGGACCTGATTTTCTACACCGATGGCGATGCGCAGTATGATCCGCGCGAGCTAAAGCTGCTGCTGCCAGCGATGACCGACGATGTTGATGTGGTGAATGGTTGGAAAATTGAGCGACACGATCCGTTCCATCGCATTATTATCGGGCGGCTGTATCATCATTTTGTCAAGCTTATGTTTGGCTTCAAGCTGCGCGATGTCGATTGCGACTTTCGGCTGCTGCGGCGCGAGGTGTTTGACTCGATCGAGCTGGAATCGCCGGACGGGACGATTTGCCTGGAGCTGGTGAAGAAGCTACAAGATGCCGGGTTCGCGTTTGCCGAGGTGCCAGTACATCATTATCACCGTACCTATGGCAAGAGTCAGTTCTTCAATTTCCGACGCCTGAGCCGGGTGCTGCCTCATGTCGCCTGGCTGTGGTGGAAGCTGGTTGTGCGCCGCGAGCACATGAAGAAGCTAAAAATGAAACGTCAGAAGGTTAAAGTGTAGAATTGCGGGTTAGCTTGAACAAATGCTATGAATGATTACGCAAATATGTTTGATCGCAAACGGGTACTGATCACTGGCGGCCTCGGCTTCATTGGTTCGACCTTAGCCCATCGCCTGGTTGATCTCGGCGCACAGGTAACACTGGTCGATTCGCTTATTCCAATCTATGGCGGCAATTTGCGCAATATCGCTGGAATAGAAGACCGGGTGAAGGTCAATATTGCTGATGTGCGCGATGAATATTCGATGGATTACCTGGTGCAGGGGCAACATTACCTGTTCAACCTGGCCGGGCAATCGTCACACATGGACTCGATGCGCGACCCCTACGCCGACCTGGACATTAACTGTCGTGCGCAGCTCTCCATTCTTGAGGCCTGCCGCAAGCACAATCCGCAGCTTAAGGTTGTGTATACCTCAACCCGGCAAATCTACGGCAAGCCCGATTTTCTGCCCGTCGATGAGCGCCACCTGCTGCACCCAACCGATGTCAATGGCGTGAATAAAATGGCGGGCGAGTGGTACCACATTGTGTACAACAATGTGTATGGCATTCGCGGCTGTGCACTACGCCTTACCAACACCATCGGCCCGCGCATGCGAGTGAAGGATGCGCGCCAGACCTTCCTGGGTATCTGGATTAAGCAGCTGATTGAGGGGCAGCCGATTCAGGTGTGGGGCGATGGCACGCAAATTCGCGATTTTACCTATGTCGATGATTGTGTCGAAGCACTGTTGCTTGCGGCGGCTACGCCTGCCGCCGATGGCCAGATCTTCAATCTAGGCAGCGACGAGACGATCAATCTGCGTGACCTTGCGGCACTGCTGATTGAGATTAATGGTGGCGGCAGCTACGAGATCATCCCTTACCCTGCCGATCGCAAGCCAATCGACATTGGCGATTATTATGCCGACTATCGGCTCATCCAGGGGCGGCTAGGCTGGCGCCCAAAAATCTCGTTGCGCGATGGCCTGCGCCGCACCCTCGAATTCTACCGCGCTGAGCGCGAGCATTACTGGTAGGCAAGGTGAGCAGGTGAATGAGTGATGAGATGACGCCTTCACCACGTTCACAAGAAAAGGCATATGTATGGCTGCAATTCCCTTTGGTGATATGAAACGCCAGTATGCCGCGCTGAGGCCCGAGCTTGATGCGGCGGCGGCGCGCGTGCTTGCGAGCGGTTGGTATATTCTCGGCCCCGAGGTGCGCGCATTTGAGGAAGCCTTCGCCGCGTACTGTGGCGCGGCCTACTGCGTGGGCGTGGGCAATGGCACCGAGGCGCTGTACCTGGCGATGGTAGCGTTGGGTGTTGGCCCGGGCGATGAAGTCATTACCGTGGCGAATGCGGCGGTGTACGAGCCGCTGACGATTCTGCAAACTGGCGCGCGTCCGGTGTTCGTCGATGTTGATGCGCGCACGCACACGCTCGACCCGGCGCTGCTTGAGGCAGCTATTACGCCGCGCACCCGCGCGCTGATGCCGGTACACCTGTATGGGCGTATGGCCGATATGGCCGCAATTATAGCAATAGCAGAGCGCCATCAGCTCCCAATTATTGAAGATTGTGCCCAGGCGCATGGCGCAGCATTCGGTGGACAGCGGGCGGGCAGCATCGGCGCGTGTGGCTGCTTTAGCTTCTACCCGAGCAAAAATCTGGGTGCATTGGGCGATGGCGGGGCAGTGGTGACGAACGATCCCGAACTAGCCGAGCGGCTGCGCACCTTGCGCGAATATGGCTGGTCGCCGCGCTATTATCTGGTTGCGCCGAATGGTATCAATTCACGGCTCGATGAGCTGCAAGCCGCGCTACTGCACGCCAAGCTGCCGCACCTGGATGGCTGGAATGCGCGCCGCCGTGCGATAGCCCGCCGCTATAACGAACTCCTGGCCGGGCTGCCGCTGGCGCTACCTGAATTGCCCATTGACGACGCGGAACATATCTTTCATCTGTATGTTGTTGCCACACCCAGGCGCGAACAGCTGCAAGCCAGCTTGCAGGAGCGTGGTGTTGGCGCAGTGGTGCATTACCCGCTGCCGGCGCACCTTCAGCCGATCTATCAGGGGCTGGCCGCGCCGGGCAGTTTGCCGGTAACTGAGCGGCTGGCGCATGAAGTGCTATCGCTGCCGATCTATCCCGAGCTGACCGACGATGAAGTTGATGCCGTCGCGGCTGCCGTGCGCGAGGCTCTGGCATGAGCCTGATCAGTCGCCGCCGCACGACTGACGACCGACGATGGCCAAATAGAGCAAGCTCCTCTTCTGGGCAGCGGCCGGGCGCGAGCAGGCGGTGGGCGCAAGGGTGGCGCGCCGATGTACTCGCAAGCCTTGCGGCGATTCTTGTGTCATTACTGCTAGGAACGCTTGGATTCAATTTGATCTGGCCGCTCACGCTGCACATTGGCGAACGTGACCAGCGCTTCTTAACCGGGTTTCACGAACCTGAAAATTTTGGGAGTGCGTGGGTACGTTGGACAACCGCAGATGCCACGCTGGCGTTGCCGCGCGCCCCGCTCGCCACGCCCATGGTTCTCGAACTCAATCTTCTCTCGATGCGCCCGCCAAACCAGCCTGCTGCCCATATCCGGCTGAGCATGAATGGTCGCCTGCTAACCACATTTGAGGTCACCCAACCGCTTGGCGAAGCGCACCTGTACCAAATGGTGCTACCACCGACTGATCGCTTCGCCTGGGATACCCGCATTAACCTACAAACGAATACCTTTTCGGTTGCTAACGACCGCCGTGCCTTGGGTGTTGTTGTGAACGAGGTGATGGTTCACCCCATATCACGCGGCCCACTTATTCCTTCGCTCTGGCTGGTATTCTGGCTTGCGTTTGGGGGTGGTTTAGCCTATGCGGTGCCGCGTAGTGCTGGCTTTGGCCGCGAAGCGGCATTAACGATCGCGATACTGCTTGCGGTGCTACTAGCGGTTGCAATAGTGACCCGCCCGCTTGAGATATTGCCGTTCATTCACCGGCTGGTGGCGCTGCTCGCGCTAAGCTGCGGTGCCATTGGGCTAGCGCGGCTGCTGGTGCCGCCAGATCCTGAACGCTTGAGTAACCAAACCTACTGGTTTGTACGCGGGCGCTATCTGCCGCTCTATCTCGCAATTGCCTGGTGGATAGGCCCGGCATTTCAGTGGGTACAAACCTTCGATGTCGCCGCGAATGTGACTCCCAACCCGCCTACCACCTGGCTCGGCGGTGCGCTGGCGCTGGCACTGCTGGGGCTGGCGGGCTGGTATGCCTGGCGTGGGCGTTTGCTGCCACGTGAGTATGCCCGCGCACGGGTAGCAAATACCGCGCTTATTCTATTTGGCGCAGCAGCGGCGGCGCATTTCGGCTATATGCTGTGGTTCTCCTTTCACCGCCAGGGGCCGGATTTCTGGATTTTGTTCAAAGGGGCACGCGAGTGGGCACGCGGTGGCTCGCTGTATGATCTTGAAGCAGTGCGCACGAATCATTTCGGCCATGTCTTTAAGGTTCCGCCATTTTATGGCATGCTGTTCGTGCCCTGGGTTGTGCAGGATGGTGAGCTGGTATTGTTCTACCATCGGCTGCTGAATTGCGTCTTTATTGCGATAACTGCGCTGGTGTGGATGCGTATGTGGGGGCTGCGCGCTGTGTCGCTGGCTACGGCCACACTGTTTATTCTGCTCAATTTCCGGCCTATGAGCGATACGCTGGCGTTTGGGCAGATCGACTTGGCGCTGCTGTTGTGCTTTACGCTGGCGCTGTGGGCGCTGCGCACCAAGCACGATGTGCTGGCGGGCGTGCTGATTGCCCTTGGCACCCTGTTCAAGATCTACCCGGTGCTGATGCTCGCGTTTCTGGTGATCAAGCGGCGCTGGTGGGGGCTGGCGGGTTTTGTGCTCGGCATGCTGCTCTTCAATGGCCTGGCCGTGGCAGTGATGGGCTGGGAGATGCATCGCATCTACCTCACGGAAGTGCTGCCAAGTATTGGTGGTACCACGAGCTGGGTCGAAAACCAGACGATATCGGGCTTTGTGGCGCGGTTCGTCGCCGCACCAACCGAGTCCGATATTTTTGGCAATCGCGTGCTCGCGCTCCTTGGTCTAGGTCTTTCTGCGCTGGTGGGGTTGGCCGGGTGCGTGCTGGTATGGCCGCACGCACGCCCGCGCGATATGCGTTTCGCGCTGCAATACAGCGTCTTTCTCATTCTGATGGTGCTGGTTGTACCTGCCGCCTGGATGCACTACGAGACGCTCCTTTTTATCCCATTTGCCTTGCTTCTCGGGTATACCGCCCAGCGACGGGTAAGCCTGCCGCGCGCCGTAGCGCTTGCGCTGGCCTTCGCGCTGATTGGCTATGGCAACCAGTGGAGCTTCTACGACGGCACGGTGATGGGCGTGCTCACTATTGCAGGCGTATCGTACAAATTCTATGGGATGTTGCTGCTCGGTGGGGTACTCGCAGCGACCCTGCTGACTGAGCGGATTCCTTCCTGGCACGATGCGCGCACATGGCTGCGGGGTAGTAAGCCAAGCCAGCGACTTGTATCGCTGTTTATTGTACATAAATAATGCCCGCCAGTGATGAATATGGAGCAATCAACGCCCGTTGTGCCCGGCCTGGTTCCGCTTCTCGACCATCTTTCCGGTCTAAACTCCGCCGCTGGAACCCACGGCTTGTGGCGCTACACCCGCATTGAGGGCGGTGCCAATAACCTGATCTACCGTGCCACCAGCCCCGAGTATGATACCGCCATTAAGTGGACGATTCGGGATGCGCGCGACCGTGCCGGGCGCGAGTGGGCGGCGCTGCGTGCGCTCGCTGCGGCGGGCCTCGATTGTGCACCTATGCCGCTCTTCCTCGACCGCGAACGCTATGCGCAGCCCGTAGTGGTGCAATCGTGGCTGGTGGGCACAGTAGAGGCGGCGCCGCCTCGCACCGACGCCGAGTGGCAGGCGTTCCTCGCGCATTACCTGACGATTCATTCGCTGACGCCTGCGCGCTGCGCGCAGCCCCTGCTGCCTGCAACGCTCAATATGCACAGTGTTGCGGATGGTTTCGCGCGTATTGCCCAACAAATTGATTGCCTTCCCACGAGCGCGCGCACGCCCGAGCTGAGGGCGCTTATACACGCGGCTGAAACACGAGATTGGCCGCGCTGGCCGACCCCGCGGTTGGCGCTGTGCCGCGTCGATAGTAACACCCGCAACTTTGTACGCCGCGCTGGCGGCTGGGCTTCCGTCGATTGGGAGAGCGGCGGCTGGGGCGATCCATCCTTCGAGGTGGTAGATATGATTACGCACCCAGCCTATGCCAGTGTCCCCGCAGAACGGTGGGAATGGCTGATTGATGCCTATGCCAGAGGTAGCGGCGATGCCGGGGCCGAAACGCGTATTCGTGCATATCGACCGCTGATGCTGGTATGGTGGGTGGCGCGGCTCGCTCGCGCACTCTACGAGGTGCCGCGCGGCGGCGACCAGCGGCTGGCTGGGCGTAACCCGGCATGGCAGGCGGAGACCGAAGCCCATTACCAGCGCTATGTACAGCTGGCGCGCGCTGCGGTATAGCACACCGGCTGCGCTTCCCGTGGCGACTGACCAGGCATGCTAGTCATCGGTGGTTCATCGTGGGCGGTTGGGCGTTGTATTCACCAGCAGGCTTTCTTGCGCGCGATTAGCGCCGCCGCTGCCCCAGGATAATACCAATTCCAATCCCCAATATCATTAGCAAAAATGGGTGACGTTGCGCGAAGGTTTTTTCGGGCACGGGCGTGCGCACAACCAGCGCAGTTTCGGGCTGAGGTGCCGGTACCTCCTGAATGATGCGAATGGCTGGCAGTGGGGCCGCAATGAGCGGCGGTGTTCCGGCGCGGTATGCCACATTCAGGAGCGCGCGCTCATCGCTGGGGGTGAGTGGTGGGGCGGGCTGCGTGTTATCGTCGTTCAGGAAGCGATCGAGAAAATCGTCTTCGCGTTGTCGTTCGGTCATAGTTTACCTTCTCTTGTAGATATGTGGTATCACCGCCAAACGAAAATGCAAGAAGGGTGCCTCTAGCGCCCACTGAGATTACGCTGCAATCGGTCGCGGCTCAAGCTCGGCCTCAGCGGGCACGGGCGGCGGTTCTCGGCGTGGCAGCGTGAAGGCTAGAAGCGCCGCCGGTATGCCCAGCAGCGTAATAACCTGCATCACTGGTAGTAGCCCAAATATATTGGCCGCCAGCCCGCCCAGCCAGGTGCCAATGCCGCCCGCCGCAAAGGTGAAACCGAGAATCAACCCGGCTGCAAAGCCCTGACGCACTGGCAGCAGTCGCTGTGCATGTACAACCAGCACGCTGTGTTGCCCGCCAATCAGCAGCCCGGCCAGCGCGCAGGCCACGAACGCGGCCAGTGGTGTGGGCGACCATAAACACACCAGCCCGGCTGGAACGCCCAGCAGCAGCGGCCCAACCGTCGCCACGCGCATGCCATAGCGGTCGGCCATAGCGCCACTGATGACGTTGCCGACCGCCGCGGCAAACATAAATGTGCCCGCCAGCGCACCATACCAGGTGGCGCTCCAGCCGCGCTCGGCGAAGAGGGTGGGCAGAAATGCGCTGTACGCCGCCTGAATCGACGAGCGCACTGCCACCAGCACCACAAATGCGGCGACGAGCAGCCCGGCAGCCTGTGCCGCCGACTTCTGTGTGTGCCGAGCGGGCGGTGCGGTGGTGGGCAGCGCTGGAGCCATGATCATCAGTGCGGCGGGCAGCAGCGCCAATGCGCATAATGGCAGTAACCCTAGCGCGCCGCTCAGGCCAAATAACCAGCCTGCCGCAGGTGGGCCAAGCGCCAGGCCCATCTGCCCGGCGAAGAAGAACAGCGACGTTGCGCTGCCCGCCCGTGCGCGATTGATTGCGCCTGCCGTGGCCGTGCCGATTGGGTGAAACAGCCCCGAGCCGAATGCGGCCAGCAGAAAGAATGGTAAGATCAGCGCCCAGGTGCTTTGGAACGCCATTAGTCCTAAACAGATTACCATCCATAGTGTGCCCAGCCCGGCCAGCAGCACCGTGCGCCCGCGAAAGCGGTCGGCGAGCAGCCCGAACACCGGCTGCGACAGTGCCCCGGCAAAGGTGTAGAGCGTCAGCGCCAGGCCGATCTGGCCGTAGTCGAGGCCAAGGGGGCGGGCGAGCACGGCCATCAGCACCGGGCCGACGCTGTTCAGCACATCAACCGCGAAGTGCCCGGCGGCGACGGCGAGGAATAAACGGTTGCGGAACATCGAGAACATCGTGTTTCCTGCTATTCGCGCGGGATCATCGGCAGCACCACGCACGATGGGTGCGCGGTATCGTGCAGAATTGTTTGTTCGGCCACGACCATGCGCGTGCCTGTGGCTAACGATTCGCCCGTATTCAGGTTGCGATCGTACTTGGGAAAGGCGCTTGATGTAATCTGCACGGCAATCCGGTGGCCTTGCTGGAATACCTGGGCGGTGTTCCAACAGTCGATTGTGTAACGGTAGACCTGCCCCGGCACAATTGGCTGGGCTGCTTCCAGTCCATCGCGGTAGCGCGCACGCACCATGCCATCGCACAGGCGCTGCGCGAAGCCGTTGGGGTGTACATCCAGCAGCATCGCCATAAAGTCGGTGTCGGTTGCCGATGAGGCCGCGTACAGCTCGACGCTAATCGGCCCGATTACTTCGGTATCGGCTTCCAGCGGTGGGGTTACATATACCAGCACATCATCGCGGCGCTGCACGGCGGCGTAATCGTCGGGGCCGCCAATCTGATCCGATACCGGCTCGGTGAGGAACGGGCAGGGCCGCGCCGGGTCGTAGCGATAGCGATCGGGCGGGGCGTGTTCGGGTGATGCCGCCAGCAACTCGCCATCGCCGAAGCGGCTGTTCGCATTACCGCCACTCGCCAGGTAGTAGCGCGTGGTCTGAACGTTTGGCGGCGGCCAGGTTGCTGCATCGCGCCATTCGTTTGCGCCCATCACAAACAGCCGCACCGGCGCTTCTTCGGCCACACCATTGTCGTAACCTTTGAGCCAATGGTCAAACCAGCGCATCTGCGTGGCTTCGAGCGCCAGCAGTGCCTGCGGGCCAAAATCGAGCTCGCCCAGGCGCGTGACCCCGGCAATGCGGTGGCCCCACGGCCCCATCATCAGGCGCTGGTTGGCGCGCGTTGCTGGCGTGGCACCCTGCGCTACCATCCCGGCGAAATTGAGCGGCGTGCCAATCTGCTCATCGTCGTACCAGCCCGAAATATGGAAGATCGGCAGGTCGATCTGGTCGAATTTATCCTGGTAGCAGATCGCCTGCCAGAATTCATCGCGCAGCTCGTGCGCTAGCTCGGCGCGCCATTGCGGCATTGCGCGCCCCACTCGCTCATCCATCGTGCTCAGCGGCAGGTGCTGGTAGATCGCGTCCCAGTTCACCGCCTGGGTGTTCTGCATGGTGCGTCCGCTGGTCATATGCAGCCAGCAGAGGTGTTGCAGCCCATTCGTGCCGCACGGCCATTCCACAAAGGGGTCGGAGGGGCACACGGCGATGAACATGGCGCGCAAATGCGGCGGATGTTCGAGCGCGGCCAACCACTGGATGCGACCCAGGTACGAGCCGCCCATCGTGCCAACATTGCCATTGCTCCAGGGCTGCGCGGCGCACCACTCAATGGTGTCGTAGCCGTCGCGGCCCTCGTTGCGATAGGGCACAAACGCGCCATCGGAATCGCCGCGCCCGCGCACATCCTGCCATACCAGCGCATAGCCGCGCTGGGCGAAGTATTGGCCGGTTGCCAGCGCGCCATCGCCATTCTTCAGGTATGGTGTGCGCAGCAGTACCACCGGGTAGTGGCCAGGTGTCGCTGGGCGGTACACATCGGCGGAGAGCTGGGTGCCATCGCGCATCGGCACGCGCACATCGAAATCAATCTGTACTTCGTGGGTCGGTTGCGAGCTTGTCAGGGCCATAGTGTTCCTCGTAGAATGGGTGTGGCGTTTGGGTAAAAGCGGTGCTAATAGCGGTAAGCATGTGACCGCCTGCTGTCGTTATTCGTCGCCGTCGCGGTGGTACCAGCCACTGGTCGCTTGTAGTGCGCGCCGCCACACATCGCGCTCGTGCTCAAGAATTGGCTCGTTGAAACGATAGTCGTTCTTGCGAATAAACTCATCGAGCACGGCTTCCATCCGCCGCCAGATCGCCGCCTGCCGTGCCGCCAGATCGCGCCCGGCGGCCTGTGGTGCGGCGCGCAGCCCATTCGCCAGGTGTACGCGGCACAGCCCTGCCGAAGCATCGAATGCGGCGGCGAAGTTGGCATCGTTCAGGTTGTGGAACAGGCCAGTGAAGAGCGGCGCTTCTAGGCGTGGGCGTTCGGCACACATAGGGCAGCCTGCCTGCGGCCCGATGCGGTCGGCAAGCTGCGCATTGGGATTGCCACCGAGCAAGCTCTTCAGCCCACCACGACTGCCGCCGCCACTTGCCTCAAGTTCAGCGGTCAGGGTGCGCAAAATATCGCGGCTGAGGATCGCCACACCGAGCGCGCTGCGGCCCTCGGCCAGCATTTCGCTATGCGGCAGGCACAGGCCGCGGCTGGCACGCAGGGCGTCGCGCTGGCTAATATCATTTACCTGATCGTACAGGAAATGATCAATTGCCTTGCGCTCGGCGCGCTCAATCAGCACGCATAATGGGCAGCCCAGGCGCATGGCTTCCAGCAGATCATCGCGGGTTCGTGGGTCGGTCACGGGCGCCTCTTTCAGGTGTCGGTGGGTTTGCGGCATTGTACCACGCCTGCGGCTGATGAGAGCCGCCATTTGCTCTTGACGCCGCCCGTACAATGGCAGCAGAACCGCCGATTTGAGAATGCCGCGCATAAGCATGCTACACCGACAACGCCGCCCACCATTGCGCCGCCGCTACCCGATCTGGCGGCTGGTACGCGCCAACTTCTATGATATTGGACTACTGCTCCGCGAGTCGTGGGTGGCGCTGGCTGGCTTCGCCGTGCTAGCGCTGGCTGGCACACTCTACATTCATTACGGACACCCGGCTCACCTTGGTTTCGCGGCCAGCCTCTTCGAAACGCTCAAGCTCGTAACACTACAGACCGGGCTGGATCTGCCCAATGATCTGCTCGGCGAGGTGCTGTTCTTCCTGATCCCACTGCTGGGCCTCGCGCTGATTTTCCAGAGCGTGCTGAACTTTGGCCGCCTGCTGCTCGACAAGGGCAGCCGCCGCGAGGCATGGCAGGTGGCGCTGGCTTCGACCTACCGCGACCATGTGATTGTGGTGGGGTTGGGGCGGGTGGGCATGCGCGTGGTGGCGCAGCTGCTCGCCAGCGGCCATGCGCCGGTGGTCATCGAACGCGATCTATCCAGTCCATTTGTCGAACGCGCGCTGAACTTGAAGGTGCCGGTGGTGGTCGGCGACGCAAGCGAAGTGGTTGTGCTGCGCCAGGCGGGCTTACCGCGCGCCCGCGCGGTGGTTGCGACTATCGACGACGACCTGGCGAATATTGAGATTTCGCTGACGGCGCGGAGTGTGCGGCCTGGCGTGCGGGTGGTGCTGCGCGTGTTCAGCGAAGCACTTGACCAGAACCTGGAGCGCGGGTTTGGCCCAAACGCGGCGTTTAGCGCTTCGGCGCTGGCCGCGCCTACCTATGTTGCAGCCGCGATCAGCCGCGACATTGAGCACGCACTGCCGATTGAGGGGCAACTCCTCGGCATTACGCGGCTTACGGTTGCGCCCGAAAGCGAGCTGGTAGGCTTGCAGCGCTCGCTGGAAATGCAGCATAGGGTTCGAATTCTGCGCCATACCAATACCACTGGCGAGCTGCTTGCGCCTAGCTCAGAACGCAAGCTCGGGCGCGGCGACCATGTGCTGCTCCTGGGCACGCTGCCTGCGCTCGAAGCGCTACGCCAGCAAAATGCGGCAGGTCACAAGTCAGCATTCATACCGCCAGCGCGCCTGGAACATCCCACTGCCGAATACGACACGATTATTGTGTGCGGGTTGGGCAAAGTGGGCTACCGCGTGGTGCAGCAGCTGGCGGCATTGATTCCACGCCCGCGCATCGTAGTGGTGCGCCGCAACGATGGCCGGCCTGATTTCGCGCAGCGGATCAACCGGCTGCCGGGTGTGCGCGTGGTGCTGGGCGATGCGCGTGACGCCGAGGTATTGCAGGAAGCGGGTATCGAGCGCAGCTACGCGGTGGCGGCGCTTACCTCCGATGATCTACTGAATCTGCAAATTGGGCTGGCCGCGCGCCGGTTGCGCCCCGATGTGAATATTGTGCAGCGCTCGTTTAGCGATGCCCTGGCCGAAAAGCTGGACGACATGTTCGGCATTCACACGGTATACAGCACCGCCGGGCTAGCAAGCGCGACGCTGGCGGCGGCGGCGGTGCTTGGCGACATAACCCACGCTTTTGCCACTGATGATGCGTTATTCTCAGCCGATCAGGTACAAGTGCGGGCTGGCGATCTATTTGATGGGCAGACGGTCGAGGCGATTCGTGCCCGGCACGCGGCGCTGTTGGCAGCCGTGCGGCGCGACGGCGCGCCGCAAACCCTGCCAGCGCTCGACTATGCGCTTGCCCCTGGCGACAACATCACCTTGCTAGCCCCGCTCGATGTGCTGGCGCGGCTACGCACGCTGCTGCGCTAAAGCGCCGCCGTGGGCTTGTCAAACGTGGCGACTTCGCATAGCATGGCGCGGCGTGCAACGCATAGACACCAGGTTATATGCCCCGATGAACAACCAACAACGAGACACTCGGATGCTTTACTATGGCGCGATGGGGTTAACGATTCTGGCCTCGCTGTTCTACCACCTGTTTCAAAAAGCCACGCCCGCCCAGGTACACCCGCTGATTGGGCTGGCAGTTACCTACGCCGCTGCGCTGGTTATCTGCCTGCTGCTGTTGCCGTTTTTCCCGCTTGGTACCAGCCTGGGCGCAGCGTTACGGCAGGTGAACTGGGCGAGTGTTGCGCTCGCGCTGGCGGTTGTCGGTATCGAGCTAGGATTCCTACTGGCCTACCGCGCGGGCTGGAACATTAGCATCGGCGCGCTGGTAACGAATGTGGCAGTGACGGTGCTACTGGTGCCGATCGGGATCGCGCTGTTTGCCGAAACCTTAGCCTGGACACAGATAGTTGGTATTTGCGTGTGTGTGGTTGGCCTGGTGCTGATCAATATTCGTCCATAGTGTAAGGGTAGAAGTTACTATGAGTGTGCAGGATGCAGGCACCTTTCTGACGCGCATTCTTGACCATAAGCGCACCGAGGTCGAGCGCCAGGCGGCGAAAATCCCGCTGGCCCAGCTTGCAGCGCAGCTCGCCACAGCGCCCGCGCCGCGCCCATTCGATGCGGCGCTGCGCCAGCCCAGCCGGGTAGCCCTGATTGCCGAGGTGAAGAAGGCCTCGCCGTCGAAGGGCGTGCTGATCGAGAACTTCGACCCGCTGGCGCTGGCGCGCACCTACGCCGAGCATGGTGCGGCGGCGATTTCGGTACTGACGGATGTGCGCTTCTTTCAGGGCAGCCTGAAGTACCTTGAGGGCATTCGCGCGCATCTGGGGGAAGCGCTGCCGGTGCCGCTGCTGCGCAAGGATTTTATTATCGATCCCTACCAGGTGTACGAGGCGCGCGCCTATGGTGCCGACGCGCTGCTGCTGATTGTCGCTGCGCTGGATGATACGCGCATGGCCGAATTGCTGGCGCTGACGCACAGCTTGGGCATGCAGGCGCTGGTAGAAGTGCACGACGAGGCCGAGCTTGAGCGTGCGCTGGCAGTTGGCGCGCGCATTATTGGTGTGAATAATCGCGATTTACACAGCTTCGTCACGACGCTCGATACCACCCGCCGCGTGGCGGCGCGCCTGCCCGCACAGCATCGCCCGGTGCTGGTGAGCGAGAGCGGCATTTTTACGCCCGCGCATGTGGCCCAGGTGCGCGCTTGGGGCGCCGATGCCATCCTAGTGGGCGAGGCGCTGGTGCGTTCGCCCGATATCGGCGCGCATGTGCGCGAGCTCGCCGGTGTGGCGCGTGAACAAGCATTGATTTAGGCAAAATGGGGGACCATAGTACAATGTGGCGGGCTAGCCAGGGCCGATGGTTATGCTATACTGTGCCTGCTTGTATGCTCGCCAATTGTGCCCTGGAGCACCTGTGCCTAGTAAATTTCGCCCGGATGACTGGGACCGCCTCTTCGCACCTACCGCCCCGCGCCGGGGTGGGCCACTGCGCACATTCATCAATCTGCTGATTGCGATTGCGATCGTCAGCCTGCTCGGTTATGGCGCGCTCTGGGCCAATACCATTCGCCAGCAGCGCTTTGAGCAGGCCGTGGCAACGGCTACAGCGGCTGCGGCTACCGCGCTGCCCCAGCAAACCGCCACGGTGCTGGCCGAGCTGAATGCTACGGCTACCCTCCAGGCGATTCGTACTGCAACGGCGGTAGCCCAACAGTCGCCCACCCTCACTACGAGCGTGCTGAATGGTGGTAATGTCCGTGCGCAGCCAGTGAGCGGCCAGCCGCTCGATCAGGTCAACGCTGGCGAAACCGTGCAGCTACTCGGGAAAACCACCGATGCCAGCTGGTTCCGTATAAGCTACACGCGCAATGGCCAGACGATTACGGGCTGGGTGAGCCGCACGCTGCTCAAGCTCGATCCCGCAGTCGAAGCGCGTGTTCCGTAGCAGGTGCTGTGGTAGCATAAGGTTTTGTGTGGGGTTGTTTCGCTATAGCGGCGGAGCAACCCCACAGCTATATATCTGTACATTGACGGCGCGCCAGCGAGGCGTTAAACTAACATTCATTGTACCAACACTCAATACTGGCGGCCCGACGCCTGCCACCGAAGGAGCAGCATGATCCAACGAAATGTACCCCGATGGTCGCAGCTCAGTGCCGCTGCCGTCCACCTGTATACTGCCAGTGGTGCGGTGCTCGCGTTTTTAATGGTACTCGCCGCCATTCAGGGGAATGCGGTACAAGCGCTGTGGATTAGCTTATTTACGCTGGTGATTGATGGTACCGATGGCATGCTGGCGCGGCGCTTCCGGGTCAGCGAAATGTTGCCATGGTTCGATGGTCGCAAGCTCGATGATATTGTCGATTACTTGACCTATGTGTTTGCACCAGTTTTGCTGATCTGGCAGCTCGGGCTGCTGCCGGGCGGGATTGCGGGTATGATGATTGCGGCGCTGCCGTTACTCGCTTCGAGCTACCAGTTTTGCCGGGTTGATGCGAAAACCGACGATCACTTTTTTCTCGGCTTCCCCAGCTACTGGAATGTCATCGCCTTCTACGCAATTGTGCTGAACCTCTCGCCAAGCACGGTGGGCGTAGTGCTGATCTTCTGGTCGCTGATGGTGTTTGTACCGATCCGCTACCTGTACCCAACTCGCACCGAGTCGTTCCGCTCGACAACCCTAACATTAAGTGCGCTGTGGTTGCTGAGCTTCATCGTTATTCTGGTGCAAATGCCCACACCAAATACGCTGCTGGTTAACGTTTCCTTACTATATATTGTGTATTATGTGGTGCTGAGCCTGTATATGACCTACCGCACCATGCGTAGCCAGAAGATCTAGCCGGGCTTTTCCAAAGCAATGCCAGATACCCATCACGAAACCTATACGCCCTCGCCCGACCCAGAAACGGCGCTGCTGCAACACGAACTGAGCGAAGCCCATAAAACGATCCGCGCTCTAATGCGCCAGCTCAATAAGGAGCAGCAGCGCCACGCCGAGACGGTGCGCGCGCAGAAGAAAACAATTGCGAATATGGAAGAGGCGGGCCGCGAGCGGATTTCGCTGCGCAACGAGCGCGCCATGTGGCAGGCGCGCGCCGAAGCCGAGCAGGTAGCGATGCCGTTTAAGATTGGCGGCTTGACGATTGATATGACGGCCGATGAGGTGGAAGCTATTCGCAAGGCGCTGGCGCGGCTGTATCAGCCCGACACCGAGAGCAACACCGAACGCCTCAAAACCTGGAATGCTGCGCTTGACGGGCTTGACGAATCCTGATGCCGTGTGCTAGCCCCCAACGTGCTTGATTTTGTAGCCCATCGCCGCCAGCGCGGTCGCCACCCGCTCACGGTGATCGCCTTGAATCTCTAGCTCCCCATCCTTGAATGTGCCCCCCGCGCCACATTGCTGCTTAAGCTTCTTCAATAGCGCCTCGAAGGTCGCCGGGTCGTGCTGCAGGCCGCCGATGACGGTAACGGTTTTGCCGCGCCGCCGCTTGCTATCGCGCCAGATGCGCGCGGTTTGCTGCGCAGCCGAAGGGTAGGCCGTTGGTGCGGGTTGTGGCTCGGGTTCGGGCGTGGGGTCGGTGCTGTACACGAGGCGCGCGTTTGATTTAGGCTTCATACTATAACCCCAACACTGGGCACGGCATACGCTTCAGAAAAACCTAGTATACTATGTCAGTATCCAAAAGACCAGCAAAAGGTATTATTATGACACGCAAAAGTGGTGTATTGCTCCATCCTACGTCGCTGCCGGGCCGCTGGGGAATTGGCGACCTGGGCGATGCGGCGTACATATTTGTGGAATTCCTGGTGGTGGCGGGCCAGCAGCTGTGGCAGGTGATGCCGCTCGGCCCCACCGGCTACGGCGATTCGCCATACCAGGGCTTTTCGGCGTTTGCGGGTAACCCGCTGCTGATTAGCCCGGAGCGGCTGGTGAGTGCGGGCCTGCTCGCCGCCGCCGACCTGGCCGATGCGCCGATGTTTCCCGATGACCATGTGGATTTTGGCGCGGTGATTGGCTGGAAGCTACAGCTGCTACGCCGTTCGTTCGCGCATTTCAAGCAGACGGCGACCGCTGAGCAGCGCGCGGTATTTGCAGATTTTCGCACCGAGCAGCGCGCATGGCTGGCCGATTATGCGCTGTTTGCCGCGCTCAAAGGGGCGCATAATGGTGCGGCCTGGAATAGCTGGGAACCGGCGCTGGCGCGGCACGAGGCACATGCCGTGAACGAGCAGGGGAGCCGGCTGAGCACCGAAACCGAATTTCATGCCTATATGCAGTGGCAGTTCTTCACGCAGTGGCGTGCGCTGAAAGCTCATGCGAATGCCCGCGGTATTCAGATTATTGGCGATATTCCAATTTTTGTGGCCTACGATAGCGCCGATGTGTGGGCCAATCACGCGTTCTTCGAGCTCGACGCGCAGGGCAACCCGACGGTGGTGGCGGGCGTGCCGCCCGATTATTTTAGCGCGACCGGCCAGCGCTGGGGCAACCCGCTGTATCGCTGGGATGTGCTCGCAGAGCGCGGCTACAGCTGGTGGATCGAGCGTTTTCGCACAACGCTGACGCTGGTTGATATTGCGCGCATCGATCATTTTCGCGGCTTTGCGGCCTACTGGGAAGTGCCTGCCGCCGAGGAAACGGCGATGAATGGCCGCTGGGTGCCTGGCCCTGGGCTGGCGCTGTTTGAAGCGGTGCGTGCCGCGCTCGGTGGTTTGCCAATCATTGCCGAAGACCTGGGGGTGATTACGCCCGATGTTGAGTCACTGCGCGACGACCTGGGCTTCCCTGGCATGAAGGTGCTACAGTTTGCATTTGGTGGCGACCCTGACGACTTGTATCTGCCGCATAATTACCAGGCGCGCTGTGTGGTGTACACCGGCACGCACGACAACGATACTACCACTGGCTGGTGGCAGACGCTTGGCCCCGCCGAGCGCCGGAATGTGCAGCTATACCTGGGCCGCGATGGCAGCGATATTAGCTGGGATTTCATTCGGCTGGCGCTGGCCTCGGTGGGCGACACCGTGATTGTGCCGATGCAAGATGTGTTTGGGCTGGGCAGCAGTGGCCGCATGAACACACCGGGCCGCGCCGGCGGCAACTGGGGCTGGCGCTACAGCGCCGACATGCTTACGGTTGATCTAGCTGAGCGCCTGGGCTTGCTCGCGCAGGTGTATGGTCGCGCGCCCCAGCCCGCCGAAGCAGCGAGTGCTGACGCGACATAACGTATTTTCTTGCTATCTAGAATCAATGCTGCGACGCTACCAACGGCCACTCTGCACAGGGTGGCCGTTGCTGGTGTGGCGCTATCTGCCCAACCCACGCTCGCGTAGTGTCGTAGTGATCTGCTCGCGGCTCAGGCCGTGGCGGCGCGCTAGCTCGGCAGCATAGCCCGCCGATTGGGGCCGCCCCAGGGTAATGCTGTAACTTGGGGCCGGGGTGCTGCCATTCTCGGGAAGCGCGGCAACGTTTGCCACCAGGCTGAACACGTTCGCCGCTGGTTCGGCGCTATCGAGCATATCGCCCACCAGCTCGTGCAGGTGCGTAACGAAGATTGCCCGCGCGCCTAATAGTTGCAAGCCGCTTAGCACATCGCGGCCAAGCGCGCGGGCGGCGCTATGGTCGGTGCTGGCGAGCGGCTCGTTGAGCAGCACAAGGCTATGCGGCCCGGCCAGGCGGAAGATTGCGGCCAGGCGCTCAAGCTCTTCGGCCAGCCGCCCACCGCCCATATCGGCGCGCTCGGGTGCGGCAAAATGGCTGAAAATCGCATCGACCGGGCTGATGCGCGCCGATTGGCCGGGCACAAGCAGTCCGGCCTGGGCGAGCACCTGCGCCTGGCCCACTGCGCGCGTGTAGGTGGTTTTGCCGCCGCTGTTGGGGCCAGTAAGAATGGCAATGGTTGCGCCCGATGCAAAGGCAACCCGGTTGGTGACAACTCGGGTGCGTAATGCCTCGTTGTTGCTGGTGGCGCGCAGCCGTAGCGCCAGGTCGAGGCTGTAGTTCTGCTCGATGATGCATATGTGCTCGTTCGCAGGCGCAATATCGGGCTGGCAGAGCGGTAGCCCGGCGGCGTTGAGTTCGGCGGCAAGCCGGGCCGCGCCGAGGTAAAACGCCAGCTCGGGGGCCAGCGCGGCGAGCGTGCCGCCATTGATGCGCGCATAATTCGCCAGTGCGTCGGCGATTGGCGCGGCTACCCGTTCGAGCAAGCGGCTAAGATCGCGGAACAGCTCGTGCTCGGCGGGGCGCTGGCGATTGTCGTCGGCCTTGTAGAGCGCGGTAATGCCGCGCAGCGCATCCGCCGCCGCCCGCTCACCAAAAAGTCGCTCAAGCAGTGTGCCTTTGGCCGCAAAACGCTGCGGGTTTATTGCGACAATTGTGGCCGACTCAGGCCGCAGCTGGGTGTCGAGGTTAATGCCCAGGGTGACGCTCCCGGCCTGGCTGAGCTGGGCGCGCAGGCCGGGCAGCTCGGCAAGCAGGCGCTGGTATTCGGGGGTGGCGCGCGTTGCGGCCAGGAACTCGCGCAGCGCCAGCCAGCCAGCGGCGTGGATTGCTTCGCCTGCACTATCGAGCGCGTCGGCCAGCCCTTCAACGCAGGCACTGTAGCTTTCCAGCTCGGCCAGGCGGTCGCCAACCTGCGCGAGCGGAATCGGGTCGCTCCAATGGCTTACCCGCCCGAGGTTGCTCAGGTCGTCGAGCTGTGGCAGCAGCGTGGCGCAGCGCGCCCCGAGCTCGGGCAGGCGCAGTAGGTTGGCGAGCACGTCTTGCCGGTAGGTGATCAGCGCTGGGTCGGTGGGCAATTCGGCGAGCACCCGCGCAACCGCGCGCCCGTGGCGACCATCGTAATCGAGCGCGCGAATGATCGTGCTCAGGCCCAGGTCGGCTTCGCTGGGCGCGGGCTGGCTGCTGGTGGGGTGGCGATAGCCGGGTGGGTACAGCAGGCTAGGTGGCGTCGTGTCGGTCATGGCTGCTCGAATTGCAGAAAATCACCGGCGCACCAGCCGGTATGGTCGTTAATTGTCACTTGCCACCAGGTATAGTTTTCGGCATTGAGCGGCCCGCCAACAATCGTTACGCGGGTGCCTTCAGCCAGGGTTTCGAGTACCTGAGCAGTGGTAGAATGGTCGGCGCGTAGGCGTAGCCCGGCGCTGGCGCGTACTGTGGCACTGCGTGGGAGGGCGGTTGCTGGCGCGGCGGCGCTGGCGCTGGCGGTAGTTGTGGGCAGCTGTTGGGCATCCGCCGCGTTGCTGGCTTGCGTAGAATTACGGATGATTGCGGTGGCGGCTAGCACAGCCAGCAGCGCGGTAACACTGAGAATCACTAGCCAGCTGAGCCGCGAGCGCGGTTGAGTGACAGTCGGGCGGCTGCGGGTGGCGCGCGGGATTTCGGGCGCGGTGCTGGCTAGAGTGCGCCCGCGCTGTGTGGCCGCAGTGGCGGCGGGGCGCGTATGTTTGCTGGCTGCAGCGGGTGCTGGTACGGCTGGTATACCACCGAGGCGCTGCGCCAGCGTGGCATAGGACTCAAGCTCGGCGCGCGTGCCCGTATAACGCCCGCCATGCGCCACGCGAGTACGCACGCCGTTAGTGCGCCAGATGGTATCGCGGTCGGCCGCTGACAGATCGCGATAGAGCATCATCGCGTCGAGCAGGTCTTTCCATTGCACTTTTTTCGGGTCGAGCACATCGGTGCGCAGTGATTCGGGCACTTGCGGGTTGGCGGCGATCTGCGCGCGAAACCCATCTTCGAGCGCGCCGTGGATGCTTTGCAGCGCCAGCCCGAGCATATCGGCGTCGGTGCCAGCTTTCGCCAGGCGTTCCAATCCTAGCTTGAGCTTGCTGGCGGCACTGTTCTCCATAGCTCCTCAGGGCGGTATAGGGCGGAATGCCGATACCGTAGCACGAAACTGCCGTTCTGACAAGGGAATGCTGTAATGCAACAACTGATGGACGCGCCAATGACACCTGATGCGCAGCGCGAGCGCGTGCAGGCGGTGTATGTGCGGCTAAATGCAGCCTATGGCCCACTGCGCGCGCCGCCCGGCGATGACCCGCTAGCCGAGCTGATTGGCACGATTCTGTCGCAAAGCACCACCGATAGTAATAGTGGGCGGGCATATGCGCGCCTGCGGGCGCTCTACCCTAGCTGGGAAGAAGTGCTCGACGCGCCGGAAGACGAGATTTATGCCGCGATTAAGCCAGCGGGCCTGGGCCGCATGAAGGCCCCACGCATCAAGCAGACCTTGCGCGAAGTGCTGCGGCGGCGCGGTGAGCTGAAGCTCGATTTCCTGGGCGAATTACCGCTGGCTGACGCGAAGCGCTGGCTCACCTCGCTCGACGGCATTGGCCTGAAGACGGCGGCGTGTGTGCTGCTGTTCGCGCTGGGTCGCCCGGCGCTGCCGGTCGATACCCATGTGCACCGAGTGTCGCGGCGGCTGGGCCTGATTGCGCCGCGCGTCAGTGCCGAGCGCGCCCACGATCAGCTCGAAGCCGCGCTCGAACCCGAACAGGTCTATACCTTCCATGTGGCGATGATCCGCCATGGGCGGCGGGTATGCCACGCCCAGCGCCCAGCCTGTGCGGCGTGCGTGCTGCGCGAGCTATGTGAGTATGCTGCTGCGCAGCACGCGCAGTAACCAGCCGGGCGCAAAGGCGTGTGCGTTGATTGCCACGAAGGCGCAAAGGCTCGAAGAGAACCGAATGCATCATAAGCCTACATTGTGTCTTCGTAGCAACCAATTTGGCCTTTCATCTGCCAGGTCTTCAGTGGTGTAACAATGTGCAGCGCCACAAACCAGTTATTACGAGAGCAGGTAGCCGCCATCAACCACCAGCGTTGCGCCAGTCATGTAGGCGGCGGCAGGGCTAGCCAGGAATAGCACAACACGCGCAATGTCGTCGGGTTCGCCCTGGCGGCGCAGCGGGATGCGCTGCATAAATGCCTCGGCCTGGGCGGCGAGCTGCGCGGCTGTGAGGCTGACGCCGGATGAAAGCGCGGCTGCGCCGGGGGTGCGAATGCCACCGGGCGCAATCGCGTTCACGGTAATGCCGCGCGGCCCAAACTCCAGCGCCAGTGAGCGCGTCATCATCAGCATACCGCCTTTTGAGGCATCATAGTGCACCAGGTTGCCGGTTGGGTGAATAGCATCGATTGAGGCGATATTGATGATCGTGCCGCCATGCCCCGCTTCCAGCATGGCCTGCGCCGCCGCCTGTGATGCCACAAATGCGCCGCGCAGGTTAATTTCGAGCACCCGATCCCACAGCGCATCGCTCACATGCAGCGCCGGGGCCATGGGGAAAATACCTGCATTATTCACCAGAATATCGAGCCGCCCGAAGGTAGCCACGGTCTGCTGCACCATCTGGCGAATTTCGTCGGGCACGCGCAGATCAACCTTCGTGGCCGCGACCTGATGCCCGCCCTCGAACAACCGACTGGCGGTTGCTTTGGCGGTCACACTATCGATATCGCCAATCATCACTGCCGCACCCGCCTCGGCCAGGCGCTCGGTAATACCCTGTCCAATGCCCATTGCGCCGCCGGTTACCAGTGCAACCTTGCCGCTGAGATCGAAAAGCTGGGAAATCGTCAGGGGTTCCATCGCACCACCTCTTTCTATCGACACAGTTGCTGCGCCGCGCAGGTTGCCCGGCGCACGCTCAACCGATACACATAGTGTATACCCGCGCGGTGGCAGCGCGCGAAAAGAAGTGGTGATTCGGGGTGAACAGACAGTTACGCACCGTCAGCGCTAGCGGTGTTGCTCCATCCAGACGACGGCGTAATCGATGAGCGCGCGCTGTGGCATAAGCCGCGCCGTGGCTGCGCCGACCAACCCGCGCCGCTCAAGCCCGGTGTCGCGGGCAAAATCATCGCCTAGCACTGCAAAATCGTCGCTATCGAGCAGAATATCATCGTAGGCGGCCCACACGCGCTGCCCATCGACAACGATCGGCGCGTGGCGGATTTCGTCGCCCTTGGCGAAATAGTTGCCGCGATATTCAGCCAGGTGCAGCGAGGTGTTATTGCCGTGGCCCACGCCGAGCAGCAGCACCGCGCCATCCAGCTCGTAGATGCGCGCCAGCGGCGAGGTTTCGCCAAGGCCGTTGTTGAGTGTGTGACCGGCGGTAATCTGCGCAGCATAGCGGCCCCAAGCGGCGAACGAATCGCTGGGGTGGGCGCTGCGCCGCACGCCGGGCTGCTTGCGGAAGGTTTCGGGGATGGCGCCCATGCCGCGGGTTGGTGTGAGGTCGGGATCGTAGGGTGGCATGGTGGCGCGGATTGTATCCCACCAGCTTTCGGGCACGGGCGGTCGCTGCCACATCGCCGGGTCGGAGAGTGCCGAGCTGTGGGTGGGCATTACCAGCGTGCCATCCGCGCCAAGCACGTCCTCCAGCGCCAGAATCACCGCGACTGGCCCGCCGCAGACCCAGCCAAGCTGGCTGAGCGACGAGTGTACCAGCAAGGTCATACCCGCCTGCACGCCCAGCGCGCGCAGATCAGCGGCCAGCGATGCGGTGGTGACGGGGGCCGTCGTGGTTGGTTTGAATGGCATCGGCTTCGCTCATATCCATGCCCTTATTCCAGTAGGTTGGCGCGCAGCCGCTCGATCTGCGTCGCGCCAATACCCAGAGTTTCGAGGTAGTTGGCGACACTGCCATAGCGCTGGTTGATCGAGGCCAGCGTCTGCTCCATCGCTTCGCGCGGCGAGCGAATCATGCGCTCGAAGCGGTCACGGCGCTCGGGTGGGATGCTGGGCCGCTCGGCGTCGAACAGCGGCGCGAGGTGGGCATAGCTCAGTGCATAGTCGTCGGCGATGATGTGTGGCGCAACGCCCAATGCGCTGAGTGTGAGCGCAATCACCAGGCCGGTGCGATCTTTGCCCACAGCGCAGTGTACCAGCAGCGGCGCGTCGGATACTTCGGCGATGGCGCTCAGAACGGTGCTCAGCTGTGGCTGACACAGCTCGATATAGCGTATGTAGACTTCTGCGAGCGTCTGGGCGGGCGCATCTACCGTTTCGGCACCAATGTCGTCGAATAGTGGCAGGTTCAGGTAGGTGATACCCTCGCTGGCGGCAAATGCGTTGGGGTGCAGCGTTAGCTCAAACGGTCGCCTCAGGTCGATGATTGTGCGCAGGCCGTGGTCGTGTAGCGCTTGCTGGCTACTGGGTGACAGCGCGTGCAGCCGCCCCGATCGCAGTAGCCGCCGCCAGCGAACATGCTGGCCATCGGTGGTGGGGTAGCCGCCAACATCGCGCAGGTTATAGATACCTTCCAGGGACAAGGTGCGGTCGGGCATTGTGTGTCATCTCCATTGTTCTCAAGGTTGACGCAGTTCTATGTACGTATGCTGTGCCGCTTAAAGATGCAATCAGCGCGGCAGGGCGGCGCGCAGCGCGGCGGCATGGTCGCGCTCGTGCTGGCCCAGCGCCACGAGCAGGTATTCGGGCAGCGTGCCCGCCCACTCGGGCCAGGGCTGGCGGCGCGCCAGATCGGCAGGGGGCAAGGTGTGGACGTAACGCAGCAACTCGGCGCGCACACGTTCCAGCTCCATCAGCTGCTCGCTGGGCGTTAGCTCGGCGCGCTCCGCTACTTCCAGCGTGTTAAACTGATCTTCGTCGGCCACACGCGCGCGGAATTCGGGCGGGGTTGTGCCGGTGGCCATACGAACGGGTAGTGCCTGCACAACCCAATCTTCCCAGGCGGCGAGGTGGGCCAGCACATTTTTTACCGACCACGCGCCCAGCGCGCCCGGGCGCTCAAGTTTCGCCTCATCCATGCCATTCAGCGGGGCGAGCAGTTCGGTGCGCGCGGCGTGTAGCTCTGCCAGTGCGTGTTCCAGGGTGGTCATCCAATGCTCCTGCTATGCCTTCCCCGGCGATTATACCGCGTCTTCGTATAACCTTGCTCTATGGCTGCGCGTGGCCGATTCTATCGCGGCTCGGGCGTAAGGCCGAGGCCAGGCCAGGCGGGATGGGCGTAAGCTTGGGAGAAAAGAACGGAAGGAGCAAATGATGGAGATTACCGGAATCGACCACGTGCAGCTCGCAATGCCCGCTGGCCGCGAGGCCGAGGCGCGTGCCTTCTACGGCGGGCTGCTAGGCCTGCCCGAGCTGACCAAACCGGTGCCGCTCCAGGCGCGCGGCGGCTGCTGGTTCGCCATCCCCGGTTCGCAGCTGCACATGGGAGTTGAGGCCGAGTTTCTACCGCAGCGCAAAGCCCACCCGGCGCTGCTGGTGCGCGATCTTGAGGCGTGCCGCGCCGAATTGGCAGCGACGGGTGTGCCAATTGTGCCCGACGCAACGCTGCCCAATGTGCGGCGCTTCTATGCCAGCGACCCGTTTGGCAATCGGCTTGAATTTATTCAGGAAGGTGATGGGTTTGCGTCGCTGCCAGAAAGGCTGAACCTTCCTGGCAGCTAAACGAAGCCTAGCGCCGGGCCACTGGCACGGCCACGCGCGCCCCGCCCACCAGCAGCTGCACAGTGACCGTGCGGGTTTTACCGCCGCCGGTGGCCGTAATCGTCACGCTACGCCAGGTGCCAGGTATGGCTGGCCCCGGCGCGCTGGTATCGCTGAGGGTGAGTGTAGCGTTGCCGGGCGGCGTGAGGCTGCCCGGTGTAAGCTGCACCGCCAGCCCGGCGGGCGGCGCGCTGGTGCCAAGTGTGACCAGACTGTTGAAGTTCCCTTCTTTCCCGAGTGTAATCTGGTACTGGGCGCTGCCGCCGCGCGCAATTGCCTGGGTGCTTGGTTTTGCCGCCAGCGTGAAGCTGCTGCTTACGGCGGCGACCCCGGTGCGGCGGTTACTGCCGCGCCCGGTACACCAGCGGCATTGCGCGCCCGCGCTGCCCGGCAGATCATAGGCGACAACGCCACTGGCCCAGGTGCCTACCACCACCTCCATGTCCGGGTCTGTGTCGATGTTTGCCACGGTCGGCGCGCCCAGCCCGCCGTTCCAGTCGTCGCCGAAAGGCGCGGGCAGGTTCACGGCTTGCAGCGGGTTGCCCAGGTAATCGAGAATATGCAGCTGGCCGATGCGCCCGCCGCCGTTTTCGGGCCACGAGGTGAACAGAACTTCGGCCTTGCCGTCGCCATCAAGATCGACGATCGCTGGCTCGGAGGCGAAGCGGATGCCGCTGCCCGGCACCTTGTATGGCCAGTTGCCGTGCTCGGTTTTGTCGAGCCAGTAGGCGTGCAGGCGGCCATCATAGGAGGGGTAGATAATCTCCTGTTTGCCATCGCCATCGAGGTCGGCGACGGCCGGGCTGGTGACGCTATTCTGAATGACGCTGTAATCCTGTGAGAGTGGGCCGCTGCCCGGTTTGGCCTGGGGGATGACCGTCCAGTCGTAGCCGCTGCCCGCCCAGCGCGTGCGGTCGAGTGTGAGAATCCAGGGCAGGTGGTACAGGTCGCCGTCGGGGTCGCCGAAGTCGCAGTTATACACATCGCCGACGACGATTAGCTCGGGCATACCGTTGCCATCAACATCGGCCACTACCGGCGCGCTATTGGCGAAGTTCGGGCGCAGGTGGCGCGGCAGCGGCTGGCTGGTATCGCCGCAGTCGGCATAGCCTTGCAGGTCGTTCTCCTGGAGCACATGCACGCCTACCTGGCTCCATACCTTGCCTGCACCATACATGGGGTTGGCAGCAAGCTGGTTGCCGTTGCGGTCAAGCGCGGTGATGTAGTGCGTGTCGGTTGGGCCGAAGATTTCTTTGAAGCCATCATTATTTAGGTCGGCGATGGCAACATTTTCGTTGTACATGCCCCAGCCGTAGCCGGGTTCGCCATCGCGGCGGGCTGGCCAGCCGCTGCGCACCGATCCATCGGGTTCGTATACGCTTAGCTGCTTGGTTGCGCCACTGCCCGCGCGCCCAACAATGATTTCGAGCTTGCCATCGTTCTCCAGGTCGTCGACGGCCAGGGTACGCACCTCGCCACCGCCAAAGGGGTTGCGCGCCCAGAGTGCGCTGCCAGTATTTGAATAGACGGTCAGCTGGTCGCCGCCACGCCCGACAATCACCTCGGGCGTACCATCGCCAGTGAGATCGGCCACTGCCACGCCGGGCCAGACGCGGCTGTTATTAGCGCCGCGCCAGCGCAGGGTGCCGGTTGCGCCGTCGAGCGCCACGACATCGTATGAACCCCAGATGACCTCGGGCTGACCGTCGTTATTCAGGTCGGCCACGGCGGGCGAGGAATACCAGCCGGTTTGGCAATAGTTGCTGAAGCAGCCGCCGCGCTGCCATTTCAGCACCGGGGCTGCGATACTGGCACTGCGCGCGGGCGGCCCACTCAACAGGGCGGCCAGCGTGAGTGTGATGAGGACGCAAGATACGAGAATTCGACGCTGTAGCATGCACGCACTCCCTTTCATCCAACAACACAACGCCACTACTGATCTGAACGCACATCGTTGCCGAAGGGTGCGTAGAATGAATGGACTGTGACATGGGACGACCGACAGCAGACGACGGTAGCGCTAGACGAACAGCGGCGTTGGCGCGAGCGCCGCCATCGCCGGGTCGAGCGCGCTCTGTGGGCCGTGTACGAGGCGGCGGGCAGCATCCAGCACCTTAGGCAGCAGGTGAATGTCGCCGGGAGTGTTGAGGAAGATGCCTGGGTGGCGCAGCACCCAGTGTACCGCTGTGTCGATGTCGTGCTGCTCGGTGAACGGCTCGTACCAGGTGGCGGCGTGGCGCGCTTCGCCCGGCCAGGGGCCGCGCGTGCAAGATTTGATTGTTTGCACGGCGATATTGCGCGCGGTGGTGAGCTGCATCAATGCTTCAAAATCGGCGCGATAGGTGGGGTTCTGCATCATGGCGTAGTTGTAAGGCAGCAGCACCGAATCGAAGTCGTAGCGCTCAAGGCTGCGCTTGTGCATCCAACCTGCCACCGTGTAGTGCCCGGTCACACCGATGAAACGCGCCAGGCCCTGCGCTTTCGCCTCGATAAACGCCTCAAGTGCGCCGCCTGGCCCCATGGCTTGTTCCCACTCGTCGGGCTTTACCAGCACATGCATCTGCCACAGATCGACATGGTCGGTGCGCAGCAGTTCGAGCGAGCGGTGCAGGTGCGCCTTGGCTTTCGCGTAGGTGCGCTCTTCGGTTTTGGTGGCGAGGAAGAAGCGATCGCGGTAGCGCCCAGTCCATGGCCCCAGCCGCAGCTCGGAATCGCCGTAGCTGTTGGCGGTGTCGATATGATTCACCCCGGCGGCGAGCAGTAGCTCCATGGTATGGTCGGCTTCGGCCTGGGTGACGCGGCTGAGTGCGGCGGCGCCGAAGATGGTGCAGGTGCTCATATGGCCGGTGCGGCCAAACGGTCGTTGTTCGATCATATTGTGCTCCTTATGCCTGGGCGGCCTATGCTGTAAAGCAATGAAATGGCTGGATGCGCATACTATACTGCACAATTGCGCGTTTGCTATACCGCGCTTCGCGTGGATTGACACACACGCACTGGCACCGTATACTGCCGGGCAATCACTGTAACTTGCGAGGAGCTATGGCAGCCCACCCGCTCACGCTTGAGCAGATCAATCGGCTCAGCCGCGATACATTTGTGGAACGGCTGGGCTTTGTGTTTGAACATTCGCCCTGGGTGGCCGCTGCTGCCTGGGACGCGCGCCCCTTTGCCAGCCGCGCTGCGCTGCACGCGGCAATGTGTAACGCCATGTGGTCGGCCACGCCCGAGCAGCAGCTGGCGCTGATATGCGCGCACCCCGATCTGGCGGGCAAGGCCGCTATTGCCAATGAGCTTACTGACGAATCGACCCGCGAGCAAGCTTCGGCGGGGCTTAACCGCCTTACCCTGGCAGAGTTTGCGCGTTTTACCGCGCTGAATAACGCCTATCGCATGCGCTTCGATTTCCCCTTCATCATTTGTGTGCGCGAACACACCAAAGCTAGCATTCTGGTGAGCTTCGAGCAGCGTATCGCCCACACGCGCGACGCCGAGCTGCGCACTGCCCTGGGCGAAATTGCGAAGATTGCGGGCCTGCGCCTGGCCGATGCCGTTACCGAATAAGCCCTGAGTTATGTTGTGGAGAAACGAATGCCCGGACGCTTGACCACGCATGTTCTCGATACCGCGCAGGGCCGCCCCGCCGCCGATGTTGCGATTGAGCTATGGCGCATTGCCCCCACCGGCGCGCGCGAGCTGCTGCGCAGTACCCGCACCAACCGCGATGGTCGCACCGATGCGCCGCTGCTGGACGTGGGCGAGCTGGCGGCTGGCGAGTACGAGCTGGTGTTCGCGGTTGGCGCGTATTTTGCCGCGCAGGGCCTGCCACAGGCTCGCCCACCGTTCCTTAACCATGTGCCGCTGCGCTTCGCAATTGCCGATACGGATGCGCACTATCATGTGCCGCTGCTGGTATCGCCCTGGGCTTATAGCACCTACCGGGGGAGCTAAACCGGCCTGGTTTTGCTCGCAGCAGTGCGATACATCGTCAGCTTGTGTGTTAGGAAGCCAATGCCACAGTATGATTTGCTCATTCGTAATGCCACACTCTTAATGCCCGATGGCGCGCTGGATGCTGACTTGGCGGTCGCCGAAGGACGGATTGCCGCGATTGCGCCCAAACTGCCTGGCGATGCCCGCGAAACTATTGACGCCGCTGGCTTAGTGCTGCTGCCCGGCGTTATCGATGCGCATGTGCATTTCAACGAGCCTGGCCGCGCCGAATGGGAAGGCATTGCCACCGGCACGCGCGCGCTGGTAGCGGGCGGAACCACCGCTTTCTTCGATATGCCGCTGAACGCGCACCCGCCCACGCTCGACGCCGCAAGCTTCGATGCCAAGCGCGCGGCCATGCAGGCCCAGGCGCTGGCCGATTTTGCGCTGTGGGGCGGGCTAACCCCCGAAAATCTCGGCCAGCTCGATGAGCTAGCGGCATGCGGGGTGATCGGCTTCAAGGCATTCATGTCGAATAGCGGCATCGACGATTTTCACGCCGCCGATGATCTAACGCTGTACGAAGGCATGCGCAGCGCGGCGCGCCTGGGGCGAATTGTGGCCGTGCATGCCGAGAGCGATGCACTCACCAGCGCAATGGCGCGCCGTGCCGTGGCTGCAGGGCGCGTCAGCGCGCGCGATTACCTGGCCTCGCGCCCCGTAGTCGCCGAGCTGGAAGCGATTGAGCGTGCCATTCTGTACGCCAGCGAAACCGGCTGCGCACTGCATATTGTGCATATCAGCAGTGGGCGCGGTGTGGCGCTGGTGGCCGAGGCGCGGGCGCGCGGCGTGGATGTGAGCTGCGAGACATGCGCCCACTATCTTGCACTCACGGGTGAGGATGTTGAGCGGATTGGTGCGCTAGCGAAGTGCGCCCCACCGCTGCGCGACGAGTCCGAGCAGGCCGCGCTCTGGCAGCAGATCTTCGATGGCACGCTACCGATGGTCACCTCGGATCACTCGCCCGCGCCCGCCAGCATGAAGACTGGCGACGATTTCTTCAAAATCTGGGGCGGCATTTCGGGCTGTCAGTCGCTACTGGCGGTGCTACTCACCGAGGGCTATGCCCGGCGCGGGCTACCACTTGCCACCATCGCGCACGTTACTGCGACGTATATTGCCCAGCGGTTTGGGCTGGCGGTGCACAAAGGCCGTATCGCGCTCGGCACCGATGCTGACCTGGTGCTGGTAAACCTGGCCCAGGAGTATACATTACACGCCGCCGATCTCTTGTATCGCCACCAGCACAGCCCGTATGTTGGGCGGAAATTTCGCGGTCAGGTTGTTCGGACGTTCGTTCGGGGCCACACTGTGGTTCGCGATGGGCAGGTCGTGGTCACTGCACCATTGGGCCGGCTGCTGCGACCAGTGTAATTATTTTACACGAGGTATGCGGTCGGCTTTTTCGCCTGCGGCAGCGCGGCACGTACGATTAAGGTGCGACGATTTTGGCGTGAAGCACCAACAGCGGAACACCAAAAAATAGTTTGGTACCATGCTGCCGCAGGCACTATGTCTCAAACGTGGTTGACCGCGTAACTCGCGTTATTTTACAGGACGTACCTTGTTATTGTTAGGGTAGGGCTTTCGCTTTAGTGGCTTTGTGTAATGATAACTCTTTGTTGTGATACCACAACTACCTGTACGCCGGGTTCTGGTATTGTGATGTAGGTGCAAATCCCATGACTCACGAGTTGCGTTGTTGCATTGCGAGCAGGCTTTTCGTAGGCTTTGGTATGTACAGCTCCTGTGTGGTAGGCGGAAGTATTATAAGGTTATGGAGGTAATCCATGGAGTTTCCATCCTATATGAACCATGCCGGGTTGCGGCAGTGGGTCGAAGAGATGGTGGCGCTGTGTAAGCCGGATGATGTACATTGGTGCGATGGCTCGCAGGAAGAATATGATCATCTCTGCAATCAGATGGTTGAAACGGGAACGATGATCCGCCTGAGCCAGGAAAAACGCCCCAACAGTTTCCTTGCTCGCTCCGATCCCAGCGACGTTGCGCGTGTTGAGGATCGCACGTTTATATGTAGCCTGAACAAGAACGACGCTGGCCCAACCAACAACTGGATGGCCCCGCGCGAAATGAAAGACAAGCTCACCGCGCTGTTCGATGGCTCGATGCGTGGGCGCACAATGTATGTTGTGCCCTTCAGCATGGGGCCGCTTGGCTCGAATATCGCGCATATTGGTGTCGAGCTTTCCGACTCGCCATATGTGGCGGCGAGCATGCGCATTATGACGCGTATGGGCCGCGCGGTGTACGATGTGCTGGGCGACGATGGCGTTTTCATCCCCTGTCTGCACTCGGTTGGCGCGCCGCTTGAGCCGGGCCAGAAGGATGTGCCGTGGCCCTGCAATAAGGACGAGAAGTATATCGTTCACTTCCCCGAAGAGCGCTCGATCTGGAGCTATGGCTCGGGCTATGGCGGCAACGCGTTGCTCGGCAAGAAATGCTTTGCACTGCGCATTGCCAGCGTCCTGGCCCGCGACGAGGGCTGGCTCGCCGAGCATATGCTCATCCTGGGCGTTGAGTCGCCCAAGAATGAGAAGACCTATGTGGCCGCGGCCTTCCCCAGCGCCTGTGGCAAAACGAACTTTGCTATGCTCATCCCACCGAAGGCGTTTGAGGGCTGGAAGGTGACCACGGTTGGCGACGACATTGCATGGATCAAGCCCGGTGCCGATGGCAAGCTCTATGCGATCAACCCTGAGAATGGCTTCTTTGGAGTTGCACCGGGTACCTCCGAGCAATCGAACCCGAACGCGATGGCGTCGATTACCAAGAACACCATCTTCACCAACGTGGGCCTTACCGACGATGGCGATGTGTGGTGGGAAGGTATGACCAAAACCCCACCCGCGCACCTGATCGACTGGACGGGCCAGGACTGGACGCCGGATAGTGGGCGCAAGGCCGCGCACCCGAACGCGCGCTTTACCGCGCCGATTAGCCAGTGCCCGGTCATCGACTCCTCTGCCGACGACCCCAAGGGTGTGCCGATTTCGGCCTTCATCTTTGGTGGGCGACGCAGCACCGCGGTGCCGCTGGTGTATCAATCGTTCAACTGGACCTTTGGCGTGTATGCAGCGGCGACGATGGGCTCGGAAATGACGGCGGCTGCCGCTGGTAAGCTCGGCGAGGTGCGCCGCGACCCATTCGCAATGCTGCCGTTCTGCGGCTACCATATGGCCGATTACTTTAACCACTGGTTGAACTTTGGTCGCCAGATATCGAACCCGCCGCGTATCTTCAATGTCAACTGGTTCCGTCGCGACGAGCAGGGCAACTTCCTGTGGCCGGGCTTCGGCGAGAATATGCGCATCCTCAAGTGGGTCGTCGAGCGCGCGCGTGGCCGGGCGATTAGCACCGAAAGCCCACTGGGCTGGATGCCGCGCTATGAAGATATCGACTGGACGGGGCTTGATTTCAGCCGCGAGCAGTTCGAGGCGCTGATGAGCGTAGACCGCAATGTGTGGCAGCAAGAGCTGCTGTTGCACGACGAGCTGTTCATCAAGCTGTACGATAAGCTTCCGAAAGAGTTCATCTTCATGCGCGAGCTCATTCTCTCAAGCTTGTGGCGCGCGCCCGAGCACTGGGAGCTTGCAGCAGAATAGGGTATTCCGCTCAATAATCAGTTTATGGGGGTAGGTGCGCAGTATAAGCACCTACCTCTATTCTTTTTGTTTACATCTTTTATAAGAAATTATTCATATAATTGCATTTAAATGTAAATCTAGTGCTATACTATATCTATATCTCATGATTTTTATCGTTGGGTACATACTCGCAGCATGCGCCACTAAGCGCCGCATCTTTGTCGCTCCGCTCTATACTATCTTTCTTCACACAATCTGACCCGTTTTTGCATAACGACAAGGACGACATTATGCTTCCCTACACACATTCCAACCAGCGCGGGCTTCGTGCCTGCCAGTACGTGGCGCTTATTGCGTTGTGCGTGCTGCTAGCTGGCCGCCCCGTCTATCCCGCAACCCGTTTACTCGATATCCCGCCACCTGCTGGGCTGGTAAAAGATATTGCGACCGATAGTGTTGGCTCAACCAACTATCGGTCGCCAGGCGCGCTGCGCAGGTTTATTCCATTTCAAGGCGGCATGGTGTTTACCGCACAAGATAACCGCCACGGGCTTGAGCTATGGAAGAGTGACGGCACCACGGCTGGGACGATGCTCTTGAAGGATGTTCAACCGGGACCAGTAGGCTCGACTTCATATGAACACGAGAAAGTTGCCATTGGACAGACATTATTTTTTGGTGCTGATGATGGTAGCAGCGGGTTCGAGCTGTGGCGCAGCGACGGTACACCGGGTGGCACATTCTTAATAAAAGATATTTATCCTGGGCCAACCGGCAGTTATCCCTCGCAGTTTACCGTGTTTCATAATACCTTGTTTTTCGTTGCCAGCGATGGTAGCCCGGGTGGCAAAGCCTTGTGGAAGAGTGATGGCAGCGCGTCTGGCACTGTACTGGTGAAAGCTACCTATGATGGCCCTGATATGTGGTCGGGCGTAGGCGGGACAGTCGTTGTGGGTGAGCAGTTGTTTTTCACAGGCGACGATCTTGCGCATGGGCGTGAGCTATGGGTGAGCGATGGCACAACCGCAGGCACTCACCTGGTGAAAGATATCGTGCCTGGTTCAGCTGAGTCGTTGCCTGGCTCGTTGGTGAATGTGCAAGGGACACTCTTTTTTGGCACTGAACTGGGCCAGTTGTGGAAGAGCGATGGCACCGAGGTCGGTACCATGATGATTGCACCAGTAGTCATGCAATCGCCAATTGTTATGGGTTCTACGCTGTTTTTCCGCGGAATTGCCAACAATACGCCAGGGCTGTGGAAGAGCGATGGCACCCCGGCTGGTACGGTGCAAATTGATACCGCTGATCCAGTCGACTCCGCCGTTATTGGTAACACACTTTACTACCTGGCTCATACTCCGCAGAATGGTTGGGGCTTGCGTAAAATCACGGCCCAATCGGCGAGCATGGAAGCAATTGCTGATTTCACGAATAACGATGGGTATACGCCCGCTGGCCTCATGGCAGTCAACAGCCGGCTCTATGTTACTGTCGGTACTGCGCAAACCGGCTGGGAGCTGTGGACAAGCGATGGCACTGCTGCTGGTACCACACTGCTTAAAGACATTTTCCCTGGAAGTACGAGCTCAAGCCCGCATGATCTGACGAATATCAATGGCACATTGTATTTTGGGGCAGCCGATTCGGATGATGGCCAGGCACTCTGGGCCAGCGATGGTACCACAGCCGGTACCCGCCGCATTATATCGATCGATCCTTCCTTGCCACGCTCATCATATCCGACCAATCTGGTGGCCGAAGCGAACCGGCTGTTTTTCACCGCCGATGATGTAACCCATGGCCAGGAATTATGGGTAAGCGATGGCACCGGCGCAGGCACCACAGTGCTCGACAGTAACCCAACTGGCGCTTCGTACCCGCATAACCTGGTGCCGCTTAATGGTAAGGTGTATTACATTGCCAGCAGCGGCCAGGCCAGCCCACTGTGGCGCAGCGACGGCACCCCTGGCGGCACCCAGCTGGTACCCTTACCTGATGGCAATCAAGGGTATACCCAGTTACTGGAGCGTTTAGGTGATCGCCTGGTGTTACTCACAACAACGATGCGAAATGTTGGATTATCGGTGCTCGATCCAGGCACTGATCACTTTCAAGCGACAACTGTATTTACCCCAACGTTCCAAGCTCCAAAGTTTACACTGCTGCGGGTCGAAGAGATTGCGACCACCCCACAGTTGTTGTTTTTTACGCTCTGGGGTGGTTCTGGTGAACGGCAGCTATGGCGCAGCGATGGAACAACGGCAGGGACATTTATGCTCAAGGGTGGTTCCTCAGCGTACCTTACAACAGTCGGCAAAACGCTGTTTTTTACAACTTATAACGGCGAAAGCGCCCTGTGGAAAAGCGATGGCACTGTCGCAGGCACGGTGCTGGTGAAGCAGATACCGTCAAGCAATAATCTTGCCGCAGTTGGTTCAGCGTTATTTTTCGGTGCTGATGACGGTGTGCATGGCTACGAGCTATGGAAGAGCGACGGCACGGCCGCAGGTACTCTCCAGGTGGCCGATAGTGTGCCCGGCAGCATTGGTAGCCAGCCATTGGGCATAACCGAGTATGGCGGGATCGCCTATTATTCGGCCTGGGATGCTGCGCATGGGCGTGAGCTGTGGCGTAGCGATGGCACCGAAGCAGGCACCATGCTGGTGCGTGATATTACGCCTGGCCTGGTCAGCTCGCAGCCGAGCGGTTTGGTCAATATTGGTGGAACATTATTGTTCAGTGCCTCGGATGGGGTGCATGGCTACGAGCTATGGGCCAGCCAGGGCAGCGCCGCCACGACGCGCCAGGTGCAAGATATTGCGCCTGGTGACACCAATGCGAACCCGCTATTTCCCACGTTGGTTGGCGATCGGGTCTTCTTTAACGCGAATGACGTAGCGCACGGTGCCGAGCTGTGGAGTCTGCCGGTGGCGCAGCTCGCTGCGGCGCAGCCCAGCCTGGTGCCCATCTCCGAGGCGGTGGGTGCACCGGGCAGCACCTTCCGTTTCCGGGCGACTGGCTTCCCGGCGCTGGCTGCCGTCGAAGCGCTATTTGCTGGTACTACTGTAGTACAAGGGCGCACAGATGCGCAGGGCAATTGGGAGTTCAGCCTACCAGTTGCGGCGAATACGCGCTCAAGTCTGTATACAGTACGGGTAAACCAGTGGGCGCAGGCAGTCGCCCCAGCAGCGGCGGGGAGCAGCTGGGCCGAAACCCAGGTGATGGTGAATAGCGATACGCAGTTGCTGCCCGGCCCCGGAACGCCGGGTGATGCGTCGAAGAGGGTGTTTATCCCCATATCGCGGCGCTAATCGCATAATTGTGAGCAGGTAGATTAGGTAGAAGGCGCGAACAATGCCACGTTCGTGCCTTCTTTTTTGCGCCTGGTTAACTATACTGCGGGCTGCTTGCTTCTCAGGCACAATCACGCGCAAGCGCGCAACCACCGCCAGGCTAGTCGCTGCGAACGGCAAACTGCTAGCGTGCTGAGTTTGTGCGTTCACGCGTGGCGTGGTAAGCTTCCGGCTGCTGCCCGCCAGTACCGCCGCGCAAAAAATACAAGGAGAAACACGGCAATGGCTACGCTGCGTTTTGGCATCAAAACTGCGCCACAGAACACTAACTACGCCGATATCGTGCGGGTATGGCGCGAGGCCGATGCATTACCGGTTTTCGAGCATGCCTGGTTGTTCGACCATTTCGCGCCGATCTTTAGCGACCTGGATGGGCCGTGCTACGAAGGGTTTACGCTGCTGGCGGCGCTTGCCGCCCAAACCAGCCGCATCCGCGTGGGGCTGATGGTGGCGGGCAATACCTACCGCCACCCGGCGGTGCTGGCGCATATGGGCGCAACCATCGACGTTATTGCAAATGGGCGCTTCGATATGGGGCTGGGCGCGGGCTGGAACGAGTACGAGCATACCAGTATGGGCTTGCCGCTGTATGCCCCGGGCGAGCGCATTCGCCGCCTGGGCGAGGCGTGCGAGATCATCAAGCGGCTGTATACGCAGCACCTTACCGATTTCGCTGGGCGCTATTACCAGCTGAAAGAGGCGCGCTGCGAGCCTAAGCCGGTGCAGCAGCCCTACCCGCCCTTTGTCATCGGCGGCGGTGGTGAGCAGCTGACCTTGCGGATCGCGGCGCAGTATGCCGATGTGTGGAATTTTGCCGGTGGCCCGGTCGACACCTTCAAGCACAAGGTGACGGTACTGCACGAGCACTGCGCCGCCATCGGGCGCGACCCAGGGGCAATCGCGCTGTCGGTGCAGATTCCGGTGAATTACGAAAACCTCGCTGAGACGGTACAGACGCTGCAAGGCTATGTCGACGCAGGGGCGACCCACCTGATTCTTAACTTGCGCTACCCCTACCCCGCCGGCATTGTGGCGCGCCTGGCCGAAGAGGTGGTGCCGAATATTACGTGAAAGCGTGAAGGTTGCTGCAATGAACAGCCCTCGGCCTGAGGCCGAGGGCTGGTTGTTTTTTCGGGGGTAGCGCGCGCTACATGCGTTCGAGCACAACCACGGGAATTTTCCGGCTGGTCTTTTGCTCGTACTCGGCGAAACCGGCGTAGTGCGCAACCATCTGCGCGTACAGGCGCGAGCGCTCCGGCTCTTCGGTGATGGCAGTGGCGCGGGCCTGGAACTGCTCGCTGCCTACTTCCACCGTGACTACCGGGTTTGCGAGCAGGTTGTAGTACCAATCGGGGTTGCTGGGCGCACCGCCTTTGGAGGCAATGATGATCATACGGTCGCCGTCGTTGGCATACACCAGCGGGTTGATGCGCGCCTGGCCGCTTTTTGCTCCGATGGTGTGCAGCAGCAGCATATTTGCACCAGCAAAGTACCCACCAACCTTGCCGCCATTCGCCCGGAATTCGGTGATAACACCCTGATTAAAATCGCTCATAGTTCCCTTCTCTGCACTAACATTGTGTGGTTAGTTTATCATAATATTTTGATACTATTACTTTGTATGGATTAGTCAACATCTCTTCTGTACTTTTGGGGGCGCTCCTCGGCAACGGCAGCTGCCGGACAGCGATTAGGGTGTCATGGACAGATACACTTTTCCGGTCTCCCATTCATCGCTGGTTTCCATG
>WBZP01000599.1_pt1 | contig 48290 bp, 37 predicted proteins | sample 5204301 | NCBI WGS metagenome assembly WBZP01 (sample SAMN12412401, study PRJNA552823) | activated sludge metagenome | isolation source: activated sludge from nitrification reactor of wastewater treatment plant... | place: USA: Pennsylvania | collected 2017
TCCACAAAAAATATTCGTAGTCGCCCAAATAATTCTTGGCCTGCCCATCGTCCACTTCGACGATCATGGTCGCGACACGCGCAAGGAAGGTCGGATCATGCGAAATGAAGATGATAGTGCCGGGAAAGTCGGTCATGGCGTCGGTCAGCATATCCACTGAGGCCGGGTCGAGGTGGTTGGTCGGCTCGTCCAAGAGGAGGGTATTGGCCGGTTCCACGAGCATCCGAGCCAGGGCCACGCGGTTGCGCTCGCCGCCGCTGAGGGCCTTGATGGGTTTCTTCTGATCGTCGCCGGTAAAGAGAAACGCTCCGGCGATTCCGCGGAGAAAATTTGTTTCCGCCTGGGCGGAGACCTCGGCCAGCGACTCCAGAATCGAATCATCCGGATTCAGGGATTCCGCCTGGTGCTGGGCAAAGTAGTGCAGGGTAACCCCATGCCCGACATGACGCGATCCCTTTTCAAAGGGGAGCACTCCGGCCAGTATCTTCAGCAGCGTGCTCTTCCCGGCGCCATTTTCACCTACCAGCGCGATGCGCTGGCCGCGTTCCACCGTGAAATCTAACGAACGGTAAATGACCTTCTCGCCGTAACTTTTCGCAACGCCTTTGAGTTCGAGTACATGCCGACCGCTGGCAGCCGGAAGGGGGAACTTGAACCGTACACGCTTGGTATCGCGCTGCCGCTCGATCAGCTTCACTTTGTCTAATTGCTTGATGCGCGACTGCACCTGCTTGGCTTTGTTCGCCTGGTACCGGAAGCGGTCGATGAAGTTCTGGACGCGCGCCACTTCTTTGCTCTGCCGATTGGCCGCCGCTTCAATCTGGGCATCGCGGGCTGCGCGGAGTTCTTGGAACTTCGTGTAATTGCCGCGGTATTCCTGGAGGGTTCGATCACGGAGCTCCCAAATGTGCGTGGCGATACCATCGAGGAATTTGGTGTCGTGGCTGATCACCAGCAGCGTGAGATTGGAGTCGAGGAGAAACCGCTCGAACCAACGTTGAGTGGGTTTGTCCAAGTGATTGGTCGGTTCGTCCAGCATGAGGACGTCGGGGTTCGACAGCAGCAGATGCGCCAGCGCAACACGCATGCGGTATCCGCCGGAGAGATTCTCGATCGGCCGAGAAAAATCCGCTTCGGTAAAACCCAGGCCGGAAAGAATGCGTTCGGCTTCGTGCTCGGGGTAGATGTCGCGGTGTGCGGCATCCAGTACCGTTTTTCCGACGATCGTTTCCAATTCCTGAGGAAGGTACCCGACGCGCAGTCGCGGCCGTTTACGAATAGTGCCTTTGTCGGGAGATTCTTCGCCCAGGATCATTCGGAAGAGCGTCGTTTTTCCGGCGCCGTTCGGGCCGACGAGACCGACACGGGCTCCGGGGCGCAAGTGTGCTGTGGCGCCTTCGAGCAGGACCTTGGTTGAATATTGCTTATGGACAGATTCAAGCTGAAGCATGGATCAGTATCACTCGGTGGCTGAGGTGAAGCGTTCGGCGAGGTGCTTGCTGCGGAGTGTCAGCGCCTATATGATTGCCGGAAGCTGACGATGCGTATGATTCGTAGAGTTTGGAAATCCCCGCACACATTTGGACTGTTGGGCGAACAAGCTTGATTTGGTGGAGCTGGCCGGGATTGAACCGGCGACCTCGTGAATGCCATTCACGCGCGCTCCCAACTGCGCCACAGCCCCACGCTAGCTTGTCTCTCAACGTGCACAGGCATCGGGAAAACGAATGCTGCTGCAGACGTAACTCCGCAATCTAGCACGGGCGGATTTTGTCAGTCAAGAAAAGGGTGAGACGGAGGCGACGCCTTTTGTGCTCGCGCAACGCGCGGCCTCGGAAGGCCCTCGTTGGACGCGCGCAGGGAAAAGGGGGTAGAGCATCCGCCTCCTGAGAAAACTAGCAGGGAAGAGTGGCGCGCGCACGATCGGAATGTGCCCGCTCGATGCGCGCACTAAAGCCCAAGCGCTTCGGCCTTTGGCAGATTGAGGCGCAGAGCGAGACGCGGACAGACATCAGGGCATGGTCCCACATTCATCTCGGGAGTCAACGCAACACAGCGGCGCGGCACAAGGGCGAAAGCTTTCCCTGAAAACCTTGCTTGACAAACCGCGAGGCGAATCCTACCATGATGCCCTTCCGGCTCTGATCAGTACGAGGTCAGAGCCTTTTTTTCGAGTTCAGCAAGTCAAGAAAGAGCAGAGGCAGTGAACAATGGCGAATCTCGTCATCATCGGCTCCCAATGGGGAGACGAAGGCAAAGGGAAAATAGTCGATATCCTCGCGAAGGATGCCGATATGGTCGTGCGGTACCAGGGCGGATCCAATGCCGGCCATACAGTCATTAATAAGCGGGATACGTTCATTTTCCATCTCATTCCGTCCGGCATTTTGTATCGCGGCACCCGCTGCCTGATCGGCAACGGCGTCGTGGTCGATCCCGGTGCGTTGATTGAAGAAATGGATCACCTGCAGGGGCAGGGTGTGAAGATTGCGAAAAATTTCGCCGTCAGCGACCGTGCGCATTTGATTTTGCCCTACCATAAGGCGATCGATAAAGCGTCTGAACAGTCGAAGGGGGTTCGTCGCATCGGCACCACCGGGCGAGGGATCGGCCCTTCCTACGGCGATAAGATGGCGCGGATCGGCATTCGCATGGGCGATTTGCTGAATCCTCAGCTCTTCAAGCAAAAGCTGGAAGAAAATCTCGTCGACATCAACTGGCTGCTGGAACAACTCCACAAGGTGGACTGTTTCGAGTTGGAAAAGGTGTATCAGCAGTACATGGCCTATGCCGATCGGCTGAAAAGCTACATTATCGATACGACCCTGGTCGTCAATAAAGCGGTGGATGCCGGCAAAACGGTTCTGTTTGAGGGCGCGCAGGGCACGCACTTAGACGTCGATTTCGGCACCTATCCCTATGTGACCTCGTCGAGTTCATCGGCAGGCGGAGCCTGTACCGGCACCGGAGTGGGGCCGACGAAAATCGATGCAGTGATGGGCATTACCAAGGCCTATACCACGCGAGTCGGCAGCGGGCCGTTCCCGACTGAACTGACCGACGAAGTGGGCGGATGGTTGCAAGAGCGTGGAAAAGAGTTCGGCGCCACCACCGGGCGGGCCCGCAGGTGCGGGTGGTTCGATAGTGTCGTCGTCCGCCATGCCACAAGGGTGAATGGGCTTTCCTCGCTGGCTGTGACAAAGTTGGATGTCTTGGACGGTCGCAAGGAACTCAAAATCTGTACGGCCTATCGGGTGAACGGTAAGCTTCAGCGTGAGATGCCGTCAGATCTCCTGGCGTTGACCAATTGCGAACCGGTATATGAGCGCATGCGCGGGTGGAGTGCTCCCACCACTGGCGTCACGACGTATAAGAATTTGCCTACGGAAGCGAAACGGTACCTCACGAGGATTGAGGAGCTGGCCGAGTGCAAAATCGATATGATTTCGACCGGCTCGCGGCGGGATGAAACCATCATCCTCAACAATCCGCTCAAGGCCGGCCGCCGCGCGCGCTCGTCACGTTGACAATAAAATGTGCGGTGTATTCGTGCGACGAATGCTCGCCGTAGCCAATCATTGCGCGTCAGTGGTATGATCCCCTTCCCGTCACGCTCCACTCGTGACGCTGTGTCGCCTCTGTGTTCGGGAGAGTCGGTAGCTCAGCTGGTAGAGCATCGCCCTTTTAAGGCGAGGGTCCTGGGTTCGAATCCCAGCCGACTCACCACAATAAATCAAGCACTTACGACGCTGTCGAGCCTCGAAAATCCTCAAAAACCGGCCCGTGTGCTAAATTTGTGCTAAACCGCTCCGGTTGGCACTCGTCCAGCACCTTCACACCTTCTCTGAGGCTTTCCGGCGAATGATGCGCATAGCGTTGCGTCATCAAGTTCGTCTTGTGCCCGAGTAGCCGTTGAACCTTGTAGAGATCCACCCCGCGCTGAACCAACCGCGTGGCGAAGGTGTGCCGCATGTCGTGAAACCGGAAGTCTGGAATCCCGGCCCGATTGCGCGCCTCACAAAACTCCCGCACCAGAAAACGTACCTGCAGAAGATTGCCGAGAGGAGTCTTGAACACTGGCCCACGTGAGAGGCCGGTTCCGGCCTGTTTCGCAGCCAGCAGTTCATAGACCTTGGTATTGAGGGGGATGGTCCTCCGTGTGCCGTTCTTGCTTTGCATCACGATCAAGGTGCCCCGCGAGAAATCCACGTCCTGCCATTGCAGGTTCAGGATCTCGCCTTGGCGCATGCCGGTATTCAGGGCAAAGATCATGATTTCTCGCAGCCACGGTGAAGACACGGCCATCAGCCGGTCTTCTTCCTCGGGCGTCAGCCAGCGGTCCACTTCGTTCCTCACCTGTTCCATGGAGACCCGGTGCATCGGGTTTTCCCTGCACCATTCCCATTCCCGCATGGCGAGGTTGAAGGCATGCCGGACAAGCTGGAGCTCCTTGTTGATGGTCGCAGGAGCGGCTCGTTCCATCCTCCGCTGGGCCTTGTACTGAGCCATCACCTTCGGCGTGATGTGAGCTAGGACTTTCTCTCCCAATACAGGGAGGAGATGTCCCAGCGCGGCGTGATCGCGCAAACGGCTTTTGGCCGCTTTCAGGGTGGCTCGTTCCGCGACGTACCGTTCCATCATCTCCTTGAACGTGTGTTCCTGTTCCTCACGCCGTTCGAAAAACTGACCCTCGGCAATTTGGACCTTCACCTTGGCATAGATGGCTTCGGCCAATTGCTTCTTGCTTGTTCCAGTGCTTCGCCGGACTTGCCGGCCCTGATACATAAAACTCATCCACCATACATCGTTACGCTTCGTGAGCCCCATCCTGCTCCTCCTTCCCGATGAGGCCTGATTTCGGTCTGGTTTCCCCGTGGCGGGGAGTATAGACCTCGCGTTTGGCGGCTTCAATGATCGCATCGACCGTTTGGAATTGGAGGCGCCGGCCAAACGTCACTGGCTCATGGCGCCGGGGTGGTCCGTCCAACCAAGCCTGGATGGCAGGGGTTTCGAACCGGATCAATCCGTTCAATCGACGGTAGGGAATCCTGTTCTGAGACACCCACAGATACACCGTGGACTGCTTGACGTTCAGCCATCCGCATACCTCTTTCACGGTCAACAATGTTTGCATGGCTGGTTCCAATCCTGAAGGCCCTCAAGATCTCGGCCACTCATCGGTCTGGTGATTTCATCGAAATCGAATTCAGAAAACGTTTCCATTCTGGTGCGACCCGTGGCCGGGGAGCAGGGGACAGCCCTTCCCGGTTCCCTCCGTGCCGGTCTCCGCCCCTCCAGGCCTGCCCCCTGCGAGAGCCCCGTGCCGCCTCCTTCGTTACGCCCCACCCTTGGTTGGTGAAGGGTGGGGCTAGAACATAATTTCAGAAGGAGGCGGACATGTCCGTTGATCGCTCTCTCGGTTCCTCGAACGGTGGACGGCCACTGAGCCCGGTTCGGAAATACGGCATCCCCCGCTACCGTGTCGCGCTGGTGCGCGCAGGCTGCGCCATTCCGGCAGCGGAATCGGTGCATACGTCGGAAGGCGCTGCGGCGATTCTTCGACCGTTGTTTGCTCATCTGGACAGGGAACAGTTTCTCATCTGTGGCCTGGACGCCAAGCACAAGCTCATCGGGATCAACGTGGTGTCCACCGGCTCTCTGAACCTGACCATTGTCCATCCCCGTGAAGTCTTTAAGCCGCTCATCTTGATGAATGCCGGCGCCTGGCTGTGTTCGCATAATCATCCGTCTGGCGATATCACGCCCAGTGCCGAGGACCGCGTCCTGACCAAGCGGCTGCGTGAGGCCGGAGAACTGTTCGGCATCACCCTCCTCGATCATCTGATTCTGGCCGACGAACGCTACTACAGCTTTGCCGACCAGGGCTGGCCCGGCGCTTAGCGCAGGAGCCGCAACACCCAGGCGGCCCCAGCGGCCACGAGCGCGAGACCAATCGCCGCCGTTCCCCAGGCGACCAGATCGGTAGCCAAGGCATTGCCGATGGTCTGAATTTGTGACGCCGTCATGCTCCCTCTCCTTCGTCATATCCATCACGTGTTCTATTCTTTGGATGAAAAAAGAGGCAGGCTGTTGCCAGCCTGCCTCGATGGGCTACCTCTCAGCCCACAATTGCGCGGACGCGCTTAAAGGCGTAGATCGCCAACGCCACACCAATCAAGGCCGTGGCCCACAAGAGCAGATCGGCCCGCACCGTGGCCACATCCGCCGACACCGGAAACAACTGCGCCTGTGACAGCGCCGGAACACCCAAGGCGAACACGAACGCCATGAGCAGGCCCCCGAGCCCTTTGACCCAACCCCATCCCTTCATACGGCACCTCCTTGTGCTGGTGGTGGTTCCGTCCACCCACGCCGCCGGATGACTCGCCGGCGGACGAGCGCCTCAGTGGTTCTGAGGCAGAATCAACTTAATGATCAGACCGACCGCAAAACCCCCAAGCCAAAAGATCGCGGTGAAGTAGGTCATCGCCTCAATCGCCGGCAGGTCCATAGAACACTCCTTCGCCAATCAGTCGCATCGATCCCTCTTCATAGACTTCTGAGACCATGAGGCCATAGCGTCCGGTAATCTGTGCGGCTGTCAGAATCTCGCCGCTGTCCAGGAGATACCGCCAGCCTTGTCGATCCTTGCTCATCCCCGCACCACCGAGGATTCGAACGGGTCGCTTCGGGACAGGCGGAGACGTTGGTGCCGCAGGAGACATGCCCAATGGGTTTAGTAGACTGGCCGACCCGGAGACTGGTGCGCCGATGGTGGTGGTTGGGACAGCCGTTGATCCAGCGGCCGAAGTCGGCTTGTTCGCACTCAAGGATGACCAGGGGCGCCCCACCATGAGACCGATCGCGAACAGGCCCGCCGCAATCCCAATGGCCACCCGTGCCGACTTGAAGACGGTATGATTGCGCTTCTCTTCTCGGATGGCTGCCGACGCATAGCTCGAATAGTAGGCATAGATCGCCGGCGAGTAGGTGCCGACGAAGGCCCGAATGACTTCGTGGTCTTCCGGATTGCCGCGCACCTTACCCTGATACTTTTGGGACAGGCCCACGAAGGCTAGCTTGCGAAACTTCACCGTCGCTTCGATCAGTCGTGTGACGCCTTGCGACATCTGACGAAAATCCTGGCTCATGAGCAGAATGTCCACGCCATAATGCCGATGCGTTTCGAGCCAGCGGAGAAGACCCGGTTCCACTTTCTGCATGGACCGAAAGACGGTCTGCGCTTCGTCGATGATGACGGCGGAACCGGGTTCGACATGGGGAAAGGCTTGGAGGACTTCGATAGAGTCCTTCCAGAGCGTGATTTGGTGTTCGAGAGTAGACAGTTCGATCCCGGTAAAGAGGGACAACCGATCCAAATAGATCCCATCGACCGCGATATAGAGCCGTCGGCCTTGTTTCACCCAGGGCAAAAACTTCTCGCAGATCGCGTGATAGGACTTCCCCGATCCTGGTACCCCTTCATACAGTTCGATCATCGAAGACTCCTGAGATACACCCAGATCCACAGCGCGAGGATCACCGTCCACGCATAGGCCCATCCAATGACAAGCTGGTTCATGAGCCCCACCGCACAAAGGGAATGGTTTGCAGGATAAACCGCGTCCCCATGGCGCTCGCCACGATGGCCAGCGCCTGACTCATGCCCGTCGCGCCCAGCACCCACGCATATTGATCGGGAATCACCGGCAGGGTGAGCCCTGCCGTGCCAATAGTGGCGAGCGTGCTGTCCGCCACGGAGAGCAGCGAATCCCAGATACTCAATCCCCAATCCGTGAGCGAGAAAAAGAACTCCTCCAGCCAGCAATAGATGAGCGTGAGAATCGCCGTCATGTCGTCTGGCCTCCTCCGACGAAAATGATGCGGTAGGCGGCAATGGACGCCGTGGCGATCACCAAGGTGCGCAGGACCGTGAAGAACCAGGCCCATTGGTTGAAGTCCACTTGCTGGCTGCCAAAGAAGGCCGAGGGCAAGGCAATCACCGGCAAGGTCGAAGGCCAAGTGAGCGACTTTAAGAGGTTCAGCGCGCCGAGCAGACCGCTCGTGGTCCAGATGGTTTGATGGGCTTGCAAGACCGTCCCGAAGGTCCGGTTCTCATGAGACCCCACGGCACAGGAGGTGGTCGCTTGTGTCTCTTCGTGTTGCGTCGTGGAGCCGTCGGGATTTTGCGTTGTGGTGGTGGTCGTAGTCGTCGTCTGCTGTTGCGTGTTCTGCTGCGGGGTACTCGTCGGAGGTGGGACCGTGTCCACCACGACGATATCGCCCGCAGGAACGGGCTTTGGCTTCACGGTCGTCGGCATTTCAGTTGGCGTCACCGCCTGAGAAATGGTGGTATCGGCCGGTTGCGTCGTGCCGGTGGTGCCGACTGGATTGGTGTGAGTCTCGACAGACTTCGGATCGCTGGCCGGAAGCCCCCCGACGAAGTTGGCCACTTGCTGCTGCGTCGGTGGAATCAAGCCCTCTTGAATCGGTAAGGTGGACCCCGGAATGCCCTTTCGATGGCAGACATACAGACTGTAGCCGCCGACCGCCGGACCATTGACGAAAAAGTTCCCAGTGAAGAAGACGGCGGTACTGAGGCTTTGAAACGGCCCTACCACCCAATCATGCTGATACTCGGTATCGACCGCACAGAGCGGAACATTGGTCGCGCTGAACTGAATGGTCGCATTGGGATACGCCGGATTACCGGGCGTATTCGTCCCGAAACCGGGGAACGTCTGCACGCCTGCGTTCGAGCTTGTGACCTGCCACCCGCCCGGCGTTGAGGCGGCGGTCTTCACGGCAGAGAGGTCAGTTTGTGAGTAATACATCTGGGCGAGGACCAACCCGGCGCTGACCCCCAGCGCTGCCCATCCGATGGGACCGGCGACCATGCGTACGGCCATGGAGGCAGCCGAGGGTGCGAGCGCGGCGGTTGCCACCTGATTGGCCAAGACGGATCGCTGCGCGGCCAGATAGGCAATGCGTTCGGCCTGAGCCACCACTCGCGAATACTGCGTCGCGGTTTGGCTGAAGGCTTCGCCCGGCGCAAGGCAGAATGAGACGAATAGTGCCCAGGTGAGCGACAGATAGCTGGTAAGTGAGAGCAGCTTCACAATCGTCCGACTCCCAGGCCGGTGAGGAAGGCCAGCAATAAGATCGCGACCAGAATCATCGTCAGATCCACCAGCCTTCCTCCCTCTAGCCGTTACTTCACGACCTCAAGCCCGGTGAGATCGAAAAACGTGCGTCCGGTCTGTTCGAACTTCCGCACTTCGATCGACGCCTTGGCCTGCTTGCCTTCTGCCTGCTTACAGATCTCGATCAGCGACATCTGATCGTCCGGAATGCCCAACCGCAGCACACCTGGGTCTTTGCCCTTCACATAGAAATCCACCGATCTGTACACTTTGCCCTCCCGGCTCCTCCGCTCGACATACCCCTGCACGGCTCCCTCCGCTTTAACCTGCATCGTTCATCCCTCCTTGTTGTGAAAAGACCCTCGGATCAGCTCGGCGCCTGACCCACACGCCCCGGCCGGCAAGCCGGACTTTTGGCAGCAATTCATATTCGAAGTGACACGCCTGGCACATGACAAACAACTTCCCCTTTCGGAAGTCCCCACAGGCTCCGGCAGCGTGGCAGTCTGGACCCGGACAGGTCCGGAGGTACACGACGTTAGGTCCGAGGTTTGAGATGAAGCACATACGGCGTTCCTTTCCTTCGTTGCTTCAGCAGGGCATAGTGCTTCTGCGTCCACCGTTTGGTCCCTGCGTAAATCATCTCCATCAGGAATTGATCGCCACGACAGGCGACAACCACCGCCAGCATGGGACTGATGGCATTGGCTAGCCAGGCGGCCACATCATCCAATCGTTGTTGAATGCGTTCGACGACGAGCCGGCAGCGCATGAAGCCTTCGGTAAGGGCTTTCCACCAGCCCACCAGTGGCGCACGATACTTTTCATAGGATTCTGCCTCTCGGGTGGTTTCGCGGAAATCGACGTAGGAACGCAGCACGCCAACTAAAAAGGCTCGCCAATCTTCGGGATCAAGCGTAAGGAGGGCCTTGGCGCAGGCTTGGGCTCGATCCTGCTTGAATTCCAGTTCCCATCGGACGCCGTATAAGGCCGCATCTTCTCGGCCTTTGGCTTGGAGTTCCAGCCGCTTGTCATAGACTCGCAGCATGCTTTGGCTTTCCCGACTGCCGAAATACAGGGTCTCCCCAGTGCGCGTTCCCTCACGATGATTGGAAGCTTGAATGACTTTGAATTGCTTCGATCGGCTCACTAATTGTCCGGCCTCCACGGCCAGCCGGACGGTCTCCACTGCGACAGAGGCCTCCCGGTCGTCCAGCGCCACATCGATGCGGGTCACATGGCCTTTCTGGGCAAAGATCCAGGCCAAGACCGCTTTGAGCTTGGTCTCGTCCCACTGGGAGACAATCCCGGCGGAGAGATCCACATGCACTTCTTTCAGATTGCGAGGGGCACCCGTCCCCAACTTCCCAACTCCCGTCTTGCTCTGCGTCATGAACTGAGCGATGGGATACCCGCGAAAGCCGGTCTCACTCTGGAACCAGTCGCCCCCAATCATCGCAATCACATCCGCGATCTCTGCTTTGGGCAGCGTGAAGGCGAGCCAATCGATGGTCTGGGTGAATCCTCCAACACCGGTCATTTCTTCCTCCTTGGCGTCTGAGCGATAGACGCCCCCGTCTTACCAAGTCGGGGGCGGGTCGGCTGCGCGCGCCGCCGGCTGGCGCCGCCGGTCGCGCTGCGCTGTCCCTGTTCCCGTGAGGGGAAAGGAGACAGTCCTTGCCCGTTCCCCTGCATGGCGGCCTTCACCCGGTCGAGATCGAACCGGACAAACCGACAGATGCGCTCCACGGGGATTTGGCCCTTGCGATAGGCTCGGCGGATGGACTTCACACTGACCTGGAGTTCAAGGGCTAGTTCATCGATCGTTAACCATGTTTTCTTCATCGCGTCTCCTCTTCGGTTCAGCACACGACGTATGCGCGGACCATACGCAACGGCGCGTGAATGGTGAAAGAGCCCGTTCGGGGACACTGGGGGACAATAGGGGACAGTAAGGGACAGGAGTTTCAGGCGAGCACGTACTGGAAATCGAAGGAGCTCATGACGTATCAGGCCGTGATCGAGTCATGAGTTGCCCGACAGCTCCCAGCTTCATACTCACGCGAGCCGCTCCAGCATTATGAATTCTGATGCTCGGACCTCTTCGCGTAGAGATTTGATCACCGAAACATGCCGATGAGACAATCGCCATTAACTACGTAGATGAGCGATTCGGCAATGCGTTTTCGTCTGTAAACACGAATAGGGCCAAAAAATAGACGCTAGGACCAAACGGCCCTATTTCGAGGACAGATTTCCTGGCTGCCATCTCTCCCGGCCCATGGAGCGGGCCGGAATCGCTACTGCAAACCGGATGCGAGCGGGACCGCATTCCAAAGGCCACAGAATTATTAGTACTAAGGCTTAGGAAAGTGTATGGGAGTGGAGAGAAGACAAGAAACAGTAAGTAGAAGCCAAAAATTGGCGTGTAGGCCTAAGAGTAGTGAGAAGCCGATATTGCGAAGAGCACGAAGGAGATTTCGTAGAAACATTTTTCTAACTGCACCTATCATAGATGGGTGATTTCGTTGATGAAAGCGGGTATCCTTCCGCCTGAAATGCTCACTCCCTACCATGCCAAGTACTTCGCCCACGAACTCACCAAGCGCTGTCCGTCAGACAGCATCGAGAAGCTAGCCAGCGCGTTAGTGGATGCGCAGGTAGACCTGAATCCTCATCAGATCGAAGCGGCCCTCTTTGCTTTCCGATCGCCACTTTCGAAAGGCGCACTTCTAGCAGACGAAGTCGGCTTGGGAAAAACGATCGAAGCGGGCCTCGTGCTCTCTCAGAAATGGGCTGAACGGAAGCGGCGGGTCCTGGTCATTACGCCGTCCAATCTTCGCAAGCAGTGGCACCAGGAACTTCAGGAGAAATTCTTTCTGCCCTGCCGCATTCTGGAGACCAAGTCGTACAATGCTTCTATCCGCCAAGGAAATGTCCGTCCCTTCGAATGCAACGACCTCGTCATCTGCTCCTACCAGTTTGCCAGATCCAAGGCGGCGGAAATCAGCCTCATGCGCTGGGACCTCGTCGTAATCGATGAAGCCCACCGACTGCGGAACGTGTACAAACCGACCAACGTCATTGCCAATACTCTGAAGCAGGCCCTCAAAGATGCACCGAAGCTTCTCCTTACGGCTACACCGCTCCAGAATTCGTTGCTCGAATTGTATGGCCTCGTCAGTGTAGTGGACGACCGCATTTTCGGTGATCTCAAGAGTTTCAAGGAACAATTTGCGAATCTCCACAACCAATCGACCTTTGATACCTTGAAGGCACGTCTGCAGCCGATGTGCAAACGCACGCTTCGTAGGCAGGTGTTGCCATATGTACGCTATACCAAGCGTCTGCCGATGATGCAGCCATTCACGCCGTCAGAGAGCGAAGATCGGCTCTACCATCTAGTGTCGGACTATCTCCGGCGTGACAATCTTCAAGCCTTGCCGGCCAGTCAACGGTCCCTGATGACCCTCGTCCTCCGTAAGCTCTTGGCTTCATCTTCCTTCGCCATCGCCGGAGCCTTGAACTCGATGAGTCAGCGTTTGCGGGACCGACTTCGACAGGCTGAGGGACCGAACCCATTAGAGCAAGCATTGGAAGATGACTTCGAAGCCCTCGACGAGATTGCCGAAGAATGGGAGGAGGACGCGAAGCCCCCTCAACCTCTCACCGAAGCAGATCGTAAGGCTATTCAGCAAGAGATCGAGGATCTTGAAGGATTCAGTAAGCTCGCCGTTTCTATTACCCACAACGCCAAGGGGCAGGCTCTTCTGACAGCGTTACGGACGGCTTTTGGTAAAGCCTCGGAACTTGGAGCGGCACAGAAGGCCATCATCTTTACAGAATCCAGGCGGACGCAGGAGTATCTGCTCCGAGTGCTTGCCGACAGTCCGTGGAAAGACTACATCGTTCTGTTTAACGGCTCCAACAACGATGACAAGTCGAAGCAGATCTACCAAGATTGGCTCCAGCGCCATCAGGATACCGATCGGGCGACCGGGTCTCGGTCTGCCGACATGCGTTCCGCCATCGTGGACTACTTCAAAGAGCAGGGCCAGATCATGATCGCCACGGAAGCGGGAGCCGAGGGCATCAATCTTCAATTTTGCTCCCTCGTGGTCAACTACGACCTCCCGTGGAACCCCCAGCGAATCGAGCAACGCATCGGCCGCTGCCATCGCTATGGCCAGAAGCATGATGTGGTCGTGGTGAACTTCCTGAATCAGAACAACGAAGCCGACCAGCACGTCTTTCGCCTCCTCTCTGAGAAATTCCAATTATTCGAAGGTGTCTTCGGCGCCAGTGACGAAGTGCTAGGCGCCATTGAATCCGGGGTGGATTTCGAGAAACGCATTGCCGACATCTACCAGCGGTGCCGTACTACGCTGGAGATCAAAGCATCGTTCGACCAGCTGCAGAGTGAACTCGGCAGCCAGATCGACGAAGCCATGACTCGCGCCCGCAAGCTACTGCTTGAACACTTCGATGATGAGGTGCGCGAAAAGCTGCGCGTGAGCGACGAGAGCTCACGGCTCTATCTGAATCGATACGAGCGTATCCTGATGCAACTCACGCGCTTTGAGTTGCGCGATCACGCCGACTTTCTTTCGGATACCTCATTCCAACTCAGTTCCTGTCCTTTCAAAGGAGAAATCCCGCTGGGGCTCTACGAACTACCTCGTCGAACTGGAGAAGCACATCTCTATCGTTTGGCACATCCACTGGCACAGCATGTGCTGGAGCAGGCAAAAGCCCGCCAGCTCGATCCGGCGGAACTGACGTTCGAGTATGGCAAACACGATGGCAGAGTCAGTGTGGTGGAACCGCTTATCGGCAAGTCCGGGGTCCTGACGCTCTCGTTGTTCACCGTAGAAGCGCTGGATCAAGCAGAGGACTATCTGATTTCTGCCGGAGTGACCGACAATGGCGAGGTGTTGGATGAGGAAGCTGTCCGACGACTGATCTCCCTGCCTGCCACAGTCGCGCAGCCGGAGAACTCTGTGGTGGAGCCTTCAATGCTCAGCAAGCGGACGGAAGAATGTCAGGACGCCATTCGCCGGCATATATCGCAGCGGAATGCGCAGTTCTTTGAGATCGAAGCTGACAAGTTGGATGCCTGGGCCGATGACCTCAAGGTGGGGCTAGAGCGAGAGATTAAGGAATTTGACCGGCAGATCAAGGAAGCCCGCAAGGCCGCCGTCGCCGCGCTCACGTTGGAGGAAAAGCTCGTCGGTCAAAAGCAGATCAAGTCAATCGAAGCCGAACGAAATAAACGTCGCAAGGCCTTGTTCGATGCGCAAGACGAGATCGACCGTCGGCGCGAACAGCTGATCAACGAGATTGAAGGTAAGCTGCAACAGACGGTACATTCCGAGCACCTTTTTTCCATACGATGGGTATTAAACTCTTAAAATGAGCCATCTAGAACAACACCATAGCGCTCTGCTCCAGAAATGTATCACTGAGAGATTTGTCCCTATTTTGCCGCCCCTACTTGATAAAACGAAACCAGCAGAAGAACAGAAGCGAAAGAATCTGTCACGCGCATTTAGTGCATTCGCCATTTGCAATATTTGTGGTATTGGCGAGAAGGATGCAGCAGCCGCTGTTATCGATGACTTCGATGATTATGGGATTGACGCAATCTATTACCACGCTCGGTCAGAAACTCTGTACTTGGTGCAATCGAAGTTGAAAGCTACGGACGAATTCAAGCAAGACGAAGCGCTGGCTTTCTGCCAAGGAATTAAGAAGTTAATAAGGCAAGACTTTAACGGTTTCAATCTCAATGTTCAAAACCGCAAAGCCGAAATTGAGGATGCCCTCGACAACTGCAATCAAATTCAACTTGTTATAGCGCATACAGGCACTGGCATTAGCAAGCATGCACAAGGAGCACTTGACGAATTGTTTGCTGATGACGATCACGGTGAAGAGAGACTCCAGAAACAGATAATTAACTATGACGCCGTGTGCGTTCTGCGGGACTTACGTAACGCACAGGCATATGAAAGAGCTGACGTTGATTTATGGGTTCAGAAATGTTTCTGCGTGGCCGAGCCACGCATGACATACTTCGGGCTCATTCCCCTCGAAGACCTAGTTCGGCTCCATGACAGATACGGAAAGGCCCTCTACGAAAAGAATATCAGAACATTCCTTGGCCACCAAACAGAAGTAAATGCTTCCATTCAACGTACCCTTGCGAATACACCTCAAGAATTCTTGTACCTTAACAATGGAATCACCGCATTGTGCCATGAGATTCAGCCAAAGGGTGATAAGGGAGGAAGGAAACGGCTCAAGGCAAAAGGATTCACGGTGATTAACGGAGCTCAAACGATTGCTTCATCGGCCCAGTTTCTTGCCGACAACAAAACTGCAGATATATCCAAGGCCCGAGTGTCGCTTACGCTGATAAAAGCAGAGCTGAATGAACCATTCGGGAAAATCGTAACTAGAGCAAGAAACCATCAGAATCCGGTACTCCTTTCCAACTTCGCGGCTCTTGATGATGAACAGGAACGTTTACGCCGAGAGATTGCACATCTCGGAATTCGCTATGCCTACAAGGCCGAAGGAGCAGACACGGCCAATGAACAGAATCGGATTCGAATAGATGAGGCAGCTCAAGCTCTGGCAATGTTGCAGCAAGATCCGCGCTATGTTGTTTGGCTCAAGAAGGAGCCAGCCCGACTCCTCGACACATCTTCGGAGCAGTACAAGTCGTTATTCGGCAAAAATGTTAGCGCCTTTCAACTTGTCAATGCTGTGCGGGTTAACAGATACGCACAAAAGAGGATGGAGGCGGAAACAGGGGCGGCTACCGGGCAGGAAAGGCTCGTTTATAAACATGGAAGCTATGCCATGGCTTGGCTGTTGGCGAAAAGAGTGTTCGGGGCTATATCCGCCTCAACCCTGATGGACGAGGGCAAAATAGCGGCCGCCCTCAGCCTCCCTTTCGATCAACTGAGACAAATGTTATGGGCCCAAACCAAATCGGCCACGCTTCTGACCGATGGCCCTCCTCCACAGTATTTTAGGGGGCCACTGGCTTTCTTCCGGAATCAAACTGACGTTGTGCCGTTATTGCAAGAAGTGGCTATCGAGAATTTTGGCTTGACCCAAGATCCGGTAGTGGAGCACAAGAAACAGCAGCAACCACCAGGACAGCCATACCCCGAAGCGCTATTTGCCTATCTGATATCGAAGGCCCCACAGATAGGAAACCTCTCATGAAGACGAAGCAGAAACTCGAACTCACCTGGATTGGAAAAGAGAACCGGCCGAAGCTGGAGCCGCGCATTCTGCTGGAGGACACGGAGAAGGCCTGCCATGCGGCACACCGCGTGACCGATCACGACTTTTTCGATAACCGGCTCATCTTCGGGGACAACCTGCTCGCCCTCAAAGCGCTCGAACAGGAGTTTACAGGCAAGATCAAATGCATCTTCATCGATCCGCCGTACAACACGGGCAGTGCTTTTGAGCATTATGATGACGGGGTTGAGCATTCTCTCTGGCTATCGCTGATGCGTGACCGTATTGAACTCATTAGGCGACTGATGTCTTCAGATGGGTCCCTTTGGATCACCATTGATGATAACGAGGCGCATTATCTGAAGCTGGTTTGCGATGAGGTGTTTGGACGAGAAAACTTTGTAACCACAGTGGTGTGGGAGAAGGCGGATTCCCCACGTAACTCTGCCAGGCAGTTTTCGACGGACCACGACTACATACTTGTTTATTCGAGAAATCCAGAATGGATTCCCAGAAAGCTACCTCGGACAGACGAGGCAAATGCAATCTATACAAACTCAGATAACGATCCGCGCGGACCATGGCTGCCTGGCGATCCGTATGCAAATAAACCGTATTCAAAGGGACAATACACCATATCCGGTCCAACTGGCCGTACTTTTTCACCACCACCCGGAAGATTCTGGCGGATTTCTGAAGAAAAACTTCGTGAGCTCGATAAGGATGGCCGCATTTGGTGGGGGCCTAAAGGGAACGCCCGCCCAAGCATTAAGCGGTATTTATCGGAAGTCAGTGATCTGGTTCCGCGAACACTTTGGTCAAAAGATGAAGTTGGTAGCAATCGAACTTCTAAGAATGAAATGCGAGAGCTGTTTCCAGACGCCGCATCCTTTGACACCCCAAAACCAGAGCGGTTGATTGAACGCATTGTGCGTCTTTCTACAGATCTTGGTGACTGGGTTCTCGATTCATTCGCTGGCTCGGGTACGACCGGTGCTGTTGCCCACAAGATGGGACGAAGATGGATCATGGTCGAACTAGGCGAGCACTGCCATACGCATATCATTCCACGACTTAAGAAAGTCATCGATGGTGAAGACAAGGGCGGGATCACAGAGGCTGTTGGTTGGAAGGGCGGCGGCGGGTTCCGCTACTACCATCTCGCGCCGTCACTGCTGGAGAAGGACAAGTGGGGTAACTGGGTTGTCAACAAGACCTATAATCCGGCCATGCTCGCGCAAGCGGTCTGCAAACTGGAAGGATTTACCTACTCGCCGAGCGACACGGTCTATTGGCAACAGGGCCATTCATCAGAACAAGATTTTATCTACATCACCACACAGAACCTGAGTCACGATCAGTTACAAGCGTTGAGCGATGAAGTCGGCGAGGGCCGCTCGCTGTTGGTGCTGTGCTCCGCGTTCCGTGGCAAAGCCGATCGGTATTCCAATCTCACGATCAAGAAGATCCCCAGAACGGTCCTCTCCCGCTGCGAGTGGGCCCATGACGATTACAGTCTCAAGATCGAGAATTTGCCCCAGGCACCACTGCCGCCGGGGCAGCAGACGCTTGTCTTGGATCAGAGCGATTCATAGGTCACGGATGACGCAACTTACTCGCCCCACACTGTATAACCGGATTCGAGAGATCCTGGATTCGGCTCGGGCCGGAGTGGCTCGGTCGGTGAACACCACACAGGTCTGCGCCAATTGGCTCATTGGGCGCGAGATTGTGGAGGAAGAGCAGAAGGGAAAGAAACGCGCGCGTTATGGTGAGGCACTGCTCAAAGACTTGTCCCGTCGTCTGTCCTCAGACGTGGGCAAGGGCTGGTCCGTACGGAATCTCGAATACTGCAGGACGTTTTATCTGGAATACCCGCTGCTTCTGGGAGAACGGAATTCGAACGCGGTGCATTCGATTTCGTCGCTTCTCTCGCCGGCCGATCATCGACAGATTTCGAACGCGGTGCGTGCGAAATCATGGCAGCCTGGCCGGCTTCACCCAAATCTCTCATGGACACATTACCGGACATTGCTTCGTGTGGAGAAACCGGCCGCCCGCGCCTTTTACGAAATCGAGGGCATCAAGCATGCCTGGTCAGCTCGCGAACTGGAACGTCAATTCACCAGTTTGCTGTATGAGCGATTGGCCCTGAGCAAGGATAAGAAGGGGCTGATGAAGCTGGCGACGAAAGGCCACGTCGTTCAACATCCCACCGATATCTTTAAGGACCCGGTCGTCATGGAATTTCTCGGTCTGCCGGAATCTCCGCGCCTGATCGAATCCCATTTGGAAGAAGGGCTCATCAATAACCTCCAGGCTTTTCTGCTGGAACTAGGCAAAGGGTTCGCCTTTGTCGCCCGCCAGGAGCGGTTGACGTTGGATGGCGACCATTTCTACATCGATCTGGTCTTTTACCACACGGTTCTCAAGTGTTATGTGCTCATCGACCTGAAGACCGGAAAGCTCACACATCAGGATCTTGGTCAACTGCAACTGTATGTGAACTATTTTGATCACGAACGACGTACAGAAGGCGACGGCCCGACATTGGGATTGATTCTCTGCGCGGACAAGAACGACGCCGTCGTCCGCTATACCCTGGGGCCGGAACAGAAGCAGAAGATCTTTGCAAGCCGGTACAAGCTGCATTTGCCCACGGAGGCGGAATTGAAGGCGGAACTGCGTCGAGAAGTCCGGCAGCTGAGCGGCGCAACCGTCAAGTCAGCGGGAAAGAAGGTTCCATGAATCGCCATGTCAATGCCATAGCCGGTCGCCTGAGCCTCAGGCCTCCTCAAAGACAGTCTTTGGAAATCCTGGACCGTATCACAGAGATTGTCCCGCCGAAGAAGAACGCAGATCTGAATACGGCCCTCACGGCGATCACAAGCGAATTTCCCACGGTCACTGACTTTGAGCGAGAGTTCCCCTCCCTCTGCTTCGCCCTCGCGACCGGTGTTGGCAAAACCCGGCTCATGGGTGCCTTTATCAGCTATCTGCACCTGGCCTATGGCATCAATCATTTCTTCGTGCTGGCTCCGAATCTGACTATCTATAACAAACTCATCGCGGACTTTACGCCCAACACAGCGAAGTACGTCTTCACCGGAATTGCAGAATTTGCAACGGAACCACCTACGATCATCACGGGAGACAACTACGAATCCGGAGTCGCTGCTCGTGTAACTTCGTTGCCGGGATTTGGTCAAGAGGTTCACATCAACATTTTCAATATCTCGAAGATCAACTCGGAAGTACGAGGCGGGAAAGCACCACGGATCAAACGCCTGTCTGAATATATCGGCCAGAGCTATTTCGAATACCTGGCAGGCCTCCACGACCTGGTTCTGATCATGGACGAGTCCCATCGTTATCGAGCATCGGCCGGTGTGCGAGCGATCAATGAATTGAAGCCGGTCCTTGGGCTTGAACTGACTGCCACGCCGTTCGTGGAATCGGCGAGGGGGCCCATCGCCTTCAAGAATGTAATCTACGACTACCCATTGGCGAAGGCCATGGCGGATGGTTTTGTGAAAGAACCGGCCGTGGTGACGCAGAAGAATTTTAATCCAGCTCAGTTCGGCGCCGCTGAGCTCGAAAAGATCAAGCTTGAAGATGGCGTGCGTGTCCACGAGAACACGAAGGTTGAACTAGAAACCTACGCTCGCCAGACAGAGCAGCGCACCGTCAAGCCGTTCATGCTGATCATCGCCCGCGATACGACCCACGCCGGCCAATTGATGCAGCTCATTCAATCGACGCAGTTTTTCGAAGGACGATACAAAGACAAGGTCATTCAGGTGGATTCCAGCAAGACCGGGACGGAAGAGGATCAGATGGTTCAGCGGTTGCTTGCCGTGGAAAGCCCGGAGGAGCCGACCGAGATCGTCATTCACGTCAACATGCTGAAAGAAGGTTGGGACGTGACGAACCTCTATACGATCGTTCCGTTGCGAGCCGCTAATGCACGCACCCTCATTGAGCAATCCATTGGCCGTGGCCTCCGCCTTCCTTACGGAAGACGCACCGGCGTGAGCACGGTAGATCGGCTGAATATTATTGCGCATGACCGCTTCCAGGAAATCGTCGATGAGGCGAATAAGCCCGACTCGGCGATTCGGCTAGCACAGGTGATTTTAGACCCAGCAACTGACCTTCAGAAGACCCGCACGGTCGTTGCGAAATCAAAAGTTGAGGAGCAACTGCACGGGGCATGCCTCACCGGTCCGCTCGGAGAATCTGCCGCTGCGACTTCAATATTCGCTGGTGAAGCTGAACGCCGGATTGCACAGGCGGCTTACAAAGAAATCCAGAAATTCGAGAACCTTCCTTCTTCTCAGTATCTTCTTAAGCCGGACATTCAGGCCAAGATCGTCGAGGAGGTCAAGAGAACGGCGCTGCCGAGTCAGCAAGGGTTGCCGAGCATGACGACTACTCCAGACATTGCCGCTGTGGTGCAAAAGACGGCGCAGCTTGTGGTGCAGCAGACCGTTGATATTCCGCGCATTCTTGTGGTGCCGAAGGGTGAAGTGACCACTGGGTTCGATCGATTTACGCTCGATTGTTCAAGCATCCATTACCAACCAGTCGAGCGAGATTTGCTCATTCAGCATCTTCGGACGCATGAACAGGAGACGCTGAGTTATGGCGGGCAGATGCAGCCGGAACAACGTTTGGAAGATTATGTGATCCGGGGCCTCGTTGATTTCGACGACATCTCCTACGACGAACATGCGGACTTACTGTATGACCTGGCGGGTCAGCTCGTGGAGCATCTGCGCTCCTATCTCACGACCGAGGAGGAGATCAGGAACGTCCTGATTTACCATCAAAAGCAGCTCGCCGCCTTTGTCCATGCACAAATGCAAGAACATCAATGGGAGAAAGCCGCTGGCTACGATGTGGTGGTGAGCAAGGGGTTCACTGAATTAAAACCGAGTGCATACACCGCCAAAGATGAGGCGGCGGTTCAGGACTTTCGCCAGACTATAGAGGATCGAGGACGAATCGCACAGATACTTTTCGGTGGGTTTCAGCGCGGCCTGTACTCTGTCCAGAAATTCGATTCCGATTCCGAACGACGGCTAGCCGTTATCCTTGATCGGGATTCGCAGAAGTGGTTTCGACCCGCATCTGGGCAATTCCAGATTTCCTACAAGCTCGGCGTCTCAGTCCGTGATTACCAACCGGATTTCGTGGCCGAAACGAAGGATTGCATTTACATGCTTGAGCCCAAGGCCAAGAACGAAATGACTTCGGCTGAGGTGTTGGCCAAGAGAGATGCCGCTGTAATCTGGTGCAATCGTGCCACGACCCATGCGCTCAGCAACGGCGGCAAACCATGGAAGTACATCCTCATTCCCCACGACGTGATTGCGGAAAACATGACTCTGGCTGGGCTGGCAAGTCAGTTTGCGGCGTGTTGAGGTTGCTATGAATCCGAACTTTTTGATCGCCCTACCTGCAACGGGCTGGACGCAGCAGTGCGCTCTGTGTGGGGCGCAGATTAAAGACGGAGACGAAGAAATCGAAGTAGAGACTCAATGGCAGGATATCGACGGAAGTTCATGGCTCTTACGCCGGGTCTGGCACAAGCCCTGCCCCATTCAGCACATGGACGAAAGAGGAAGAGATATCGCACCCGGCAGTAGGTCCCTCTTGAACACACTAGAATAAAGCAGGAGCAGAGACGGCTAAGGCTTCACAGCTCAGTTGGGCCAATTGCCTAGGAAGCGGTGTATTGCATAACGTCAGGCTTAGCGACCTTTGTGACGTTATATAGCATACATCGGATCGCTCTTTAATGAACCTCTTACCGCAAGGGGCGCCATAACCTTGTGTGAGTGCCGATGCGGGAAGTCCAGAAGGTGCTAGCGTCGAATAATCTATAACAAGCTGAGTCGCTCCTCGAGAGGTAGGTGAAGTGTGCAGACACGCCCGATTCTAAGACAAATCAGTGTAGTGGAGCATTTTACCCACCACACGATGCTGATTATTGTCGGTGTTTCATTAGTTGGTGAACTCTTCGTAACTTACTTCCCTGAAGCGGCAGGAATTGGATCTATTCTTGGCCAGTTGCTTCATTGGCTACATTGGGCTGCCTTGGTAGTTGTGGGGATGTATGGCATAGTTTATCTATTTCTTTCCAAGAAGCCTGGAAGAGATTACGCTGAAATTCTTAAGCCGAGTAACCTACCAACGATTGGTGAAAAGACGACAGTGCCTGTACAAAGTCAACCAAGACCTGTTGACGAGAACGATGTCGTTTTTGTGACTGCAACCACAGAATCTTTGATTCCAATTTCCTTCGAGATGAACAGGATCGCATATGAAGGGAGTGCTTTTGAACTTACGAAGGCACAAATAAAGAAGAGGAATACTGCATATTTAGCAATCAATAACCGACTGTTCATGTTGCTACGCGATCCTATGCGGGAAACAACAGTGTCAATTGCAACGAACACGATTGATGACTTTATTGGATACACCTGCGTACTGCCCTTGAGTGAAATTGGAATTAACATTTATACGATGGGATTAATTCCAGATAGAGAATTGCCTGCGCTTTTAATATGCAAGGAAGGCGAGCAAGCGTCTGCGTTGCTGCTGTTTGCCATATATCTTGATGAAGACCATCGAAAATCCCACGTTGGTAGCAAGTACAGCCCCTTCTTAAAGCGCTGCATCGAGCATCACATAAACGCTGTAGCCTATGCGCATGCACATGGAGCCGATAAGATACCGGTATGGGTACAAACTGAAGACTCAGAGATGGAAGAACGGTATGTGAATCTAGGATATGAAAAAACGGTTTACAAGTCGGCTGAAAAATACCATTTGTATAGACGTTTGCACAGCTTGACGGCATCTCATAAAAACACAACGATAACTAATACCTAGAGTTCCGTTGCAGCTTGAGCGATCCCACCAAGAGAACGAAGCTATTCGCCGGCTAAAGGTCCCAGCGGGGAAGTGCCGTCCCCCCCGGAAATGGCGGCAACCCCACCGACTTGCGTATTTAGTCGATGTCGCCCATCGTCACATCCTGTCGTGATCTTCGACGTCGTCTGCAATCATGCGGGCCCGGAAATGATGTTGCTCAGAGGGTTCGATGGGCTAGTGAACCAAGGCGGGAGTTCTCAAGCTTGGATACTAAGGCATACAAAAAGATACAAGCCGTGTATCTATTCGGATAACTATATGGCGAGTCTTCCCGGAACAGAAGCGCTTGTCTATGAAATGAAACGAGGACTTATAGATACGTAGAATAAGGAATGGATTCTGCAGATCTCGCCTTAAATCGGGGCAAGTAGCGTAATGAGACCTCAATGCTTCCGAAGAGAAGTTTTAAGTTGATGGCAAAGAACGATGACCAGCCATGATTCAAGAGAAGATAGCGTTACTTCACGTCCCGACTTTTCTCTTCGGATTCAGCAGAGTGGGTAGACGAGGTAGAATTCCTTCGATACTCTTAGCGAGCGGCCCCGCCGCCGCTCCTTTCTTTGGAATCCAAGCTCAGTAAAGACTTATCAAAAGTGCCTGTTAGCGACCGGTACCCTATGCGAAACAGCTTGATTGCATACCCTTACCCTTTGCAATAAGTCGTCGAGTGAGGAGATCACCATTATGGCTGCTGGGTAGGCGTAGCGAAATGTCTTTAACGAGAGGTGGGTGTCATGACGACAGTAAGACGCATAGCAGACCTAACTGAATACACTTCTGTGCTCCCGTACGCGAGTGAGATGTTCGGCACTTACCAACCACTAATAGGTTGGAAGTCAAAACGCATTGAGGAACGTTTCGCTCAAGGCTTTAAGAACGACAAGCCCTTCCTTTTAGACAAGTTGAAAAGGGAATTCGCCAGCCTTGTCAGTATCAAATATAAGGAGAATAACCAGCTAGATATACAGATCAGTCCCGGTGTTTTGGAGGCAGGACGTCTGCGCAGCTTCGACAGCGTGGTTCTGGAACAAGTGTCTTCTAAGCTCCCGGTCTACTCAGGCTATAACCCATCGGTTTGGGACGCGATCATTACGGAAGAGAATTTAGACAAGATTTTAAAAAAACCCGTCACCGAGTTCTATTCACGTGCGTACGCCGAATTGCTAAAGTCCGACAGTCGCACTTTTAGTACAGCCAGCCGCGCGCGTTCTGCTGTTGGCACCAGCGCAGCGAATTCGGCAGCCGCTGCGTTCGAGCACCAGTTGCAATATGAGTCATCCGTTGCAGGGACATTGTTATTCCTAAAAAAGGAAAAGAGCCACAAAGCGCTAAAAGAGATTTTTTACAGCTCAACAAACAATACGGAGCAGGCGCGGACCTTGATAAGGATGCTTACAGGTGCAGACAGCAGCGACGCATATGTAGGGCTTACCAATCTAAACCCGGGCGACCGTGATCATCTCAAGAGCGTCGCATTGTCACCGATAAGCGTCGTTCATTTGTTCAGACAATATTTCTTTGAACTCGATACATTTTTGGGTCCTCCGGAAAGCCATGTTTGGTTAAGCCCTGGTTCGAGCGTTGAACTAATCGAAATACATACGCGCAGGTCGACTGTGGAAAGAACCCTTGAGACTGAATTGGAGATTTTAACGAAGGCTGAAAAGACAACGACGGATCAAGATGAAATCTCGGAAGCAGTGAAAGAGGACAATGAACAAGATATTAAGTTCGGTGCAAGTGTGACGGCCTCCTATGCATCGATAGAGGCCACTTCCAGCTTTGATTACAATACCTCGCAAAGAACGGCCCGGGAAATCACTCACAGACGCATGCGGCAGCAAACTGAGAAATTATCGTCAGAGATTCGCAAGAATTTTAGGTCGCTCTTTAAAACCGTGACTGAAGTCACCGATATTTCCAGCACCAGGCATGTCCTTGCCAACACTACAAACGCTTTGATCAATTACGAATTAAGAAGAAAAATGAGGCAGGTGGGGGTTCAGGTACAGGACATTGGTACGTATTTATGCTGGCAAACCTATGTCGATGATCCTGGCAAGGCCTTGGGCCTAGCTAAATTGATTCACATCGCAAAGCCGGCCGAGCTAGACTCAATTCCACATCCCGAAGAGATACCACTTTTGCAGCCGTTTCAGGAAGAAAAAATTATAACCATTCCTTTTATTTCTATTGAAGGGACAGGTGCTGATAACGAAGGCGAAGTGTATGTTGATGGCGTCGAGGCCGAAGACTCGGAATGGTTCGGCAACTTAGAAAAAATCCAATCGAATTTCCCGCAAGAATTCGTTTGTCCCAGAGCCAATTATGAACTTACGAATGTTGAGTTTGATCCGCAGGGCAAACCTGTAAGCGTATCCAGGACGGGTGATATTACCAATTCCAATGACAGAGGATCCTTCGAGTTGCATTTGGTCTCAGCGGATTTTCAAGGTCAGAATAGCATCCAGATAAAACTAATACTTCACTGGTCACCAAAGGCAGAAGCTAACAATGCCATAGTTCAAGAAAATGATAAGAACATCGCCAGTTTCAAGGCCCAGGAGAAAGCAGCATACGAGAAGGCATATGTAGAAACGGTGAAAGAGCGGATAAACATCATGAGCAAAATAACCTCCCGAAATACTGATGAATTAAGGGAAGAAGAGCGGATCGTCGTCTATCGCAAATTGATTCAGGACATGCTCCTAAATGGTGTGTCATTACCCGATGACAGGACCAGGCACGTGGTAGCTGAATTGATCAACTCTATTTTCGATGTGGAGAAGATGCTCTATTTCGTGGCTCCAGAGTGGTGGCGACCTCGACTCCACCGCAGCAGACAACAGCTTCAGGAAACCCCAGAGAGGAATATCCCTACCCCCCCCGTATTGGTAGGAGGGAGCAGCAGCACTGTTCTGCAAAAAGGCTTGATGAAGAGAATGCATACTGCTGCGTCAAACGCCAATTCAAAGATCCTGAGTTCGAGTAGTGTTGCATGGGGCGGTGTGAACGATGCTGAAAGGGACAATTATTACATCACCCAAGAGTCAGAACCGGCAAAATTGGGCAGCTCATTGGGATGGCTTCTGCAGTTGGACGGAGATAATAGGAGGAATGCTTTTCTGAACGCTCCATGGGTGAAGGCAGTGATGCCGATCAGGCCTGGTAAGGAGGAAGCCGCGATCAATTGGCTGAAAGGAGTTGAGGGGATGAACGGGATTACCGACGATGTTGTCTACCATTCTAACAACTCCAATGAAAGAGACATCAATGGCAATCCCCTTGATGGACAGAAGTTCATCGACGTACTGGTGGATCTCGCTAAGAAAATAAAGGAAAAGCATCTACAAGGAATAGAAACAGGCAAGTATCCGAAACTGGATGAAGTGTCCGACCCTGGCCTGGTTGATGAAGAAAATACGGTAACAGCAACGCCCATCGATAGAGTGTACGAACACGGGTTTTTCCCCCTTGAGGGAAGCTTCAGGGCCAATGTTGGAAAGAACTATGAGATTTTTGACCAATGGATCGAAATTCTTCCAACTGATCAAACAGTTCCCGTCGAAGTTGCATACGATCCGAAAACCGGAAGGCAAGTCTAGGATAGCGAACTGACAAACAGGAGCTTGAACAAGGCGCGAGGACATTAGCAGAGTTCTCGCCGCAAAGGACATAATCATGGTTGAGCCATTGCCACAAGTTCTTTCGGGACCGATCCTTCGACGGTGTAGCGTCGACATGGCAACCGTATGGCTCGCCACCAATGCTAATCTGGACGACGAGACGACACTTGCAGTCTACGATTGCTCGGGGACTGATCCGAGGTTAATTCCAACGACGACTGAGAAAAAAACTGTTCACGTCGGCGCTAATCTGTTTGTGCACTTATTAATTGCTCGACCCCAAAAGGCATCATTTCCTCAAGGAGTCATCTTGGGGTACGAAGTGTTCTTGAGCGTCCCATACAAGCTCGATTTCACGCAGTTCACCTATGGGCGGGTCGAGATGCCCACCTTTTTTCTGCAGAGGAGTCGAAGTGGTCTTAGGATGATGCACGGGTCATGTCGAAGGCCATATGCCGCTGGATTGGATTCGCTTGCTGCAGCAGACACACTAATAGGACGCGATCCTCGAAATCTCAACGCAACAAAGAAAGGTCGGCCGGCAATCCTAATCCTTACCGGCGATCAGATCTACGCTGATGACATCGATGCTGATCTCTTCGCTATGGTTCAAGATGTGGCGTATAACTTGATGGGATATCAGGAGGAAATTCCTAGAGGGCCAAACATTTCTGTGAAACTCGCATCGTTAAAATGGGGGGAAGATAGGAAGGATTTCGTCAATGCCAAGGTGCATTTCCCCACCGAAGACGGCCAGGGACACCTTCTCGGTCTTGGTGAATTCGCCGCCATGTATATTCTCAATTGGAATCAGGCGGCGTGGCCGCGTAGCGCTGTCAAGAGCCTCCCTAGCGAACGGTGGAATTTCAAATGGCCGTGTGGAGACGATCCCAGGAAGCGAGGCGCAAGGGTAAACGATCTGTATCGCACTTTGCCTGCGGTTCAGCGTGCACTTGCAAATGTTCCAACGTATATGATCTTCGACGATCATGACGTGACAGATGATTGGAACATCGATATCAAATTCTTCGAGGATGTTTGGAACAGTCCCTCAGGTCGTCGAGCTGTGGCGAACGCTCTTGCGGCTTACTGGTTATTCCAGGGTTGGGGGAATGATCCCGACCGGTTTGAGTTTGGGACTGGAAACCCTCTGCGTTCCATCATACAGGAATTCTGCGATTACCAGATGAAGTTTAACGGTGGAATCTCCGCATCGCAGCCCGTCTCCAGGCAATTCGAGACGGATTTGTGGCAGTTCAACGACTGGATGTTCACAGTACCGACGGATCCCATTACGATCTTTGCAGACACACGGACTAACCGCGACCTATTTTCGCGTGGGGGAATCGGCCCCATCCTAATCAACCAGAGCGGACGAAAAAAACTCAAGGAGGTCGCTAAACAGGGTGGTTTTCGTAACGGAAAGCCAATTATCATTGTGTCCGCAGCTCCCGTATTCGGGCTCTTGGTCATGGAGTTAGGCCAATCTGTGACTATGTGGCTTGGCGAAAACAAACTACGATGGGGCGATTCAGCGGTCAATTTGGATAGAGAGCAATGGCGGAACAATCAAGCAGGTCTGGCAGCTTTTCTGCGGTTTATCATTGATCAACTGGCACCCCAATATTGCGTATTTCTTTCAGGTGACGTTCATTACGGATTCTCCGCCGGCGTCGACTATTTCCTCGATCCAATTCCCGTAGTTAATCAAGGAAGGTATGGACGGTTTGTTCAACTAACCTCTTCCGCGCTCAAAAATGAGAGCAAAAAGGCCGGTAACATGCTAGTGATGAGGGGGCTTACTGATTTATGGGGTACTCGTATAGATGTTAGGAACGAAGACTGGTCAATCGCGGACGAAGCTAGTATACCTCCTAAGTGGCTCGAATTCGGTAAGTATTTCCGTGACGACGGCGGCGAAGCGGCTGCACCAATTCAAGGCCGTTCAAACTTAGGCGTCGTTACCATATTACCAGGGGCCACAACCATACAGCATGATTTTTGCCAAATTTACGAGGAAAGCACGACGATGCCAAAGCTCGTCGAGCTTTCAGCGCAAATCCCCGTCCAGCGAGAATTGAGTAAGGCGAGGCTGCTATTAGCTCTCAATAGGGTGATCACCATTGGAAGGCTCTGACTACGAAGTTGGACATAGGGGCCAGATACAGTCATACCTCTTCCGCTCATACAGGCGACACCCTTTCGTGATATCTTTGACGATGGAGGTTGATAAGGAATTGTTAAGCCGCAAAGGCCAAAACCTCTACTAAGAAGCAGAAAGCTGGGTTCCCCCCTTTGGAAAATCCAGTTGGGGACACCATTTCCACTGCAGGCAAACTTGTTAGCTGAGGCACGGCGGCTGCCGTTTATGAGCGTCCTATATCGGACGGCGTATTTGTAAGCCATTGTAAAACCATGTATCAGATTGGAATGTTTCAGTATTTAAGACATTGATTTTACTGATTCCCCGGGGCCCTTTTAATGCGATGACGTTCCTTTCATTAGCTGCGTTCTCCCAAGTAGCCTTCTCGAATATCCTTTGTAGCTCTGGGGCAAAGCGAAGGGAGTCAAAAATGTTTGGTCGGATCTGCCATCTGATTCACATTAATGCGGTTAGGTAGATATACCTCACCTGCTTGTCTTACGAACTGATAAAACTTTTGTCGCGAACCTTGATGTCTGGTTCCAGATCAATGGATCGGGCGCAGGTTACCGTGCTGCAGCACGAGAAGAGAAGCACCTGAAGCTTCACCTGCCGGTTAACATACTCCCGAGCAAACTACTGTGGGTACACGAGATCCGCTGACCGTCCACGGCAAGGCGGACATGAGGAGTTTGCCCTGCGAGAACCTCTGCCAGAATCAACAACGCCAGGCACACCGTATCCAACACACGTCCTTTCACCGATTTCTGCAAGTCCGAACTTCAATGCCAGGCGGTGCTGCCGACTGCGCCGCGTGCGGCATCACTTCGGCGCCTTGTATTGTAGCTAATCCTTCCCTGTCTGTAATAACCAGAACGGATTCATGACGGGTCAGTAGCTCAGAGACAGGTTTGCTCAAATCGGTGGAACCTCCTTCAAGGTGAAGCAACTCATTGAAACCATCTTCGCCGGTGTCCCAGACGCCGACAATTTGTTGGTCAGCCGCCATGAGTTTGCAGGGCTGTTCCAATTCGGCGAGGTGGCGAATAAACGAATGCATGGCCGAGGACCGCATAGTCCTGTTCATCGACCCTGAGACATCAATCACTAAGACCTTGGAAGAGTTCAGCGGCTGTGTGATAGCCAGCCAGCGCGGAATCGGTTCGCCAACACAGTTCCGAACGACTGACGCAAGCTCTGTGCGGAGCTCCACGTTGGACGACGTCAAGTGGCCGATGGCCCTACATCGACTCTGAACCGTCTTGGACACTTCGTAAATGGCCGTGCCAATAGGGCCGTGATTGACCAGACAGATTTCCGCCACTGGAAGAGCGCGGGCATAATCTTCGAACACATCTACAAACTTGGCCTTTGACGAGTTTTTATAATGCTTGACCTCTATGACCAGCTTGCAAACCTCTCCTCCATCGTTCGTAGTCCATAGTCCATGATCAGGCTGCACTCCCCCCTTTCGGCCCTCGCCTCGCGGATTTGCCAGCGGGATTCGACGCTCACTGATTAGCTTGAACGGTCCGGGCGAGGAGTGAATTGTGGCCACCGTCGTCTCTTTGAAGGCAAACGCAACTCGACCATGATCGTGATGGATTTCAACGTCGTGTCCCTTTAGAGCACGAACCATCTCCGTGGCGATCCAAACGGAATAGAGATCGAAGCGCTTCTCCCAGACCGGCAACGACAGTACCGACTCAAGATCGCCTATGGAAATATTGACCTGCACATGTCGTACGGGGAACACGTCGGTGATCCTGTTCAGTTCTTCACCGATCGCACATATTTCGGATTCCGGCAGCCGGGAGGCCGCCGATAACGCGACGAGGAAGGATCGTAACCAATGGTCTGTCTCGTGTTGTGCAATAGTCCAGAGGTCAAAGCCATCAGAGGGGTCGTAGGTTCTACTGAAGTGGGGGGACCGACGGTGCTGGTGATAGAGATCCATGAGAGCGGACGGTGTCAACGCTTGATCCAGCAATTGTTGCAGCACTGCCAAGGCTATGGCCGCGCTCTTGGCCAACATAGGAGTACATTGTGATGGATTAAGGGACTTCGGCAAGGGCAAATAGGTTCCTTGTTTGTGAGCCCACACCCATTGCAGAACGTCATGCGAAATGTTGAGCTGGTTGTCTTGGAATGACTTTTGGATTTCATCCTGGACGGTCTGTCGATTCTGCAAGACGCGCCATAATTCCCAGCAGGCCTTCGCGTCAATGGCCGGAACAGCGATCCCTGTCTTGGCAAATCCATCCCAGACGGCCAGCCATTGCCGAAAGTGCTCTAAGCCCAGGTCAATGTCATCGACTTGCAGGGTCCATTGCGATTCCCCGCGTGTTGCGTCGGCGTGTTCGAAGAAATCCAGGATGTCCCGAAACATAGCCACGTAGGGATGGAGCGCCTCAAAGAACGCTCTGATAAATGACCCCATGTCGGCCGAGGCGAGCGCCTGCTGAATCGAATCTGCCTGGGGAGCCAAACGGCTGAGAATGCGTTGGTCAAGCCCCTCATCTCGTCCCTCGAGTTCGAGACCACCCAGAGTGCACAAATGCCGCCACGCGGACAGCGGATCACGGTGAACCAACGCGCTCATGGTCCCTTCACCTCGCACAACAGTCTGGGCCGATATCGTTAGTGTGCGACTGGTTTTACTAAAGGACTAGTGATGCCGCAGGTCCCCTCAATAATGAAAAGGTTGACCCATGGACTGTTGCATTCCAACACTTCCTGACCGACACACCAGTGCTGGTTTGGAAGTCCGCTCATACGGCTAAAACAAATAAAACTGGCAATCCCCATTTAAATGTGGTGCAAAACATATACCACTGCAGTCCATTGTGCAGCCTCTCTACGTCCCATTCTACAAGGCAAGTAAGACGCATGCCACGTTTCCAGAGAGCCCCACAAGAGAGCAAAGTTCACTGCTCCTGCGTCATAACTTCGCTCAGGTAGTCATTACTTATGTCGCTAGATTAGCCCGACCCGAAGCTTTTTAGATGTATCCAATTAGATAATAGATGTATCCAATTGGATAATTTTAGAGTGTTAAGTGAAATACGTATCATTAGTTTTTAGAGGAAATTGTCTCAGGAATATGAATTGCTTCGGCACTCCATGGGTTTAGTCCAGGCACAGCCCGGCTGATAGTGCAGGAAAACAGACTTCAAATATTATGTAGTTACATGGGGAACTGCCCCAGGGTAGATAGCACACGCCCAGTGGGTCTGTTGAGTGTAGATAACAACAAGTCCTAGCTGGGTAGCCGATTGAGAATCGTCAGGGTGGATCAGGACTCTTCCAGCGATGGTCACTGATTTGCAATCTAATCCGTACAGTACCAATTGATCATCATCCTCGATAGAGAGGTGGGCATGCCAGCAGCCTCAGACGAAGTGGATGTGTTCAATGTTTATCCCCTAGACTCCAAACACAACTATGATAAAGATGCGGCTGACGCATGACTGCAAGTAACTACGTTTTTGTGAAAACGACAACATGACAATCCTAATACGCGATTTGTGGAGCTGATTGACAGATCTCATCGGAAGATTCGTCCCGAGACAGTTCAACCTCTGGTTCGACTGCGTCTCAGCTGATCAATCATCTGAGGAGAAACCCAGAACCTGTGTGAAGCTTTGAGGGGGAACATGAATGACCAAAGCACTTCGCTCTGCCGTCTTCTATGGACCATATCTTAAGCACTAAAGGAGGATGAGATGTTAAACAGGACAAGAACCTGTGCCCTCCTAATGGCAATAATGCTCTGTACTGGCTGCCAAAACATTGGCAGTAATTCCTCCTACCTTCTGAAATACAAGAAAGACCTAAGGAAATCCTACGAAGATAATATAGAAAAAGCGGCCAAGGACAGTACCAAACGCAACATGGCTAATGAAGCAGAAATTTATCTACCCCCGATCTATCGCACTAACATTCCGTACACTCTTTCCAATCACTACGACACGAGGAACCCAGAATATACCGAAGACGATAAGACTATTAATCAAGGAGATCCGGTCAACGTCATTATTAATAAGGTTCATCTGGCAGACAATGCGGAATGGTTATGTTGGACAAAAGTGTGTGTGGATACCGCGGAGATTGCTGTCGTTGTTACGGTTGACGATGGCAGGCAGGAGGAACCTAAGAACGTACTAGTGGCTTATGAGGAAGGTTTAAAGCGGAATGTTGATTTGCCAATCGCCGATCTCTTGACCTACGCGAATGAAGCCTACGGCAACCAACCCATCAAGATCACCGTTACCGTTTTCGAATTTGATCAACTGGAGAATGAAAACTTTAAAAAAATGTTAGGAACGGCGGCTGCCATAGGATCGGCATTGACTCCTGCGTATGCCCCCGCTTGGTCAATGGCAACTCAGGTTGGAAACTTCTTGATAAATCAGAATAAGGACGATGTTGTCGTCAAATTTACATTCCAAGTATATCCACGGCCGGTCGGACCATCCAAGAGCAATGTGAGAGAAATAGGAATGCCGCGGATTCAAGGCGGGAACTATCTCATCATCAACAGCAAGACCGTGCTCGATTCAAAGGAAGTTGAGCGAATTCACGTTGATTTTGGACTCAATGCATATGAGACAGAGGCATCAAACCATTCAGCAGTGCCAAAGATCACTAACGAAAAGCTCGAACTGCTTCCCTGGCCCATGCCTGATGACTCAGTTTCACGCGCCCCACTTGCTAAGAGCTACGTTGTCTTAACAGTCGGAAAGTCTCCAACACGCTCGGCAGCCGTTATCATTGACCGGCTTGATGCGCTCAATAGAAAGGCCACCGGTCTCACCACACTGGACGCTAGATCTCAAGCGGGAGCGGCGCTTCTTGGACGTGACTTAGATGACATCAGGAGTGCCGTGACATGGTTTTTTGCAGAAGGGGAGTACGCGAATAGGAAAGAGAATCCCCAATCCCTCAAGGAAATATTCAGTGTTGCCGAGGATCCACGTCTCAATCAAACGGATAAGCAAAAGGCACTGGTACTACTTAAATCATCGCTCCCAACAATGAGTCAGGATTTTAGGACAGCTAATGCCGTCACCACCAAGGAACAGGAGATAGATTTGTCCAACATGAAAAAGTGGTATGAAATCGTAAAAGCAAAGGCGACCTACGATCCTAGTGAAGGTAGATTAATGTGCAAAGATGATACTAAAAAAGAAGTCGAGTGTAGATAAACATACTTTCTATGACCCGTGACCTGTCTTTCAGACTTGTTAAGGCAAAGGAGAAAAGCGATGAATGATATGGGCGCAGAATGAAACCGGTCGTGTGGAGGGCATGCGCCTGATTCGCCGGCACCCTTGCAGTAGAGAACACGGATCAAACTACTCGGCGGAGGTTCGCAAATGGCGGACGACATCGGAACAGGATTGGCGCTCTCGGGGGGAGGCTACCGTGCTATGCTTTTTGGTCTCGGAAGCCTCTGGCGGCTAAACGAGATGGGTTGGCTCTCGAAGCTCGACATGATCACGAGCGTGTCCGGTGGCTCGATCTTGAATGGCGTCCTCGCGACGCGCTGGATGCGGTTGCAGTGGGAGACTCGACCCGTCGGCCGTGTCGCGACGAACTTCGCGAGCGAAGTGGCAGTACCGATCCAAGACTTGGCGAGCCGGACGCTCGACGTCGCTGCCGGTCTCGAGGGCCTCCTGTCGCTCTTCAGCACGATATCCGACAAGATCGTCGAGGCGTACGATAAGTATCTCTTCTACGGTGCCACTCTGCAAGATCTCCCGGCGTTCGAGGCGGGCAAGAACCCTCGCTTCCTGTTCTACGCGACTAGTCTTCAGACCGGTTCAAGCGTTCGGATGGAACAGAAGCGACTCGCGGACTATAAAGTGGGCGAGATTCCGAACCCGAAGCTTTCTCTCGCCCGCGTCGTCGCCGCCTCGAGCGCATTCCCACCCGTGCTCTCCCCCGTCGAGTTCAAGCTTGAGCCCGAGCTCTGGGACTCGTTCGGTGACACGGCTCCGCTCTTCGATAACGTCGATTACCGGAAGCACCTTATCCTCACCGACGGCGGCGTTTACGACAACATGGGCCTGCAGGCCCTGGAGCGCTGCCACACACGCCTCGTCTCGGACGCCGGTGCTCCGCTCGACATGCAACATGATCCGGCGACAGATTGGACGCGACAGGCGGTGCGCGTCCTCGACATCGTCACCGAGCAGACGCGCGCTCTCCGCCGTGGAGAGCTAATCGCCCAGTTCCAACGGGCGAGGACGGCGGCACCTGGCACCGCCGATGCGGCTCGCCGCGGCGGGTATTGGGGGATCACGACGAAGATTGGCGCCTATGGGCTCAAGGAGACGCTCGCCCGCGACAGTGACGTGACGGGCGCGCTCCAGTTGATCCGTACCCGCCTAAACGAGTTCTCGCCGAAGGAGCAGGGTCAGTTGATCAACTGGGGCTACGCGCTCACCGACGCGGCGATGCGGGCGTGGGTCGTCCCCGACGCGACATGCGCCACCGCCTGGCCCATCGCCGAGTTCGCGCTCTGAGGCGGCGCACGTCGCTTATTGGTCAGGGAGGAGACCGCTGATGGCAAAGAAGACGCCACGACGTACGCGACCCCGTCGAGCCGCAGTCGCATCCCAACCAACCGCAGCCGCACCTGCAGCGATCCCGCCGAGGGCCGCTCTGTCCGAGCCACCGGCGACGCGCCAGCTGCGTGTCTTCGCCTTCGATCCGAGCCTCAGCACCGAGATGGCGAATTACGAGGTGAGCGAGGTCCTCACCCGTATCCCGTGGGAACCCGATCGGACCTACGACGTCAACCAGAGACCACGCAATCCATTTGTGCAGCACAAAGAGAAGCTCGTGACTGAGGAGGGCCTCCGCCCGGGGCCGGTCGGCGACTACCTCGAGGTAATCGACGTCGACCCCGCGAGTCAGTGCGCCTACGCGCCGGTGAACTTGAACGACCCGCACTTGCTCGCGACCAACGGACTCGCCCCTTCAGAGGGCGATCCCCAGTTCCACCAGCAGATGGTCTACGCTGTCGCAATGAACACGATCCAGCACTTCGAGCGCGCTCTCGGCCGCCAGATCTTCTGGTCCGACGGGTACGTGGATCCCCAAAACGGCAAGCGGAAGTACCACCGCGTGCAGCGCCTCCGCATCTACCCGCACGCCCTCCGCGAGGAGAACGCCTACTACGACCCGACGAAGAAGGCACTTCTCTTCGGCTACTTCCCAGCCCGTCCCCAGGCCGCCGCCGACGGCATGCCGGGCGGCATGACGTTCTCGTGCCTCTCCCACGACATCATCGCCCACGAGACCACGCACGCGATCCTCGACGGCATGCAGCGGTATTTTCTCTCACCGGGGAACCGCGATGTCCTTGCGTTTCACGAGGCGTTTGCCGACCTCGTCGCCCTCTTCCAGCACTTCACCTATCCGGAGATCCTTCGGCATCAGATCGCCCGCGCCCGCGGTGACCTCGGCACTGAGAACATGCTCGGTCAGCTCGCCATCGAGTTCGGCAGAGCGACGGGCGGCCGCTCCGCGCTCCGCGACGCTTTCGGGACGCTCGAAAATGGGAGTTGGAGGCGGCGGCAGCCCGACCCGCAGGCCTACGTCGACGAGGACGAGCCGCACGCGCGCGGGGGGCTGCTGGTCGCGGCGATGTTCGACGCGTTCCTCGCCATCTATAGGAGCCGCACCCGCGACCTGCTGCGGATCGCGACGGGTGGCACCGGCGTGCTGCCGCTCGGCAACATCCATCCCGACCTCGTGGAACGCCTCGCCCAAGAGGCGTCGAAGACGGCGCGACATCTCCTTCTCATGTGCATCCGCGCGATCGACTACTGCCCTCCCGTCGACGTCACCTACGGCGACTACATGCGGGCGCTGATCACGGCTGACGTCGATCTCGTGCCGGAGGACGACCGCAACTATCGCGTCGCGATCATCGAGGCGTTTCGAGCCTGGGGCATCTATCCGGAGGAGGTCCGGACATTGTCAGTGGAGAGCCTGCGACTGAAGCCGCCACCCGCCGACAAATCGTTCCAGGAGTTCGTCGCCTTGCTGCGTCCCGCGTTCCTCTACGACGAAAATTCGGCAATTTGGCGAGAGATTGTCAACGGCCGCGCGCCCAACGAGGGCCACGCCGCCGATCGCCCGTTTCGCAAGTACACACGAATGGAGGTGGCCGGCAGAGTCGCGGACTTCAGCGCCAGGCTACACAAACAGATCAAAGATAACGCGTTTGCGCTCGTGAACTACGGCAGGCTCGATGTCGAACGGGATCGCCCCTTCGGCCTCAATCTCGGCTACGGTCACGAAGATGATTACAAATTCGAAGTGCACCAGGTACGGCCAGTCCGTCGGCAGGCGCCCGATGGCCGCATGATCCAAGACCTGTTGATACAGATCACCCAGCGGCGTCCCGGATATCTTGATGAAAATGAACAGCGGAAGGAGAACGAACGCTACCGAGTCGTGGGCCAAACCATCAAACCGAAACGTGGCGACTTCAGCTACCGCGGTGGCGTGACGCTGATCCTCGACCTCGAGACCTTCGAGGTACGCTACGCCATCTACAAGGACATGGTCGATACCAAGCGACTAGACGCCCAGCGCGATTACATGATCCGTTCGAGCGGCCTCTCGCTGCGTGAGCTTTACTTCGGAGCAGCCGACACCGGCCAACGGCTGGCGGCCATGCACTCGATCGCCGACTGACGATTGGATCGGAGAACGCCATGCCAATGAAGAGGCTCAAGACTAAAAAAACCGCCACCAAGAAGGCTCCGGCGAAGAAAGCTCCAGCCGAAAAGACCGAGGCGAAGACCACCGCGGCGCAAGTTGACGTCACGGTTCGCATGTTCTGCCAGGGACTCGGCGATTGTTTCCTGATTACGATCCCTCAGGCGGATGTGCGCCCGTACTCCATCCTGATCGATTTCGGTGTGGCCCTTGGCACCCCGTCGGCGGACATCATCATGAAACAGACCGCCGTCAAGATCGCCGAGCTCACGCAGGGCACCATCGATCTCCTCATTCTTAGCCACGAGCATTGGGACCACGTCTCCGGCTACGTTCTGGCGGCGGACAAGCTGAAGAATATGAAGAAGACGAAGAAGCTGACCTTCAAGCACCTCTGGGTGGCGTGGACCGAAAAGGACGGCGATCCGCTCGCCGATGTATTGCGGAAGGAGTTCAATAAAGCCAAGACGGCCCTCACCCGGGCGTTCGACTCAGCCGCCGGCCTGAAGGGCGTAGACGACACGAGTGTCCGACGCTTGCAGGCGCTCAACGGAGTGCTTGCCTTCTACGGCCTTGGAGCCGCGAACTCGGGTGGCAGCGTCGCCGACGCGATGAAGCTACCGCATGAGCTGGTCGACGAAGCCAACAACAAGGCGGCCGTCGACTACCTGCGACCTGGCACTTGCGTCGCACTCCCCGGAGCAATCGGAGCCGCTGCGAGTATCCAAGCTTTCGTGCTCGGCCCGCCCTACGATCGTGCCAAGCTGAGGCGTCTTAATCCCAGCACAAAGGGCGACGAGGCCTATGAAAAGACGAAGGGTGATCTTCCGGGTGTCGCCTTTAATTGGTCGTGGATGGCGAGCGCATTTGGCGAAAAGCCGGGACTGGCCCCACTAGTCGACGATGCAGACAAGGTCGTCGACGCTTCGCTCCCATTCGATGAGGAGGTTGGCATCTCTATCAACGCTGCCAAGGGTGACCCACGCTTCGCGAGCTACTACTCCGACGCTCCAGCGGATGCCGTGCGGCGCATCGACAACGACTGGCTGTGGGCCGGTGCCCAACGTTTGGCGCTCAAGATGGATAATTACACCAACAATACCTGTCTCGTGCTGGCGTTCGAGCTGCCGAAGTCGAAGCAGGTTCTGCTCTTCCCAGCTGACGCCCAAGCCGGGAACTGGCTCTCCTGGCACGATCAGAAGTACGACACCAAGGATGGGCGCCAGCTCTCCGCCGCCGATCTCCTCGCCAAGACTATCCTCTACAAAGTCGGCCATCACGGCAGCCACAACGCCACCCTCAAAAAGCAGGGCCTCGAGCTCATGACTCATCCCGACCTGGTCGCGATGCTCCCGGTCGAAGCCGATGGTGTGGCGCGGCTGCGCTACGGTCAGATGCCGCTCCAGTCGCTGATGAAGGCGCTCCGAGAGAAGACCGACGGCCGTATCCTCCGTATCGACGACACCTGGACCAACAACAAGGCACCCGGCACCTGGAAAAAACAGGGGCTCAGCGCCTCGCTCTCTTCGGAGCAGATCACGGTCGGCCCCAAGGGCAAGACGTCGAAGCGCCCGCTGTACATGGAACTGACCTTGCGAGATGAGTAGGATCCTCGCCAGAACGAAGCCGCGAGTCCTCGGCGATCTCCACGGCGCTTTATGGGGACCTGGGCCGAGTCTCTGGGGGATTTTTCCTAATCGGTGAATTAGACGAGGGCGATTCCTTGGTCACGGAGAAGGTCAATAGGCGGTTTTGTGGGCTGTACCTAATTATATCGTCTTGTATTAATTACGATACACGTTGATGTTCTCGCCCAGAGAAAATGTCCGAGAAAATTGTCGGCCCTGCTCTAGCACTGCGTCCTTCTCAGTACTGAGAGCGATGATGGCAGATATGGTCATGGCATTCCCACTCAGCCGTGAATAACGATCGGTCAACGTAAGGAGTTCCGATCAGGGGACTCTTATTTAGGACGTTGGAGAGCAGTTCTGCGGTACGAAATTGTTAAACAGCAATGCGAAATTGGTGGCATGGAGGGAAGATTGATGAGTAAGGATGGCACTACAGGAAAAGGGAAGGATTGCCCATAATCGTACCGTAGAGCGTAGGCCAGGCCTTTTGAGAACAACCATGCCTGGCTTAGCCTTACAAAGTAAAGAGAGTCAAGGAACCTTGCACGAAAGTGGCGTAAATACGATGACTCGGCATTTCAATTTTGCCACGGCACTCGCGGTTGCTCTTTCTTTATCGCTATTCATGGCAAGTGTCGTCGAGGGGCAGGCATTGTCGAATCTTACACTGGTTCCTGGGGACGAAAAAGAGATATGTACGGGAGTGAAGGCCACTGTCACACCGAACCAACCTAAGTTCGGCGAACTGCGCATTAGCGATGCTAAGGACCCTGGATCTCACATCTTTTATAAGGCGAAGGACACCTCGGCCGTCGTTATAGATACTCTGGAGTGCACCGTTGGGGAGCAAAGGCAGACAATTAACATCGTTATCTCGCCCAAGCGCAGTCTAGTCTCAGGCTTCAGCGATGAGGCTTACCCCGAAGCCTTCAAGGCGCTCTTTTTACTCTTTGTCTTAGCGATCGTTCTCGAATCGGCGCTCGCGATCCTGTTCAATTGGCGCCCCTTCGTCGAAGCCTTCAATTCCCGTGCGGTCAAGCCGGTGGTCTCGCTGGCGTTCGCGATCGCCTTGGTTCACATGTTCAAGATCGACCTCTTGACGTCATTGGCGAAATTAATCAATCCAAACGTACCGGCGCTGGACGACACGGGCCGGATCCTAACGGCGATGGTGATTGCAGGCGGTAGCGCTGCAATCAACAACCTCATGGTCGGGCTCGGTTTCCGTCAGGCGCGCACGCCGGAAATGGTGACTCCGACACCGCCTGCGGGCAAAGGCTGGATTTCGGTCAGCATCATTCGCAGTAACAAGATCAAGGGGCCGGTAACGGTCGCCATTGGAGTGGCAAATGCCGGTCAGGTTGCGGTGGTTGCCAGCCTTGAAAAGTCGACTACGCCCACATACCGCTACTTCTTCCGCGATCGCGGACGCTTCCCAAGCTCGGGCGGCTATGCGGTGGCGAAGGGAGACAACGTCACCGTCAAGGTCAGCGCACTCAAGGCAGACGGCAGCGGCGCACTGGAGAAGACCTGGGGTCCCAATATCATCGCTGAAGGCGCGATCATCGATCTCACCTTCACAATGTGTGAGTAGCCGATGTCATTATGGCGGAACCAAAGAGAATTTCCACCTCGCGACCGCACTCAGGTTGACCAGATTATCGAGGTCAAGCCATTCGGGCAGATGCTCTCCGAGGTCTATGTTTCTCGGACGCCAGGCCACGTCGGACGATGGGATTCGACGTTCCAGGTCACGACAGAAGGCGCCGAAGCGCTGTTCGCTTTCTCGCTGGTATCAAAGAAACCGTATAACCTCGTGTTCCAAAAATTCCAACATAGTCTAGTCGTCCTTAAGAAGCGCGATTCGAGTACAGGTGGAATATTAAAAGCGACCTAAGTGAGTACTTCCGCGTCGAAGACTTGCTAGAAAGGTTTTGGTTATTTGTTGAGGGAATATCATGCCAATCTTGAATCCGTCTTTGTCCACAGAGCTTGTGGCTACGACTGATCTTCAACCCCCGTCGCTGCTTATCGAAAGCTGCGTTGGGGGCGAATGTGTGTTGTATGCTGGCGCTGGTCTTGGTGCGCGTGCCGGGTTTGCAACCTTTCGTCCTTTTTTGGCTGAAATGGTGCGATGGGCTAGGACTAAAAAGTACCTTAGCGTCCAAACCGCCGAATCCTACCAAGCCTCTATCGATCACGGCTACGTGAATTCAGTTGCTGACGGCTTAGTTGAGGAGCTAAAGGCTCATATGTCTAGCGTGCATGCCTATCTAAAGGAGGCTTTTGGTCGGGAGGTTCCACTCTCGGATGCACACAATCTTCTCAAGCAAATTGACTTCGCTGCTGTTCTAACCTCGAATCTCGACAAGTTATTGGAGAAGACTTATTCAGCACCGTCAAGTCGTCTCTTTACACCTCGTGATGCACGGCCGTTGATAGAGATGCTGCAGAAGCGCGTGTTTTTTGTGCTGAAGTTATATGGTGATATTGAAAGGCCGGATTCTGTCATCATCTCACCGGTTCAATTGGAGGACGCGATTCGTGAGAACCTTCCTTTCTTGCAATTTATGCAGACGCTGTTCTTCACGAGGACAATTCTATTCATCGGTGCAAGTTTCGAAGGGATTGAGGACTATTTGAAAGGGATTGGATTGCGGAAACAGGAAGGTGCCAAACCACATTTTGCTTTGATAGGTGTGAGAGGCGAGGGATGGCAACCCAGGGCTGCATCACTTGAACGGCGATACGGCATTACAATCTTGCCATATGTACTAGATCACGACTATACGGAGGTTCCCAAGTTTTTAAATCACCTTGTCGAAGCAGTCCGGCAGCGGCAGCTTGGACATGCAACTAAAAGACATTCAGTCGCAGCTCTCAAGCGAATTCACATAGATAACATTGGGCCATTCGAGAGCTTAGATCTCAGTCTGAACCCGACATGGAACATTCTCTTAGGTGACAATGGAGTAGGCAAGTCAGTAATTGTGAGGGCCATTGCTGCGGCAATCTGCGGGAAAGATGCTCAACCATTCGTGGGACGCTTGATCCAAGCGGGGAAGACTAGCGCAGCAATCGTGTTGGAAACCGACCGTAATGTTTATAAAACTGAACTCCTTGCAACGACGACCGGTGCCGCAGATCTACGGTCTATCCCTGTGCGGCCCCTAGAAGCTGAAAACTGGCTTGCATTAGGCTTTCCCGCACTACGTACAGTGAGTTGGGAGCGTCCAAATGTCCCACAGAATATCGACAAAGCATTGCCGTGCCCGGACGATTTAATTCCACTTGTGGCGGCAGTACCCGACCCTCGACTAGACAAGCTTAAGCAATGGCTTGTTAACCTGGACTATCTCAACAAACACGAACAAAGCATAGGGGGACCAGGCGGAAGATCTGAGAAATTGCTCAATGAGTTTTTCGACATCATGGGTAAATTGAGCGAGGGGCTCACCATTCGGCGTGGAGAAGTCAATCCCCTGACACGTGAAATCACAGTCATGACGGACGATGGTGCCCTGCCTCTTGAAGCCGTTAGCCAAGGCACCACATCCCTAATTGGGTGGGTTGGGGTACTGTTGCAGCGACTTTACGAAATTTATAGCGACGATGAAGACCCCAAAATGCGCTATGCCTTAGTGTTGATGGATGAAATAGATGCGCATCTACACCCCTCCTGGCAACAGTCTCTGGTGTTTAATCTGTCGAAGGTCTTCCCCAACGTACAATTTATCGCAACGACTCATTCACCATTGATAATTGGTGGTATGCCCCCGGAGCAAATCTTCCGCTTCGCACGTGATGAAAATGGCAAAGCGACGCGCGTGCAAGTTGATCCAGACATGACGGTTGGACGAACAGACCAAATCCTAACGACACCGCTATTTGGGCTCAAAACTACGCTGGATAGGGCCACTCAAGAAGGCATTAAACGTTACCAGGAACTAATTGGTAAGATTCGGCGGTCGCACGAAGAAGAGAAAGAGTTCCAAAAACTCAGAAAAATCCTTCAATTTCGAATTCCCCCAGCCTCTGGATCACTGGGCGAAAGACGTGCCCATATTAAAGCACGTGAAAATCTTGTGCGTAATGCAAAAGAAAAATTGTCTGCGCCCGAATCTGTACGGACTACAAAATCAAGAAAACTAGTTGGCAAGGTAATGAAAAAGAGGAAATGATCATGATTCGTATCCGATTCGATCCTGAGAAGTTAAGTGAGCCACAGAAAGCCGAATGGGTTCGCTTGGTCAAGAGGGCTGATCGGGCAACGCTTGAGGCTATCAAGGCGTGGGAAGAGTGGCGAGTCAAAGGCGTGGCAGGCACCTTTACTTGTAGTCTGTTGGAAGAGATATGGAAAAGCCTTAAGGATTGGTTGCTGGCCGAGGTATTCCATAACAAGTGCGCTTACTGTGAGACAAGAGAGGTGCGCTCGCCGTATCATGCAGAGCACTATCGACCAAAGGGACGGGTGCGTTTCCGCGTCGAGGGAGAGAAGCGATTAAAAAAAGCGGTGGTTATCGACGAGGCGGGAGAGGAAATCGAACATCCAGGCTATTTCTGGCTCTCTTATAATTGGCTGAATCTCTTGCCCGCCTGTCACGCCTGCAACTCTGCCCTTGGCAAAAACGATCAGTTTCCCGTCAAGAAAATGCATATTGGGGTAACGCGTTTAATGCCTGAGCAGATTAAGAAATTGCAGCGCAATCTGATTAAGAGCCCTATACGGGATGGCGTCTATTATCTGCAACCAGAAGATCTTAACGAGTTGGAGGAGCCTCTCCTCTTAAATCCTTATATCGACGATCCGCAGGAACATCTTGCGTTCGGTGAGTTGGGGATTGTTGGGCCTCGTGAAGGAAGTGACAAGGGCAAGCAGTCAATTTCGATTTACAATCTGGACGCGGAAGAGTTACGGATCGCAAGGCAGAAAGAGCAAGAGGCAGCATACATGCAATATGTAACTGAATTAGGTAGAGGAAAGGGTGTGACAAAAGCAGCGCGGATTCACGGAGCAAAAGCGGCTATGACGAAGTATATAGCTGGAGATGAGCCGTATTCCGCTGCAGTGGTTGCTAATCTACGTATTCAGCATCCAGATCATGAATGGTGATCGCGAACTACGAGAAGGTAATGGCACTTAAAAATTAGGTTTGATAAAGCCAGACAAATGGGCATGGAGCGACAAAAAAGCTTACGAGAACAATCCATGTGGTGGAGAAATGGTTGAAATGTTAGTCGTCTTTTTCGCTTCATGCCGCTTCTTGTTCCCACCTGAACAAGTACAAGAGCTGTTAGGATTCTGGTTGTCTCAGTGAACACCAATGCATCCATATAAAAACCATGGCTTTGGTATCGAGCTCGCAGTATTGGAGTAACAACGCTTTATACCTATCGCGCACAGCTGAATCATCTTTGGCTAAGCCAAACATCATCTCCTGATACACGCGCATTGCACCTGTCCCCTCTCTCACCACCTCTTCCGTCGCTCCAATGGGTAGTGGAGGCAATGCTGCATACGGCGTCAACAATTGTCCTGTGTCATCGCGCTTAACGTACTTAGAAAAGGCTGGATGCGAATGGAGCGCAAGATTAGTTGTCCATGCAGCAGCGAGAGTGTCTTTGATAGAGAGGCTTTTGTTCATCACCGGATGAAAATAGTGGTCTTTGGCCAATGCGCAAAGATCGACGATTCGAGGATTGGCCTTCGCCGTTACCGCATCAAGCCAAGCAGTGAGTGCAGGGGCATTCTCCCCGTACTCAGGCATTTGTCTGCGAATTTCCCGCAAAACGGTTATTTCGAACGGAGACCAAATGTAGACCGTGCCGGTATCCCCGATCTGGGCTTGAAGTGCACGGGCAAAATAAAAATTTGGGAAGGCGTCGTCAGAATTAAGCCATTCAGTATGGTGTATCTCTCCCGCCGGTTCATGAAGGGTCTCGCAGCTCCATTGGAATGCAGCGAGTTCGTAGGGCCGCATTCCCATGCGGTATGAAACCGCAGGTCGAGACGCCTCAAAATCAATGAAGTGAAGTGGGTAAGCATGATTGGCCAGGATAGGGCGAAGGTCGTCAGAGACGAACTCCCGATTCGTCCGTGTGTAATCTATTTGAATTTGTTGCCTTGCAGCATAGGTGCCTTGCAGCTCGGCAGCTGAGACATCTAGCAGGTGAGCCTTCCCTTCGGTTGCCATCTGAGCCACCGCGTCTCGTTGCCTGTCGCCCAGCGAGTCTACGCGGTAAAGATCAAGGATGTGAGGATTGATATCCGCTAAGCGTCCCCAACATTCGCGGAACCCGTTAGGCTGCCCATTGTTCTCTAAAATACGGTATTCGCATCCATTGCAATTTTTTCCTATGGTCGGTGCGATACGAATGATGGGATCTACTCGAAGAGAGGCGGCAAGTGTATCAACGGTAGCTATCACAATAGATGTCAACTCATCGACCTCTGACGTCACATCGAGAAAGGCGAGTTGATGGCTGTTCTTCAGCCGTGCCACATCTCCACGGTACTCTACCGTGGGCTTCCTATACCCATGAGCTGTCTCGTCCCTGTGGAGGCGGAATTTGTCAAATGTCGTGTGCTCGCTTGCGACCCTCGCCTTATCAACCAGGCAAAGGACTGGAATAACTGTAAAAGTTGGGAAAGCGCCGCGGAGAACAATGGTCTGGAACGTCAAATCTTCTAGATAATCACGCCATTCCGACAAGATTCCACCTTTCTTCCCTCGGAATGGTCTTGGATTCACACGAGAATCAAACGAACTGGATTTCACTTCGATCAGCCGTAAGACATTTCCTTCCCGTTGAAGGATATCGGTCCGAGCTAGCAGGTTTCCGTGAAGGATCGTTGCCTCGAAGAGTGTTCCATCGCCAACCTGTACAGCTGTCGACGTCTCACGAAAGGCTTGGTGAGAGTCCTCGCACTCTGGGAGCACCCGCCCATCAGAAAAGAGTAATTTGGCAATTGCCTCCACCATGTACCCGCCATCTCGTAAAAAATCCAAATAAGGATTGTCTTCCAAGAGCGAGGGATAGTGATTCTTCTTGTAGTACAGCTTGGTGGGACACGAGCGGCTAACAATAAAGTCATTCTTTGTCAAAAACATGGTCAACACCTCTGTGAAGTACTACCGACTTAGTGCTGCCTGCTTCTTTGCCCACTAATTCGCCAAGCTATACAAATACTGCATAATTTGGTGCTTGGTTCACGTTCGTGTCGGCCATTGATCAGGCCGAGACAAGTGCGTTTCTATTTTGCTCAATGTGTCTCCTGACCTTATCCGGCAAAGCCTGTTCGGCAAGACGCAACTCATAGGTTTTCTGCAAGTTCATCCAAAATTCGCCAGTGGTATTGAAAAACGCTGCAAGACGCACGGCCGTGTCGCCCGTAATGCCCCGCTGTCCCTTGATGATTGCCGTAATTCGGTTTGCCGGCACCTTCAGTCCCTTGGCGAGTGTATTGGCGTTGATGGGGGAATCGGACCCTTTCATGAACTCTTCCAGCAAAATTTCTCCCGGATGCACCGGCCGCATGCCATTCTTCACCATGACCGTTCTCCTTCAGTGATAGTCCGTGATCTCAACCTCATGGGGTCCATCAGCTCTCCAGATGAAACAGAGGCACCATTGATCGTTGATTCTGATGCTGTGCTGGCCCGCATGATCGCCTTTCAGCTTCTCCAATCGATTGCCGGGAGGCGCCAACAGGTCCTTGAGGTCGGCGGCACTGTCTAACATCGTGAGCTTTCGTTCAGCCACGTTGCGAATCCCAGAGAACTCCTTGACGGACTCTCCAGCGAACAGGCTCTCTGTCTTCTTATCCCGAAAACTTCTGATCACTGATCTTACTCTACCATTGTTTTACGATTTACGTAAAACGGATGTGCTAAATTTGTACTAAAAATTCTCAAAAAGGACTCGATTCACTAAAAACCGTGGAATCAATGGAATCGACCTAACTAATTGATTCATCTATAAAATGGGGGAAACCTCACAAAATCAAGCCGCTATAGAAATGCTACTTACCGAACTTTTAAGGCGAGGGTCCTGGGTTCGAATCCCAGCCGACTCACCATATCTTTCAATAACTTCGCTGCTTCCTCTGATTCGACTTGTGGCTCGGTCACGGTTTTGGTCACGGTTGAAGATTGCGTGAGTCCTTCCACCGCCTGCCAGAGATGAGCTGGTGACAAGTGCGCATACCGACTCAATATGGCGGGCGACTTCCAGCCGCCAAGCGCCATGAGGGTTCGATCGTTGGCTCCTCGCATAGCCAGTCGTGATGCGAACGTGTGCCGAAGGTCATGGAACCGAAACGGATGTAATCCTGCTACTTTGACAGCCCGATCAAAGGCCCGTCGAAGATACCGGACATCATGCGGGAAAATCGGATCGAGTGGGGAGGGGGACCGTACCTCTTTTAACTCACTGAACAGCCCCACGACGATGGAATTCATCGGGACTCTCCGACGTTCCCCGGCCTTCGTCTCATGAATCGTCAACACTCCCACGTGCCAATCGATATCGGCCCAGGTCAGTCTGAGCAGTTCCCCTTGTCGTAAGCCGGTATGCATTGCCGTGATCACCACGGGGTGGTAGGCGAGCGGTAGCCGTTCGAGGAGGAGCGTCTCCTGGTCTGGAGTCAGATAGCGCACCAGGACATTGTTCGGCTTCGGCGTAAGCTCCCCTTAGATTGAGACAGCCATAAGGAGAACATTCTGGCACAATCGTCACCCTAGCCAGGAGGTTCCCATGCGCCAGTCGAAGTTCACCGAAACGCAGATTGTGTCGATCCTGAAAG
>WBZP01000600.1_pt1 | contig 48185 bp, 44 predicted proteins | sample 5204301 | NCBI WGS metagenome assembly WBZP01 (sample SAMN12412401, study PRJNA552823) | activated sludge metagenome | isolation source: activated sludge from nitrification reactor of wastewater treatment plant... | place: USA: Pennsylvania | collected 2017
TTCCCACCGGCGGGTCGTCGACCTGGGCGACATCGGCCACCACGCAGGTGACGTTGTCCGGCGCGCCTCGCTCGATGGCGGCCTCCACAAGGGCGGTGACCGCGCCCGGCGGGTCGCTGCGGCTGAGAAGTTGCAGGATCTCCTCATCACGCAGGACTCCGGACAGCCCGTCGGTGCACAGCATGATGCGGTCGCCCGCGTGCACCTCACGGATGCTCAGGTCGGGCTCCACGGTGTTCACCCCGTCGATGGCGCGGATCAGCAGGTTGCGCCGCCGGTGGGTGGCGGCCTCCTCCTCGGTGATCTGACCGGCGTCGACCAGCGTCTGGACATAGGTGTGGTCCTTGGTCAGTCGCAGCAACTCGCCGTCGCGCAGCATGTACGCGCGGGAATCGCCGACGTGGGCCAGCGACGCGCGGTCGCCCTGCCAGCACACGACGGTGACGGTGGTACCCATCCCCTGGAAGTCGGGCTGCTCCGCGATGATGTGACGCATCTCGAGCTGGGCCTCGTCCACGGCGTCGGCGAGTTGGGTGAGCACGTCCTCGCTCTCGGCGATGGGAAGACCCGCCAGGATGGCGGTCACGGTCGCGCTGGCCATCTCGCCGGCGACGTGTCCGCCCATACCGTCAGCGACAATCAGCAGATTGTCCGAAGCGAAGCCGGAGTCCTCATTGCCCTGCCGCACGAGTCCGACGTCGCTGCGCGCCGCGTAGCGGAAGACCAAGGGCATGGCGCTACTTCCGCAACTCGAGGACTGTCTGCCCCACCCGCAGTGACTGGCCGACCTGCAGCACGGTCGGCGCCGTGAGCCGGGTCTTGCCGATCCAGGTGCCGTTGGTCGATCCGAGGTCCTCTGCGACCCACTGCCCCTCGTGGGGGAACAGCCGCGCGTGCCGGGCCGAGGCGTACTCGTCATCCACGACGAGGGTGGAGTCCGGTGCCCGCCCGATGCTGATGGGTGCCGACCCCAGGGGGATCACGGTCCCGGACAGGTGTCCGCTGGTCACGACGAGGTTGCTCGCCCGCTTGCGGGACGTGCGCGGTGCCCGCTTGGGCTTGGCCTGCGGCGCAGGCTGTTGGCGCGGCAGGGCCGAGGCCCCCTCCGGCGGTGCCTCCAGGTCGCGGCGCAGTGCCCCGAGCGTGAACATCACGAACAGCCACAGCGCGATGAGGATCCCCCATCGCAACAGCGTCAGGACCAGTTCGCTCATACCGCGCTCCGGAACGTGAGGTTGGTCGAGCCGATCGTGATCACCGCACCGTCGCGCAGGGGCTGCTCCGCGATGAGCGTGCCGTTCACGTACGTGCCGTTGGTGGATCCGAGGTCCCGCAGGATCACGTCGGAGCCGATGCGCACCTCCGCGTGATGGCGTGACACTCCTGGATCCTCGATCCGGATGTCGGAGTCCGCGCCCCGGCCGATCCGGGTGACGGCGCGGGTCAGTTGGAACGTGCCGAGTTTGCCCTCGAGCCGGGGTGCGGAACCTGCCGGCGGGCCGGCCGCGGGCGCCACATCGTGGTCGACCCGGGCCTCGCTGATGATCTCCACGGTCCCTTGGGCGCTGTCCTCGGACGGCTGCATGGCCACCGTCACGCTGCCGAGGAACGAGTACTGCTGCTGCTGGGCGTAGTCGCGGATCATGACCGCGAACTCACCTACCAGGGTCTCGTCGTAGACGCTGAGCCGGTCGTAGTCCTCGGTGCTCACGATCACGGTGTAGACGTTGGGGACGACCGTGCGGGCCCGGGAGACGACCGCCGCCCGCGAGTCCATCTCATTGGTCAGGGCGGCAGCGATCTCGACCGGCTGGAGTTCGGACTTGAAGGCCTTCGCGAACGCGCCGTTCACCGCACGGTCGACGCGCTGCTCGAAACGATCCAACAATCCCACGATGTACCTCCACGTTCAGGGTAGTCGGTGGGCCCCAAGGAGGACGTGAAGCAGCGTGGATCGGGGGTGCTGCGTGCCTGCGTGGGATCTGCGGGAGCTCACCCCGGGCAGAGCCTGAATCGACTCGTCGGTTCATGTGGCCGGACGACGTACGGTCCGGGGAGGACGACTTCCATCGGCAGAGTTTCACCGGGGAAGGCCGTGGTGAAGGTCACCCAACTCCGCTCGTCATCGACCAGGCCGACGTCGATGGCTGTGGTGTCAGCGGACGTCGCCCCCGCGACCGTGAACCGGTAGCCGACGGGCTCGTCGAGAACCGTGGGTGCGGAGAAGAGCCGGCATCGCGTGGTGGCCGGCGGCCCCTCGTCGCGGACGGCCACCCCGAGCCGTACGGGCACCTGGGCTGCATAGCCGTCCGACGGCGGCGTGCCTGTCGGCACTCGGCCCGTGTCACGCAGGCGGCGCAGAAGCTCCACGTCAGTGCTGGCCAACCCATTCACGAAGCCGCCGATGGGGTGAGGACGGACCCATCCCGGCACGCTGTCCAGTTGGGGGGACTCGGCCAGAATCGCGAGGGACTGCGCCTGGACCCCGGTGTTGAGCACCGCCGCGGCCTGTTGCTCGCGAAGCGCCGCCACGTTGAGGGGAAGGGGAACGATCAGCAACAGGACGAGCAGACCCAGAGGTCTCCAGGCCCTCGCCAGAGCGTCGAACGCCACCGCCAGCAGGGGCAGCAAGGTCAGCACCGTGACGTAGGCGATGCGACTGTGTCCAGCACCCTGCGCGCCGAACCAATAGCGCAGCACCAGGATGTTCACGAGGTGGAGGAACCCCGCGCCGGCCAGGGCGACGGGAGCTACGAGGGGTACGTGGTCGACGGCCCGTTGCCACGCAAGAACGCCTCCCACGACTGCTACGACGGCCAGCGCAACGCCCACTCCCAGCCACCCGCCGATGGCTTGGAAGGCAGCGCGGTATCCGACCTCCATCCACCCCAACCAGAGCGACGGAGGTTGCTGCCAGACCGGCGGACCGGGGAGGGCGCGCAACTGGCCGGTACCGAAAGCCAGATACCACGCGGCGAAGAGCAGCACGGGCGGGACGACGACCACCACTGCCGTCTTCAGTCCTCGCCGCGCCCAGAGGACCAGCGCCGTGGCCGCGACGAAGGACATCGCTACTGCGGAGGTGCTCAGCGCGAGCACTGTGAGGGCGATGGTGGCTGCCATCCGGGGCGTATCCCACCGACGTCCGTTGGCAACGGCCACCTGCCCAAGACCGAGGGCCACGGCCAGAGGCACCTGGAGGGTGTGGGGTTGGTTGTACGGATAGATGGCGCCGCAGATCACGACGCTCGCGGCGACGATCGTCGCAATCCAGGAATCGACGCCGGATTGGCGCGCGATCACCCGCACCAGTGAGGCCCCGGCGATCCACGCGCCTGCTGCCACGGCCGCGAACGGAACACCTCCGGTCAACCCGAAGAGCTCGACGATGACCCATTCGATGGAGAACGGCAGCGCCACCAGGTGTGTCGTGTACGGCTGCAGCAACGAGTTGAGAACCCCTCCGGAACGGCTTGTGTAGACCAGCAGATCGTCGATCCCGATGTAAACGTCGGCGCCCAGAACGAAGGTGTAGATCAGGAACCCGAGCACGGCGATGAGGACGAAGGCCAACAGAGCCCAGCGGTCCTGCCCTCGACGGGGGGTGACAGGTTCCGGGAGGACCGGCGGTGCGGCCTCGACGTGACCCGCGGCGCTGCCCGACATGAGCACATCTTATGTGGGCCCTGGAGGGTGTTCGCCGCCACCGATTCCCGCCCTGTCGGTGGTGAGGAGCGACTAGGGTTTGCAGGGTGGACCCCTCCGTCGGCGCGCACCGAGAGCTCAGTGGCGGCTGGCTGGAGGACAGGAACGTCCCGCCTGCCCTGCGCGAGGCAGTGGTCGGGGATGTGGCCGATCGCCTCGGCGCCATGCCGTCGGTGCTCAGAACGACGTTCCGGCTGATGGATGTGGGCCTGTGCGCCGTCCCTCGCGGCGTGCGCCGTGCGGCGCTGTCGTTGCCCGGACTCAACGAGTACCGACGCGTCGTAGAGAGTCTGACCGCGGTCTCGTATTTCGATGCGGTCAGCTCTCCCGCCCGAATTCCCGCGCCGCGGGCCCCTGAGGAATCCCCCGTCCTGGTGGAGCCGCGAGCGTGAAGCACGTGGAGGCCCTGGTGGTGGGATCCGGGGCCGGTGGTTCGACGACGGCTGCCACTCTGGCGGCGGCCGGGATCCAGACGCTGGTGCTGGAGGAGGGCACGCGCATCCCCCCTGGGACGTTCCGCCAGTTCAGCCAGGATCAGATGCGTGCCCAGTACCGCAATCGGGGACAGCTGGCCGCCCTGGGACTCCCGCCGATCACCTACGCCGAGGGGCGATGTGTGGGCGGTTCCACCGAGATCAACTCGGGTCTGTACCACCGTCCGAGCGCACAACTGGTGCAGTCCTGGCGGCGTGGCTGGCAGGTGGAGGACCTGCGCATCGAGGACCTGACGGCGATCGGCGAGGCGATCGAGTACAACGTGCACGTCAGCACGTTTCCCGACGGGCTCCCACCGGCGTCCTCCTTCTTGACACGTGGCGCGGACAACCTTGGGTGGCGCAGCGCCGAGATCCCCCGCTGGTTCCGACACGACACAGGTGAGCGACAGTCGATGTCGTTGACGTATCTGGCGCAGGCTCAGCGCTTCGGGGCCGAGGTCATCAGTGACGCCTGGGTCCGCCGGCTCGAGATCGTGCGAGGCCGTGCGACCGCCGCCGAGGTGGTCCATTCCGACGGCCGGGTTGAGCGGATCGGCTTCGGCACGGTGTTCGTGTGCGGAGGTGCGGTGCAGTCCGCGGCCCTTCTGTTACGCAGCGGCGTGCGCCGCAACGTCGGGCGCACGCTGTCGATGCACCCCACCGTGAAGGCTGTGGCCTTCAGCGAGGCCATCCGTTCGGATCCGGGCGATGTCCCGGTGACCCAGGTCCGGGAGTTCGCCCCCGATATGACGATCGGCGGGTCCGCGACCGACGCGCCGCTGCTGGCCCTGGCGCTGCTGGGAACGGCGGTGGGCGTGGACCGCATCGGCGCTTACGGACCCGATGTGGGGATCTACTATGCGGCCATCCGTAGTTCGGGACGTGGACGGGTCCGGGTCCTGCCGGGCACGCGCGACCCCCTGGTCACCTTCCGGCTTCCGGCCCAGGATCTCCGCCGACTCCACGCGGCGATGGGGCGCCTCCTGCTCGTCCTGCTGGCCGCTGGCAGCGACCGCGTCGTGCCCAGCGTTCACGGCGGCGGCCCGGTGACCGATCGCGCGCAGATCCCGGCGGAGGTGTCCCGCATGACACGACGGACCGTGGACCTCATGACGGTGCACGTGTGCTCCTCGATCCCGATGGGTGAGAACCGGGCCGTGTGCGCTGTTGATTCCCACGGTGCCAGTCACGAGGTCGAGGGCCTGGTCGTCAATGACGCCTCCATCGTCAACGGGGCACCAGGGATCAACCCGCAGGGAACCGTGATGTCGCTTGCCATCAGGAACGCAGAGCACTTCCTGCGTGAGCAGGGCGTGTCTGCGGCAGCCAGGGAGTTCCGATGACGATCGTGGTGACCGGTGCCGCAGGCTGGTTCGGGAGTGCATTCCTGGATGTCCTCCGCCACCAAGATGTCGAGGATGTCCGAGTACTCGTGCATTCGCCCGCTGATGTGCCGACGACTCTGGCCGCTCTGCCCGATGCGCGGATCCACGTCGGGGATGTCGCTGACCCGGCCGTGGTGTCGGACCTGTTCGCCGGAGTCGACTCGTGCGAGGTCGTCCACGCCGCCGCGGTCATCCATCCAGCGCGCGTGTCCGACTTCGAGCGTGTCAATGCGGTGGGTGCCGGGGTGATCGTGTCGGAGGCGCTGCGCCACGGCCTGCGCCGATTCGTGCACCTGTCGAGCAACTCGGCGGTCGGTACCAATCCCACACCTGAGGAGACCTTTCGCGATAACGAGCCCTACGACCCGTACCTGGGGTACGGGCTGTCGAAGATGCGCGGCGAGGTGGTGGTGAGGCGCGCGCTCGAGGAGGCCACCGTCCCCGGGGTCATCCTGCGCCCGCCGTGGTTCTACGGCCGGTTCCAGCCCGCGCGCCAGGCGAGATTCCTCAAGACCGTGCGCGAGGGACGCTTCCCGCTGATCGGGGACGGCCGAAACAGGCGCTCAATGGTCGATGTCGACAGGTTGGCCGATTGCGCGTGGCTCGCTCTGCGTTCGGACACAGAGGCCGTGAGGACCTATTGGGTCGCTGATGCCCGTCCGTACTCGATGAATGAGATCCTCGATGCGGTGCGGGAGGCCGCGATCGCGGAGGGTCTGCCGGTGCGTGAGGCCGCCCTGCATCTCCCGGCTGTCGCCGGGAAGGTCGCGTACCGCGTCGACGCTCTGCTGCAGCGCTTCGGGCGCTACCAGCAGGAGATCCATGTCGCCGGCGAACTGGACAAGAACATCGCGTGCACCGTCGATGGTGCGATCCGGGATCTCGGGTTCGAGCCGGCGCGGGACCTGGTGGACGGGATGCGTGTGAGTTACCGGTGGGGCCTCGAGAACGGGCAGGACGTGTGATGCGCGCAGTGGTCACCGGTGGATCGGGCTACTTCGGCAACATCCTGTGTGCCGACCTCGTGGCGGCCGGCTATGCCGTGATCAACCTTGATGTCAGTCCGGTGGAGTTGCCCGGTGTGAGTTTCGTCCGATGCGACATCCGGGATCGTGAGCTGGTGGCGCGTACCTTCGAGTCCGCGGACGTCGTATTCCACAACGTCGCGCAGGTGCCGCTTGCGCGAGACCCGGCGCTGTTCGATTCGGTGAACCGGCAGGGCACCGCGGCCATGTTGTGGGCCGCCGAGAAGGCAGGCGTCGGCAAGGTGGTCTACACGTCGTCCTCGGCAATCTTCGGGATTCCCGCCGCCAACCCCGTGACCGAGCAGACCGCGCCCCGCCCGTTGGAGGCCTACGGGAGGGCGAAACTGGACGGCGAGTTGCTGTGCCGCGCAGCCGTCACCCGAGGGCTGGATGTGACCATCATCCGGCCGCGCACCATCGTCGGGCACGGCCGGCTCGGGATCTTCGCGATCCTGTTCGACTGGATCGCCGATGGCGTTGACGTCTTCGTGTTCGACGGCGGCCACAACCGCTACCAGTTCGTGCATGCCGAGGACCTTGCCGCGGCGTGTCTGGCAGCCGCAACGCGTCCGGGGCCCGCGACGTTCAACATCGGTGCACAGGACTTCGGCACGATGCGGCAGACCCTGCAGGCGCTGTGCGACCACGCCGGTACCGGTGCGGGGGTGAGGTCGGTGTCGAGTCGGCTGGCGGCGCCCGCGATGAAGGTGGCCTCTCGATCGGGCGTGGCACCGTTCGCGGACTACCACTGGCTGATGTACGCACGTGAGATGTGGTTCGACACCACCGCGGCACAGCGCGACCTGGGCTGGCATGCGCGGTACTCCAACGCCGAGATGATGTCTGAGGCCTACGACTGGTTCGTGGCCAACCGCCGCCGTGTGGATGCCGGGGGGCCGAGCCCCCACAGGTCGGCGGTGAGACAGGGTGTGCTCGGGATCGGCAAACAGGTGATCAAGAGGTGGCCATGAGCGCACCCCCGGACCGTTTCCGGTGATCACCACCCGGCGGGTGTTCGGCGCGTGGTTGGTGGTCGCCGCAGTGATTCTTCTGTGGATCGGGCGTGGGATGTGGGCCACCGCGGACGACTGGCAACTCGTGGGGACCCGGTCCTGGACCGACCCGGCGTCCCTGCTGCGGGATCACAACCAGCACTTCTCGCTGGTTCCCGTCGTGGTGTACAAGGCCATGTTCGAGGCGGTCGGATTCAGTGACTACTGGCCCTACCGTGTGGTGTCGGTCGTCATCCATCTCGGGGTTGTCGTGCTCCTCTGGGTGCTCTTGCGTCGGCTTGGGGTCCGCACCCTGGTCGCCGCGGTGGTCGCCGGGGCCTTCGCGCTCTTCAACGGTGGCGTTCTGGTCGTCGCGCAGTTCCAGATGCCGTTGGCGCTCGGGCTGTCTCTTGGTCTGTTCCTGATCGCGATGCGGACGTCAGCCCCGACCTCGCGAACCGTCGCGGGTGCCGTGCTGGGGTGCTTGGCGGCTGCCACCTCGGCGATCGCGATCCCGGTGATCGCCGCCGCCGGGGCAGTGGCATGGCGACGCCGGGGAGTGCGGACGGCGGTGCTTCTCGTGGCGCCGGCGGCGGTGCTCTATGCGGCATGGTGGGTCTGGGACTCACCCACACCGGCTGCGCTCGTCGGGTGGGGCCCCACCGCACAGGGCGCCGTCCAATGGAGCCTGAAGGGCGTGGTGGCCGCGGCGGAGGCCCTCGCGGGGATGTGGCCTCTGGCCATCCTCCTGTCAGTCGCTGTGGGCTCAGGTGTGGTGCTCGCGCGCCGAGCGCGCCTGGACGTCCGCACCTTCGAGCCTCTGACTCTGGCCCTGGCTGCGGTGGCTGTGCTGCTCTTCGCCTACCTCGCCCGGGGTTCGGACCCCACGGCGGTGACCCAGTCCCGGTTCACGTATGTGACGGCCCTGCTGTGGCTGCCCGTGGTCGCCGTTGGGATGGAAGGACTCATCAGCCTGGGCCGTCAGTGGGCCCTGCTGATCGTGGTGCCGCTGGCGGTGGGGTTGTTCGTCAACGTGTCCCTGCTGCGCGAGGAGGCCGACATCAGCGCAGCCTTCCAGAACGCCGCGAAGGTCGAGGTCGCGGCGATGCTGAGGTCTCCGGCAGCAGCGGATACACCTGTGTGGATCCGTCCCTGGTGGTCCGGAGGGGCCCTCGGCATCGGAGACACCACGTGGGGTTTCCTCAAGGAGGCCCACGCGCAGGGTCACCTGGATCTCGCGGAGGTCGAGGTCCCACCCGACGTCGAATCCGCCGCGGTGATCCGCCTGCGAATGGCACAGCTCGAGGAAGACCCCTCGGGAGCGTGTGAACCTCATAAGGAGCCGGTGGTGCGCACCCTGCGGCCGGGGTCGCGCATCGGCTTCCGCGGGGGCGGCGATCCACGAGGGTCGTTGATATCGGTGCGGCGTACGGCCGGCGGCGGTCCGGCGGACTTCTGGGCGGATCGCGATGGGGACACGATCGAGGCGGTGGGCACCGATCCGGCATCCGGCGCTGCGCTCGAGGTCGAGATCGCCGCAGGTGTCCCGGGGGCCGTCTTCTACCTCTGCGAGTGAGCGGTCAGCGTCGGCGTCGATTCGACGACGTAGTGCGGGCGCAGTCTCAGGAACGGCGTTTCGATGTAGCGGAACGAAAGGTAGCTCAGCGGCGCAGTGAGGAGCGCCGTGATCACCGTGCCGATCAGCAAGTGCGTCCACATCGACAAGCCGAGGTCGAGCGTGAGCCGCGCGGAGACGGGGATGGCCACAAGGGCCAGCACCGTGAAATGCCACAGATACGTGGAGTAGCTCCATTGGCCGAGGCGCACGAGCATCCGTGACGACCAGTGGGTGCCGTGCACGTGTTCGGCCTCCGCCCACAGGATCAAGAGTCCGGCGACCAGAACACCTGCGAGGAAGAGCCCGCCGCGCAGAAGACCCCCTGTTGCGTGGACGCCGCCCGCTGTGTGGGATACGTAGGCCATCGCGATCAGGAGTACAACGGCGGCCACGGCGCACCGCCGGGCCGCCGTACGGGCGACACCCCGGGGCCCGATGTAGGCGAGCAGCAGACCACACGCGAACTCGAAGAGACGGCCGGGCACATTGGCGTACAGCACATCCCGGGCTCCCCACCCGAGCAGGAAACCGCCGGCGATGACGGCGGAGCAGGCGCCCAGAATGATCACAACCGCCTTCATACGTGACCACTTCCGCAGGGCCCACACCATCGCCGGCACCAGCAGATAGAGAGTCACCTCGATGGGTACCGACCACGCCGTGGCCAGCCATGGGAACGGGGTGTAGGCACTCGGTGTGGGGAGCATCAGAACCGATTCCACGACAGTGCGGGGTGTCTCCTGCTGTCCGAGGAACTCGGCCATCGTCCGGGCACCCGTGATCGTCCCTAGGAGGAGTAGGACCCAGTACAGCGGGCCCACTCGCAGGATGCGTGCGCCGAGGTATCCGCGCCAACGGATCGTATGGCCCGAGAGGCCTCTCCCGATCGAGTAGCCGCTGACGACCATGAACAGGGTCAGCGGGATCCATGGTGCTGTGATCACGACCGGCAGCGGGTTCAGATCCTCCAGCCATGTCGCCTCTACCAGCATCGAGTTGGGGATCATCGTGAAGCAGTGGTGCAGGACGACCCACCACGCAGCGAGGGCGCGCAGCATGTCGAGCCGGGGCAGGTACTTGCGGTTCTCACTCCTCATACCGGGCCACCAGGTCTAGGCGCGGGCCACAGTCAGCGCCTGCGGAACGGCATACGCCACGCGCCACGACGTCCTTCGAGGGCTTCAGCGCGTTGCTGCAAGCTCCAGAACTCGCTGAGTTCGTCGAGCGCCTCGCCGGCCCAGTCGGGCAGCGGAAGGCGGTGCACTGCGTCGGACTGCACCGTCCCGTGCATCGCGGCCAGTTCTCGATAGATGGGGTCGAGATCCTGGGCCAGACGTTCGGCCGAGCCCTCGAGTCTGTCGCAGTCCTGGCGCAGTAGGTCCGCCTCCACACCGGCGGCGATGGAGGCGACACCACCGGTCACGGGCAGACCAGCTGCGTGGCTGAGGGCGGCCATCCGTTCCACCGCATCCCCAGGTGCTCGCATCGTGGCGGGCAGGTCGAGGATGAGGAAGGTCCGTCCGCCGGTGTGGCGGAACAGGGCGCGGTTGTATGCCAGCCAGATCGCCAGACCCCGGCGCAAGGTGGTGCCGTTGCGCACGTTCAAGGACATCGCCACGTCCCGGGGTGGCCGGAGTCCGATGAGCACCGGTAGGCGCTGTAGTGTCAACCGGTCCCACAGTGGAAGCAGCAGGGAGATGCGCGGATCCTTGACGTACCAGTCGGTGAAGTCGGCGCGGAACACGTCGAGGGCTCGACGATCGCGGTCGAGGTGGGCCTGATCGATCGAACGCCACGTCTGTTCCTTCACGAACGGGGGCGCCCACCAGGACCCCCCGAGGATGCTGAGCCACTGGTCGTCGAACTCCACCACATCCTGGCGCTCGTAGAGACCACGGGGGTTGGCCGAGGTTGTCTCGTAGCCCGGACCATCGCCTGCCGACAGGCCCATGGCCGCCGCCCACTGACCGAACATACTGGTCCCGGAGCGGTGCATTCCGGTGATCACGAGGCCCATGAGTCCTCCGCCTGACTCTCACGCACCGCCGGTGGCCCGGCGCCGGAAGTGGTGGAACATCGCGGCCTGCACGTAGAAGGCGCGCAGATCGGCGTGTTCCCCGGGTGTGCCCTCGAACATGTACTTGAGCAATGGCTCGGTCGGTGGTTCCCCGCCTGGTTTGCGCCACACGCCGAGACCGAATCCGTGCCGGAACGCGAAACTGTCTCCCGGGAACTCGAGGCGCAGATCCTCCCAGAAGCGCCACACGCCGTAATCCTTCATCCGCGCTTCGATGTCGTGGAAGAGCACGATCCCGCCCGGACTCACCTTGGGTTCCCACGCGAAGTAGTCGTCGCGCACGGCGTCGTAGGAGTGCATGCCGTCGATGTGGAGAAGGTCGATGCTCTCGTCCTCGAAGTGCGGAAGCGCTTCGGCGAAGTACATACGCATCAGGTAGGAGAAGCCCGGGAAATGCTCCCGATTGAACTCCGACACCTCTTCGTAGACGCTTTCGTCGTACGTGCCGGCGTGCTCCTCGCCCTGCCAGGTGTCCACCGCGTAGCAGAGGGTGTCCAGGTTGTGCTCCTGCACGGACTGGCAGAACGTGAAGTAGGCCACGGCGTTGTGGGTACCGAGTTCGACGATCTTGCGTGGTCGCAGCGCGGCGACGAGGTCGTACCCGAACGGCAGGTGGTCCACCCATGTGGTGAAGGCGCGACGGTGGGGGTAGAAGTGCCGTACCGAATCCGGGAGGTAGATGCCCATACCTTCTCCTTGCGTATCTGCCAGTGTCGGACGTCCGGTGGGGTTGTCCAGGATGGCCCGGTCGATGACGACCGGCTCATCCTCCCATGCCGGAAGCGGGATGGGGCGCCGCATGCGGCCTTCGAAACGATCGCGGCCCTGACCGGCCGAGTGGTGCACGAAGGGCATCGCGTAGGGGGAGATCTCTCCGAGCAGGATGGGCTCGCGCAGCGGCGCGTGGAAGTCCTTGCGGCGCACCTCGACGTACCGGTCCCGGAAGGCCTGCAGGCGCGACTCCCGGTTCTTGTCCTGCTTGGTCGTGACGCCACCGTGGTACTGGTGGAAACTCGCCTCCCCCGGCAGCACCACGAGCTGCCCCCCGGGCCGTTCCGCGAGTTCCCGGAAGAGGTCGAGGTTGAGCACCCCACCGCCTTCCTGGTCGAACCTCTCGTCCGGGCCACCGATCTCGTCGATGGCGGACCTGTGGGCGAACATGCAGTTGGACTCCATGAGCGGATGCAGGAATCCGTACGGGTTGGCCGCACTCACGGTGGAGGCCGTGTACAGCAGGTACCCGTTCTCCTTCCACGGGATGGCGTCGAGCAGCTTCTTCTCGAACCGTTCGTCGTGGCCGCGGTCGCTGCTGTTCTGGTGGTCGTCGTCGCCGATGTGGAAACCGGCAGTGGCCACCAACGGGTCGGGGAACGCCCGGAACGCGTCGGCCACGTTTCGCAGCACGCCGGGTGTCACCATGCGCGCACCGTCGATCATCAGGCCGATGATGTCGCCGCGTGCGGCCGCGATCCCGTCCCGTAGCGCCCAGACCGGTGAGACACCCTTCTCCTCGCGGGGGATGTACCGGAATTCGGGCCCGAGCGCCTGCACCTGTCGCTCCTTGAGGTTGCGACGCGACCGGTTCTCCACCACCACGACCTCGTAGGCCACGTCGTCGATATCGCGCTGATAGCTCCGGGACAGCGAGTAGAGGGTGTTCATCGCTTGCCGCGGCATGTCGTAGACCACGACGACGACGGAGATCTTCGGTGGAATGCGGGACGCCGGGTGCGGACGTCGACGGCGACCGATCATGGCAGCAGTCCCCGGACCCCGCACGACGCACTGAACGCCAACGACGGCATCGCCCATCCCGGCACCGCTCCGAGCAGGCGCGGGGAGGCCTCCGGCATCGTGTACGGAACCCCCCGGATCTGCAGGTACTGATCGCGGAAGGCGTGCAGCATCTCCTCGCGACCTTCGTCGGCTTTCGTCGTCACTCCGCCGTGGAACTGATGGAAGGTGCCTTCCCCGGGTGTCACGAACAATTGCGCACCGGGGCGTTCGACCAGCCGCTTGTACAGGTCGAGATTGACCATCCCACCGCCGGGCATGTCGAACCGCTGGTCGACCCCGCCGACGAGGTCGTAGGCCTCTCGGCTGACGAACACACAATTGCTTTCCATGAGCGGGAGCAGGTAGCCGTGCTGGTGTCGGCCGCGGAAGAACACAGATGCCTCGAAGAGTCGATAGCCGTCGAGGGTCCAATCGATGTGCTCGAGGATTCGTCGTTCCGTCTGCTCGTCGTGGCCCGGATCGCGGTGTTGCTCGGTCTCTCCGAGGTGGTAGCCGGGGACGTTCACCACAGCGTTGGGCGTGATCCGGAAGGCGGCACTCGCGTAATGGAGAACCCGGGGAGTCACCATCCGCGCGCCGTCGATCACGATTCCCAGGTACGTCCCGCGCGCTGCGGCGATGCCCTCGATGAGCGAGGGCACGGGCGAGTGGCCGACGTTGGGCCGGAGCATGTAGCGAACGTTGCGACCGGTCGAGGTGGCCGCCTTCTCGCCGAGCAGATTCTCCGACTCGTTCTCCACCACGATGATCTCGAAATCCTCCTCGCTCATGTGCCGCTGGTAGGGCACAGAGAACGAGCGCAGAGTGTTCAGAGCCTGCCCGGGCATGTCGTACACGACGATGACCACGGAGATCCGGGGACTCATGCGGTTTGCACCTCCCGCCACCGCTGGACGGAGTACTCCAGGAAGGGCATCGCGTGCGCGGAGACGGTGCCGAGCAGCGTGGGCTCCTGGGCTGGCGGGGCATGGACTCCACCACGCAGGCGCGCGTACTCGGCGTGCATCTGCTCCAGCAGGGCGTCCCGATCGACCCCAGGTGCCCCCGTCGTCGCGCCCCCATGGAACTGGTGGAAGGTCCCCTCACCGGGCAGGAGGATCAGGGTCCCGGCGTCCACCGCGCGCCGGTAGAAGTCGAGGTTGACGAAGCCTCCGCCCCGGGTCGTGAACCGCTCGTCAAACCCACCGAGCCGGTTGAAGAGGCGCCTCGGGACCGCGATGCAATTGCTCTCACCGATGGGGCGCAGGAAGCCGTTGCCGCAGGAGGCGCTCAGCACGGCCATGTCGAACAGGCGGTAGCCGTCGGCGCGCCAGTCCAGGGCGCGCAGGGCCGCTTGCTCCTCGTCGGCACCGTAGCCGTCGAGGACCGCGTCCTGATGCAGGCGTTTACCGAGGTGGTATCCGGGCACGCTGACCACCGACGTGCGGGACAGGCTCCGCGCCGCCAGGATGTTCGCGACGACGCCCGGGGTGAGCATTCGAGCCCCATCGACCAGCAGCGCCAATGTCGCGCCGGACGACGTCCGAGCCCCTTCGTTGATCGCCGAGGCGGGCGACTGCCCGTCCTCATCACGTCGCAGGTACCGGAAAGTGCCACCGAGAGCAGAGACCTCAGCGGGATCGAGCATGTTCGCTGAGCGGTTCTCGACGACGACCACCTCGTAGTCCCCGGGTGTGACCGCGCGCTGATACGAGGGCGACAGCGAGCGCAGTGTGTTCATCGCTTGGACCGGCATGTCGAAGACCACGACCACCAGGCTCAGGAGAGGCCTGCGGCGGAATCGGGTCAGGCGCGCCACGCGCTCGATCATAGGCGGGCAGCGCCGACGACCCGGCCCGGGACACCGACCACCGTGCCACCGTCGGGAACGTCCTCGATGACCACGGTGTTCGCGCCCAGACGCGCACCGCCACCGACTGTCACCGGGCCGACGATCTTGGCGCCCGTTCCGACATGGACACCTGGCCCCAAACGGGGTCCGGTGAAGTTGCCGGCCCGCAGGCCGATGGTCGTCCAGGGGAACAAGATGGAGTCGGGTCCGACCTCCGTGATCCCATCGACGACGACTTGGCCGTGGGGCAGGTAAAGCCCGGGTTTGATCACCACGGGGTCCCCGATGCAGACCTGGCTGAATGTCATCGCGCCGAGGTGGCACAGCCGGGGCACCACGGGGACGCCGCGACGCAGTGCGGCCACCCGGCTGCGGTAGAGGACCTGGGCGAAGAACGCATCGCTGACCACGGACAGACGGACCATCTCGGCCACCATCTCCGTGCGTGATAGGTCGCGTTCTTCTCCGCGGTACCGGAGGGTGGCGCGCAGGTCCGCGGCCAACGCCTCCCGAAGTGGCGGGCTCTGGGTGTGCCGCGTGCGCACCCACTGCCTGCGGCGTCGTCCGCGCCGGTACATCTCTCGCAGCGCGGAGGCTTGCTGCTTCCCACGCGCGACAAACGCCCGAGGTGTGGAGGACATAGGCATACTGTAGGGACTGCCACGGGGGCGCAGAGGGTATTCGGGAGGTTGAAGACCAGTGTTGAACCGACTTAGGCGTCGCAGCGGGACGCCGGGCGTCCCAGCCGGCCCATCGATGGCTCTGAGCCTGGCCGACTATCCCGGGATCGACGCTCTACTGGATGCGGGCGACATCCCGGCCGCAGTGGCGCTCGTTGCTGACCGGAAGCCCGGCGCTTCCCGCGACGAGGTGTCCCGCATCGAACTGCAACTGCGCAACGAGGCGTTCCGGCGGGCGGCCGCGCACTCCGCCGAGGACGTTGTGTGGCCCCCCAGCACGGATGAGCAGGTCACCGCCACGGACGGCATTCCTGACATCCCCGCCTCGGAGCTCGACCGCGATCGCCTCGTGGCCGGGGTGAGGAACCAGGGGGTGCTCATCGCCAGGGGACTGTTCTCCGATGACACGTGCGCCACGTTGCGATCGATGATCGATGAGACCATGGCTGCCTTCGAGCAGGACCGGCAGCGTATCGACCCGGCCTGGAACACGCCGCTTGCCGACGTATCGGGCGAAGTGCAGGGAGCGACCCACTTCAGGGCCTTCAACCACGGTGCCGCAGGCTTGTCCGCAGCCGACTCCCCCCGCAGCGCCTCCTTCATCCTGGCGGCGTTCCAGGAGGCAGGACTGCCCGACCTGGTGGAGTCGTACCTGGGTGAGCGGCCGGCACTGAGCCTTGAGAAGTGGACCCTGCGCAGGGTGCCGCCGGACACTGGGTCGAGTTGGCATCAGGACGGGGCGTTCCTCGGCGCCGAGAAGCACGCTCTCAACCTCTGGATCGCCCTGTCGGACTGTGGCGAGCGCGCGTCGGGTCTCGACATCGTCGCCCGGCGACTCGATCACATCGTCCCGACGGGCACCCCGGGTGCGTTCTTCGACTGGGATGTTGCCCCCGATGTCGTCGAGCGCGAGCGGGGTGACCAGCCGGTGGTGTCACCGGTCTTCCGGGCAGGGGACGCCGTGTTCTTCGACCAGTACCTGCTGCACAAGACCGGCACCAAGCCTGGCTTCACCGAGAACCGCTACGCCCTCGAGAGTTGGTTCTTCACTCCCAGCAGTTTCCCCAGCCACTACAGCGGCCTGCTGGTCTGAGGCTCAGAAGAAGACCCACTTCTTGTAGGCGAAGAAGCGGGCCACGGTTGCGATGGCCGTGGCCGCGGCCTTGGCGATGTTCAGCCACAGCGCGCCCGGTGCCCAGACCGCCTCCACAAGGACGACCACCGCCTCGATGAACACCACCGCCACGAGGTTGATCCCCGCAAAGGCGCCGTAGGCGTGCGCCAAGGACTTGACCTCCCGGTGGGCGAACGTCCACTTGTAGTTTCCCAGGAACGCGAACGTCATCGACAGGAAGAGCGCGACGGCATTGGAGGCCCACACCGGCCACCCCAGCCAGAGCAGCCCATTGAACAGAGCGAAGTCCAGCACCACCGCCGCCACGCCCACGACGAGGAAGCCGCCGACCTCCTTGCGGGCGGTGGCACGACCTTTCTCGGGCGCCGGCGCCCCCTGCATGGTCACTGGTCCTCGGCGCGCAGGATCGGAGGCCGGTACGTGTAGCCGGAGAGGTAGCCGCGTAGCAGTTTCGCGCGCCTTCCGAGGGGCAGGGAAGGCGCCGCGACGGCCAGGGCTGTATCCCGGCTCGCGGCCAGGAAGCCCCGCACGTCGCTGAGGGTCAACGAGGCGTTGACGCGGTTGCGCAAGGCCCGCGCGTGATCGTCGACATTGTCCTCAGTGGCCTGCCACGGCAGGGCGCCCTCGTTATGGGCGGACAGATGCTTGACCACACTGTTCACGCTGCAGATCCCCGGGCCGTAGGTGCGGCGCAGACGCAGGGTGTACTCGGTGTCGTCGTACCACTTGAAGTACCCGATGTGCGGTAGTCCCACCGCACGGATGTGCTCTGCGGGGATCAGAGCAGAGACGAAGGACGCGCTATCGACGTCGACCACGGGCCGACCGATGCGTGCGGCGGACTCGTTCCAGATGGCGTTGGCGCGCGGGATGTTCATACGGGCCACGGAACCGTCGCCCCAGACCACCATCGAGCACGCGAAGGCCGGGGGACGCCCGCCCCGGCTGGCGATCTTGGTGTCCTCCAGCAGGTACTCGAGAGCGCTGGGCATGGGGATCGCGTCGTCGTCCATCACCCACACGGATCCGGCGCCCGCACGTAGGGCGGCGTTCATCCCCACGGCGAAACCCATGGCACCGCCGTAGTTGCGGGGCAGCGTGAGCACTTGATGGTTGATCGCCCAGGACCGTTGCGCGAGGTGGTCGTGCGTGTCGTCCGTGGAGGCGTTGTCGACGACCAGGATCAGGTCCGGTCGGTGGGTCTGCGCCTCGATGGCCCGCAGGCACTCTTCAAGCAGTTCCCGGCGGTTGTACGTGACCACGACAGCCGCGACGGAGTACTCGCCACCCAAGGTCACCGACACCCGGTCATTGTTGCAGACCGGAGGTGGATTCCAGTGCTCCGAGGTGGGCGGCCCACGCCTCGGTGTCCCCGGGCGTGATGAGCCATCCCCGCTCCGTAGTCACGATCTCCGGCAGCCCTCCGATGTCGCTGGCGAGAACGGGCCTGCCGGCCGCGATGGCCTCAAGGGCGATGGTCGGGTAACTCTCGGGGTGCGTGCTGGGCACGACGACGGCGTCGGTGGCGTAAATGTATGGCCACACCTCGTCGACCTCACCCACCACGTGCACGCGGTCCTGCAGACCGTTCCGGGCGATCTCCTCGGCGACGTCGACCGTCTGTCCGGACGGCGGCGGCCCTCCGAGCAGGAGCAGATGGACGTCGGTGCGCCGCAGCGCCGCCAAGAATTCCGCAAGCCCCTTGCCGGGTGTCCAGCGCCCGGCATAGAGCACGACGGGTGCGTCGATCCCCGACATGAGGCCTCGGACGCCGTCGACGGCTGCTGGGTCCGGCGGTGGGGCGGACACCGTGTGGCGTCTGACGACCGCCCGGCGACGCAGGTTCTCCGTCAGGGCCGACCGTGTGGCCTCACCCACCACGACGATCTGATCCGCCGGCCGGCACAGGGGTCCCAGGAGCCTTCGCTCGGTGGGACCCCACGTCTCGTGGACGTGCAGCGTGGAGGGGATACCGAGAGCCGAGGCGATCGGAATGGCCGGTGCCAGGGCTGAGGTGTTGACGTAGATCTGGGCCGGGCGGCTTTCGGCCAACAGCCGCAGGAAGCGTCCGGCCCGGGCCGAGACCGCTGCCATGTCGCGGGGATTCGCGTAGGCGCGCCGCAGGACCGGCAGATCCACCCGTGCGTAGGGGATGTGAATCCGGTCGAGTTCGGCACTCAGGCCCTGTCGGGCGTATTCGAGGTCGGTGGGCAGCCAGACCTCCACCTCGTCGTGGGTGGACAGTGCCTTCACCGTTTCCAGCAGAACCCGGTCCGCACCGTACAGTTCGTCCGAAGGGTGCAGGACGAGGATCACCGGTCCATTGTCCAACACGCCTGCGCAAGTCATGGTGCTCGGCGCTCTAAGGTGACCATGTGAGCACGGTCGAGGTGGTCAACCGCCGGGAGCCCTTCTGGCGGGGTTTCTGGTCCGCGGTGGCCGATGTGTGGCGCTCTCGACTGCTCCTGCGCAGCCTGATCCGCAAGGAACTCAGCATCCGCTACCGCGGGTCGGTGCTCGGCATCCTGTGGACGATGATCAAGCCGCTGGTGCAGCTCGGCGTCTACGGTCTCGTGCTCGGCGTGTTCCTGGGCTTCGGTGCGGAGATCCCCGATTTCGGGTTCTTCATGTTCTGCGGGCTGATGATCTTCGGGCTGTTCTCCGAGGCGGTGGTCGCCGGCACGACATCGGTGCTGTGGAACGCCTCGCTGGTCAAGAAGGTCTCGCTGCGCCGCGAGTTGTTACCGCTGTCCACCACCGGCGTCGCGTTGGTCAACTTCTTCTTCCAAGGCGTGGTCCTCGTGGCGGCGTTCGCCGTGACGGGGCACTGGCCTCGACTGCAGGACCTCCCGTTCATCGTGCCCGCTCTTCTCATCGTGGTGCTGCTAGGTCTTGCCGGGGGGATGCTGCTCGGCGCCTTGAATGTCTATGTCCGTGACGTGCAGTTCATCGTCGACGTGGGCCTGTTGCTGCTGTTCTGGCTGACACCGATCCTCTACGGCTGGTGGGTGGTCCGGGACACGCTGGCGGCACGGGGACTGCCGGACTGGGTCTTCGATGTATACATGGCGAATCCGCTCGCAGCGGCCGCGGTGGCCTTCCAACAGGGGGCCTGGCCGGGCACGCCGCCGCAAGAGTACTTCGACAGTGTCTTCGCCGCTCGGTTGTGGGGCACTGTTGCTGTCTGTGCGGTGCTCGTCTGGCTTGCTCAGCGGATCTTCAACCGCCTGCAAGAGAACTTCGCGGCGGAACTGTGACTCGACCACCTGCACTCGAGATCGACCACGTCACCCAGCGGTTCTCCCTGCGGCATGAGAAGACCCTGCGGGGCCTGTTCGTCACGAAGGTCCTTCGTAGGCACGCCACCAAGGAGACGTTCCTCGCCCTCGATGATGTGGATCTGGACCTCGAGGCCGGCTCCACCGTCGGTCTCATCGGCCATAACGGGTCGGGCAAGAGCACGCTGCTCAAGATCATTGGCGGGGTGCTCACGCCGACCTTCGGGGAGGTCCGCAGGCGCGGGAGCCTCGCGGCTCTGCTGGAACTCGGCGCCGGCTTCCATCACGACCTCACCGGCCGGGAGAACGTCTTCCTGAACGCCGATGTGCTCGGCATCCCCCGCGCGGTGGCCGAGGAACGCTTCGACGAGATCGTGGACTTCAGCGGCGTGGAGCAGTTCATCGACACCCCCATGAAGTTCTACTCGAGCGGCATGTTCGTACGACTGGGGTTCGCGGTGGCGATCTTCGCGGAACCCGACATTCTGCTGGTCGACGAGGTGCTGGCCGTGGGCGATGAGGCGTTCCAGCGCAAGTGCCTGGATGTGGTGCGCAGGTTCCAGCAAGAGGGCCGGACCATCGTGCTTGTGACGCACGACATGCGTCAGGTCGAGGAGTTCTGCGATCGGGTGGTCCTGCTGGACCACGGGCACCTGGTGGCCGACGGGGAGCCAGGTCCGGTGATTGCGGAGTTCCGGGAGCGGCTGGGGCATCCGCAGGCGCAGGACCACCAGCCCCGACCTGTGCGGGTGGTGCATGTTCGTGCCGAAGCGGCCACGGCAGCCGGTATGACTGCGATCGCAGTCACAGCGACCTTCGCCGGGACATCGCCGGACTTCGAGCCGCGCGTACGCCTCGACACTGAAGCGGGAGGGCAGTTGTTGAGTCTGTCCGGAAGCCGGGCCGGACTGGCGGTCGGTATCGACGGCGAGCGCACCGTGCGGTTCGAGGTGCCGGGGCTGGCGCTGTCCACGGGCGAGTACCGGGTTGAAGTGGCTGCGGCCGCTTACGGCCAGCCTCACCCGTGGCACACCGAAACGACGCGGTTGGGGGTGGTGGCGCAGCCTGCTGACAGTCCCCTGATCGTGCCGTTCACCGCTAAGGAGGAGTAGGTGGGCTCGGGGTCCGATCGCCCGTTCCTCATCATGGGAGGGGATGACCGGGACCGGGTGCCCTCCAGAGTCAGCGGTGGAGGTCCGACGCCGCGGGTCCGCCCCGGCCGTCGTGGGGTTGGCTCGGGGCGCTTCCGTCCTGTGTGGTGACTCTCTCCGCCTGATCGGAATGCTTCTTGTCGAGGATCACCGTGTTCGAGACCGCGACCAACCGGTACAGGCGGATGAGGTACTCGAGAACCAACGAGAAGCCCCCTGCGACGACTGCCATCAACGCGGCCAGACCTGCGGCGAGGCTCATCCACCCAGCCACAGGGGGACGCACGCCGAACAGGGAAGCGACTATCAGGCCGATGACGACGAGGATGCTGAGGGCCAGCAGCAGTGCGCTCACAAGACTCACCGTCCGGAAGAACCGGTGCCCGTAAAGCAGTAGACCGTCCAGCGCCAGGCTGTACTTCGCGGCGAACGGGAACTTGCTGTGACCCACCTCCCGCGCGGCGCGCTGGTACTCAACGACCTCGTCGACCCCGAACTCCGCCGCGATCCGTCCCCGCAGGAACTGGTGGACACGAGGGCCTTGACTCAACGGGACGTACACACTGCGGTCGAGCAGATAGAAGTCCTGGAACCCGCGCATGATGGTGTTGTCGGAACTCTTGTCGAGAGTCCAGTAGAAGACTCGCCGGGTGCTGAATGACACGAACGATTCGTCACGGTTGGTGGCGACACCTGCCACCACGTTGGCACCGGATTCCCACAGGGAGACGAACTCGAGAATGAGCTCGGGGGGGTCTTGAAGGTCGCTCTGAAGGACGACCAGTGCGTCGCCCTCGGCTTGGCTCATGCCGTACATCAGGGATGTCTGGAACCCGTAGTCCCGCGCGAAGCGGAAGTACCGGATCGCGTCCGAGGGTTGGTTGGCCCACTCCTCCAGGAACGCCGCGCTGCCGTCAACGCTGTGGTTGTCGGTGACCACGATCTCGGTCTCGTAGTTCTGGTCGGCCAGTTTCTGCTGGAGCTGCGAAACCGTCTCCCGCAAACGCGGAAGTCCCTCGATCTCATTCCGAACCGGGATGAGAATGGAGATCTTCTTCACGATGTCTCCCTCGCCTGTTGGATGATTTCAGCGTAGGGAATCTTCGGGCTCCAACCCTCGATCGGTGGGGGGAAGTCCACTACTTCAACCACGGTATCGGCCGGCGTCGGGCGCGCTCCCACGCGGAGCAGGTCTTGCGCTCCCATGGCGGCGGCGATGTCGAGGGCCAAGGTCCGCAGGTCCCCGTACCAGACCGGGGTGACTCCTATCAGCTGGGGCGCCGAGGGGGCGGCAACACATCGGACCACCGCCTCAGCAGCATCCTCGACGTGGAGCAGGGGCACCTGCTGCAAGCCCTCAGTCATCTCGAAGACCTCCCCCTGTGCGAGCGTCGAGATCAGCGAGGGGAGGAATCGCCGCGCGTCCTCGCCGGGGCCGGTCAGGTGCGGGAGGATGAGCGTCGACTGAGAGAAGCCAGCCATGTCGGACCACGTCCTGAGAATGCCGGTCATCGTGCGCTTGGATTCGATGTAGTTGGTCGACTGGGAACTCAGCTGGAAGTACGAACCTCCCTGGAGCCAGGTGCCACCGTGCGCGAACGGGGTATCGAGTAGCGCGGCCAGAATCCGCACCGGGAGCTCGAGGTTGGCGCGCACTTCGGCACCGGGGCTCGCACCCTGGGACGACCACCCGGCAGCCAGATTCACGACATGCGTGGGCTCGAAGGCGACGACTGCCTGGAGGTCGTCATGGGCCACGGCGAGGCCTTCGTACCCCGCCGACAACCGGGAGGAGTGCACGAGGACACGTACCTCGGCTTCAGGTTTCCTCACGAGCAGGCCGGTAAGGACCCGTCGACCAAGGAATCCGGTGCCTCCCAGAAGAAGGATTCGCTCTGCGGTCATGGACAATCGTCTTGCCATGCGATCGAAAACCACGGAGTCTTGCAGCGTCGGAGCTGCAGTTGCTGGGCGACGGGAGTCGGCAGAACCATTCGCACCCGCATAGGAACCCTTTCATGCGCGCCCAAACTGAACGTCGGCGAGTTGGTGGTGATCCGAGTATTGAGCCACCAGGGGGCCTCGTTGTTGTCCAGGGAGAAACTCAGTGCCGGGTCCGTGAGGGCGTCGGCGATCAGCGGAATCGGTTGAAGGCACAGGGCCTGGATGTAGAGGTACGGAGGCGCCAACGCCGGTAGTGGACCGCTGTCCCAGCCGCGGACCTCTGTGAGCAGCGGGTTGGTCAACTGCGTGCCCTTGCCGGCTCCCGCAACGAAGGTCCGTGACGGGAGATCTCGATCGAACCAACTCGGCACAGGGGAACTCCACATCTCGTAGGTGGCGGCTGGGTCCGCCGACCGCACGAGCACTGCCTCGCGGCCGCGTTGCTCGACTCGAATCGAACCCTCCGTCGAGACGTCCTGAGACACCCACAGCGCAAGCGTGGGACCGCTCCCTTCCAGCCGGGAGTTCTCCTGAACACCCGACGATGGCAGAGCGCGCAGACGCAAGGAGCTTGGGGCCACGGTGGCGAAGGGTGCCTCAGAAACGATCCCGCACTCTGGGCCCTTCCCCCATAAAGCTCCCGTCTGGGTCCACTGATCCTGCGTGCGTAGCCCGTCCCGACCGAGGGCCAGCATCGCCGTGAGCGCAGGTATCAGGGCGACGATCATCATGGCGGTCACTGTCACACCTGTGGTCACGGCCCTTCCCCGACTCGCACCCCACAGGATGGCCCACAGGACCGCGAACAACAGAAGCAGAACAGCACCGGCCCGCTGAATGCCCGCCAGGCTGGAGGACTGCAGATCGTTCACCAGCCAGGCCGTTTGCCACGCCTCAACCCCGAAGCGCGTCTGGCCGACCAAGGCCCACACAGCAAAGAAGGTGGCACCCAGGACAAGGACCCCCCTACGTTTGGGTGTTGTCATCACGAGAAACGCAGTTACGGCGAGGGCGAGCGCGACGGCCGGGGCCACCGACGCATAGTGGGCGGACCATTTGCTGTTGGTCAGCATGAGACCCGCGATCCCGGAGCCGGTGAGGAGCAGAGTGTCCACCACTCGTGTCCCCGACTCACGGTTGAGGCTGGCAGCAATGATCATTACCACGGCGATCACGAGACAGACCAACGCGAAGCGAGAGGCAGCTGGCTTTGCCAGCACATCGAAAACGCGCAAGTACTCGTCGAAGGGGGTCTTGTCGTGGAGATCGCCGGACGACAGCGCGGCCGTCGACTGCAGTGCGACGCTCATCGACGAGTCCAGGGCGAGCAATGCGGCGAGGGCGGCCGCGAAAAGCGACCCGGGAAGCATGATGAACAGCCAACGCCTGGATTCAGCTCGCACAAGTTCTCGCACGACGAGCACCGCAGCGGGCAGCGCGACAACCCAGCCGGTCTGATGAGTAGCCAATGCAACCCCGCCGGCTGTGGCAGAGACCGTTGCTGCAAGGAGGGGTGCCCGATATGCCTGCACGCCCATGACCAGAACAACAGCAAGAGCCAGCGCTACAAAGGACTCCTGCCTGAGTGTGAGGCCCGTTCCGAGAACCATCGCCAAGAAGGCGGCAAGGCCCAGCCAGCGGGCTCCGACAGACAACTCCAGGGACCTCATGCAGCGCTCGCAGAGCCACCACACAACAATCCACAGCACGGCTGAGGTGAGTAGCCGCATGGTCGCGTACGAGTCGGGCACCTGAGCCCACACTTGCGCCGTGATCGCCTGCCACCAGTAGCCGGTGGGATTGGGTACAGAATAGTCTTCGAAGTAGGTGCTGAACCATCCGTAGACGGAGCGCATCTTGGCTTCCGCAAGGAGCCAGCCGTCATCGAAGTTGGGCGGTAGAAGGAGACCACCGGCGCCGAGCACGGCTGCCGCGACGACCAGACGTGGGTTGACAGCGAACCTCGGCCAGGACCGTGGAAGCAGGTTCTTCGTCACGAGGGTCAGCAGGCTGATGAGCAGGATACCGAAACTGCCCAGGGCAATGACGCTGAGGGCCTTGCCCTGGCCAGACGGAGTACTACCCGTGGCGTGGGTCTTCAGGGACCACGCGGTCTGAGCGGAGGCGTAGATCCCGTCCAGATTGGTTGCACTGACTTCCCATTCGAGGGGTGATGTGGACGAGGAGTCCACCCGCACCCGTCCCTTTCCTCCGCTCGACTCGTAGCGGAGCGTCAGGTCTCCCGCGGCGATTCGGCGCTCCGGAATCGGAGCGGTCGGGTTCTGGGGCGATGTGATGCGAAACGAACAGTCGGTTTCCGACCAGACAGACAGACCCGTTGGGCTCAGGGGGTCGGCCATTGTGCTGAAGAGCAGCGTGTCGCAAGGCGCCCCCGCCGGAATAGAGACCTCGAGGACGGCGGGGGTCACACTCGCCAGAGTCAATCCCGGCTCGTTCGGTTGGCCTTGGCCGCTCACCTCGGCGAATCTGATCTCGCTGGGCGCGGCGAACGACAGGACGCCGGAGACAACCGTGACCAGGGCCAGTACAAGGGCGCCCACGATGACCGACGGCGAGAACCCTCCCCGTTCCCGAACTGGATGGTTGACGCTCAGTTTCGACCCCCGTCGTGGAACCGCGAGATCTGTTCAGTGGTGACTTCTCGCGCTGACTCACCGGCATGGATCCTCTTGTGCCACTCCACAGTCCACGATATGGCGTCTTCGAAGTCGAGGCGGTTCCGCCAGCCGAGACGGATCTGCGCTTTGGTGGCGTCAAGTGCCAGAAGGCCCGCCTCATGTGGCTGTGTGGCGGAATCGGGTGCCTGCTCCCATGCCGCACCCCCGCTCCATTGCGTCACCAACTCGTCGGCCACGGTGTCCACGCGCACGAATCCTGCAACACCCGGGCCGAAGTTCCATTCCCCTTCACTGTGGCCACTGGCCAGAATCTGTTGTACGAGGAACTGGTAACCGTTCAGACAGTCAAGGACGTGCTGCCATGGCCGCACGGCAGCTGGATTGCGAACCAGGGCCGCCTCCCCTTGACCAATACTGCGGATCAGATCGGGGAGCAGGCGGTCTTTGCTCACGTCGCCTCCACCGATCACGTTGCCGGCGCGTGCGACCGCAGTTGGCACACCCGACACGCTCTTGACCCACGATTGGGTCAAGAGATCTGCCATCGCTTTTGAGGCGCTGTAGGGGTCGTCCCCGCCAAGTGGGTCGGTCTCCCGATAGCCCCAGATCTGGTGGTCGTTTCTGTAGACCTTGTCAGTGGTGATAACCAACAGCGCGCGCGCCGATGCCACGTCCGAAACCGCTTCGAGGACGTTGAGCGTGCCCAGGACGTTCGTTTCGAAAGTCTCTCGTGGCCGGGCGTACGATTCCCGGACAAGTGACTGTGCAGCCAGGTGAATAACCACTTCAGGTTGGTATCTGCGCATTGCGTCAACCACGACGTCGAGGTCGCGGATGTCTCCACGCACTTCGAAATCCAGGTCGGCAGCGATTCCCGCGGCGTCGTACAGCGATCCGGCAACTGGGTCGAGAGCTAGACCACCAACGCTATGCCCTTGCTCGGCCAGCCATCTGGTGAACCAGGCCCCCTTGAATCCCGTGTGGCCAGTAATGAGAATCCTCACGAGGTGGCCTTGCCAGTGATGAAGTCACGGATCGACTCAGCGATGAAGTCCAGCATTTGAGGGGTGAGTCCCGGGAACACACCAACCCAGAACGACCGACGCATCACGATGTCGGTGTTCGTAAGATCGCCGACCACCCGGAAGTCTGCGTCGCGGTAAGCAGGTTGCTTGAGGGCATTTCCTGCGAACATGAGCCGGGTGCCGATCTTCCGACCGTCCAAGAACCTGAGCAGTTCTTCCCGATTGACGGGATGCGCGGGATCCAACGTGATCGGGAACCCGAACCAGGACGGGTCGGAGTGCTCGGTCGCACGAGGCAGGATGAGCCCTTCACAGTCCGCGAGTGCCTTGTGAAGGTGCGCGAAATTGGACTTCCGCGCGTCGATGAACTCGGGCAGTTTGCGCAATTGGGTCTGGCCGAGCGCGGCCTGCATGTCTGTTGCCTTCAGGTTGTAGCCGATGTGGCTGTAGATGTACTTGTGGTCGTACCCCTCGGGTAGTTCCCCAAGTTGCCAATCGAACCGCTTCAAGCACGTGTTGTCTTTGCCCGTTTCGCAGTAGCAGTCGCGTCCCCAGTCCCGGAACGACTCGATCTGTCGTCTGACGAGTGGGGACTTGTGGAACACGGCGCCGCCTTCACCTGTCGTGATGTGGTGAGCCGGGTAGAAACTGACCGTCGCGGTATCTCCGAAGCTGCCAGTACGCTTGCCCCGGTACTCGGAACCCAGGGCGTCGCACGAGTCCTCGACCAGCCACATCTTGTGCTTCTTACAGAGTTCTTGGACAACGTCAAGATTGAAGGGATTGCCCAGGGTATGGGCCATCATCACTGCTCGGGTTTTCGGCGAGATGGCGTCGGCCAGCCGATCGGCCATAGCGTCATATGTCTGTAGATCGACATCGACTACCACTGGCCGCAGACCATTCTGGAGAATGGGATTGATGGTGGTTGGGAAGCCCATGGCGACCGTGAGGACCTCATCCCCGGGCTTAAGAGCGCGCTTGCCCAACTTGTGGCTCGTCAAGGCCGACAGCGCCAGAAGATTGGCGCTAGACCCGCTGTTGACGAACACACTCCCCCTCGTGCCGACGTAACGGGCGAGCGAACGCTCGAAGTCGGCTGTGTGCTTGCCGCATGTCAGCCAGCCATCGAGTGAGGCATCCACAAGTGCCTGGTAGTCGTCGGCTCGGAGGACTTTGCCGGATACAGGAACCACCGTCTCGCCCGGAACGAAGGCAACAGGTTCCTCGCGCGGCGTGACGTAGTCCGCGACTGCATCCAGTATCGACCTGCGTTTGTGATCCATCTGCCCTCCGTGCTCTTCGCGAGTTCTGACAACTACTCTGCCGGTGGCCGGGAGGCCTGGTACCCGTGGGGTACCCTTCCCACCATCGGGTAGAGCCCATTGAGGAGTTACGAATGAGGACTGTTCTCCTGGCCGGGGGCCTGGGTACACGTATGCGGGAGGAGACCGAGTTTCGTCCCAAGCCCATGGTCGAGGTGGGCGGCCGACCTGTGCTGTGGCACATCATGAAGATCTTCGCTGGGGCCGGGTTTGACGACTTCGTGGTGTGCACGGGTTACAAGTCGGAGCAGATCAAGGACTACTTCCTCAACTATGAGGCACGCAACAACGACTTCACGGTCACACTGGGGGAGCAACAGAGGATCGACTACCACTGGGGCCACGACGAGTCTGGATGGGTCGTGACCGTGGCTGACACCGGCCCCGAGACGATGACGGGCGGTCGGGTCAAGAAGGTGGAACCGTACTTGCGCGGAGAGAGGTTCTTCTGCACGTACGGTGATGGCATTGCGGACGTGAATATCAAGGAACTTCTGGCATTTCATGAATCCCACGGGAAATTGGCCACGATGACGGCCGTCCGACCAGTGAGTAGGTTCGGTGTGCTGGAGATCGATAACGATGGCCTCGTTTCCAGTTTTCGCGAGAAGCCCCAGGTGGATGGCTGGATCAATGTCGGATACTTCGTCTTCGAGCCGGAGGTACTCAGCTACCTGGACGAGTCGAGTGTTCTCGAGCAGGAGCCGTTGTCGAAGTTGGCCTCTGACGGGCAACTGGTGGCGTACCAACACTCGGGGTTCTGGCAGCCGATGGACACCTACCGCGAGGCAACGCTGCTAAACGAGTTGTGGCAAAGTGGCGAGGCACCCTGGGCCAGAGTTCAGGGCTTCGCGTGAGTCTCCTGACATAGTCGGGTCAGAGAGTTCAGGCACATGCACGTGCCTGAGAGCGGATCAGGCCGATTGGTAAAGTGCTGTTGATCTGGAACCCACGATCGTGGGACGAATCGCGAGGGGACCAAGTGTCAACTGTCACAGTTCAACGTGTTGTGTTCGGCACGGACTACGAGTTGCCATCGCCAGCTACCTCGATTTCAGGTTTGTACCTGCGGGACTCCCGCTCCTCTTTGGAGAGCGATTCGTCACGGCCACGCAGCACGCGCGCAGCGAGCCAGGCGGATCGCGTACCTCAGGGACAGCCGCCCGTGGTCGTGGGCCGCACCGAGGCTCGAATCCCGAGTGGGAGTGTCCTTTCCTCCGACTCTTACTTCAATCGGGTGAATGCTGGCTACTGGCAGCGGTGGGCAGGTATCCAGTCGATGACCGCTCGCATCGGAGGGGTGGGTCTAGCCCGCATGGCGATCCGACGGTCCACGCCCGGGGGTTACGAAACGACCTTGAGGGTCATCGAGGGAGACCTAGCCGTCGGACTCGAGTGCGCCGTCGATCTTTCCGTAATGGCTGGCGGGGGCACCTTGTGGATGGACCTGGAGCCCATGGGCGACGAGATCGTGGTGCGGGACGGTCGCTGGGAGACGGTATCGGACAGGCCCGTGCTCACAACAGACATCGCTGTGTGTACCTACAACCGTCCGCATGATGTCTTGGCCCTGCTGCGCAGTCTGCGTCGAGATCCGGAATGTCAGGCGGTCATTGACACAGTCTGGGTGATCGACAACGGCACTGAGCACTTCTCGGACCTGCCAGGCGGCCAGGAGGTGCTTGACGCTTGGGGCTCCGACCTGCGGCACGTGAGGCAGAAGAACCTGGGCGGTTCGGGCGGGTTTGCACGAGGTCAGTTCGAGTCCGCCTATCACGGGAATGCGCCGTTCGTCGTGCTGCTGGACGACGATGTCGTTGTTGAGCCGGAAGGCATACGGCGTGCCGTTGTGCTCGCGTCCTTGGCGTCGACCCCGATCGCTGTGGGTGGCCAGATGCTGAATCGAGCGAAACCAACACAACTGCACGCCAGCGCTGAGTGGGTTAAGACCAAGAATCTGAGGTATGGGCCCGCACCTGGGGGCCGCGAGGATGTTGACCTCAACTCCCGCCGGGAGGAGTACGTGCTAGATGCGGCGTACAACGCGTGGTGGTGCTGTCTCGTACCCACTGACGCGATTCGAGATGTGGGCCTTGGTATGCCCTTCTTCATCAAGTACGACGATGTGGAGTACGGGTACCGTCTGGCCAAGGGTGGCTATCGCACCGTCACCATGCCAGGAGTCGCGGTCTGGCATGAACCTTTCGCGCTGAAGGACGACACCACCGATTGGACCTTGTACTTCCACGTGCGAAATCGCCTGATCTTCGCGGCGGTCATGTCAGCGCACCTGCCTCCAAAGGTGCAGAGTCGGCGCGTCAGTGCTGTGATTTCTGATGTTCTCAAGCGAGATGTCCTGCGCAACGTGCTGCGACGAGCCTTCGCGAGCGCTGCCTCCGCGGAAATGGCCATGAGGGACTTCCTCCAGGGTCCGGGCGTACTCACAGAACCGCTTCACGAAGTTGTGGAGAGGGTGCGGGCCGGGCGTCGGGGTTACCCGGACGCTGTCACGGACGTGCCGACAGGTGGGCGCGGGGATCGCCCCACCTCGGTGCATCGGACGCGCCCGCCACGAATCCCTCTGGCGCTCCCGCTGTCCGTGGTGCGTGAGTTCGGCATCCCGGTTCCGAAGGTATTGCCAGTTCCTCCCAGCCTTCTGAAGAGCCGGCAAGTGGCCGATGAGTGGAGGATTTGGGAGATGCCGGATCCCGATGCGCGCGCCGCCGAGCTGCCGAAGGTAGCGGATCATTGGTGGGGTTTGTTCGACCTCGATGATGCTTGGGTGACGACCATCGATGGGTCGAAGGTAACGCGGAGGACCCGCGACCCACTCCTCGCCCGGGACTTGACCAAGAGGTCTTGGAGGACGGCCAAGGAAGTTAAGGCAGAGTTCCCACGTCTCGCGCTTGAGTACGCCGCGGCAGTCCCCGACCTCACCTCACCGCACACCTGGGCCAAGCAGTTCGGGATCGAGGTTGACCAGTGACTCTCGAGGCCCTGCGTGCCGCAGACGTCGTGGTCGTCGGGACCGGTTTCTACGGTCTGACGATCGCCGAACGCGTCGCCAGCCAGACTGGCCGGCGCGTCATGATGGTGGAACGCCGCAACCACATCGGCGGAAACGCCTACAGTCACAACGACCCGGAGACCGGGATCGAGGTGCACACATATGGTTCGCACCTGTTCCACACCAGCAACCAGCGGGTCGTCGACTACGTCAAGGACTTCACGGAGTTCAACGACTACCAGCACCGCGTGTACAGCCGGTACCAGGACCGCATCTATCCGATGCCGATCAACCTCGGCACGATCACGACCTACTTCGAGCGGGCGCTGAGTCCCGACGAGGCACGTGCCCTGGTCGCCGAGCAGGCCGCCGAACTCGGCACCGCCGAGCCTGCCAACCTCGAGGAGAAGGCGATCAGCCTCATCGGGCGACCGCTCTACGAGGCGTTCATCCGGGGCTACACCGCCAAGCAGTGGCAGACCGACCCGCGGGAACTCGACGCCGGCATCATCACGCGACTGCCGGTCCGCTACACCTTCGACAACCGGTACTTCAACGACACATTCGAGGGCCTGCCGCTGGCCGGGTACACCGCGTGGCTCACACGGATGGCGGAGAACCCGCTCATCACCGTGGCACTGGACACGGACTTTTTCGACCTTCGCGACGAGATCCGGGAGGACCAGCTGGTCGTCTACACGGGTCCGCTGGACCGGTACTTCGACTTCTCGGCCGGCGAGTTGTCGTGGCGCACCTTGGACTTCGAGACCGAGGTCAAAGCCACCGGTGACTACCAGGGCACCTCGGTGATGAACTACGCCGACGAGGACGTGCCGTTCACCCGCATCCACGAGTTCCGGCACTACCACCCCGAGCGAGATTTCTACCCGACGGACAAGACCGTCATCATGCGCGAGTACTCCCGGTTCGCCCAGCGTGACGACGAGCCGTACTACCCGATCAACACCGCGGACGACCGCGCGCGACTCATGGCCTACCGCGACTTGGCCAAGCAGGTGCCCAACACCCTGTTCGGCGGACGTCTCGGGTCGTACAAGTACCTCGACATGCATATGGCCATCGCCAGTGCGTTGACCGCCTTCGAGAACCGCATCAAGCCGTGGCTCGAGGCGCGTCAACCGCTCGGTGTGGTCGACCTCGCAGACTAGCTCAGGAGTCGAGCAGGCGGTTCTGGTCGTCGTGGAGTGACGGCAGAGCGAACCCTGCGGCGAGCAGCGCAGCTCGGGTCACGGGCACGTCCCCATTGCGCCACCCCTGGAACAACTGCCATGCGGCCAGCGGGTGCAGGCCTGCGGCGAGGGCCTCGAGATCGCGGTCAACCGGACCGGGCAGCTCGAGCAGTCGCCCGGCCGCGGCGCGGACCCAACTGGCTCGGGAGCGCAGGTCGGGAAGCAAGTGCCGACCGTTTCCGATACGCCCGAGGTAGTCGCGGAACCGCTGGACATCGATGGAGCGCAGACCGAGTCCCACGACCTGCCCACCGTGCGTGGTGTAGTCCACGAGCGGTTCGGGGACGTACTCGACCCGGCCGATGCGCGCGGCCACCGCGGCCAGCCATTGGTCGTGCCAGCCCCGCAGTCGCCGCGCGGGGAACGGCAGAGCAGCGTCGATCGCGCGGGGGGACAGTGCGAGCGCCGCCCCGGAGACGCTGTTCATCACGAGCAGATGTGCAGGGGTGAGCGTGCCGGGTGCGGGGTCGTGACTCAGGAACCGCTCCCGGAGCACCGCACCTTGCTCGTCCACGACCCGCATCGCGCTGAAGGCCGCGTCGGCGCCGCCATCGAATTCCTTGAGCAGGCGCTGCATCTTGTCCGGTGTCCACCGGTCGTCCTGATCGCACAGGAACACAGGGGCGTCGATGGGCCCGTTGCGCAGGAGGTGCTCGAAGGCGGCGTAGTGGCCGAGGTGTGGTTGTGCGGTCATGACGCTGAACCGCTCGTCGTCGCCGATGACGGCGGTGAGGGCGTCGGCGTCGGACGACGAATCGTCGAACACCAGACAGCGCCAGTCCTCCACAGTCTGAGCGCGAAGTGACTCCACTTGGACCGTCAACAGGTCCTCGCGCGGATTGTGGGTGGCCAGCACCACCAGTGCGCTTACCATCGACACCCTCCGGGCCGGCGGTTCGGCTGCCCCCTGGACCCTTCGAGCATAGCCACGCCTCAGTCCATCGACGACATGATGGCGGGCATGGCCTGCGCGAGGGCCTCATCCCAGCCACGCATGGGTGCCAGTCCCACCGAAGCCCACCGGTCGTGGCCCAGCACGCTGTAGCCGGGTCGTGGGGCAGGACGCGGGAACGCCTCCGTGGTGGTCGGCTGTACGCGTTGTGGGTCCGCGCCGGCGAGTTCGAAGATCCGGCGGGCGAACCCGAACCAACTGGTCTGTCCCGCGTTGGTGCCGTGGTAGACCCCGGGTGGGGCGTCGGAATCGGCGAGCGCGGTGATCTGCCGGGCCAGGTCCATGCTCCAGGTCGGTTGTCCCACCTGGTCGTCCACCACGCTCACCACGTCACGCGTGCGCTCGAGTCCGAGCATGGTCTTGACGAAGTTCTGTCCGTGCGCGCCGTACAACCACGCGGTACGGATGACGAAGGCGTCCGGGTGCGCCAGTGCCGCCTGCTCACCGGCGAGCTTGGTGCGGCCGTAGGCACTCGCAGGCCCGGGGGCCGCGTCCTCGGGGTAGGCGATGGTGGCGGAACCGTCGAACACGTAGTCGGTGGACACCTGGACCAGTCGGCAGTCGGCCGCTGCCGACGCGATCGTGGCCACCCCGGTCCCATTGATGGCCAGGGCCCGTTCCTCATCCGTCTCCGCCTCGTCGACGGCCGTGTAGGCAGCACAATTGACCACCACGTCGGGTGCGATGTCGCGGATGGCGGCCTGCACCGACGCCGGATCGGTGATGTCGATGTCTGGGATGTCCATGCCGACTGCACGGTCACCGAGTACGTCCATCAGGTCGGTGCCCAACTGGCCACGGCTACCCAGGACGAGCCAGGTCACGTGTTGTCCTTGAGAGGTTGCCACCATTCGGGATGGGCCCGGTACCACTCGATGGTGTCGGCCAGGCCGTGGTCCAGTGTCACCTGCGGGGCGTACCCCAACTGCTCCCCGATCTTGCTGATGTCCAGTGAGTAGCGCCGGTCGTGGCCCTTGCGGTCAGGCACCCTCTCCACCATCGAGTCGTCGGCGCCCATCGCCGCCAACAACCGCTGGGTCAGTTCGAGGTTGGTCAACTCGGTCCCACCACCGATGTTGTAGACCTCTCCGCTGCGCCCCTTCTCGAGAGCCAGCGCGATCCCCGCACAGTGGTCATCGACGTGCAGCCAGTCCCGCACGTTCAGTCCGTCGCCGTAGAGGGGGACCTGCTTCCCCGCCATCAGGTTGGTGACGAACAGTGGGATGACCTTCTCCGGGAACTGGTAGGGCCCGTAGTTGTTGGAGCATCGGGTAGTCACGGTGTCCAGGCCGAACGTCTGGTGGAAGGCCCTCACCATGAGGTCTGAGGATGCTTTGGACGCGGCGTACGGCGAGTTGGGTTCCAGCGGTGCGGACTCATCCCACGAGCCGCTGTCAATGGACCCGTAGACCTCGTCGGTGGACACGTGCAGGAACCGCTCGACGCCGGATTCCACCGCCGCCTGCAGCAACTTCTGGGTCCCCAACACGTTGGTCAGCACGAAGCCCGACGGTTCGGTGATCGAACGGTCGACGTGGGACTCGGCGGCGAAGTGCACGATCGCATCGTGTCCGGGCACAACGTCGGACAGCAGCTCGGCGTCGCAGATATCGCCACGCACGAACGTGTACGCCGGGTGGTCTGCCACAGGGTCCAGGTTGGCCAGGACCCCGGCGTAGGTGAGTTTGTCGAGGACCGTGACAGACACCTCACCGAGTCTGGGGTACGCGCCCCCGAGCAGCCGCCGGACGAAGTTCGATCCGATGAACCCGGCTGCACCCGTGATCAGCAGTTTCACGGTGTCAGCCTATTCAGGTGGGGCCGTCCGGCCTCGACCTGCCTCTACACTCGGGATCGTGAAAGGCGTGGTCCTCGCCGGTGGCACCGGCTCCCGCTTGTGGCCGATCACCCGTGCGGTGAGCAAGCAGTTGTTGCCGGTCTACGACAAGCCCATGATCAACTACCCGCTGTCCACCCTGATGGCCGCGGGATTGCGGGAAGTCTGCATCATCACCACCGCACACGACCAAGCCGGCTTCCAGAGGCTTCTCGGCGACGGTTCCGATCTGGGCATGTCCCTTACCTATGTGGTCCAGCACTCTCCGGACGGGCTCGCCCAAGCGTTTCTGCTGGCGGAGTCTTTCCTGGCCGGGGACTCAGCGGCGCTGGTCCTCGGGGACAACATCTTCCACGGCCCGGGACTCGGAACCCAACTGAAGAGGCTGCGCGACGTGGATGGCGGGCACATATTCGCCTACCGTGTGGCAAACCCCCAGGAGTACGGGGTGGTGCAGTTCGACGCCGACGGCCGGGCCGTGTCCCTGGAGGAGAAGCCACAGTCGCCCAAGAGCCACTTTGCGGTCCCGGGCCTGTACTTCTACTCCTCGGATGTCGTGGAGGTCGCGAAGCAGATCAAGCCCTCAGCACGAGGCGAGCTCGAGATCACCGCGGTGAACGAGTGGTACCTGCAGCGGGGTCGGCTCGGAGTCACCGTGCTGCCGCGCGGGACGGCGTGGTTGGACACCGGCTCGTTCGAGTCGCTGCACGATGCCGGGGACTACGTGCGGGTGCTGGAGTCTCGGCAGGGCACCAAGGTGGGCTGCGTCGAGGAATTGGCGTGGCGCAACGGCTGGATCACCGGCGAACAGTTGGAACGGCTGGCCGTCCCCCTGCGCAAGAGCGGATACGGGGACTACCTGCTTAGCCTGCTCACGGGTAGCGATGACTGAGGAGGCGGTGGACGTCCGGTCCGACCGCGAGGGGCTGTGGCGCAACCGACACCTCATCTGGAACTTCGCCCGCCGCGACCTGAAGGGTCGCTTCAAAGGCACTGCGGTCGGATGGCTGTGGTCGCTGCTGCTGCCGCTTGCGACGGTCGTCATCTACAGCGTGGTGTTCTCCGTCTTCATCCGGATCGAGCCGCCACCGTTCGGCGACGGTGAGCCGGGCACGTACTGGGTGTGGCTCCTGACGGGCATGGTCACCTGGACCTTCGTCCTCAACGCCACGAACTCCGGGATTCCGAGCCTGTTGGCCAACGGCTCGTTGCTCCAGAAGATCTACATCCCATCGTTCGTCCCCTGCGTTGCGAGCATCGTGGCCATTGGGGTGCAGTCACTGATCGAACTCGGGATCGTCGCGGTGATCCTCCTCGCCATCGGCAATGTCGGCTGGACGTGGCTGGTGGTGCCGGCGTGGCTGGCGCTGCTCTTCGCCTTCGTGACCAGCACCACCTACGTTTTGTCAGTGCTCAACGTCTTCTATCGCGATGTGTCCCAGCTGGTGGCGGTGGGCCTGCAGTTGATCTTCTTCTTGACGCCGATCATCTATCCGCTGACGCTGATCCCGGCCGAGTGGCATGGGCTTCCCTTACGCGGACTGCTCGAGCTCAGCCCGTACACCCAGTTCGTGGAGTTCGGGCGGGCGCTGCTGTACGAACTGAGGATGCCGGGCCTCGGGCCGCTGGCCCTCACGCTGGGATGGACCCTGGCCGCGCTCGCGATGGCACGGTTCGTGGCGGTGCGGCGTGGCCAGGATGTGAGCGAGTTCATCTGACCACGGTGGTGTCGCTACAGTGGTGCCGCCGCCGGACGTGTGCACGAAGGAGGTGTCGTGGCTGAGGCCGCCATCAGTTTGCGGGACGTCTCCAAACGATTCCGGATCCCCTCGGCGCGCCGTCAATCCTTCAAGGAACGGGCAGTTCGCGGCAAAGCCGCGGACAGCCATTTCTGGGCCCTTCGCAATGCCACCTTCGACATCCCCCGGGGCAGTACGTTCGGCGTGATCGGGCCGAACGGGTCCGGGAAGTCCACGGCCTTGAAGGTGATGGCCGGCATCTACCGTCCGACGTCTGGACAGGTGGACGTGCATGGCAGCATGTCCGCGCTGCTCGAACTCGGCGCGGGTTTCCACCCGGAACTCAGCGGTCGTGAGAACATCACGCTCAACGCCTCGATCTTGGGGCTGTCTCAGAGCCAGATCGCCGCAGCCACCGACGAGATCATCGATTTCGCCGGCCTCGGGGAGCACATCGACGCACCCGTCAAGGTCTACTCGAGCGGCATGTACGTGCGACTGGGGTTCGCGATCGCTGTGGCGGTGAAGCCGGAGATCCTCATCGTGGATGAAGTGATCGCGGTCGGGGACGAGCAATTCCAACGCAGGTGCTTCGAGCACATCCACAACCTGCGGCGGTCCGGCGCGACAGTGGTCCTGGTGTCGCACGGACTCGAGGTGGTGGAGAGCATGTGTGACGAGGCCCTGTGGATCGACCGGGGGGAGGTCCAGTTGCTGGGGCCCGCTCGCACGGTGGTCCGCAGATACGTGGACAGCATCAACGAGGTGCAGGCACACGTCGATCAGCGGACCGGGCTCGAACACACCGGCAGCGGAGACGCCTTCATCACGCAGGTGGACTTCCACGGCGAGGACGGCGGCCCCGTGGTCAGCGGCCGGCCGTTCGAGGTCGTGGTCCGGTTCGAGAGCTCAGCCCATCTCGAGGGGGTTCTCCTCGGGTTGACGATCCTGCAGGAGCCGGGCATCAACCTCGGCGGTCCGAACAACCACCTGTCGGGGCTGTTCACGCTGCGCCCGGGGGTCGGAGAGGCGCACTTCCGCTCACCGGGCATGGTCCTCATGCCGGGTCGGTACGAGGTGTCGGCCGGGATGATGCAGCCCGGCCGCCTGCTCATCGACCAAGTCGCCGATGCCGCTGAGCTCGAGGTGTTGCCCTCTGGGGATTTCGTGCACGGGCTCGTCCGCATGGACGGCGAGTGGCGACTTGATCAGGTCAGCAGAGAGTCGTAGATGTCGGCGAGTTCCACAGCCTGGTCGCGGAAAGTCGGGATGGTACGGACCGGCCGGGCCCGATCCCGGAAATCTGCCGGGCGGTCCATGATGTCGCGCATCGCGTTGCGCAGCCCCACCGTGTCGTCCATCCCGATGAGCGTGGCATTGACACCATCTCTGAGATCGTCGGCGGTCCCGCCTCCGTCGGTGGCGATGACCCAGACCCCGCGCAGGACGGCCTCGCGCACAGTAAGGCCATAACTCTCCCGCCACTGGGAGGGGAACAGCAGCACGTCGATGCCATCGAAGAAGGAGTCCATTCCGGCTCGCGTGTACCCGGGCACGACGCGAATCAGGCCGGGGTACTGCCAGTCCCGGATATGCAGGGTCCGGATCCCCAGGTTGAGGAACGCATCCACGATGTGCAGTTCGTAGTCGGACCGCGGAAGTTGGTCCAGTGCGTCCCGCACCTGCCGTACGCCCTTGATGGGTGTGTCCCCGCCGACGTAGCCGAAACGGATCACTCCCTGGTACGGAGTCCGGCGGAAGTCCGGCGCCGGGTGGTGCACCCCGTTTCGGTTGACCCCGATGATGCGCCGGTCGACCCCGCTGCCGCCCATCACACCCGCCCAGTACTCGCTGGGGGCCAGGACCCGGTCGCACCGGTTGAGGATCGCACGAGACTCCTGCTGACGCCTCTCATGGGCGTGGGGGTCGGGCACGCAGGTCGCGCACACTGAGGCGTCGATCGTGGTCTGTCCGCACCACGTTCCATCCGCCCGCACCATGAACTGCCGCTCGCAGAACCACCACGCGTCATGCAGCGTCACGATCGTCGGGATCCCCGCCTCCTGAGTCACCTTCACCATCTCCACGCCGAGGCTCTGAATGGCGTGGAAATGCACCACATCCGGGCGCACGACCGCGAGCACCTCGCGCATGCGTGCCGCGAGATCCGGCTGGTGGTACTCCTCGGCCGGCGAGTGTGCTGCCGGGCGGCCGATCGCGATGACGGGCAGTCCCCGGGCCTCGTACCGGTGCAACCGTCCCCCGGCCAGCCGTGGCTCCATGATGCCCGTCATCACGAACACCTCGTGTCCCTGTGCGGCGAGGTTCTCCGCCGTCTCCTCGGCCACGATGGTGGCACCGCCGAACGACTCGGGTTCGAAATGCACATTCACGATGAGGATTCGCATCATTGCTCCCGCCATGCCGGCGCCACCGCGTCAAGGAGTGCGCGCATCTGCGAGGTCGGTTCCCGACGCAACTCCCAGCGCCGGACGTCTTCCCGAGCGGCGTGGGTCAGGGATCTCCGGAGCGTGGGATCCTCGGTCAATCGCGACAGAGCCTCTCCCCAACTGCTGTCATCGGCGATGAGTGCGGTCACCCCGTCCACCACATAGTCGGCGTACACGGTCGGCGAGGCGATCAGGGGGGTGCCCACGAGGGCGGCCTCGAGGTACTTGACGTGGGACTTGAACGAATTGAACGGAGCATCGACCAGTGGTGCGAGGCAGACGGTGCTGGCGGCGAGAAGTTCGAGGTACTGCCCGTAGGGCAGGGCGTCTCGGGTCTGGATGACCTGCCCGGCCAGTGGTTGCAGAACCTCCGGCATGCGCACCGGCCCGAGCAGATGCAGGCAGGCATCGGGGTGCGCGCGTAGCCAGGCAGCGATCCCCGGGGCAGCTACTGCGAAGTCGTGGTCGTGGGCCCGTGAGCCGCTGCCGTAGAGCGCGACCGGGTGCCCCCCGGGATCGTCCGGCCGGCGCAGCCCCCGCGCGATCTCGAGCATGTGATCGTCGATGCCGTTGGACACCACCAGGGCCGGGCGGTGGTTCATCGAGGTCATGTCGTCGGCCAGGACGGCGGTGGATGCGAGGTTCACATCCGCGGCCCCCAGCGCCGCTGCGTAGCCGTCGGTGCCGGCGATCACAGCCTCCCGCAGGGTGGCGGGCAGAGATGCCAGATTGGGGTTCGACGCGGCCAACTCCCTGCGGTAGACCACGTCGTCGAACTCGAACACGATGGGTATGCCGAGCCTGCGGGCCTCCTCGATCAGACGTCGCAGGGCGGCGCTGTCGGCCAGGCGGTAGATGATCAGCACGCTGGCCAGTTGCAGGCGGCTGATCGCCTCCAGCGGGTCCTCGAGGCCCACCGTGGCGAAGGGGACTCCGAGATCCTCGAAGATCTGCGCCTTCTGCTCCACCCGGTAGTGGTAGCACTGGGGGATGCTGTGCTCGGCCACGGACAGCACACTGACCGGCCAGTGGGAGGCCGAGGCCGCGACCGGTCCATCGGGGAGTCCCTCGGCCCCCTTCAGTGCGCGGCGCCGCGACATCCACAGGCGGGTGCGTCGCACCACCCCTTCGACACCTTCGGAGCCGTAGACCTCTTGCACGCGCCCGGCGAGGTGGCGCAGCCGCCACAGGTCAGAGCCAGGCATGCACGTCCTCCCCCCAGCGCGACCGGACGACGTGGGGGATGTCCGAGGCGTCGAGCACCTCAGGCGGGGGGGTGCGGACGAGCTCGCGCTTGACGAAGGGCATCCCGAGGGCGATCAGCCGTCGCCATCCGAGGCTGGTCGGGTTCTGGCCGCGGGCCGTGGCCCAGGTCCACGGATAGTGGGCGGCGACCATCAGGCCTTCTTTGTCCGCCAGCCGGGACAGGCCGATCTCGTAGTGCCGGATCACCGCCTTCTTGCGGCGCTCGACGCGCACGTCCTCCCAGAACCTTCGCAGCGCGCGGTCGTCCAGCACGCCGTCCTTGTATCCCATGACATGGCTCTGAAGATGCGGGCGGCCCTGCGTCGTGCCCACCATGCCCCAGATGTCCGTGGGGCACTCGGCGAAGCCGTCCAGGATCTCCTGCAGCGATGAGAACGGGCCCACCAGGCTGTCGTTGACGAGCAGTACCCGCGAGGCTGACCGCACGTGGGGATGCAGATGCAGGTAGGCCGACCACGATCCGAAGTCGTACCCCAGGTTCGGTCGCCGGATCACACTCACCCGCCCCAGCAGGTCCGGATCATCCGTGGTCAAAGGACGCGGATCCGGTGACGCACTCACCAGCGCGCAGAAGTACCCGTTGTCCAGGAGTTCCTGGAGGAACCGTTCGACGCTGCGCGACACCTGGTGTGACGCGCTCCAGTGCGCCATGACCGCCACGTTCTGCCAGGGCTCGGAGCGTACGGGACCCTGCTCGTGACGCCAGGGAAGAGTGGTGACCCTCCGGCGAGCTGCGATCACCGGTGCTTCCGCATGCGTAGGCGGATCATCTGGTCGCGCGCGGACCGCATCTGGTCGTAGGCCCGGCGGGTGCGTGACTGCAGTGCAGCCTCCCGACTCTCGGCCTCGGAACGCTCCTGCGCGAGCAACCGCATGGCGGCGTCGGTGCCCGCATTGAGCCAGACAGGTGCGGGTCGGGCGCGGAGGGCCCTGGCACCGGCGATGGCCTCCTGCGCGGACTGCACAAGGTGGGCGGGAGCCAGCACCGTGACGTCGCTGTCCTCGACGACGTCGTAGCCCGCCGGGATCTCGAGGGCACCTTCGACGATCAGCAGTGGCCGGTCACGTCGGACGGCAGTGATGAGCGGCTCCGGCAGACCCGACCGCGCGACGATGACGGTCAGTGGGATGTCTGGAAGCCCCAGACCCACGGCGATCCCATTGAGGTCGCAGGCCCGTGCCACGTCGCGATCATGATCGGGGGACTGCGTCATCACGAACACCGGATCGTCTGGGTCCTCCAGGTGACACAGAAGCGGCACGAGTGCGCTTCTGGCATCTGACTCGAGCAGCGCCCCTGGGAATCGTCGGCGCAGGGCGACGGCCGGGAGTGCGGCGGCATCCTGATCCCAAACAGGTGCGCTGGGTACTGGTCCGGGGAGCACGACAGGGTGGTCAACCGACAGCAGTTCGACCACAACCACCTCCCTGGAACCAGAACAGTCTATGCGCGCGCCCGCGCCGCTCAAGGACTCTGGCAGAGTCGTTGTCATGAAAGGTGCTGCGGGGCTCGTGGTGGCCGTGCCGGCCCTCAACGAGGAGCCCACGGTGGGTGACGTGGTGAGTGCCGTGCGCGCCGCGGTCCCAGAGGCCCTAGTCGTCGTGATCGACGACGGATCGACGGACGCCACCGGCTCCGTGGCGCGGGACGCCGGTGCCGTCGTCTTGAGCATGCCGTTCACGGTGGGCGTGGGCGGTGCGATGCGTACGGCGTTCCTCTACGCCGAACAGATGAACGCCGACGCGTTGGTCCAGGTGGACGGGGACGGCCAGCACGACCCGCGCGACATCCCACGCCTGGTCGAGCAACTGGATCGGTACTCGGTCGTCATCGGCGATCGGTTTGCGGACGGTGGGTACCCCATCAAGGGTCCACGCCGGTGGGCGATGCGCTTCCTTGCCGCCGTGGTCACGCGGCTGGTCGGTACTCGTATCGACGACACCACGTCCGGATTCCGTGCGGCTGACAGGCGGGCGATCAGTCTGTTTGCGTGGCACTACCCCGCGGAATATCTGGGCGACACGGTCGAATCGTTGGTCCTCGCCTCGCGCTCCGGCCTGCAGATCGCCTCCGTCCCGGTGACGATGCAGCCGCGACGGCACGGCGAGCCCAGCACCGGGACCCTGCGCTCGGCCCTCTATCTCGGCCGCGCGCTGCTCGCCGTCCTCGTGCTCCTGCTCGGTACGGGCCGAGCCCCCGAGGAGGTGGGGACGTGATGGGAGCGAACCTTCTGGGTCTGCTGACGGCGGTGGGCATCACCATCTTCATCGTGGAACTGCTGCGACGCAGGATCCTTCGCGAGAAATATGCGGTGTTGTGGCTGCTGGTGTGTGCAGGCCTGTTGTTGTTCTCGATCTTCCCGGGGTTGCTGACCCGGTTGGCGGACCTGTTGGGTTTCGAGGTGCCGGCGAACCTCTTGTTCGTGATCTCCGTGGTGCTTCTGCTCGTGGTCAGCGTGCAACTGAGCTACGAGGTCAGCCGCGTTGAGGCGCGCACCCGGCGCCTGGCCGAGGAGTTGGCGCTCCTGCGCAAGCGAGTGGATGACCTCGGTGCCGGCGATGACGGCGCCTGATCCAGACCATGTCGCCGTGGTGGTGACCAGTTACGAGCCGGACCAACGCCTGCGACTTCTGGTCGACGTGCTGTGTCGATGGCCGGGACCCGTGATCGTGGTGGATGACGGCTCGTCGGCCCCGATCGATCCTGGCCCCGAGGTCGAGTGGGTGCGGCACCCGCACACCTTGGGCGTGGCGGCGGCCCTGAATTCGGGCCTGCGATCGGCTCGCGCAGCGGGCGCGACGCACGTCGTCACCTTCGACCAGGACAGCCTGGTGGACCAGCACTTCCTCCCGGACCTGGTCGAGGCATGGCGCAATGCGCCCGCGGTGGGCCTTGCGCCGGGGGTCGTAGCGCCACGTGATCCCGGCGATGTCCGGTACCGCGGGCACCGGGCGGGCCGGTACCTGCGAACCACCGAGGTGGTCCAGTCCGGAGCGATGTTCAGCCTCGCGCACCTCGCCGAGATCGACGACTTCCAGGAGTCCCTGGTGATCGACGGCGTCGACACCCAGGCCTGCTTGCGCCTGGCAGAGCGGGGCTATGACGTGCTGTGCGTCGACCTGGCATTCGAGCATCAGCTCGGCGAGGCGCGCGGACTCGACCTCGGCTCCCGGCGGGTGCTGATCACCGGTCACCCCCCGAACCGGCACTACTACATGACCCGCAATCGCCTGCTGCTCGTGCGGGAACATGCACTGCGGCGACCGGGATGGGCGATCGCCACCGTGCGCAAGACCGTCGTGGCCGCCGCGTTGACGGCGCTGTTCGACGAGGACCGTGCCCACAAAGTGCCGGCGATCGGGCGTGGTGTGCGTGATGCTGTGCGGGGCCGCAGGGGCCCGATCAGTGCGCGCCGCGCCCCGTCGCGACGGCCTTGAACGTCTTGACGATGATGAGCAGGTCCAGCGCGATGGACCAGTTCTCCACGTAGCGCAGGTCCATCTGCATCCGTTCGTCCCAGGGCACCTCTTTGCGCCCGGCGACCTGCCACAGGCCGGTGAGACCCGGCATCGTGATGTGGCGGCGGTGGTCGGCGTCGCCGAGCAGCGGCAGTTCGGTCACCAGCATGGGCCGCGGTCCCACCAGAGACATCTGGCCTGCGACCACGTTGAACAGCTGAGGCAGCTCGTCCAGGCTCCACCGACGCAGGAAGCGTCCGAGCGGGGTGATGCGCGGATCTGCGACGTACTGGTCCGGTGTGGTGGAGCCGATTCCGAGCACCTCCTGGTGCATCTGTTCGGCACCGTCCACCATGCTGCGGAACTTCACCAGGCGGTAGATCTCGCCGCCTTTGCCCACGCGCTCCTGCACGAAGAAGACCGGGCCCCGGCTCGTGAGGACGATGGCCAGTCCGATGAGGATCATGAACGGGGACAGCAGGACCAGCAGCAGAATGGACAGGGTCAGGTCGAAGGCCCGCTTGACCAGTGCGCGGGGTCCGGCGAGGCGCGGCTCCTCGAGGTGGAGCAGGGGCAGTCCGGCGGCCGGTCGCACTGACAGGCGCGGGCCAGTGATGTCACCGAGTGTCGGAGCGACCAGTAACTCGACGCTCGGCCCTTCCAGTCGCCACGACAACCGGCGGATCACTTCGGCATTGATCGTCGGTGTTTGCGTGAGGGCGACCGCATCCACAGCGTGCGCGGTGATCTCGTCGTGCACCTCGTCGAGCCAGGCGTCGAGCCCGGCCGCCCCGGCGCGCGGTCCGCTGATCGTGCGGACCACCTCGAAGCCCGCTCGGCGGTCGTGGCTGAGCCGATCGACGAGTTCGTCGCAGTGCGGGCCGTCGCCGATGACCAGGGTGTTCTGCAGGTAGGCACCGGCCCGCCGCCGGGAGAACACCCAGATCCGCAGCATGCGTCGCCCGAGGGGGAGAAACACCAGGCCTGCCAGGAACGTGGCGACCAGGAACTGCCTCCCGGTGGTCAGGTCGAGGGCGTATGCGACCGAGGCCACAAGCCCGAAGATCACCACGGTGGCGGAGAAGACACTCTTGAACTCCTCGGAGCCCACCCCGATCCGCCGCGAGTCGTAGGCACCACGGGAGGCGAGCGCCGTCATCCACAGCGCGACCACGATCACCATTGCGACCCAGAGGTCATGACCCGGCCACGCTGCGTAGCCGATCGCCATCGACAGTCCGATGGAGGTGAGGTCGGTGAGTCCGGCGTAGATGGAGAGGCGACGCAGCGCGTCCCGTGACTCCTCCGTCCCGGAGAAGCGGGCAAGCGCTTCTGGCACACCGGCGCTGGTGTTTCCCAGGCGCTCCTGCAGTGCCATGCGTCCTCCGTCAACCCGCGGGCAGGCGTGCACGCACGCCGTGGACATCCTTCGACCAGTTGTCTCCACGGTGCCAGAGGCCATTCCGGCCGGGCCAACCCAGGGGCTTGATGTAACCCATTCGTTATGTCGGATCACAAAGAGTCACGAGAGCACCTGTAGCGCGAACATCGCGGCCCAGATGAGGCCCAGGGCCTGGAGAACCCGATCTCCCCAGACGAGGTCCTCAGGTGCCTCCGCCGTTCCGGCGTCCACGTCGCGTGCGTAGCGCAGCAGCAAGAGCACGAAGGGGACCACCGAGAGCCGGGCCCACATCGCGCTGCCGCCATTGCCGAGTTCGGCCGCCCACAGGCCGTAGAAGACCACGGCGATGCCGACGGAGACGCCCCACACGAACCGCAGGTAGCCCTCTGAGTACTCACGCAGACCGTGGCGAGTGCCGCCCTCGTGACCGTGCGTGACCAACTCGCTGTACCTCTTCCCGGCGACCACGAACATCGCGGACGCAGCCGTGACCGTCAGGAACCATGTGCTGATGGGGATCCCACTGGCGACGCCGCCCGCCACAGCGCGCAGGACGAATCCTGCGGCCACGCTGGCCAGGTCCAGCACCGGTTGGTGCTTGGCCCAGAACACGTAGACGGCCTGCAGGCACAGGTACGCCAGGACGAGCAGCGACAGTCCCGGTGTTCCCAGCAGCGCCGGAACGATGCAGGCGGCGAGCGCGAGCAGGCCGGCCACCGTGGCGGCCACCGGGATCGGCACCAGTCCTGCCGGGATGGCGCGGTGGCGCTTCACCGGATGCCGCCGGTCGGCCTCCCGGTCGAGGATGTCGTTGGTGAGGTACACGGCCGAGGAGGCGGCGCAGAAGGCGACGAAGGCGAGCAGCGTGCTGAGGATCGTCGACCGTTCGAGGAACTGACCGCTGGCAAGCGGTACGGCGACGACCAGCAGGTTCTTGACCCACTGGCGAGGACGCAGCGCCGACACCAGTGCCACCCACCGTGAGGAACCCGCTCTCGTTCCCGGCGCACCCGTCGACACCCGGCGAGTGTATCCGGGCATCTGATGTCGGCGGACTCAGTGGACGTCCGGCAATAGAGTTCGCCTCGTGCCCACCCTTCCGCCGCGACCGAGAGCCGCCACCGTGGGGGTCGTCGTGCTGGGCCTGGTCGTGTTCGTTGCGCGGCGAGTAGAAGGGCTGCGAGAGCCGACGATATGGGCCGAGGACGGACGGATCTTCTGGGCGGACGCACTGCACCCGGGCCTCGATCTCACCGCGCCGTACGCCGCGCAGTGGTGGATGGCTCAGCGGCTGCTGGCGCTGGGTGTGGTCCAACTCCCGGTGGTGTGGGCGCCGCGCGCCATGTTCCTGGCGGCGGCGCTCGTGGCTGTCCTGGCGGCTGCGACGATCCTGCAGACACGATCCCGCGCGGTGTTCGGTGCGTACCGGTATCAGATCGTGGCCTTCGTGCTCGTGCTGCTGATTCCCGTCGCGTGGGAGGTCCACGGCAATCTCACGAACATCCAGGTCTGGCTCGGGGTGGGGCTGTTGGTCACCTTCGCGATTCCCGCACCGGCATCTCGGCTGGGGCGCGTGATCGAACTCGGCTTCGTCGTGGTGGCCGGTCTCACCGGCTTCTTGGGTGTGCTGATGGCCCCGATGGCCCTATGGTCCTTGGCGACGGCGAAGGCCAGCTATACCCGAGTGCGTTCCGTGCTACTGCTGGCCGCCGCGGCAGGCAACCTTGCCGTGTGGTGGTCGGCCGGCCGGGCCGCAGGCGAGGGGGCTTTGGCTCGTCTGCTGCAGGTTCCCGAGACGCTGCTCTACCGATGGGGTGGGGGCGCGCTGTTCGGCGAGTACCCGTTACGCATGGTGTCCAACGCGCGGGTGTTCGTCCTGGTGGTCGCCGCCGCCTTCCTCCTCGTCGTGCTCGCGGCTGCCTGGCGCGATAGGCGGGGTCCCTCGCCGATCTGGCTGTTCGTCGCCTGCCTGTGGGCCGTCCTTGCGCTCCTGTCCCCGACCGGGGCGGTCGGAACCGCCTGGATGCTCGATCCGCTTGCGCATTGGCGGTACTTCGCGCTCGGTGTCGCGGCGTGCCTGTTGGTACTGGTGCGTGCGCTCGGCACCGCCACTGTTCGCTGGCCCTACGCTGTGGCCCTGGCAGCCAGTGTGCCAGCGCTGCTCATCGGCGCTCGACTGCCTGCATTAGGTCCAGCGATACCGGCAGACGATCTCAGTGCCTTCGCGGAGTGCCTTCATGTGCCGGGCGGTCTGTGCGCGGTGGATGTCGCGCCGGAGGGCTGGACCGTGGTGGTCCTGGTCCCGGAACGATCGCAGGACGACATCACGTCGCCTTGAGCAGGACCGGGCTTCGGCTCACCACCTGGTCCGGTACCCCGTCGACGCACGTGCCGTCTATCCGGCACACCTGCATGCCGGTGGCGTCCACAGTCATATCGGGCCCGGTGGCCCACACGACGGTGAACGCCGTGCCGTCGGCGGCCGTGAACGCGCAGCGGCGCAGGCCACCGGCTTCCCAGCAACCCGCCGGCCGTGCCCCCGTGAGCCACGAGCGCACGGTCACGAAGGCGGTGCCTGCCGGCGTGATGCCGTTCGCATCGACCATGTCGATCCCGAGCACGCTGAGGTCCCAGCCGTACCAGTAGGTGCGCCCGATGCCCAACGTTGCGGAGTCCAGGTAGGTGCGCGCGACATACGTGGCGGCGGTCTGCGGATCGGGGACGATCTGGGGCATGCCCT
>WBZP01000601.1_pt1 | contig 48140 bp, 44 predicted proteins | sample 5204301 | NCBI WGS metagenome assembly WBZP01 (sample SAMN12412401, study PRJNA552823) | activated sludge metagenome | isolation source: activated sludge from nitrification reactor of wastewater treatment plant... | place: USA: Pennsylvania | collected 2017
GTCTTCACAAACCGCAAACAATGCCCCGGCAACCGCTCCTACCAGCGCAAACACGCCGCACAACTTCAAGAAAACCGATCTACGGCTGTAGTACTAGGAGCCGCTGTGCCGGGCGTCATGCGTTGCTTGTCGTCGATGTCGTGGGAATCGATCGCCGGGGTTGCGCCGGAGCGGGGTTGGCTGCCGTCGGTCTCGTTGCCTGGAGGTGGCGTCTGCGCCGCTGGGCCTATACCTGGGGGGTGGGACCCGACTGCTGGCCCGCGGTGTCGGCGGCTCGGCAGGCGGGTTGGCATTCGACGTGGCGCACTTCGTCATGGAGCGCGCGATGCTGCTCGGGATCCGCAATCGGGTGATGGCCGAACTCGCCGCCGACAGATGATGGCCGCGGCTCGTCGGGTGGATACTGTTGCGCGCCAACGCCTCCCGATTTGTCCTCGGCATAGCGATACCAATCGGCGCGGGCTCAGCTGGTGTCGTTGTGGGCGCGTCGGTTTTTGATGCGGGTGGCGAGATCCGCGGCGCGAGTGCGATGCCGGCGCGGCATGGCCAATGTCCGGTTGGCCGGTTCCGGCGCTCCGGTGGGTGGTGGGGGCAGTTCGGCGGTGGTGACGTCCCAGTTCGGGAAATGCACCCGGCTCCCGGGATGGGTGGTGTATTCGCGTCCGGTCGGGGCGGTCCAGACGATGCGGCCGTCGGGGTACTGCCGATCCGACCAGCCACCCTCGCCGGCATAGAAAGTCTTGAGCAAGTGGTGTTTTCGGCACATGCAGCGAAGGTCCGAGGGATGCGTGGGTCCCAGCGGATACGGGACCGCGTGGTCGATGTCGCAGTATTCGGCCGGCGTGTTGCATCCGGGGAACCGGCAGGTCATGTCCCGGCAGCGCACGAAGCGGGCCAACGCCGCCGAGGGCCGGTAACGATCCTCGGCCACCGGGCATGGAGTGCGCAGCGGCACCACCGTTGCGCCGTTGCGGATCAACAGTTCCAGCAGCGGGGTGGGGATCACGCCACCGACGGTCATCACCGCCGCCGGGGTGCATGGGGGTTGGGCCGTCACGGCCTCATCGGCCGCGGCCGGGCCGGCCGGATCGGCCGGGTTCACCCCGGGTTCCCGTTCGAGCTTCGCCGAGCGCTGCGCGCCGGCGTTGGATTCGGGCTTCGCCGGCGGCGCCTGCGCGGTGGCGGCCTCCACAGTGGCCTGCTCGGCGACCACGTGGATGACCACCTTGTCGGCGAGGACCGTACTGCTGGGATTCGGGCAGTTCGGTGATCCACATCGACACGCAATTCGATCCCCACCGGCGAATACGGCGCCCATCGCCTCGGCGCGCCGCTCGCCGACGGTGCGCGGATCCTCCGCGCATACCGCACGCGCGATCGCGGTCAACCGCCGTTCGATCAGCTCGGCATGCGTGGAATACAACCGACCCCACATCGAACGGGTTCCCGATCCGTCCTCGGGCTTGCCGAACTCCACATCCATCCCGCGGGCCGCCGCCGCGAACCACTCCTTGGCCTGTGGATCGTGCTCCTCGACGAGCGCATCGATGGCCGCTTCCACCCGGACATCAGAAAGCACGCCCCACTTCTCGGCCGCCTCGGCGACGGCGGTATCGATGGCGACCATCGCGTCCTCGTCGACCACCAGATGGGTGCGCCACGAAATCGTCGACACCAACCGGGCCCCGATCCGCCCGGCCAGGAACACCGCATTGACCTTGGGCAGACGTTCGCGCAACGAACGCGCCAAACACATCTGCGAGGACGCCCGTCGCGGCGACACATTGAGAGCGGCACCGATTTCCGCTGCGGTGGCATCCCACAGGTCGCACGACCACATCTGACGTTCATCGTCATCGTCGGGATCACAGCGACGTGCCACCAACTCCGCGATCGCCGCCAGCCTCCGCGCCGCGCCGGCCGCCTCGGCCTGAGACCACCCCTCGACCGCACCCACCACCAGGGCATCATCAGCCTCGGGCAAATCAGGCGGATCGAGATGATCGAACATGTGTTCGAGACTACCGCGCGGGTACGACATGTCGGTGTGATGTCTCAGGACATCGGTGACATAACCGGGGAGTTTGGTGATGACACATCTGGCTGTGATTGGGCGGTGTCAACCGCTGATGAACCTGTCGATCCCACTGCCGCGACTCATCTCCCGACCCTGCGCCGGATGATGGCCCGCAATTTCTCCAACCGGCCGCCGATCTCCCGCTCGGCGCCATGCGCGGTGGGCCGGTAGTAGTCCACCCCGAACAACTCGTCGGGTGGATACTGTTGCGCTGCAACGCCTCCCGGTTGGTCATGCGCGTAGAGGTAGCCCTGCGCGTTGCCCAGCGCGGCGGCACCCGAGTAGTGCCCGTCGCGCAGGTGCGCTGGCACCATGCCGGCCTTGCCCGCTTTGATGTCGGCCATGGCTGCGCCCAGTGCCGTGGTGACGGCGTTGGACTTCGGCGCGGTCGCCAGGTGCACGGTCGCGTGCGCCAGAGTGAGTTGCGCCTCAGGCATCCCGATCAGCTGCACGGTCTGCGCCGCGGCCACCGCGGTCAGCAGCGCCGTCGGGTCGGCCATCCCGATGTCCTCGCTGGCCAGGATCATCAGCCGCCGCGCGATGAACCGCGGATCCTCCCCCGCGGTCAGCATCCGCGCCAGGTAGTGCAGCGCCGCGTCGACGTCGGAGCCGCGGACCGATTTGATGAAGGCGCTGATGACGTCGTAGTGCTGATCGCCGTCGCGGTCGTAGCGCACCGCGGCCTTGTCGAGGGACTGCTCGACGATTTCGACGCTCACCCGGTCGCCTGCTTCAGCGGCCACCTCGAGTGCGGTCAGGGCCCGGCGGGCGTCCCCGGTGGCCAACCGCACCAGCAGATCCAGCGCGTCGTCGTCCACCGCGACCGAACCGCCCAGCCCGCGTGGGTCGGCGGCGGCCCGCTGCAGCACCGTGCGGATGGCGTCGGCGGTCAGCGGGTGCAACTGCAGGATCAGCGATCGTGAAAGCAACGGCGCCACCACGGAGAACGACGGATTCTCCGTGGTCGCGGCGACCAGCAGCACGACCCGGTTCTCGACGGCCGCCAGCAGCGCATCCTGCTGGGTCTTGGAGAACCGGTGCACCTCGTCGATGAACAGCACGGTCTGCTCGCCGTAGGCCGCGGCCGTGCGGGCGGCCTCGATGACGGCACGCACCTCCTTGACCCCGGCCGACAACGCCGAGAGCGCCTCGAACCGCCGTCCGGTGGCACCGGAGATCAGCGACGCCAACGTGGTCTTGCCGGTACCCGGCGGGCCGTAGAGGATGACCGACGCCGCGCCGGAGCCGTCGACCAGGCGGCGCAGCGGCGACCCGGGCCCGAGCAGGTGCTCCTGTCCGACCACCTCGTCCAGCGTGCGCGGCCGCATCCGGACCGCCAGGGGCGCGTTGGCTGCGGGCGCGGCCGCCCCGGCGGACGGGGCGCCGGTGGAGAGGTCGAACAGACCGTCGGACACGGTTCAGGCTTACCACGGGTTGCGGACACATACGATGCTGGAGTACCCCGAAGAACCGTGAGGAGTCACCTGTGCGACGTCTTGGCGTGATCCTGCTGGCCATGCTGCTGACGGCCATCGGACTGGCCGCACCCGCAGCCGCGATCCTGCCCCCGGTCGACGGGTACTACACCTTCAACCAGGCCGGGCTGATGGCCGCCAAATGGGAGATGCAGAGCATCTGCATCCAGCCCAACGGCACCCGAGCACAGGCCGACTACACCGACCAGACCATTCAGACGTTGGGCTGCGACGTGCTCATCGGCAGCACCACGCCCAGCGCACTGACCCGCGAGGAGCGCCTGGTGAACTTCGCCGTTCGTGCCAAGCTGACCGGCGGCCTGTGGACCTTCCAGGTCGACCGGGCCCAGGGTCTGGCGTGCCCGGACGGCAGCTTCGCACCCACCAACGACACGTATGCGTTCACTGCGCCCGACCCGAACGGAAACCCGAATCTGACCGGCACGCACACATCAATCCATGGCGCGGTGTGCGGGCTGCAGCCCGCCATGACCAAGACGCCGTTCACGCTGACGTTCACCGACGTCCTGGATCCGGGCGTGGTGCACCGCTTCCCGGCGATCTGCAACTACCTGGTGGGCCGGCCCAGCATCTGCGCCTGACCCGCGGGGCAGGTGACGAAGTCGATCAACTCCTCGACCCGCCCGATCAGGGCCGGCTCCAGATCGGTCCAGTCGCGCACCCGCGCGCGGATCTGCTGCCAGGCCCGGCCGATGTCGGCCTGATTCGCGTGCGACCAGCCCAGTGCGTCGCAGATGCCGTGCTTCCACTCCACGGTGCGTGGAATCGTCGGCCACTGCGTCAGCCCGAGGCGTTCGGGTTTGACGGCCTGCCAGATGTCGACGTAGGGATGCCCGACGACCAGCGTGTGCGCGCCGGCCGGTGACCGCCGAACCTGTTCGGCGATCCGGGCCTCCTTGGAACCGGCGACCAAATGGTCGACGAGAACGCCGAGGCGGCGCCGCGGCCCCGGGGCGAAATCGGCGACGATGCCGGGCAGATCGTCGACACCGCCCAGGTATTCGACGACGACGCCCTCGATGCGCAGATCGTCCCCCCAGACCTGTTCGACGAGTTCGGCGTCGTGCCGGCCCTCGACGTAGATGCGGCCGGCCAGCGCGACGCGGGCCCGCGCACCGGGCACCGCGACCGACCCCGACGCCGTGCGCACCGGGCCCTTTCGGGCGGGCTGCAACGGAGGCGCGGTGAGAACAACCGGTTTCCCGTCGATCAGGAACCCGGGTCCCAGCGGAAACCCTTTGGTACGGCCGTTCCGGTCCTCCAGGTCGACCCGACCGTGCTCGATGCGCACCACCGCGCCGACCCACCCGCTCTGGGCGTCCTCGACCACCAGGCCGGGCCGGGCGGCGTGTTCGGTTGACCGAGTTCGGCGGTCGCCGTGGGGATTTCGGGCCAGCACGTCGGAACCGTAGCGATCATCCACCTGGCGATCCTAGGAACGCGCGTCCGCCGATGCCGGTGCGCCACGCCGGGAACGGCTCAGAAACCCGCGGCAGCAGGTCTGTGAGCCGCGGTCGACGTCACCTCGTCGATCACCCTCTGGATGAACCGCGTCTTCTCCAGCACCGGCTCGGGCAGGACGAACGGATACAGGGTGCGGATCAGCCGACACAACGCGCAGAGCTCGCCCGGCGTGGTGCGACAGGGTCCAGCCTGACCAGCCAATTGCATTCGGCCAGATGCAGATTCGCGCACAACCGGTACTCGCTGGAGTCCACCGCGCCGCCGTGCTCACTGTCCGGCCCGGAGGCGATCACCAGCATCGCTATATCGGGCAGCGAAAAGCCCACCGGGCTGCCGCACGACAGGCACACCGAATTCTCGAACGTCAGGTGCTGCCCGCAGTTGGGGCACCGGAAATCAGGCATGCAGGATTCCCCCTTCGAAGGGGGCCACGTCGACCGACACGTCGATCACGCTGCTCTCGGAGTCTGTGTAGATGATGCCCCGCAGCGGTGGCACATCCGCATAGTCTCTACCCCATCCGACGACGATGTAACGCTCGTCGACCAACTGATCGTTGGTCGGATCCAATGCCAGCCAGTGAGTGTGCGGCGACGGTGTCCATACCGCCGCCCAGGCGTGTGTGGCGTCGACGCCGAACATGCGCTCCTTGCCCGGCGGGGGGTCGGTGGCCAGGTATCCGGACACGTAGCTGGCGGCCAGGCCGTTGGCGCGCAGGCAGGCGATCGCGAGACGGGCGAAATCCTGGCACACCCCTTCCCGGGCGGCGAGCACCTCGGCGACCTGGGTCGAGACGGTGGTGGACCCCGAGCGGTAGGTGAAGTCGTCGAAGATGCGGCTGTTCAGGTCGTTGAGCACCTCGATCAGGGGGCGGCCGGGCTCGAAGCTGGGCGCCGCGTACTCCCGGACCGCGTCGGTGATCTCGGGGGGTTCGAGGTCCAGGGTGAACTCGACGGCCAGCGCGCCGGCGGACCCGGCCGGCCGGGCGATCTCCCAGGGGGCCACCGCCGGGCCCGTGCCGTACAGATCGGCCGGCGGCGGATCCACCTCGACGACGGACGAGCTGGTGACGGTCAGTTCCCGGTGCCGGCTGGTGACGTGGAAGTACGAGCTGATGTTGCCGTAGGTGTCGCGGCTGGTGGATTGGTCGGTCGGCGGGGGGTCGATGTCGAGCTGGTGGGTCAGGCAGCGTTGCCGTGCGGAGTCGCGCGGGGTCAGGAAGCCGCGGCCGTACGAACTGGTGACGATGTCGGAGTAGCGGTAGTCGGTCCGGTGGGTGATGCGATAGCTGCGGCCCCCGGCCGGGCCCTCCGGCGAGGCCACCGGTCCGTACGGGAACGCCGTCACGGCAGGATCCTGCGCTGGTCAGGGCCCCACAGCGGCTGCATGCCGCCCGGCAGCGACAGCTGGGTGTCGGTGATGACCGTGGACAGCTCGCGCAGCCCCGACTGCACCCCGTCGAGCAGGCCGGCCAGCTCGCCGCGCCGGCCGTCCTCGTCGACGCGCTCCAGATCCTGCGGGTCGAGCCGGCGCAGGCGGGTCATCATCTCCTCGACCAGCCGCTCCGGGCGCGACGAGCCCGACGCGCCGGGCATGGCCCGCAGGTTGGCGCGCAGACGCTCGAGCTGGAAGACCAGCGAGCGCGGATTCTCGGCGTCGAACAGCAGCAGGTCGGCCACCGCCGCGACGCTGACCTTGCCGAGGTTGCGGCGCCGGTAAATGACCGAGGACTCACAGGCGACCAGCACGGCTTCGGTGATCACCCGCTCCGCCTCGGGACCGCGCACCGCGGTCATCGTCGCGCGCAACAGTGCGGAGAGCCACAGGGCCCGTTCGATACGTTTGCCGGAGTCCATCGTGGTCCAGCCGACGTCGCGGACCATGGACTCACCGGCCACCCCCGCCAGCGCCAGCATCCCGGACAGCGTGCGCGCGTGCGCCGAGGCCATCAGCGCGTCGGCGCGCACGAGTGACTCCGGCGGCCGGGCCGGCTGATTGAGCACCGCGCGGTCGACGGCGGCCAGCACCATCCAGGTGTCGTTGGACATCTGGTCGCGCACCGCGCGGGCGGCCAGGCCCAGTCGTTCGACGGACTGGGCCAGCGAACCGGGCCGGCCGCGGTCGGCCGTCAGCGACCACAACGTCGTCGGGGCCACCGCGATCATCTCGGCGTGATCGGCATCGGCTTGCCGGCTCCCGGTGGCCGTGCCGGTGATGTCGCCGAGTGCCGACAGCAGCACCGGCACACATTCGCTGGCGCCCAGATACTGGCGGTGCCGGTACTCGTGGTAGCGCTCGCGGGTGACGGTCATCAGGCGGGCCATGCTCTCCGCGCGTTCGGCGTAGCGGCCCGTCCAGAACAGGTCGGACAGCACGCGCGGCGAACTGATTCCCCGGGTGCCGCTGCCGGTGGTCTCAGACAGCTCCGCAGCCAGTTCCACCGGCCGCGGGGCAACGGCACCGGCCCGGGTCAACGGCTGTACCCAAATGTCTTTGGCAGCAATGGTTTTCAGCGAATATGCGTCCGCTCCGGGCGCGAGCACGTAGCCGAGACCGCCGATCATCGGCGCGTAGCCGCCGCGCTGGGACACCGTGAACAGCCGCATCCCGACGTTGGCGGAGTTCAGCCCGCCGCTGTAGTGGTCGGTCGGCGCCACGGAGAAGTGGGGCAGCTCCTGTCCGACGAACTGCCACGGCGTCGCCTCGATGCGGGCCGCCAGTTCGGCCCGCTGCCTGGTGGAGAGCAGCGGTCCGACGATCGGCGCCGCCCCCACCGTGGAGCGGATCAGCAGTGATTCGAGGCGGGTCAGCAGATGCGAGCGTTCGATGTCGATACCGCCCCAGTACATCGGCGCCGACGCGAGCAGAGGGGTCTCGCCGAGCAGCAGTTCGGCGAGCTCGGGCAGGAAACGCGCGACCCCGGGGCTCTCCAGGATGCCGCTGCCCAGGCTGTTGACCACGGTGACGGCCCCGCGGCGCTGCGCCTCGACCAGACCGACGACACCCAGCCGGGACTCGGCGCGCAGATCGAGCGGGTCGGCGTACTCGGCGTCGACGCGGCGCAGCACCACGTCGACGCGCTTGAAGGTGCCCAGCGAGCGCATCCACAGCTTGCCGCCCCGCACCACCAGGTCGGCGCTCTCGACCAGCGGGAAGCCCAGCAGCGAGGCGAGGTAGGCCTGATCGAACGCGGTCTCGGACTGGCTGCCCGGCGAGAGCACCACGACGACGGGGTCCTCGGCGGTCTCCGGTGCCGCCTCGATCAGCGAGAGGCGCAGCGCCTGGGCGAACGGCGACGTCGCGCGCGGGGCGATCCGCTCGTACACATCGGGGACGGTGTGCGCGACGACGCGGCGGTCGGCCAGGGCGTAGCCCGCCCCGGACGGGGCCTGGGTCCAGTCGGCGTTGACCGTGAACGCGCCGTCGGCGGCCCGGCTGACGTCGCAGCCGTGCATGAACAGCTGGTGGCGCCCCGGGACCGTGATGCCGCGGGCGGCCCGGATGTAGCCGGGGTGGGCGAACAGCAGCTGCGGGGGCAGTACCCCGCCGGTGACGGCCCGGCGGGGCCCGTACAGATCGGTCAGCACCGCATCCAGCAACCGGGACCGTTGCACCAAACCCGCCTCGAGCACCTCCCAGTCCGCGGCCGCCAGTAGCAACGGGATCGCGTCGAGATGCCAGACGCTGGGCGCCGGCGCGCCGTAGCTGTCGGATGCGCTGTCGCCGGCCAACTGGATGTAGGTGATCCCGTCGTTGTCGACGAGGCCGCGGACATCGGAACGCAGCCGGTCCAGACCGGCCAGCCCCCGTTCGCCGATCGCTTCGGCCAGCGGCCGCCAGGCCGGCCGGATCCGGCCGTCGTCGTCGATCAACTCGTCGTAGCCGGGCGCCCGGCCCGCGCGGCCGTCGCGCACGTCGAACAGCGCAGCCTGGGTGCGGGTCGCGCGGTATCTCGCCAGCAGTTGGTCGGGATCGTTCGGGTCGGCGCCCGGACCGGGCGCGGCGGTCAGGTCCGGCTCGGAGGCGGGCAGCGATGCGGACAACGCTTCTCTCCTCCTGATATCGGACCACCTGACGGCACTGCAGATGAGTGCATCAGTGCAGTACGGTACGCACCCGCCGAAGACCGAGAATGCCCGGCGCACCGACGTGGGTGGACTGGCGGGCCGACTTCTCCCGGATGTCCGACAGGTCCAGGGTGCCCGGGGTGAATCCGGTGGCCTCGAACCGCCGGCCAGAGCGTCTCCGCCGCCACCTGATAGCTGCCCAGCCATTTCAGCCAACCGTGCATCGTCACCCCGTCGATAGGGCCCTGTGTTACCGCAATCGAGGGCACGTCCGATTCGGCGCGATTGTCCTGAGTGCGCGCATCGCACGAGACCACGGGCGATACTTCGTCACGTGAACGTGGATCTGGACGCTGTAGTCGTCGGTGCGGGTTTCGCCGGACTGGGCCTGCTGTACCGGCTGCGCGAGCTCGGGCTGACCGTGCGCGCGTACGAAGCCGGAGACGACGTCGGCGGCACGTGGTACTGGAACCGCTACCCGGGCGCGCGGGTCGACATCCCCAGCGTCGACTACATGTTCAGCTTCGATCCCGACTGGCGCAGCGACTGGGAGTGGTCGGAGAAGTACGCCACCCAACCGGAGATCCTGTGCTACCTCGAACACGTCGCCGACAAGTTCGACCTGCGGCGCGACATCCGGTTCGGCACCCGGGTCGTCCGCGCCGAGTGGGACGGCGTGACGTCCACCTGGCGGGTGCACACCGATCGCGGTGACGACGTGACCTGCCGCTACCTGGTGATGGCGACCGGCTGCCTGTCGATGCCCAAGGAACCCGACGTGCCCGGGCTCGAGCGGTTCACCGGCGAGGTCTACCTCACGGGCCGCTGGCCGCATGAGCCCGTCGATTTCACCGGTAAGCGGGTCGCGGTGATCGGCACGGGATCCTCCGGCATTCAGGCGATCCCGCTCATCGCGCAGCAGGCGCGGCAGCTGCTGGTGTTCCAGCGCACGGCGTGCTTCGCCATGCCCGCCCGCAACGGTCCGCTTTCGCCCGACAAGCTCGCCGGGCTGGCCGACGAACCGGCCTACCGCGCCGCAGCGCGTGCGTCGTTCGGCGGGGTGCCCGTCGAGCGGACGACGACGCTGGCCTGCATGGCGACCCCGGACGAACGACGGGAACGCTACGAGCGGGCCTGGCAGCTCGGCGAACTGCTCGAGGTCCTCAACATCTACGCCGACGTGATGAGCAACCCCGCAGCCAACGACGAGCTCGCCGAGTTCTTCCGCGACAAGATCCGTTCGGCCGTGCACGACCCGCGGACCGCCGACGCGCTGTGCCCCACCGGATATCCGGTCGGGGCCAAACGGCTCGTCCTGGACACCGACTACTTCGAGACCTTCAACTCACCGCACGTGCGCCTGGTCGACCTGCGCGCCCAGCCCTTGCAGACCGTCACCGAAACCGGGATCGACACCGACGGTGAGTCATTCGAGGTGGACGTGATCGTGTTGGCGACCGGCTTCGATGCGATGACCGGTGCGCTGGCGGCCGTGGACATCGTCGGCCGTGACGGTGCGACACTGAAAGGCAAATGGGCACAAGGCCCTTCGACCTACCTGGGGCTGACCGTCGCGGGATTCCCCAACCTGTTCCTCATCACCGGACCGGGCAGCCCGTCGGTGCTGTCCAACATGGCGGTGTCCATCGAACAACACATCGACTTCGTCGCCGACGCCGTGACGTACCTGCGCGCGCACGGCTTCGACACGATCGAGCCGACCGAACTCGCCGAGGCCGGCTGGATGCGCCACGTCGCCGATGCCGCCGCAATAACCCTTTTCCCCCAGGCGAATTCGTGGTACATGGGAGCCAACGTGCCCGGCAAGCCACGGGTGTTCATGCCGTATTCGGTTGGCGTCGACGCGTATGCGTCCGTCTGCTCGGACGTCACCGAGCAGGGCTATCTCGGGTTCCGGCTGACCGGCCCGGGGACGGCCACGTGCAACGACGGCGAGGTGCGCCGGCTCCAGCCCGACATCCAGGCCGTTCTCGAGCAGATGGCTGAGCTCGGCCTGCCGCCGCTGGAATCCCTGCCCGCCGAGGAGGCCCGCGCGCTGTGGGCGGCCTCCGTCGCCGCATATCCACCCGGGCCCGAGGTCGGGGAGAGCGTCGACGGCAGCCTGCCGGGCACCGCCGGCGAGTTGGCCTACCGCCTGTACCGGCCGGCCACGCCGGGGCCGCATCCGGTGATCGTCTACTGGCACGGCGGCGGCTGGGTCTTGGGCGACGCGGCGTCCGACGACCCGTTGTGCCGGGACCTGTGCGTGCGCACCGGGGCGCTGGTCATTTCGGTCGACTACCGCCACGCCCCGGAGTGTCCGTTTCCCGCCGCGGTCGACGACGGCTTCGCGGCGCTGCGCTGGGTCGCCGAGCACGCCGCCGAGCTCGGCGGGCGCCCCGACCGGCTGGCCGTCGCCGGCTGGAGCGCCGGCGGCAACATCGCGGCCGTGGTCTGCCGGCGCGCCCGCGACGAGGGCGGCCCGCGGATCCTCGGCCAGGCGCTGCTGACCCCGGTGACCGACACCCGCTCATATCCGTCGCACGTGGACAACGCCGAGGGCTACGGGCTGACCACGTCGCTGATGGACTGGTTCGCCGGCCACTACTTCGACCCCGGCGCCGATCTCGACGATCCACGGCTGGCGCCGCTGCGGGCCGCCGACCTGTCGGGTCTCCCACCTGCGGTCGTCGTCACATGTGAATTCGACCCGCTGCGCGACGAGGGCGACGCCTATGCCGCCGCCCTGGCCGCGGCCGGCGTTCCCACCGAACATGTCCGGGCCCGCGGACACACCCACCTGTCACCGACGATGGTCGACCTGGTGGTCTCCGGTGCGCCGGTGCGCGCAGCGATGGCCGACGCGCTGCGCGGCTTCCTCGGCACTCAGGCCTGATCGGCTGTTGACCGACCTGGACTCCCGTATCGAGCAAGCCGAAGCCGAGCTGGCCCTACTGTTGCCGATGAGTCCGTTCAGCACGCTGACGTCGGTGCCGGGATGGGGCGTGGTGCGGGCATCCAATTACGCTGCCGCCCTTGGCGATCCGACACGATGGCCGGGACCCAAGCAGGTCTACCGCGCGTCGGGACCTAAAAGCGCTACCTGAACCGCACCCGACATGGATGCCGACTTCGCTACACCCACCCAAAGCCTTGACACGACCTACAGCCGGTTAGTCCATGCCTAACCGGTCAGCGCCGACCGCCTTTCCGGCTTCATCAGATCGGCGATCTGGTCCCATGGCACCGTCACCGGCAGGTAGTCCCCGAGCGCGTGCGCCACTGGCACGTAGACGTGGAAGCCCTCCGGCGTCGGCACCCAGTTCAAGAAGGTGTCCAACGCGGGCGGGGTCAGCGGGTCGACCCGGCTGTCGATCTGTGGGACCAGGGTCGACAACCGCTCGGCGGCGGCCTGCGGGTCGGTCCAGATGTCGTTGAGCAGAACCGGTTGCGCGGTGTCGGCGTCGATGACGATGGTCGCCACGCTGTTGTTGGGATGCGCCGCACCCTTGCTGTACCAGTTGAAGACCGCGACGCCGCCTACAACATGCGGTCCGAGGTTCGTGACTCGGCTGCGCTCGTCGCCGACGAGGGAACCGTCGTCGACGGTGGTGTTTGAGTCGGGTCCAACGGCGTCGTCGAGTGCCGTGCGCATCCCGATGTTGAACTGGTCGCGGACCGCCGGTGATCCACCCCGGACCTGCGGCAGGTTCACCTTGATGACGGTCGTGCCCCGCGTGTCGTCGATGAGCATCGAGGACGCCTGGTAGCCGTCGGCCGGGGGCTGCGTCGTGGCCGTCACCGGCGACGGGCTGGCCGACGTCACCGCGGTGGGCTGCCCAGCGGTTCGGTGACCACAAGCCGTCGCCCCGGCGATCAGCAGCACGACACCCAGATACGCCAGGCCTCGTCGACGGGACACACCCGCAGTGTAGATCCGGGTCGGGTCCGGACGACCGCTGCTACCGCGGCGCGGCGAACCGCCGAGCCCGGCTCGGCCGGCACACCTGAACGGCAGACCGGTCAGACGTTCGTTCAACAAGCCGAGGGCGAGTCCGAACGCGGCCAGGCCGGGCCGAACGCGCGCAGGAGACGACCATGGCGGCTGGGACTTCAGGGCCAGCGTGACGTTGCGTCGCGATGCGGGCGTGGCGGCACTGCCCTGATATCCCGGTCCCCCAAGTCGGTCCGGACGGCATCACCCGGATGGTGGTCCGAGAGCGCGCCGCCACCGCGCCGTGGGTCGAGCAGTTCTACCTCATCGGTCCCGCCGTCGTCGCCGACAAACAACTCGTCCGGCTTGAAACCCTATGGGCCGGAGTCAATCACGCCGATGAGACGCTGTTCACCGTCGCGGCTCGGTCAGCAGACCAACCCGAACGAGACGACGCCGGCGCCGGGCAGGACCCGGCGAACCCGAATTCCTCCTTCTGGCAACCCGATTTTCGCCGGCCTTGCATTCCGGTCGGGGTCAGGGGTGGCCACCTGGCGCTGTCTGACGTGGACCGCCAACTCGGCGGTCGTTTCATCAACGAATCTCGGCGTCGGCGCGGTTCGTGGTTCGGGTCGTCGACTGTGAATTCGAGCGGAACCCGCCTGGGGCTGCGGCCGTGGTGGACGTGGCGACAGTGACCCTAGCGATACTCCCAGGGGTTGAGGCATCGGGCGCCGAGCGGTTCGAAGTGTCGGGCGTTGCGGGTCACGACGATCTTGTCGGCGGCCTGGGCGACGGCCGCGAGCAACGCATCGTCGTAGCGAGCGCGCTCTGGCACGCGGTAGGCGGCCAGGATGCGAGCGGCCGCCAGATCGAAAGCCAGTGTCCGGTAGGCGAACACGGGCAACACTTTGTTGTCGAACCAGCGCCGCAGATGTTCAGCCTGGGCCGGGTCGATCCGCTCCTTGGCGATCACGCCGCGTTCGATCTCAGCCAGCGTCGTGGCCGCGATGAACTGTTCGGACACTTCCACCGAGTCCGCCCATGCCGCCACGGCCGGATGACGTCCCGGCACGCGCAAAGCGGACACCACGTTGGTGTCCAGTACGTAGGTCACAGTTCTGGGGTGCGGGCGGTCAGGCCGAGACGTTGCGGATCGAAGTCGACGTCATGGCCGGTGTCGGCGGCCAGCAATACCGACATGGGGACATCTTCACCCGACAGTCCCGCGGTGAGGATCGCACGGGCTTCGGCTTCCACGGAGTGATGGTGACGTGCAGCGCGGACGCGCAGCGCGGCCTTGGTGCCTTCGGGCAGGTTTCGGATCACAATCTGCTCCATGCACACATGATATCAACCGAGTGATATCAGTACCGTAGGTGCCGGCCCGACCCGCATCGCCTCATTGGGGGTGGGCGCCGATTCCGTCGCCATGCTGTTGCGCTGGGTCACCGAGCGGGGTTAGTCCAACCGACGACGCTCGCCGGCAGTTGATGAGCCCGGTCGAGTTCGCGATGACACGCTCGGGTATGGCCGCCACTGTCCAGCGGGTCCTGCACATCCCGCCCACCAGGCCGCGGTTGGCGCGGAACTCCGCGACGACGGCCGAGTTGAAATCGGCGGGTGTGGTCACGGCCCCGCGGGCTCGGGTCGGGCGTCGATACCCGACTCCTTGCGCTGCTGTTCGGTGATCGGCGCCGGCGCATCGGTCAGCGGGTCGACGCCGCCGCCGGTCTTCGGGAAGGCGATCACCTCACGGATCGAGTCCTCCCCGGCCAGCAGCGCGGTGATGCGGTCCCAGCCGAACGCGATGCCACCGTGCGGCGGGGCGCCGAAAGTGAAGGCCTCCAACAGGAATCCGAACTTGTCCTCGGCTTCCGCGTGATCGATGCCCATCATCTCGAACACCCGCTCCTGGACGTCGCGCCGGTGGATACGGATGGACCCGCCGCCGATCTCGTTGCCGTTGCAGACGATGTCGTAGGCGTCGGCCAGCGCCGCGGCCGGGTCGGTGTCGAAGGTGGCCTCGGACTCCGGTCTGGGTGCGGTGAACGCGTGGTGCACCGCGGTCCACGCCCCCGAGCCGACGGCCACGTCACCAGAGGCGGTGGCCTCGTCGGCGACCTCGAACAGCGGCCAGTCCACCACCCAGGTGAGCGCCCACGCGGCCGGGTCGATCAGGTCCAGCCGCTTGCCGATCTCGATCCGGGTGGCGCCCAGCAGTGCGCGGCCGTTCTTGGCCGTGCCCGCCGCGAAGAACACGCAGTCGCCCGGCGCGGCGCCCACGTGGGCGGCCAGGCCGGAACGCTCGGCGTCGGACAGGTTCTTGGCCACCGGACCGGACAGTTCGCCGGCGTTGTCTCCTTCGCCAATCAGCACATAGGCAAGCCCCTTGTGCCCGCGCTGCTTGGCGAACTCCTGCCAGCCGTCCAGGGTGCGGCGCGGCTGCGACGCCCCGCCCGGCATCACCACCGCGCCCACATAGGGCGCCTGGAACACCCGGAACGGGGTGTCGGCGAAGTACTCGGTGCATTCGACGAGTTCGAGGCCGAACCGCAGGTCCGGTTTGTCGGAGCCGAACCGGCGCATGGCCTCGGCGTGACCGATCCGCGGCAACGGCAGGGGCAGGTCGTAGCCGATGAGCGCCCACAGGGCTTTGAGGATCTGCTCGGAGACCGCGATGACGTCGTCGGCGTCGACGAAGCTCATCTCCATGTCCAGCTGGGTGAACTCGGGCTGGCGGTCGGCGCGGAAATCCTCGTCCCGGTAGCAGCGCGCGATCTGGTAGTAGCGCTCCATCCCGGCGACCATGAGCAGCTGCTTGAACAGCTGCGGGCTCTGCGGCAGTGCGTAGAAGCTGCCGGGCTGCAGCCGCGCGGGCACCAGGAAATCGCGTGCGCCCTCCGGGGTGGAACGAGTCAGCGTCGGGGTCTCGATCTCGACGAAGTCGTGCTCGGCCAGGACGGCGCGGGCGGCGGCATTCACCTTGGAGCGCAACCGAATTGCGTTGCCCGGCCCGTCGCGGCGCAGGTCCAGGTAACGGTGCCGCAGGCGGGCTTCCTCGCCGGCGGTCTCGTCCAGCTGGAACGGCAGCGGCGCGCACTCCCCCAACACCGTCAGCGAGGTGGCGTTGACCTCGATCTCACCGGTGGGGATCTCGGCGTTGGCGTTGCCCTCGGGGCGGATCTCGACCACGCCGGTGACGGCGACGCAGAACTCGGCGCGCAGCCGGTGCGCCCGGGCCAGCACGTCCGCGTCCCGGAACACCACCTGCGACACCCCGCTGGCGTCGCGCAGGTCGATGAAGATCACCCCGCCGTGGTCCCGGCGGCGTGCCACCCAGCCGGCCAGGGTCACCGTCTGACCCGCGTCGGCGGCCCGCAACGACCCGGCACTGTGACTGCGCAGCACGAATACTCCTTGTTCTGGCGGTGGACGGTTGACCAGTCTAGATGGCTGTTTCTGCGGATGATTCCGCCGGTCGTCCTCGAGGACCGTGCGCTGCGGACATGCCCCCGGCGGCTACGGTGTTGCGATGCCCAACCGCCATCCCTGCCAACGCGTCGGCCTCGACTTCGTCGACACCGCACCGTTCCGGTTCGTCAGCACGGTGGACCTGGCCATCACCCCCGAGCAGTTGTTCGAGGTGCTGGCCGACGCCGAGTCCTGGCCGCACTGGGCGTCGGTGATCACGAAGGTCACCTGGACGTCGCCGGAGCCGCGCGGTGTCGGCGCCACCCGCACCGTGGAGATGCGCGGCGGCATCACAGGTGACGAGGAGTTCCTGGCCTGGGAACCGTTCACCCACATGGCTTTCCGCTTCAACGAGTCCACCACGGGGGCGATCACCGCATTCGCCGAGGACTACCGGGTGGTCCCGACGCCGGCCGGCTGCTACCTGACCTGGGTGATGGCGATGAAACCCAACGGACTGGCCGGACGCCTCGGCATGACCCTGGGAAAGCCGGTGATGGGCTGGCTGTTCCAGCGGTTCCTGTACAACCTGCGCCGCTACACCGACGACCGGTTCGCCGTCACCCGCTGAGGGTCCGCTCCAACTGTTCGCGGGCGATCGCCCCGCCGCCGAATGACACCAGCCGGCCCACCGGGATCCCCGCCAGCATCGCGGCCAGCGCCGCGTCACCGCCGAATGCCGTTGCAGTGCAGCAGGATCGGCAGCCACCTCGGCGTGATCGCCGGGACGTCGCCGACTGCCTTGGTCGTCCAGAAGCCGCCACCGCTGCCGAGGGCGGCCTGTTCTTCGAGTCCCATCAGCACAGCCCCTCCCACGCCTCCCGGCGCACCCGGTCCGGATCGTCGACGGTGACGTCGCGGGTCGTGCCGATCACGCGCGTCGCACGGCGGGGCACGTCGTATCCGGGCCAGTCCCCCGGCGCCGATCCGTGGGCCGCGAACTCGAGCCACGTGCGCTGCATGCGACGGCCCACGGCGGGCTGCACGTGCCGCCCCAGCGGATGCAGTTTGCGACCCAGATACGACCCGTAGCTGTGGTGCACGTGCACGATCTCGCTGCCGTGCGTGGCACCGAGGCCCAGCGCCCGCAGCGTGGAGGTCACGTGGTCGAACCGGTAGACGAAGGTCGACGCGCACCCGCTGTAGGCGTCGGCGAACGCCCGGGAGGGCGCGCCGAACATGGCGTCCGAGCCGAACGCGACCAACGCCGGGCGGCGCGGATAGCTCGGATACGCCGACAGCACCCGCTCCCGGGCCTCGGGGGCCACCCGGGCGAAGAAGGCGTCGATCAGCGGGGCGGTGGTGGGCAGCATCGGCGGCCGGGACCATCCGAACATCGACGCCTCGTGACTGTTGGTGCCGACGATCAGCGGCAGTCGCGCGACGGCGCCGGCCCGGGCGGCCTCGATGGGGTGAAGCGGCAACAGGTCGGTGCCGAACGTGAGGCCGTAGGCCAGCGTCGGCGAGGTTTCGACGCTGCGCAGCTGTTGCCGGCCCGCCGCGCGGCGCAGCTCACGCTGCGGCATCTCCTTCAGCTCGCCCGGCCGCACGCCCAGATCCGTCAGGAACCGCCGCGCCTGCTCCGCTCGGGCCTCGCGGCCGGCGATCAACGGCAGCGCCGGCGACTGCGCGATCGCCCGGCCGAAGAGCCCAGCCGCGGCCGGGCTGGCCAACAATGCCAGCACCGATGTCGCCCCGGCCGACTCGCCGAACACCGTCACCCGCTCGGGGTCGCCGCCGAACGCGGCGATGTTGTCGCGGACCCAGGCCAGCGCGGCGAGTTGATCACGCAGGCATAGGTTGTCGTCGAACCCGTCGCCCAGGGACTCGAGTTCGAACCCGCCGAACACCCCGATGCGGTAGGTGACGTTGACAACCACGACGTTGCCGTTGGCGGCCAGCCGCGAGCCGTTGTAGAGCTGGAACTGACCGGCTCCGAACACGAACGCGCCGCCGGGGATCCACACCATCACCGGCAAGCCGGCGTCCCTGCGCCCCGCGTCCGGGGACCACACCGTCAGCGTCAGGCACGCCTCGTCGCGGTGTTTGGGGTCGTCGCGTCCGCGGCCGACGAAGGTCTTGCCCTGTGGTGGCAGCGGCCCGTGCCGGGTGGCGTCCCGCACCCCGTCCCAGGGGTCCGGCGGCGCCGGGGCCCGGAATCGCCGCGGGCCGATGGGCTGCCCGGCATACGGCACGCCCCGCCACACCGTCACCCCGCCCTCACGCGTCCCCCGCACCGCGCCGGCCCGGGTGACGGCGATGTTCTCGACTCGATCGAGGGCCGCCACGGCAGAATCCTAGTGTGCGAAGCTGTACGGCAAAGCGATGCACGGTGACGCGGAGGGGCGAGCATGACCTTCAATGAAGGTGTCCGGATCGACACCAGCCGCACCTCCACCAGTGGTGGAGGCGGCGGGTTTCCCGGCGGCGGCGGAGGCATCGCGATCGGAGGCGGGATGGTCGGACTCGTCATCCTGCTGTTGACCCTTTTCCTGGGCGGTGACCCCGGCTCCGTGCTTTCCCAGCAGGCCATCGAACCGCAGGGCGGCGTGGACGCGCCCGGCTTCGACCTGAGCCAGTGCCGCACCGGCAAGGACGCCAACGAGAAGATCGAGTGCCGGATGGTCGCCACCGGCAACTCCGTGGACGGTGTGTGGAGCCAGCTGATGAAGGGCTACACGCCGCCGCACATGAAACTGTTCAAGGGGCAAACCGACACCGGCTGCGGTCCGGCCACCTCCGATGTGGGTCCGTTCTACTGTCCCGCCGACCAGGTCGCCTATTTCGACACCGACTTCTTCCAGGTTCTGGTGAACCAATTCGGTTCCAGCGGTGGGCCATTGGCTCAGGAGTATGTGGTGGCCCACGAGTACGGCCACCATGTCCAGAATCTGCTGGGCGACATCGGGAAGGCGCAGCAGGGCCCGCAGGGCGCGGAGGGCAACAGCGTGCGAACCGAGCTGCAGGCCGACTGCTATGCCGGGGTGTGGGCACATTACGCGGCGATCACCAAACAGCCGGGCACCGATGTGACGTTCCTGGAGCCGTTGAGCGACAAGGACATCGCCGACGCGCTGTCGGCCGCGGCCTCGGTCGGCGACGACCGGATCCAGAAGCAGGCCACCGGCCGGGTCAGCCCCGAGTCGTGGACGCACGGTTCCTCGGCCGAACGCCAGGCCTGGTTCACCATCGGCTACCAGACCGGTGACCCCAACAAGTGCGACACCTACCGGGCCCGCGACCTGGACCGTCCGCAGGGCTGATCCACCCCATTTCCTTCGCGAGCGTCCGCTCTGGTACGCCGCGCGCGGCGTGTCGCCGTACAGACGCGGCCGCTCGCCGGGGGACGGTTACAGCCGCGACTGCGCTTTGATCGCGTTGTCCGATGTCCGCAGCGGGCGGATCAGCGCGTCCTGCGTGAACGACGCCAGCAGTCGGCCGTCCTCGGTGTGCACCGTGCCGCGCACATAGGACATGCCCGCGCCGACCTGGGTGCTCTCATGGGTGTAGAGCAGCCAGCCCGTCCACTCGAACGGCTCGTGGAACGAGACCGTGATCGTCATCGGCGCGGTCGACACCGTCAGGTGCGCCTGCGCGGTGCCGATACCCTCGTGTGCGCGCATCGTCGTCGAAATGCCAAGGTGCCCGGTGAAATACGCGACCAGGGCCTTGGCCAGATCGTCGCGCGTGGGCACCGGCTCGTAGCGCAGCCAGGCGTACAGTTCGGGTGGGCCGACCTCGTCGGGGCTGTTGACGTCGACCACGTCCACCAGCCGCAGCTCCCGGCCCGTCATCGGCATCTCCGAGACGTTGGCCTCCGCCGGGCCGGCCACCGCCGGCCTAGGCAGTTCGTGTCGGATGACGTCCTCGGACGGCACGTCGGCCAGCACGGTGACGGTGATGCACCGCTTACCGTTCTGGGTGGCGGTCACCAGCGCCGTCGCGGTGGAGCGGCCCTCGTGGAACACGTCGATTCCGAGTTCGACCGGGGCGCCGACCATTACCGCACGGCTGAACACCGCGGTGGCCGTCCGCACCGACTTGTCCGGAAACCGTTTGGCCACAGCCACGATCGCCTGCGCCAGCACCTGGGTGCCCTCCACCACCTGACGATCATCCTGGCCGGCCAGGCCGGTCTGGGCGACGACGGTGTCGGCGGTCCCGTCGAACGGCACGTCGAACAGGTCGAGCAAACCCTCCAGCGTCCACAGCACGCTGCCCGATTCGGTTGTCATTTCTGGTGTCGCCCTCTCCCCGCCTGATGATCGATATGCCATGGGGCACAACGGATTACGTACTGCCTTGACTCACCGGCAGATCGTGGTGCGCCGCCGGTTGCGGCACGCGGCCCGCCTTGGGTCCAACACAGTAGCCCGCGACGTGCGCCACGGCCAACCCTCCACGCCCGTCCGCGCGGGCGGTACCCTCGTCCACCAACGGCGCGGACCGAAGCCACCGCGCACGACCTCAGGGGACGTCATGGCCAAGCCGAACGGGGCGGGCGCGGGCCCGCCGGTCGCGGGGTCACGCGCCGAGAGTTTCATGCGTTCGGCCCTCGACATCCTCGGCGAGACGGGCGGCACGGACTTCACCGTGCTCGACGTCGTGCAGCGTTCGAAAACCTCACTGCGGGCGTTCTACCAGCACTTCGCCACCAAGGACGAGCTGCTGTTGGCGCTGGTGGAACGGATCATGGTCGACGCCACCACGCGCTGGCGCACCGAGACCCTGGGCATGCCCGCGACCGACGCGTTGCGACGGCTCGTCGAACGGATCAGCGCGCCGGCGCACTCGAGCACGCAGGACAGCATCAACCGGGGCCTGAGCTACTACAACGACCACCTGCTGCAGACCCGCCCGCGGGAGTTCGCGCTGGTCCTGCAGCCGTTGCACGGGTTGGTCGTGGAGATCCTGCGCCGCGGTGTCGCCGAGGGCGCCTTCCGCGCCGACCTGGACATCGATGCCGACGCGGCGATCCTGACGCAGACGATCCTGGGCGCCCTGCGCCTGCGCGAGCTGGGCGCCGACCTGACCGGCACGCCCATCGACGGCGATCACGTCTACACCTTCTGCCTGCGCGGCCTGACGGCCTGAGCAGGACGAACACCCCGCGAACGCCCTCTGGCCCGCCCCGCGCCCGCCGTGGTAATGTCGTTACCACGGAAGCGGTAATGCCATTACCACTTCGCCTGTAAACATCCTCAGCCACAGTTTCAGGAGCCGTCACCATGCCGTCACGCATCCTCAGCTACCCGGTGTTCGACGCCGACAACCACCTGTACGAAACCAAGGAGGCCCTGACGCAGTTCGTGCCGGACCGGCGCAAGGGCGTCATCGACTACATCGAGGTGAAGGGCCGCACCAAGATCGTGGTCAAGAACCACATCAGCGACTACATCCCCAACCCCACCTTCGAGGTGGTGGCCCGGCCCGGCGCCCAGGAGGAGTACTTCCGAAGCGGCGCCCACGGCAAGAGCTACCGCGAGGTGCTGGGCAAGCCGATCAAGTCCATCCCCGCCTTCCGCGACCCCGCGGCGCGAATCGAGGTCATGGACAGTCTCGGACTGGACTACGCGATCAACTTCCCCACCCTCGCCAGCTTGATCGAGGAACGTTTCAAGGACGACCCCGACGCGATCGCGGACCTGATCCATGCGCTCAACCAGTGGATCTACCAGACCTGGAGGTTCGAGTACGAGGGCCGGATGTTCACCACGCCGGTCATCAACCTGAGCGTCATGGACCGGGCCCTCGAGGAACTGGAATGGTGCCTGGAGCGCGGCGCCAAAACCGTGTTGGTGCGACCGGCCCCGGTTCCGGGTTTCCGCGGCAGCCGGTCCATGGGCCTGCCCGAGTTCGACCCGTTCTGGGCGGCCTGCGTCCAGGCCGGCATCCCGGTGTGCATGCACGCCTCGGACAGCGGTTACGCCCGCTATCTCGACGACTGGGAGCCCGCCGACGAGTACCTGCCGTTCAAGCCGACCGCGTTCCGGATGGTCGCGATGGGCAAGCGGCCCATCGAGGACACCATGGCGGCGATGGTCTGCCACGGCGCGTTGCACCGCAACCCGGAGCTGCGCATCCTGTCCGTCGAGAACGGCGCGTCCTGGGTGCCCTACCTGCTGCACCAGTTCGAGGACGTCTACGCCAAACTGCCGCACGAATTCCCTGGGGACCCCGTCGAGGACTTCAAGCGGGCCGTGTACGTGGCCCCGTTCTGGGAGGACAACTTCAAGCAGATGGCCGACCTGATCGGAGTCGACCGCGTGATCTTCGGCTCCGACTGGCCGCATCCGGAAGGCCTGGCCGACCCGCTGAACCTGGTCGACGACCTGGTGGCGCACGGCCTCGACGACGAGGGCGTGCGAAAAGTGATGGGCGGCAATATGGTCGATCTGTTCAAGGTCGAGAACAAGGTGGTCCACAAGCCGGACGTGCCGGCCCTCGTCATCGCCTGAGTTCTCCCCACGAGCGTGCCGGGAATCCACCCGGCACGCTCGCCTATTACGAAGGGCCGAGCTGATCTGATGGCAGACCTGGCAAACCCCGAGCAGCTGCTGTTCGCGTCGACGACGCAGGCGTTCCTCGACAAGGAGGGCTCACTGGCCCACGTCCGCGCGTTGCACAGCGCCGACGCGTCCTTCGACGCGGGTTGGTGGCAGCGCGCCGCCGAGCTGGGCTGGGCCAGCCTGCTGGTTCCCGAAGAGCTCGGCGGCGGCAGCGTGTCGGGTAACGGTGTCGCCGACCTCGCGCTGGTCGCCGAACAGGTCGGACGCTCGGTGGCACCCGGGCCGCTGCATCCGGTCAGCGTGGTGCTGGCCGGTCTGGTCGAGGCGCCCGACGGCCGCGGCGAGACCATCGAGGCCCTGGTGTCCGGCGAACGGGTGGCCTCCTGGGCGGTCTACGAGCCGGGCCGGCCGTTCGACCCCGCCACGGCGGCCACCACCGCCACCGCCACCGCATCCGGCTACCGCATCGACGGTGTCAAGGACCGCGTCGAAGCCGGCGATCAGGCCGGGGTGCTGTTGGTGACGGCGACCTGCGAGGGGCAGCTGCGGCAGTTCCTGGTGCCTGCCGACGCTCCCGGCGTGACCGTCACCCCGCAGCGCTGCGTCGACATGGTGAAGCGTTATGCGCGAATCGAATTCAGTGGTGTCGAGGTGGGTGCGGACGCTGTCCTCGGCACCGCCGACGGCACCGCCGCGGCGATCGAGCGGCAACGCCAGGTCGCGCTGGTGCTGCAGTGCGCCGAACTCGTCGGCATCCTCGACTCCGTGCTGGGTTTCACCACGCAGTGGCTCACCGACCGGCATAGTTTCGGCCGGCCGCTGGCGTCCTATCAGGCGCTCAAACACCGCTTCGCCGACGACAAGATGTGGTTCGAGGCGGCCCGGGCCACCACCGCCGGCGCCGTGTCCGCGGTGGCCGACCGCTCGCCGACGGCGCCCCGACTCGTCAGCATCGCGAAAGCCTATGTGGCCGAACGCACCCCGGTGATCCTGCAGGACTGCGTGCAGTTGCACGGGGGCATCGGCGTCACCTGGGAACACGATCTGCACCTGTTCCTGCGCCGAGCCGCGTTGTACCGCGCCATGTTCGGCTCACCCGAAGACCACTACCGCACGGTGTACGCGCTCAGCCGCAAATCCGAGGAGACCCCGGCATGACCGACACCGTGATCAACGCCGCCGAGCCCGGCGAAGTTCAAGAATCCGTCGAGGAATTCGCCGCCCGCGCGCGCGCCTGGCTGGCCGAGAACATGCCTCGCATCGATCCGGACAACCCGCCGTTCTTCGTGCGGGCCGAGCAGTCGTCGTGGGACCGGGCCGGCGAGTTGCAGCGCACACTGCATCGGGGCGGCTTCGCCGGCATCTGCTTCCCCCGCGAATACGGCGGCCTGGGACTGGGTTTCGCGTATCAGCAGGCATTCGACGCCGAGAGCCGGTGTTACGAGATGCCGCTGATCCTCAACGTCCCGAGCTTCACCATCTGTGCGGCCACCATCCTCGACGTGGGCAGCGAACAGCAGAAGCGGGACCGCATCTCGGCCGCGATCCGCGGCGACGAGATCATGTGCCAGCTGCTCAGTGAGCCCAGCGGCGGTTCGGACCTGGCCGGGGTGATCACCCGCGCCGACCGCACGGACGGCAAGTGGATCATCAACGGCGCCAAGACCTGGAGCACCAGCGCCTTCGCTGCCGACTACGGCCTGATGCTGGCCCGCACCGACTGGACCGTGCCCAAGCACGAAGGCCTGACCATGTTCCTGGTCCCGTTGAACGCCCCCGGCATCACGATGCGCCGGATCAAAGAGGTCAACGGCAACGAAGAGTTCTGCGAGGAGTTCTTCGACTGCCTCGAACTCGGCGACGACGCCGTCCTCGGCGAGGTCAACGGCGGCTGGGCGGTCGCATCGCGGCAACTGCACCACGAACGCCGCGCGGTCGGCGGCGGCTCGGAGTTCGCCAGTGGGCGGGGATCCGAGAACGCCGCCGAGATGCCACCGGACTACGTGGCGATGGCCGAAGCGACCGGCCAGGCCGACGAGCCGCGGGTGCAGGAGCTGGCCGGCCGGGCCCTGGTGCACCGGGCCGTCAAGGAGCAGCTGATTCAGCATGTGGGACGGTCGATCGCCGGCGGCACCCTGCCGCCGAACGCCGGCACCCTGATCCGGTTGTTCCACGCCGAGACCACCGAACTGGAGGTCGACACCGCGCTGGCCATCGCCGGCACCGCGGGTGTGGTCGACGAGACCGGTGACGGCGGACTGCTCGACGTCGGAGTGCGCTACCTGTCCAGGCAGACCGGCTCGCTCGGCGGCGGCAGCTCGGAGATGGCCCGCAATGTCATCGCCGAGCGCATCCTGGGCTTCCCCCGCGAGTTCGCCGCCGACCGCGGAGTCCCCTTCAATCAGGTCAAACGCGGCCGCCAGTAGCGCCTCCAATACCGCCGAAACGTACGTTTGGGCAGTTTTCTGCGAGTAGCCGCGGCCATTTCGTCGGTCTCGGCGTCGGGCCGGTGAACACGATGCCTAAAGTGGCCGCATGAGCGATCTCACTCCCGCACTAGCCGCCTCACAAGCTTCCTGGCGGGCCGTGCAGGCCCACGACAGGGAGGCCTGGCTGGCGCTGATGGCCGACGACGTCGTGATCGAGGACCCGATCGGCAAGTCCGTCACCAACCCCGACGGCACCGGCGTGCGGGGCAAGGAAGCCGTGTCGGCGTTCTTCGACTCGAACATCGCAAAGAACAATCTCCGGATCACCTGCGAGGAGACCTTCCCGTCCAGCTCTCCGGACGAGGTCGCGCACATTCTGGTGCTACGTAGCGCTTTCGAGGGCGGCCTGAAAAGCATGGTGCGCGGAATCTTCACCTACCGGGTCGACGAGACCGGATTGCTGACGAACCTGCGCGGGTACTGGAACCTGGAGATGATGGAGTTCAACCAGGAGTAAGGAGAACGGCTCGTGTGCCAGTACCGCGGATGCCGCGACCTCCCTTTGCTGCGCGACTACCGGGCGACCAGCGGCCTGGACCGCTCTTGCAACATCCCGCGGTAGAGCTGACGGTAGGGCCCGACCGTGTCAACCTCAGGGACGGGCCTCGAACACGAGATTGAACGGCGTCTCCGCCACCCGCCGGAACTGGGCGAAGCCGCCGCCGCTCATCATGAGCTCGGAGAGCCGCCGTTCACCGGCCTGCGCACCCAGCGCCGGCCCGCGGCGCGCGAGCGACACCGGGACACAGATCATGGTGGACGCGCCGTAGAAGATCCGACCCACGGGGTTGAGATTATCCGCGACGCTGTCACCCGCGGCCGGTTCGACCAGCAGGCAGTGGCCGTCGGCTTTGAGCGATCCCCGGGCATGCGCGGCCGCACCGGCCGGATCGGCCATGTCGTGCAGGCAGTCGAAGAAGGCGATCAGGTCGTAGTCGCCGCCCGGATACGACGCGGCGTCGGCGACCTCGAAGCTGATGTTGGGCAACCCCAGATTCGCCGCGTGCTCACGAGCGGTGTCGATCGACGCGGCGTGATAGTCGATGCCCACGAATTTCGAACGCGGAAACGCCTGTGCCATCAGGATTGTCGTCACCCCGTGCCCGCATCCGACGTCGGCGGCGGACCCGCCGGCGTCGAGTTTCTCGACCACACCGTCCATGGCGGGCAGCCAATCCGAAAGGAGGCTTGCGTTGTAGCCGGCCCGGAAGAACCGTTCGGTTGCCCGGAACAGGCACGGGTGATGTTCGCCCCACTCCATCCCGGCTCCGCTACGGAAATTGGCGACGGCCCGCTCCCGGACATGGAACAGGTCGTCGACGATGGAGTACGCCGCGGGCAGGTCGAAGGGCCCGGAATCGTCTGCGAGACAGAGCGCCTGCTCCGCGCTGAGGTGGTAGCTGTCGCGCTCGGGGTCGTATTCGACATACCCGCCGGCGGCCTGGTTGGCCAGCCATTCCCGCACATACCGCTCATTGGTGCCGGTGCGCTCGGCCAGTTCGGCGGAAGTCAACGGTCCCGCAGCCAGCGCACGGTACAGCCCGAGCTCGTCGCCGATGAGCACGAGCGCGGCGCCCACCGCGGCCCCCAGGTCGCCCATCGCCTTGCCGATGAAGGAATTCAGCTTGTCTTCGTCAACGGTCATTGCCCCTCACCCCGGAATCGCGACCGACCGAGCAACTCAAGTCAACGCTACACCCGGGCACAAGGGGGGTGAATCACGTCAGAGGTCACCACTTCGACAGCTGGCACCGCGGGCTGTACGGATTCGCCTGGTCCAGAACCACCTGGCCGTCGACGGTGATGACGCAGTGCGCATCCGGCGGGGCGACTCCCCCATGCGCGGTGCTGCTCGCAGTGACGAGAGCCCACTGGGGATCGGCGAGAGTCGTCGAGAACACCCAAGGCTGGTCCGGGGTGATGCTGACGTGCTTGTCGGACTTCACGAACGAATACGCATCGGCCTGATAGGCCGCCATACTCGGCGGCTGTGCCGCCACGTAGTACAGATCGAATTCGTACGGTGCCCCGGTCGTAATCGTGTAGACGACATTGCCGCCGGCGGGCGGCGCCGGTGCGGGTGCCGGCTCGGGGTCGGCGTGCGCGACGCCCTGGCTGAGCACGGCGGTGGCGGCCAGCGCGAAGGCAGCCGCGAGTCGATAGGTGTTGGCCATGTATCGCATATCTGCCAACGCTACCGAACCGTTACGCGGTGCCTGCGAATCCCAGGCCGGGCGGGCGGTGGCCTGGCTATAGTCCGCCAAATGACATCCAGACTCAGCGGGGACGATATGTCCGGCCAGACCGATCGCGGCGTCTCGCGGCGGCGCTTCCTCGGATCAGCCTCCGGTGCACTCGGCGCCGGCATCGTGCTGCTCGCCGGATGCGCAACGCAGAGCGGTCGAGGCACGCCCGACGAGACGGCGACCTTGCCGACCACCGGAGAGACGAATAACAAATCAACGAAGGGGACAGCGAAATACGACTGCAAGTGCACGGATGCTCACGACTACGAGTGGGAGGATCCGGACCTCCCCGACGAACTGCTGGATTGCCCGAAATGTGGCGAATCCAGCACGATTGTGAAGAATCCGATTCCGGGTTCAGATCCGCCGCGGGCGATGTACACGCACACGCTTTGTCCTGAGAACCCGGTCGAGTTCACCGGTTCGACGGAGAACAGCAAATGTCCCGTCGATCCGTCCCACGGCAACGTGACCTGCACGTTGAGCGAGTAGGCTGCGGCCTGAGTCCTCGTGTCGCAGTGGCGATTACACGCACAGACGTGGATTGTCGCCCGAGACACCGCGACGGCACAGAGTGGTCGCCTCGACGCTCTTGAGCGTGAACTTCCCGGCGCGCGTTCCGGAAACGTGCAACCGCTCCCCGAGCACCGAGTCGTCGTGGAAGCCCGTCACGTCATAGGTCACCTCGCCGGAATTGCCGACCTCTTGCGGTGCGACGGTGACGGTCACCCGAATCTCCGGCTTCTGCCCGGAGGCCCCGGCCGTCGCCACGATCCGGCCCAGTTGGAGCATCGAGTCGGCGGTCGGCGGGCCGCCGAGCTGAGAAACGGTCCGTTCCGTCACGTCGACGGTCCCACCGAGGTAGGCCAGAGATGTGGCGTCGGCCCAGCCCGTCACGCCGGCGGCCTTGACCTCGAACCAGTGCGACGTGCCCACCTGCCGGGCGTGGCCGGTGGCGACGACGTCCGCTTCGAGCGGTCCGAGCGAGGCGACGACCGGCTGATCGTCCCCGGGTAAGGAGTGCAGCGGGAGCGCCGCGTCGTACTGAATCCCGACGACGGCCAGGGTCGCGCCGGCGTCGGGGCCGAAGCCGGCCGAGTCGGCATCCTCGCGGTTTCCGCATCCACTCAGGGCCGCCGCTGCCAGCACACCGATGGCCACCACCCGCAGCGCCGGCGCAACAGTCCTCATTGCCCCATCATGCGGTACGCCCGGGAGCAACGGAATCCGATCTTGGAAATCACGCGGAATGCGAGACTGCCGGGGTGAGCACCTCAGACGAGGCCGAGCCCCGGGCCCGGGCCAGCGCGGCCGAATAGAGCCGAATGGCCCTACCGGTACGCAGCCGGTGCTGGAATAACTGATACGAGAAAGCTCGAAGGCGAGGCAGCGCCACACAATTTAAGCGAGGGCCTGATATGTCTGCATCGGTTCGTCAAAGCCTGCTGCGGATATGGTTGCTGGTCCTCGCAGCAGTCGTCGGGGCCTCGCTCATGCCGTTCGAGGCGCACGCCGACCCGCCCGGTCGGCTGTTCTACGAAATCGTCGTGACGGCACCCGGCTCGAAGAGTCAGGGCTGGGTGGGCGTGCTCTACGACGCTGCCGGCAAGCCGATCTATGCCTCGCCCAGCGGGCAACCGGTGACGACGGCGCTCGGGGAGTTCGTCGATGTGCCCGGTGGCCACTGGAGCCCCGGCGGGATGATCCGCACCGACATGGCGGAATGGATGAAGACCCACGACGCCAACGTGTTCATGGACGGGGGTTCCTGGGTTTTTCGCGTGTATGTGGACGCCGAGGGCTCCGGCAACGAGGTGTGGACGAGCGTGCTGCTGCACGGTGACGCCGAGATCCCTCCCGCCGCGATCCCGATCTACACACCGATGGGACCGTTTGCCACCGGCGGTCCGGATGCGACCGGTTGGGCGCGAGCCGGCTGGCTTCCGGTGAGCTGGCTGGAGCCGACACCGGGGTCAACCGGCCAGACCCCGCCGTCGGACCAGCCCGCGCCGCTCGAACTGGCCGGTACGGCTTGGCGTTTCGTCGAGATCCTCGGCGCGCCGACGCCCAGCTCGGTCGACGCGACGCTCGAACTGTCGGCCGATGGAACGGCAGCGGGCCGGACGGGCTGCAATGACTTCCAAGGGCGCTATGCCGCCGCCGACGGCGGTCTGACCTTCACCGGCCTCGGCTACACCAAGAAGGCGTGCGCGCCGGAACTGATGCCCACCGATATGGCCGTGCACACGGTGCTCAACCGCACCACCGGTGGCACGGCGACGGGCGACGAGCTTCATCTCGTCGCGTCGGACGGCACCCTTCTGGCGCGCCTTGTCCCCATGACGCCATAGCCTCGATCTCATGGCCAGATGGTGGTCGCACGGAATCGTGTTCGCGGCGTCGATGGGCGCAGGAGCATGCGGCCGCGCTGCGTAAACGCGGGCCAATCAGGAAAAGGACCGGCTGATCCGGGAGACGACCAGCTTTCGGCTGATCGCCGAGGCCCGGTCGATGCTTGGCCGCACCCGCGCCGGGGGCGATGTGCGCGCCTTGCGGCAATTGGCCGTGGCGCGGCGGCTTTCGCAAACGCCTGGTGACGGTCCATTGCTCAGCGTGCTGGAAGATATCAGCAGCACACGCGGAATCATCGAAACACCCGCCGAGGTGTTCAGCGTGGCGGTCAGCCCCGACGGCACGCGGGCCTCCTCGGGGTTCCATGACGCGATCGTGCGCCACGGCGGTTAGCTGAGGCGCGAAAGCACCTCGGCCACAACGGAATCCGCGATGATGTCGACCTGCTGCCCGGTTGACATGTCCTTGACCCCGATGGTGCCTGCCTCGATGTCGCGGTCCCCGGCTACCAGCGCCACGGCGGCGCCAGAGCGGTCCGCTGCCTTCATCGCACCCTTGACGCCACGGTCCCCGTAAGCCAGGTCGACCCGCACGCCCGCGGCACGCAACCGCGCGGCGAGCACCGCGAGATCGCGTTTGGCCTGCTCCCCCAACGGAACACAAAACACGTCGACCCGCGACGTCGGGCCGACCGCCACGCCCTCGGCCTTCAGCGCCAACAGGGTGCGGTCCACCCCGAGACCGAAGCCGATACCCGACAGGTCCTGGCCGCCGAGTTCGCGCATCAGCCCGTCGTAGCGGCCGCCGCCGCCGATCCCGGACTGCGCGCCAAGCCCGTCGTGCACGAACTCGAACGTCGTCTTGGTGTAGTAGTCGAGGCCGCGCACCATCCGCGGGTTGAGCACGTACGGCACCCCGAACGCACCCAGATAGGAAAGCACGGTGTCGAAGTGCTGCTTGGCCGCATCGGAGAGATGGTCGAGCATGACCGGCGCATCGGCGGTCAGCTCGCGGACCTCGGGACGCTTGTCATCGAGCACCCGCAGCGGGTTGATCTCGGCCCGGGTCCGGGTGGCTTCGTCGAGCGGCAGCCGAAACAGGAAGTCCTGCAACAGTTCCCGGTACGCGGGCCGGCAGGTGTCGTCGCCGAGCGAGGTGATCTCCAGCCGGAACCCGGTCAGGCCCAGCGACCGGAAGCCGGCGTCGGCGATCGCGATCACCTCGGCGTCCAGCGCCGGGTCGTCGATGCCGATGGCCTCCACACCGACCTGCTGCAGCTGCCGGTAGCGGCCGGCCTGCGGGCGCTCGTAGCGGAAGAACGGCCCGGCGTAGCACAGCTTCACCGGCAGCGCGCCCCGGTCCAGTCCGTGTTCGATGACCGCGCGCATCACCCCGGCGGTGCCCTCGGGGCGCAGTGTCACCGAGCGGTCACCGCGGTCGGTGAAGGTGTACATCTCCTTGGACACCACATCGGTGGACTCGCCGACCCCGCGGGCGAACAGCGCGGTGTCTTCGAAGATCGGCAGTTCGACGTCGCCGTAGCCGGCGCGCCGCGCGGTGCTCAACAGGCCGTCGCGGACCGCGACGAACTGGGCCGACTCCGGCGGCAGGTAGTCGGGTACGCCCTTGGGCGCCCGGAAGGATTCGCTCACTCACATTCCTTGCAGTGCGGGGTTGAACCGGCGTTCGCCGCCGATCGTCGTCGAGGTGCCGTGCCCCGGTAGTACCACGGTGGCGTCCTCGAGCACCAACAGTTTCGCACCGACCGAGGCCAGCAGCGCCGCCCGGTCGGCGTCCGACTCACCGCGGCCGACCCAGCGGAATCCCAGGGTGTCCCCGGTGAACGCGACCCCGGCTGGGCCCTCGTCGGTGTCGGCGGTCAGCCGGTAGGTGACCGACCCCGGCGTGTGCCCGGGCGTGTGGTCCACGGTCACGTCGACCCCCGCGACCGGAAGGCGCATCCCGTCGATGACGGCCCGGACGTCGTCCGGCGGTTCGTCGAGCAGCTCGGCGTCGGCGGGGTGCAGATAGACCGGGATCTCCCAGCCGGTGCAGACATCGAACACCGCGGCGCTGTGCCCGGGGTGACCGTGGGTCAGCAGGACCGCCGCCGGGGTCAGGTCGTTGACGGCGAAGTAGTACTCCAGGGTCGAAACGGCCTCGTCGCCGGGATCGATCACGAAGGCCGCACCGCCGGCTTGTCCGGCCACCAGATAGCAGTTGGTCTCGTTCGGGCCGACGGCGAACCCCGTTATCAGCACGCTGACCAGTGTCCACCCCGCTCAGTTTCACCTCAGAATCGGCTGGCAGACTCCTTGCCGACCGCAACACCGAACGTGGAGGACAGCACCGGTGCCGACCAACGAACAACGGCGCGAAACGGCCAAGCGCAAGCTGGAACGCCAGCTGGAGCGCCGTGAACAGAAAGCCCGCAGGCAGCGGCTGGCCGCGATCATCGGCTCCGTGGTGGCCGCGTTGGTCGCGGTCGCGGTGGTGGTGGGCCTGGTGTGGATGAACAAGAGCAAGGACGACAAGTCCGGCGCGGGCAGCGCGACCGACTCGGCCGCACCCGAAACCACCGCAAACGCCGGACCGACCGTCGCTCCCGCCGCCGACGGCAAGCTTCCGCCGTTCACCGCCTCGGCCAACCTCGGCGCCAACTGCCAGTATCCGGCGGACGGGTCGCCGGCCAAGCCGGCGCAAGCCCCCCGCGCCGGCAAGGTCCCGACCGATCCCCCCCAGGTCAGCGCGAGCATGTCGACCAGTCAGGGCAACATCGGGCTGCAGTTGGACAACGCGAAGTCTCCATGCACGGTGAACAGCTTTGCCAGCCTGGCCCAACAGGGTTACTTCAACGACACCCCGTGCCACCGGCTCACGACGTCACCGGCGCTGGCGGTGCTGCAGTGCGGCGATCCGACCGGACTGGGAACGGGCGGCCCGGGATACAAGTTCGACAACGAGTATCCGACGGATCAATATCCCGCCGACGCCCCCGAGGCTCAACAGCCGGTGACCTATCCGCGCGGCACCCTGGCGATGGCCAACGCCGGACCGGGCACCAACGGCAGCCAGTTCTTCCTGGTGTACCAGGACTCGCAGTTGCCGCCGCAGTACACCGTGTTCGGCAGGATCGACGACACCGGCCTGGCCACCCTGGACAAGATCGCCGCGGCCGGGGTCAAGGGCGGCGGCGACGACGGCGCGCCGAATGTGGACGTCCGGGTCAAGACGATCCTGCTGGACTGAGCGCACCGGTCATTCCCCGCGAGCGGCCAGGTCTGTACACGACACGCCGGGCCGAACCGTACAAAGACGGACGCTCGGCACGGCATCGTCAGGCGGCTGAAGTCACCCGGTAGACGTCGTACACACCCTCGACGTTGCGCACCACGTTGAGAACGTGACCCAGGTGCTTGGGGTCGCCCATCTCAAAGGTGAAGCGACTCACCGCAACCCGGTCATCGGATGTGGTCACCTGCGCCGACAGGATGTTGACCTTCTCGTCGGCGAGCACCCGGGTGACATCGGAGAGCAAGCGGTGCCGATCGAGGGCCTCGACCTGGATGGCCACCAGGAACACCGACGACGGCGACGGCGCCCACTTGACGTCGATGATGCGTTCGGCCTGCTGCTGCAGCGACGACGCGTTGGTGCAGTCGGTGCGGTGCACACTGACCCCGCCGCCGCGGGTGACGAACCCCATGATCGCGTCGCCGGGAACCGGCGTGCAGCACTTGGCCAGTTTGGTGAGCGTTCCGGGCGCACCCGGTACCGACACCCCGACATCCTCGTTGCTGCGTTGCCGCACCGGGATGTTCGACGGTGTCGAACGCTCGGCGATCTCGTCCTCGGCGTCCTCCGCGCCACCGAGCTGCGCGATCAGCCGCTGAACCACATGCCGGGCCGAGGTGTGCCCTTCGCCGACCGCGGTGTAGAGCGCCGACACGTCGGCGTAGCGCAGTTCGTGAGCCAGCGCCGTCATCGAATCGGCACTCATCAAGCGCTGCAACGGAAGTCCGCCGCGGCGCACCTCGCGGGCGATCGCGTCCTTACCGGCCTCGAGTGCCTCCTCGCGGCGCTCCTTGGCGAACCACTGCCGGATCTTCGCCTTGGCCCGCGGTGACACGACGAAGGTCTGCCAGTCCCGCGACGGCCCCGCGTTGGCGGCCTTGGAGGTGAAGACCTCCACCACTTCCCCGTTTTCGAGTTTGCGTTCCAGGGCCACCAGCCGCCCGTTGACCCGGGCGCCGATGCAGCGGTGCCCCACCTCCGTGTGCACGGCGTAGGCGAAGTCCACCGGAGTCGAACCGGCGGGCAGCGTGATCACGTCACCCTTGGGGGTGAACACGAAGATCTCGGCGACGGCCAGGTCGTAACGCAGCGACTCCAGGAACTCGCCGGGATCGGCCGCCTCCCGCTGCCAGTCGAGCAGTTGGCGCATCCACGCCATGTCGTCGATCTCGGCGGCCGCGTAGTTCGCCGGGACCCGGCCCTTGCCCTCCTTGTACCGCCAGTGCGCCGCGATCCCGTACTCGGCGGTGCGGTGCATGTCACGGGTGCGGATCTGCACCTCCAGTGGCTTGCCCTCCGGCCCCACCACGGTGGTGTGCAGCGACTGGTAGACCCCGAAACGGGGCTGGGCGATGTAGTCCTTGAACCGGCCGGCCATCGGCTGCCACAGCGAGTGCACGACACCGACCGCGGCATAGCAGTCGCGGATCTCGTCGCACAGGATGCGCACGCCCACCAGGTCGTGGATGTCGTCGAAGTCGCGGCCCTTGACGATCATCTTCTGGTAGATCGACCAGTAGTGCTTGGGCCGGCCCTCGACCACCGCGTTGATCCGCGACGCATCGAGGGTCGCCGTGATCTCGGCGCGCACCTTGGCCAGGTAGGTGTCGCGGGACGGGGCGCGATCGGCGACCAGTCGCACGATCTCCTCGTATCTTTTCGGGTGCAGGATCGCGAACGACAGATCCTCGAGCTCCCACTTGACGGTGGCCATGCCCAGCCGATGCGCAAGGGGCGCAATGACTTCCAGCGTCTCGCGGGCCTTGCGCGCCTGCTTCTCCGGGGGCAGGAACCGCATGGTGCGCATGTTGTGCAGCCGGTCGGCCACCTTGATCACCAGCACCCGCGGATCGCGGGCCATCGCGGTGATCATCTTGCGGATGGTCTCCGCCTCGGCCGCGCTGCCGAGCACCACCCGGTCGAGCTTGGTCACCCCGTCGACCAGGTGGCCGACCTCCTCGCCGAAGTCGGTGGTCAGCGCCGCCAGGGTGTAGCCGGTGTCCTCCACCGTGTCGTGCAACAGCGCGGCCACCAGTGTGGTGGTGTCCATCCCCAGCTCCGCCAAAATGCTGGCCACGGCCAGTGGATGAGTGATGTAGGGATCGCCGGACTTGCGCAACTGCGTCGCGTGCCGTTCCTCGGCGACCGCGTACGCGCGCTGCAGCAACGCCAGGTCCGCCTTGGGATGGATCTCGCGGTGCACGGACACCAAGGGTTCGAGCACCGGGTTCAGCGCGCCGCGCTGGGAGGTCATCCGCCGCGCCAGCCGGGCGCGGACCCGCCGGGACGCGCTGGTGGTGGAGATCTTGGACTGCTCGGGTGCCTCGCTCAGTGCCGGGTCGGACGGCACCGTCGATGCCGGCGCAACCGTGCCGTGGTCGTCCGCCACGTCCGTCACCTCCCGATGCGCAGCCGGCCCTCAGAACTCCAAGGGTATCGCCGAGTATTGCCGATCGTTCGCTCAGATGGCACGCAGGCTGGTGACGGGTAGCGGTGAAACCACGTCGCGCCCACCCAGCCCGGTGAGCTCGAGCACCACCGCGCCGGTCAGCACCTGCGCGCCACCGTCGACGAGCAGCTTGCGGGCCGCGGCCATCGTGCCGCCGGTGGCCAGCACGTCGTCGATGATGGCGATCCGCTGTCCGGTCAGGTCGATGCCCTCGGCGGGGATCTCCAGGACCGCCGTCCCGTACTCGAGGACGTATTCCTCGCGGCGCACCGGCGGCGGCAGCTTGCCGGCCTTGCGGACGGCCAGCACGCCGGTGCCCAGTTTGGTGGCGACCGCGGCGCCCAGCAGGAACCCGCGGGCGTCGATGCCGGCGATCAGGTCGGCTCCGGCGGCGATCTCGGCCAGCGCGGCGGTGACGGCGGTCAGCCCGCGCCGATCGGCCAGCAACGGGGTCAGGTCCTTGAACTGCACGCCCGGTTCGGGAAAGTCCGGCACTTCACGCGTAAGCGCTTCGATCAGTTCGGCGACGTCCGTGCTCGACGTGGCACCCACGATGTGACCCCTACTTCCCGAGTTGCCAGCGATCCATGTTCCAGGCCGCACCCCAGCGGGTCGGGCTGGCGTCGACCGCCGCCATCTTCTTCGACGCCAGCAGCGTGCGCTGTTGACGATAGAGCGGAAGCGTCGGCACATCCGCCCACAGGATCGGCGCGCCGGCGCCGATCTGCCGCGCCTGTTCCTTGGGGTCGACGGTGACGGCCAGTGCGCTGATGATGCCGTCGATCTGACCGTTGCCGTAGTTGGGCAGGTTGTTGCCGTTGCCGGTGAACAGCGTGTAGGCGTCCAGGGCCGACGATCCCGTCGAGCCGCTGCCGGTCGCACCGCCCGTGCCGGCCAGCAGGATGTCGATCGTGCCGTCGCGCAGCGCCTGCGGGCCGATGGCGTCCGAGGCGGCGTCGGACACCGTGATGCCGGCCGGAGCGCACGCCCTGGCGATCTCGCCGACGGCGGCAGCCAGCCGCGGGTTGGGTGTCTGGTAGCCGATGCGCACCGACAGCGGCGCCCCGGCCAGCGCGGCCCGGGCCGCATCCGGGTTGGCGACCGCGAACTGGCCCGTCTCGGGGATGACCTCGGCCTGACTGAACGAGTTGTCGGCGGCCGGGTTGAGCCGGGCGTCGCTGATCGGGACCTCTGCGTTGCGGGCGATCACATCGCGCGGGGTGCACAGTGCCACGGCCCGGCGTGCGGGCGGCGCCGCCAGGGGACCCTGCGGGGCGAAGATGAGCTGCTGGATGCCGGCCGACGGATAGTCGGTGCGGTTGTAGGCGTCCGGCGTCGTGAGGGTGCCCGACGATCCGGTCGCGATGTCGACGACGTCGACGGTGCCGGCGTTCAGGCGGTCCTGGACGTCGACGCCCCGGGGCCACACCGTGATCCCTTCGGTGACCGGCTTGGCGCCCCACCAGCGGTCGTTGGCGACGAGGTCGACCGCACCGTTGTCGTGCACCGAGGCGATCTTGTACGGGCCCGACGACGGGAAGCGCTTCAGGTCGAGGCCGGGTTTCAGGTCCCAGGTGGTGTTCCAGACCTGGGCGATCTGGGCGAGATTCGGTACGTCGTTCTGTTGCACGGCGACGGTGGTGCCGCCCTCGCCCAGACCCAGCTCGTCGGCGATCACGTGCGACGGCATCAGCGAGGTGGCCGCGAACAGCTGGGTGTAGTCGGCGATCGAGCGGCCGGGCGCGAACGAAACCCGCGCCTTCTTCTGGCCGGGTTGGCAGTCGATACCGGTGATGTCGAGATATCCCGCCTTGCTCGCGGCGTCGAACCCGGGAAAACGCCCCGACTGCGCGGCCCACGCGAGCACCATGTCGTCACAGGTGATCGGCTTGCCGTCGGAATACACCGCGTTGTCGGCGATCTGGTAGTCGAGCACCAGCGGTTCACGGCCGACTACCGCGATCGATCCGAAGTCGTGGTCGCCGACCACCTGACCGTCCGGGCCGTGGTAGCCGAAGCCGGTCAGGACCCGCGCGAACGCCTGCGGGCCACTGGAGGCGGCCCCGCCGACGGTGTTGGTGTTGTAGGTGACCAGCGTGCCGTCGACCGCATAGTCGATGTGGTCGGCAGCTCCTCGTCCACACGCGCTCAGCGCGATGGCGCCGGCCGCCAGGGCGACGGCGCCGGCAGCGGTGGCCCGGTGTCGGATTGCGGCACGCATCAAGTCCCCGCCTACTGCCGGTGCGTCGTGCGCTTACCCGTGGGGCGTCCGGTTCGGCTGGCGGTCGGCCGGATCGGCTTGGCACCCGGGACGGGTTTGCTGCCCAGCGCGGTTGTCAGCGCCGACGGCACCGGCACGCCGGCGGGGGCCGTCACATCGGCGACGTCGGCGCCGGTGGCGCCGTCGGAACCGCTGTCCGTCCCGGCGGCCCTGGCGCGCCGCTTGAGAACCCGGCGGGTGTGGGTACGCACCAGTTCGGTGCGTTCGCGCAACGTCACCAACAGCGGGGTGGCGAAGAAGATCGACGAGTAGGTGCCGACGATGATGCCGATCAGCTGGACCAGCGCGAGGTCCTTGAGGGTGCCCACACCGAGCAGCCACACCGCGACGACGATCAGCGCCAGGATCGGCAGCAGCGAGATGAGGCTGGTGTTGATCGACCGCATGAAGGTCTGGTTGACCGCGAGGTTGGCTTGTTCGGCGAAGGTGCGGCGGGTGGTGTGCTCGAAGCCCTGGGTGTTCTCCTCCACCTTGTCGAACACGATGACGGTGTCGTACAGGGAGAAGCCCAGGATGGTCAGCAGGCCGATGACGGTGGCCGGGGTGACCTCGAAGCCGACGAGGGCGTACACCCCGGCGGTGGTGAGCAGGTCGAAGAACATCGTCGCCAGGGCGGCGATCGCCATGAAGCGCTCGTAGCGGACGCCGATGTAGATGCTGACGATGACGACGAACACCAGCAGCGCGATGAACGCCTTCTTGGTGATCTGCCCGCCCCAGGTCTCCGAGACGGCCGAGTCGCTGATCACCTGGGCGCTGGGCTGGCCGTCGGAGCCGCGCGGCTGGAACTTGGCGAACAGCGCGTCGCGCAGTTTGGCGGTCTCGCTGTTGCTCAGCGTTTCCGATCGGATCTGCACGGTGGCCGCCGAACCGTTGCCGACGATCACCACCGACTCGGGGTTCTTGCCGAGCGCATCGTGGAAGACATCCTCGACCTGCTGTGAGGTTGCCTCCCCGGCGGGCATCGACACCTTGGTGCCGCCCTCGAAGTCGATACCGAAGGTGAAGCCGCGGATGACGATGGCGCCGATCGCGATGGCCAGGATGGCCCCGCTGACGACGAACCACAGCTTGCGCCGGCCGATGACCTCGAACGCGCCGGTGCCCGTGTACAGCCGGTTCAGGAAACTGTGCCGGGGCAGTACGGCGGCGCCCGGGTCACCGAGGTCCTCGGCCGCCGGGGCTTTCAGTTCGGCGGGGTCCTTGGAGTTGGCCATGGCTTATCCCTGTCCCATCGAATGTGCGGCGGCGCGGCGTTCCCGGGCGACCTGCTGGACCGAGCCGAGGCCGTTGAACGACGGTTTGGCCAGGGTGGTCGACTTGCTGGCCAGGTACAACAGCGGCCAGGTCACCAGGAACACCACCACGACGTCGAGGATCGTGGTCAGGCCGAGCGTGAACGCGAAGCCCTTCACCTGTCCGACGGCCAGCAGGTACAGCACCAGCGCGGCGATGAAGGTGACGGCGTTGCCCGACAGGATTGTCCTGCGGGCCCGGGTCCAACCGCGAGGCACCGCCGAGCGGAACGAGCGGCCTTCGCGGATCTCGTCCTTGATCCGTTCGAAGAACACCACGAAGGAGTCCGCGGTGGTGCCGATGCCGATGATCAGACCGGCGATGCCGGCCAGGTCGAGGGTGTAGCCGATGTATCTGCCCAGCAGGACGAGGATGGCGTAGACCATCGCGCCGGAGGCCACCAGGGACAGTGCGACGAGCAGGCCGAGGACCCGGTAGTACAGCAGGGAGTACAGCAGCACCAGTGCCAGGCCGATCGCGCCGGCGATCAGACCGGCCCGCAGGGATGTCAATCCCAGTGTGGCAGAAACGGTTTCGGCTTCCGAGGACTCGAACGACAGCGGCAGCGAACCGTACTTCAGGGCGTTGGCGAGTTCACGTGCGCTGTCGGCGGTGAACTGTCCGGTGATCTGGGTGCGCCCGCCCGGGATCGCCTCGTTGATCGACGGCGCCGAGACCACCTGCGAGTCGAGTGTGAACGCGGTCTGGGTGCCGATGTTGGCGGCGGTGAAGTTGGCCCAGGTGTCGGCGGCGTCGCCCTTGAACTGAAGGTCGACGACGTAACGCGAGCCCTGCTGGTCGAATCCGGAGGTGGCGTTCTCGATCTGGTCGCCGCTGATGATCGACTTGTCGAGCAGATACACCGACTTCCCGTCCTGCGAACACGTCACCAGTGGCAGGTTCGGGTCATCGTTGCCGGCCAGCACATCCTTCTCGCCGCAGCGGCCGGCCTGGTACTGCAGCGCCAGGATCTGGATGTTCTGGTTGGGGCTCTGGCGCAACTGCTTCTCGAACGCGATGCGGTCGGCGAGGTCCTTGCGCGGGTCCGGCGGCTTGGGGGTGCCGGGCGCCGGCGGGGTTCCCGGCGCGGGTGCGGGCGCCGGCGCTGGAGCCGGGCTCGGCGGCGGGGTGGGCGCCGGGGTGGGCTCCAGCGGGAACGGGCGCGGCTGCGCCGGCGGGGCTTCGGGAGCCGACTGCTCCGCCGGCGGTGCGGGCTGGTCGGCCGGCGCTCCGCCGAGCATCGGTGGCAGCGGCATACCCGGCGCACCGGGCGGCGGTGCCCCCGGCTGTCCGGGGGGTATCCCCGGGGCGGGCGATCCGGCTTCCGCGCCCGGCGGGGGGGCCTGCTGGGCGGCCATTGCGTGGATCACCGGGCGCACGTAGAGCCGGGCCGTCTGCCCCAAGTTGCGCGCCTCGCTGCCGTCGTTGCCGGGCACCGTGATCACCAGGTTGTCACCGTCGATCACCACCTCGGACCCAGAGACGCCGAGGCCGTCGACACGCGAGCTGATGATCTCCTTTGCCTTCTGCAGGGATTCACGCGTCGGGGACGAACCGTCAGGTGTCCGCGCGGTCAGGGTGACCCGCGTTCCGCCCTGCAGGTCGATTCCGAGCTTGGCCTTTGCCTCTTTGTCGCCGGTCAGGAAGACCAACAGGTAGGAGCCGATCAGCAGGACCAGGAACAGCGTCAGGTAGCGGTACGGATGCACCGTCGCCGTAGGCGATGCCACGTTGGTGTGTCTCCTCGGAAGTTCTCAACAGCGCCGTCGCGACTGTAGCGGAAAAGGGTACGTGCCCGGCCTGGCAACTTGATGGGCGGTCAGGGCCGATCGGGTTTGGCGGTGTCCACGATCCCGGTGGTTTCGGTGATCTCGGCTGGTCCGGCGGCGTCGATCGGGGTGGCGCCGTCCTGCTCGGGCTCGACGCGGTCACGGACCGCCAGCTTCATCCAGGTGGTGACGATGCCGGGAGCGATCTCGAGGTCCACCGTGTCGTCACCGATCGCGGCGATCGTCGCCTGCAGGCCCGAAGTGGTGTGCACCCGGTCCCCCACCCGCAGCGAATCGTGCAGGTCGATCGTGGCCTGCATGGCTTTGCGCTGCCGCCTCGACGCGAAAAACATGAACGCGCCGATGATGATCAGCATCGGCAGGAAGGTGATCAGCTCCATGACAGACTTTTCCTAACGTCGGGTTCGCGTGCGCAGGCACCGGCGACAGCGGGCCACCGCGCTTCATCGGTGTCCAGTGTGCCATTTCTCCACGACGCGCCGGCTGTCGCACGTTCCACGGGCAGTGGAAACACGGTTCGGGGCCCACGGCGCGGACTACGCTCGACGCGTGACCGACCTTGAACAGAGCCGCCTGCTGGCCACCGAGATCCCCGGGCCCCGCTCGATCGAACTGGCCGCCCGCAAGTCCGCCGCCGTGTCCAGCGGTGTCGGCGTGACGATGCCCGTCTATTGTCGGCGCGCCGGCGGCGGGATCCTCGAGGACGTCGACGGCAATCGGCTGATCGATCTGGGCTCGGGCATCGCGGTGACGACGATCGGCAACGCGTCGCCGTTGGTTGTCGACGCGGTGCGCGAGCAGGTGGCCGACTTCACCCATACCTGCTTCATGGTCACGCCCTACGAGGAGTACGTCGCCGTCGCCGAACACCTGAACCGGCTGGCGCCGGGCACCGGCGAGAAGCGCACAGCGCTGTTCAACTCCGGGGCCGAGGCGGTCGAGAACGCCGTCAAGATCGCGCGGTCGTACACCAAGAAGACCGCGGTGGTGGCCTTTGACCACGCCTACCACGGGCGTACCAACATGACGATGGGGCTGACCGCGAAGTCCATGCCGTACAAGAGCGGATTCGGCCCGTTCGCCCCGGAGATCTACCGCGCGCCGATGTCCTACCCGTATCGCGACGGCCTGATCGACAAGGAGCTGGCCACCAACGGTGAGCTGGCCGCCGAGCGCGCGCTCAGCATCATCGACAAGCAGATCGGCGCGGCCAACCTGGCGGCCCTCATCATCGAGCCCATTCAGGGCGAGGGCGGATTCATCGTCCCCGCACCGGGTTTCCTGCCGACGCTGCTGCGATGGTGCCGAGACAACAACGTTGTGCTCATCGCCGACGAGGTGCAGACCGGCATCGCGCGGACCGGCGCGATGTTCGCCTGCGAGCACGAGGGCATCGAGCCCGATCTGATCGTGATCGCCAAGGGCGTAGCCGACGGTCTGCCGCTTTCGGCGGTGACCGGCCGCGCCGAGATCATGGACGCACCACACGCGTCCGGGCTGGGCGGCACCTACGGGGGCAACCCGATCGCGTGCGCCGCGGCGCTGGCCACCCTCGAGACCATCGAGACGACGAACCTGATCGACCGGGCCGGTGAGATCGAACGCCTGATGAAGGACCGGCTGGGCCGGCTCCAGGCCGACGACGACCGCATCGGCGACGTGCGCGGCCGTGGCGCGATGATCGCCGTCGAGTTGGTGAAATCCGGTACGGCAGAACCAGATCCGGATCTGACGAAGAAGCTGTGCGCGGCCGCGCACGCCGCCGGGGTGATCGTGTTGAGTTGCGGCACCTACGGCAACATCCTGCGATTCCTGCCGCCGCTGACCATCAGTGACGAGTTGTTACTGGAGGGCCTGGACGTGCTGGCGCTGATCCTGGCCGACCTCTAACAGCCGCCGCCCCCGCAACCACCGCCGCCACCGCAGCCGTGGTGACCACCACCGCAACTACCGCCGAACCCCAACCCCGCAGCGCCGCCGGCGCCGGCCACGCCGCCTGCGCCCCAGGCCTCGCCGCGGCGCCGGATCCGCCGTTCCCGACGCCGGTCGCCCACCCAGACCAGCAAGCCGCCGATCACAACCGTCGCGCCGAACGCAATGAGCATCACCAGAAAGATCGTCATCGTCAGTCCTCCCCCAAGAACCTGATCTTGTTCTGATCGTAGGCTACGCCGAATCGCCGCGCAGCGCCTACAGTCGAGTCGTGCGACGCACGCGCCGAGGGGAATTGGAGCGGGCGAACTCCGCAGTCGCGGCCCTCGAGCTGCCGCCTGCCGTGTTCAAGACCTGCCCGTGGCAGCCGCGCGAGCTCGTTGTGACGGGCCTGCGGCAATGGTTGCGGTGTTGCGCCGCGGCACTGCGCGACAACCAGGTGATCGGCATGCCGTCCCACGCCGTCGATTAGGCCTGGCACGGCATGATCCTTTGCACCGCACGGTATTCCGACTTTTGCCAACGGGCCTACGGTACGTACCTGCATCATCATCCCGAGGGCGGTGCCCCCGATCACCTTGCGGCCCAGGCCGATCCGATGCCAGAACAGCTGCGCAGGACCGTCGTCGCGTGGTCGATGGTGCGCGCTCCCGGCGAACGGTGCGTTCCCTGGGATCTCGATCGCGTGGTCGGCGTCGAACAACCGTGGGGCGTGGACCCGGATGTCGTCACCAGCGTCGAGAGCTCGCTCGTCCACGTGCGGGACTGACGGTTCAACCACCACAACCGCCTCCACCACAACGACGATGACGATGATCAGAACTGTCATGGCAGGCCTCCCCCGAAACTCCCGCGCTCTGGGCGCCACGATACGCGCGGGCGCCCGCGGTTCTTCGGTTGCGAGACCACGATCACAACGAGGACCACCTGCTACGCAACCCGCTTTCGGCTGTTGGGTCTGCGGTAACGTGGGCGCCGTGATGCACGGCGTACTGCGCGGCGGGGTGCCACTGGTGCTTGCCGCCGGCCTGCTCGGCATGATCGGCTGCACCGATTCGACCGCGGCACCGGGTCCGGTGACGGTGGCCGCCGAGTCGCCTCCGGTACCCGCCCCGGCCGCCCCGCCGGCCGCTCCCCCGCAGCCCGCGCCGACCGGCATCCAGCCCTTCCTGGCCCCCGATCCGGCCGTGCTGGCCGACGATCTGGTGGCCGACGAACGCGCCGTGCGTGATCCGGCGACGCCGCCGGACGAGCTGGCGACGGCCGGAAAACGTCAGCAGGCGGCCTACCGCGCGATCGGTAACCATCCCGAGTGGGATTCGGTCGTCGGTCCGCGGATACCACCGGAGCTACTCAACGCCTACGATCACAACGTCGCGGCCCGCCGCGCGCTCAATGCACTGACGCCCGTCCGGGATACGTTGCCCGCGTGGCGAATTCAGCCACCAGCGCCAGCCGGCGATCTGCTGGGCTACTACCACGAGGCGGAGGCCGCCACCGGCGTCGCGTGGAACTACCTGGCCGCGATCAACCTCATCGAGACCCGGCTGGGCAGCATCAACGGGGACAGCACCGCAGGGGCGCAGGGCCCGATGCAGTTCCTACCGGAGACATTCGGTGCCTACGGCCAGGGCGACGTCCATGCGCCGCGTGACGCGATCATGGCGGCCGGCCGGATGCTGGCCGCCAATGGATTCGGCGCAAATCCGTACCGGGCGGTGTTCGCCTACAACCACTCCGATGACTACGTGCGCGGTGTCCAGGAGTACGCCGCCGTGCTCGCCGCCGACCCGGCCGCGTTCGCGGGCTACTACAACTGGGACGTCTACTGCAAGACCACCGCCGGGGATGTGCTGCTACCCATCGGGTACGCCGCGAGCGCACCCATTCCCGCCGCGGAGTACGTCGCCGGTCATCCTCAGTAGCGCACTATCCGCGTAACCCGATCAGCAGCAGGACGATTCCGATCACCGGCAGGGTGCCCTGCACCACCGCCGCACGCATCTTGTCGGGCGCCGAGGCCACCAGGACCAGGGCCGCGGCGGCCATCGACCCGATGCCCGCGAGGATCAGCGCGGCCCCCACCCCGGTGTGACCCAGGATGACGGCGACGATCCCGACGCCGGTGACGATCGCCAGGAACAGGTTGTAGAAACCCTGGTTGAACGCCAGGAGTTTGGTGGTCTCGGCCTCCTCGGCGGTGGTGCCGAATGTCGCCCGGGTGCGCGGCGACGTCCACGTGAACGATTCCATCGTGAAGATGTACACGTGCAGCAGCGCGGCCAGCGCCGCGACGATCAAGCCGGCGGTCAGCATCAGAAACTCGCCTTACCGTCTGGGACTCGACGCATCCTCGCACAGGGCCTCATCCGGATGACCAACATCTCATTCGAACAACCCCTGCTGACCGAGCCCGGTGACCTGCGGTGGTGTCAGGCCCAGATGCGTCCAGGCCGCCCGCGTGGCGACCCGGCCGCGCGGGGTGCGCGCGATCATGCCGGCCCGAACGAGGAACGGCTCGCACACCTCCTCGACCGTGGTGGCCTCCTCGCCGACCGCGACCGCCAGCGTCGAGACTCCCACCGGTCCACCACCGAAGCTCCGGGTCAGAGCCGACAATACGGCCCGGTCCAGGCGGTCCAGCCCGAGTTCGTCGACGTCGTAGACCTCAAGTGCGGCCTTTGCGATGTCGCGGGTGATGACGCCGTCCGCGCGTACCTCGGCATAGTCGCGGACCCGGCGCAGCAGCCGGTTGGCGATCCGCGGTGTGCCACGCGAACGTCGGGCGATCTCCGCGCCCGCCTCTCGGCCCAGCTCGATGCCGAGGATGCCGGCCGATCGCGACAGCACCAGTTCGAGCTCGGCGGGCTCGTAGAAGTCCATGTGCGCGGTGAATCCGAACCGGTCGCGCAGCGGCCCGGTCAGCGCACCCGACCGGGTGGTCGCCCCGACCAGGGTGAACGGCGCCACCTCCAGCGGAATCGACGTCGCCCCGGGGCCTTTCCCGACGACGACGTCGACGCGGAAATCCTCCATCGCCAGATACAGCATCTCCTCGGCCGGGCGGGCGATGCGGTGAATCTCGTCGATGAACAACACGTCGCCCTCGACGAGGTTGGACAGCATCGCGGCCAGATCACCCGCTCGTTCCAGCGCCGGACCCGAGGTCACCCGCAACGCCGAACCGAGTTCGGCGGCGATGATCATCGCCAACGACGTCTTGCCCAGGCCCGGCGGACCGGACAACAGGATGTGATCCGGTGTGCCGCCGCGGTTCTTGGCGCCCTCGATGACCAGCTGCAGCTGCTCGCGCACCCGTGGCTGGCCGATGAACTCCTGCAACGACCGGGGGCGCAGGCTGGCGTCGATATCACCCTCGCCGACCGTCAGCGCGGGTGACACCTCCCGATCCTCGGACGCCTCGTCATCGTCGAACCGGCTCACTTGTTCTTACCCAACAGGTTCAGGGCGGCGCGTAACGCTCCCGACGTGGTGGCAGCGGGGTCGTCGGCAAGCACCTTGTCGCAGGCGTCCTCGGCCTGCTTCTGCGCAAAGCCAAGGCCCACGAGGGCTTCCACGACCGGTCCGCGCACCGCATGCCCGCCGGCCACCGCGGAAGCACCACCGGAGGCCGGGGTGGCGCCGATCTTGTCGCGCAACTCGAGCACCAGCCGTTCTGCGCTGCGCTTGCCGATGCCGGGCACCCGCGTCAGCGCGGTGACGTCCCCGTCCCCAAGCGCCTTCCGCAACGTCGGGGCGTCGTAGACGGCCAGGGTGGCCAGCGCGATCTTGGGCCCCACCCCGGACACCCCGAGCAGCGTGCCGAACAGGTCGCGCGCATCGGCGTCGGCGAATCCGTACAGCGTCTGGGAGTCCTCCCGCACGATCATCGCGGTGATCAGCCGCGCTTCGGTGCCGCGGCGCAGGGTGGCCAGGGTCGACGGGGTGCACATCACCTTGTAGCCGACACCGGCCGCCTCGACGACCGCATGGTCCAGCGCAACCTCGAGCACCTCGCCGCGCACCGAGGCGATCATGCGCGCGCCGCCCGCAGTGTCGCCTGGTACTTCCGGCGCTGTTCGGCGGCCATCGCCTCCGCCGTGGCCATCCGGGCGATCATGGGTGCCCGCCAGCAGTGGCAGATCGCCAGCGCCAGCGCGTCGGCAGCATCAGCTGGCGTCGGCTTTGCTTGCAGTGCAAGGATTTTCGTGACCATGGTGGTGACCTGGGCCTTGTCGGCCCGGCCGTTGCCGGTGACGGCGGCTTTGACCTCGCTGGGCGTGTGGAAGTGCACGTCGATGTCCCGGCGGGCGGCGGCCAGCGCGATCACCCCCCCGGCCTGCGCGGTGCCCATCGCGGTGTTGGCGTTCTGGTTGGAGAACACCCGCTCGATCGCGATGACGTCCGGCAGATGGGTGTCCATCCAGTGCTCGACGGTGTCGCTGATGGTCAGCAGCCGTTTGGCCAGCGGTTCGCCGGCCGGGGTACGAACCACGTCGACGTCCAGGGCGATCACCTGCCGGCCCCGGCCGCTCTCGATGATCGACAGCCCGCAGCGCGTCAAGCCGGGGTCGACACCCATCACGCGCACGTTCAGCCTTCCCGTCTACGAACAGCTGTTCGATACATTAGCCGCTGGGGCCGACGGCGCCAGGTAACGACATGCCCGTGCAGCAGAATGCACGGCCCTATTCGAAGTTGATTGACTAGGTTCAGGTAGGCACGAGCCGGTGCAGGTACCAACGCGAAGGGCCGCAACGCATGTCCGACTTTCCGTACGCCGAACGTTTCCCGGTCAACCGCGTACTGCCCGAAAAGGGCCGCCCGCGAGGCGAAGTACTCGCCGAGCTGCAGGCGATGGCCGCCGCGGAGGATCCCACCTGGGAGACGGGCAGGGTCTCGGGCACCATGTACTGCGGCGACCACGAGCACTACCGTTTCCTCGACGAGGCATTCGGCCTGTTCGCCCACGTCAATGTCCTGCAACGCG
>WBZP01000602.1_pt1 | contig 48112 bp, 30 predicted proteins | sample 5204301 | NCBI WGS metagenome assembly WBZP01 (sample SAMN12412401, study PRJNA552823) | activated sludge metagenome | isolation source: activated sludge from nitrification reactor of wastewater treatment plant... | place: USA: Pennsylvania | collected 2017
CGTGGTGAACCCCTCCGGTACCCGGGTGCTGGTCACCGACACCTCCGGAAACCTGACGGTGCTCAGCGCAGTCTGACGTCATCGCCATGAGGGATCTCGGCGGGGCAGCGCGGACTACCCGGCAGCCAGACCAGGACTGGTCCTATATCTTGAAAAGCTGCGCGTGTCAATATATTTGCGCTTTTACCGCCCGCGATTTCCCGGTAGCCGGTACTGCACGCCGCCCGCTCGAGTCCGCGCTCGGCCGCGTCCCCTGATTCGGCAGATCCGCTTTCTGGGAACATCAGCCGAATTGGTGAACGTCGGTTATTGTCAGCGCGTTGGCAGTTGAATGCCAGAATCATTTTCCAGGGGGGAACTGTGGGCTACGCGCAATACATCGGTCGGATCGGCGCCTTGGCTGTGGCGTTGGGGGTTACCAGTGCGGTAGCGCATCCCCAGTTGGCCCTGGCCGAGGAGCCTTCGTCCACAGGGTCCTCCGATGCCGGCACCGCCAGCCCCGACACCGCACCGCCGAGCGGGCCTACAGACAAGACCGAGGCCACGACCAAGGACGACTCCGCCGAACCGTCCGGCGGCGACGAGGACGCAGACGCTCCGCAGTCGCCCGCTGAGCCCTCCGACGGCGAGGACGACGCGGACTCCCCGAGCACGGCCGAACCCGCAGCCGAGGACGCCACCAGCGCCGACGCCGACGCCGAGGACGCCACTCAGGTCGAACCCACAACGACGACGCACGCGGATACCGACACCGAGGCCGTCGCTCCTCGGCGGGAAACCACCGATCGTTCCCCCGCGCAGGCACCCGACGACGTCGAACCCTCCACCCCGGCCGCCGATGACGATCTTTCGTTCACCACCCGAGCACTGACGGTGGCCGGACTGGACGATCAGTCACTGGATTCGCCGATACCGGTCGAACCCGTTGTGCCGCTGGCCAAAACCCTATCCACGTCTGTGGAGCAGTCCGTCGACGCCACGGCCGCACCGGAAGTTGCCGAGGTGCCGCCACTGGAATCACTGGCGCTCGGCGTACTCGGGGTCCTGGGTGGTGCCGGGCTCGACCCGACCGGCACCGCCGATGAGGCGCTGCTGGCCGCCGCATGGGCACTGTACCGACGCCAGGAATCCAGCGCGGACGCCGAGGACGCGATCGACGAACCCGCTGACGTGCCCGAGATCGGACTGGGAGTCGAGGCGGCCACTTTCGCCCTGCTGTCGACACCGGCCAATGAGGCGCCGACGGCGGTCAACGACACCAAGGCGATGACCCAGGGCGTGCCGCGGACCTTCAGCCCGGTGGAACTGCTCAGCAACGACACCGACCCCGAGCGCGACGCCCTGCGCGTGCACTCGGTGGCCGACGCCGTCGGCGGCACCGCCGTCCTCAACGCCGACGGCACCGTCACGTTCACCCCGACGGCCGGTTTCAATGGCGCCGCCGCGTTCACCTACATCGTCGAGGATGCCGCCGGGTCGGTCAGCGCGAACTCAGCCACCGTCACCCTCAACATCCGGCCCAACTCCGCGCCGGTCCCGACCGACGACACGAAACTGTTGGTGCAGAACGTGTCTCGGACGTTCGCACCCGGTGAGCTGACCTACAACGACATCGATCTCGAGCACGACGCCCTGCGCGTGCACTCGGTGGCCGACGCCGTCGGCGGCTCCGTCGTGCTCAACGCCGACGGCACCGTCACCTTCACCCCGGAAACGGATTACACCGGCTCGGCGTCCTTCACCTACCAGGTCAAGGATATCTACGGTCTGGTCGGCAGCAATGCGGCCACAGTCATTCTCACTGTGCGCGCCAACACCGCACCCACCGCGGCAGACGACACGAAGCTCGTGGTGCAGAACGTCCCCCGCACTCTCGCACCCGACGAACTGACCTACAACGACACCGACCCGGAAGGTGATCCGCGCAGCATCCACTCCGTCGACAACGCCGTGGGCGGCACCGTCGTCCTCAACGCCGACGGCACCGTCACCTTCACCCCCGCCCCCGACTACAACGGCCCGGCGTCGTTCACCTACCGGGCCAAGGACTCCTACGGCCTGGCCGGCAACTCGGCCACCGTCGCCCTCACCGTGCGCGCCAACACCGCCCCGACGGCTGGTGACGATTCAAAGCTGTTGGTGGAAAACGTCTCTCGTACCTTTGTGCCCGGCGAGCTGACCTACAACGACACCGACCCGGAGCGCGACTGGCGGATACTGCACTCGGTCGACAACGCGGTCGGCGGCACCGTCGTCCTCAACGCCGATGGCACCGTCACCTTCACCCCGGAAGCCGATTACAGCGGGCCGGTGTCCTTCACCTACCAGGTCAAGGACACCTACGGCCTGGTCAGCAACTCGGCCACCGTCGCCCTGACCGTGCGCCCCAACACCGCGCCGACTCCTGTCGACGACGCCAAGATCATGGTCGAGGACACCCCGCGCACCTTCGTCGCCGGGGAACTGACCTACAACGACATCGACGCCGAACACGATGCGCGCAGCATCCACTCGGTCACCGGCGCCACTGGGGGCACCGCCGTTCTCAACGCCGACGGCACCGTCACCTTCACCCCCGCCGCGGATTACAACGGCCTCGCGTCGTTCACCTACCAGGTCAAGGACATCTACGGGGCGGTCAGCGCCACCTCCGCCACCGTGAATCTCACCATCCTGCCGGTCGATGATCCCGACACCGGCAATCACGCGCCGGACGCGGGCACCCCCGCCTACCAGTACACGACCCAGCTTCGCAGCGGCATCCTCTCCGGAACCGTTACGGTCGCCGATCAAGATGGCGACACCCTCTCCTTCGAGCTGGCCAACACCCCGTCAGCTGGAATTGGTTCTGTGGTCATCGATTCCGCGACCGGCGCGTGGGCGTTCCGGCCGACTTCGCAGGCCCGCCTGGATGCCTGGACGAACCCGGACGGGCTCGGCGTCCACTTCACCGTCATCGCGAGTGACGGCCAGGCCAGCACCCCTGTCGAGATCAACGTGCAGGTGTCCCCGGCGGCATTCTTCGACGCCCAATCCGCGGACCTCGGCCTCGCCGGTCCTGACCAGGTAATCGCCGTCAGTGCCGATGGTCACGTGTATCTCGACGGGGTCGGAGGTCTTTCGGTCCTCAACCCGGACGGTTCGGCGGGCTCTGAGATTCCACTGGACTTCACGCCCACCGACGCCGCGGTCGGCTCCGACGGCCGTATCTATGCGACCGACCATGAGAACGGTGTGGTTGTGGTCATCGACCCGGCCGACAGCTCCGTGACGTCGTTGGCCTCGCTCTCGAACCCAGGTGGCGTCGCGGTCGACGCCGCCGGCAAGCTCTACGTGACCAGTTCCGAAGACCGGACGCTGACCATCCTGAACGGGGACGGCAGCGTCGTGAATGCATTCCAATTGGATTCCATCCCAACAGATGTCGCGGTGGGGCCGCAGGGCCAGATCTATGTCGGCGAGATCGCCGAAGACCTCAACAGCGTCCGGGTCACGCTGCGCAACGCCGACGGCTCCGTCGCCAAGGTTCTCTATACCTCCGACAGTGCACCGCTGGGCGACTACGCCAGCCCGCTCGGTATTGCGGTTGGCGTCAACGGCGCTGTGTACGTCTCCGATCCGAACCAGGCCCGGTTTGCGGCATTCGACAAGGACGGTGAACCGGCCGACTCGCTGTATCTCGACGGCATCGGCCGTGGCATTGCCGTCACGGCCAACGGGGTGGTTCTGCTCACCAATTCCCTCGATGGCTCGCTGTGGGCATTGACGGCAGGCACATTGGAGAACGGCGACTTCGACTACACCGTCGACCGCGCGACCGGTGTCGTCAGCGGGGAGGTGTTCGTCCTCGATCCCGGTGGGCAGTTCACCTACGAGGTGAGCACCGCACCCGACCCGCTGCTGGGAACCGTCACCATCGACAGCAACACCGGCGCATGGGAATTCACCCCGACCGCCGATGCCAGCTTCAACGCCTGGCTTGGCCAGTACGACAGCTCGGTCGACTATCAGAGCGAGGCGGAGTTCGCCATCATCGCCTCCGACGGCACCCAGGTCCTGGTCAGTGCGCCGATCGTCGGCGTCGCCAACTTCGACGTCGATGTGATCACTGGTGTCAATGGCTCACCCGTCGGAATCGCTCTGGGCTCGGACGGCCGCATCTACGTCGCGGACCGGGCCGGGAATTCCATCACCGTACTGAACAACGACGGAACTGCCTTGGCCACCGTCGATCTCAACTTCACTCCTCTGGGCGTGTCGGCCGGTCCCGGTGGTTTGATCATCATCACGAACGGTGTCGACAACACTCTGGCCATACTGAACACCTCGAGCGGATACACCGTCTCATCCACTACCGTCACCGGCTTCCCGGGCGCGATCACCGCGGCGGCGTTCTCCGGCACCGGAGGGGTGATCGTGGTCGGCCAAGACGCCGACCTGGTGGCAGCGTTCCTCAGCCCGACCAGTCCGGTCTTCACCGTCGACGTCGACAATCCAACGGCGATCGACATCGGATCCGACGGTGACATCTACGTTGTCGGGACCGACGATGACGGCGCCGGCTACCTGAACGTCTATGGCTCCGACGGCACACTCCTCTCGTCGATCACGTTGGGCGGCAACCCTTCCGGTGTGTCCGTCGGCCCCACCGGTCTTGTGTATGTCACCGATGCCAACGGTCTGCCGCGCAGCCTCGCCATCGTGGGACCTGACGGTCTGCTCAGCAGCACCCTGGAACTCGGCGGCCCCGGTTGGGGCGTGGAAGCGTCCCCGGACGGTCGGGTGTACATCGCCAACCCCGGCGACGGCTCCGTCACCGTGCTCACCCCGCCGGAGGCGCCGGAGCCTGCCGGCCCGATCGGCACCCTGAGCACCATTACCACCAACGGGATGAGCGCTCTGGCCGCGATTGCGGTGACGCAGGACGGTCAACTTGTCGTGACCGGATCGGGTTATGGCACAGGATTCGCGCTGGGCATCGTCGGCGAGACGGGCACGATCACCAACGTCGCGAGCCTCGGAACCTCCTACTCCTTCGGCGTCGAGGTCGGACCCGACGGCCAGTTCTACGTGAGTGACTATGTGAATGGAACGGTGACCGCCTACGATCCGGCCAACGGGTACGCGGGCAGGGTCGTCGCCACGATCCCCGGCGCGTTGGGGCTGGCTTTCGACAACGACGGCACGCTCTATGTCACTAGCATCAACCTCGGGAGTGCGACCAGCACGCTCAACACCGTCGATTCCGCGGGCAACGTCGCCCAGGTGCTCGCAGTGCCCGGGGCGGCCTACGATGTGACCGTCGCGCCCGATGGCCGTGTTTTCGCCAGCTACTACAGCCCCACGGGTGCGGGCAGCGGGATCCTCGTCCGCGAACTGGACGGCACCACAAGCACGATCACCCTGCCGGCCGGCACAATTCCGGTCGGGGTGGCCGTCGATGCCGACGGGACCGTATACGTAACGGATACTGCGCACGGAACCGTTGTCGCTCAGTACGCGAGCGGGCTGACCCGCAGCGTCCCGGTCGGCGGTCAGCCGTTCGGCTTGGCCCTCGACGATGTCGGGCATCTCTACATCACAAGCCCGCAGTCCGGCAAAATCACCGTGCTGAAGCTCGCGGGGTATGCCAACACTGCTCCGACCGTTTCGGATCCCCACGACTACACTGTCGGACCCGGGGGTGTGGTGAGCGGGCAGGTCTCGAGTTCCGATCCTGATCGCGACACCCTGACCTATTCCCTAGCGGCGCAGGTCGATCCGGCCATCGGTACCGCGACGGTCGATCCCTCCACTGGCACGTGGTCATTCACGCCCACCCTGCAGGCGCGACTGGCGGCCGCGGAGGCGTGGAACGATCCCACGATTCCCGATCACACTGTCACACTGACCATCTCGGCATCCGACGGCCAATACGCTGACACGGTGTCGATCGAGGTGACCATCTACCCCGAGATCGCACCGGTCGCAGGCACCCCGGCGTTCAGCATCACCGATACCAACACCATCAACGGCTGGGTGACGGGTCAGATCAATGTCTCGGACGCCGATGGGGATGACCTGGGCTATGAGCTGGCGAGCACCATCGACCCGGCGGACGGTACCGTCGCTGTGGATAGCTCCACCGGCAGTTGGACTTTCGCGCCCACCAAGGCAAAACGCGTTGCTGCTGGCGTCTCACCCGGCGACGACGTCTTCGTGTTCAACGTGAACGTCTCCGACGGAACCACCAACGTCACCGTGGCGGTCAGCGCACCTGTCATCCCGACCGTCAGCACCACGCCCCAACTCGGCACGCCCGCGTTCACCATCATCAGCACCGATCCGTCGTACGGCTTGGTGTACGGAACCGTCAACGTCTCGGACGCCGATAGTGATACGCTCAGCTACAGTCTGGCGGCGGCCGTCGATTCGACGATCGGTGCTGTGACGGTCGATTCCGGCACGGGTACTTGGACTTTCGTACCGACCTCAGCTGCCCGGGAGGCTGCTTACAACACACCCGGTGACGACACAGTGACATTCACCGTTGATGTGGCCGACGACGAGCACATCGTTTCCGTGGCCGTCACCGCACCCATCAGTCCGGCTACCGGCCCGGTGGCCGGCACCCCGGCGTTCACGATCACCAGCACCGGTCCGGACGGACAGGTCAGCGGGTACCTCAACGTGGCCGATCCCGACGGCGACTGGGTCACCTACCAACTGACCACCGCACCCGACCCCAACGTCGGCAACATCAACTACGTCAGCTACTACTACGGCAACTGGACCTTCATCCCGACCGCACAGGCACGACTCGACGCCGCCAGCACCGCCGGTGACGACACCACCACCTTCGTGATCACCGCTTCCGACGGCATCCACACCACCGACATCACGATCACTGTGCCGGTCATCCCCAACCTTGTTGCACCCGTGGCCGGCACACCAGCATTCAGCATCGAGACCTTGGGCCAGGACGGCGTCGTCTACGGCACCGTGAACGTATCCGATCCGGACGGCGACTCGATCACCTACCAACTGACCACCGCACCCGACCCCACCATCGGCTACGTCAACTACAACTACTGGGGCGGGTCTTGGACCTTCACCCCAACCGCACAGGCCCGACTCGACGCCGCCAGCACCGCCGGCGAGGACACCACCACCTTCGTCATCACCGCCTCCGACGGCACCCACACCACCGACATCACCATCACCGCGCCGATCACCCCCAACGCCGCCGCACCCGAACCCGGCACACCGGCGTACACGATCACTAGCACCGGTCAGGACGGCGTCGTATACGGAAGCGTCAACGCCACCGACCCCGACAACGACACCGTCACCTACCAACTCACTACCGCACCCGACCCCACCATCGGCTATGTCTACGCCGACTACTGGGGCGGATCCTGGACCTTCGTCCCCACCGCACAGGCGCGACTCGATGCCGCCAACACCACCGGCGACGACACCACCACCTTCGTCATCACCGCCTCCGACGGCGGCCGCGCAACCGACATCACGGTTACCGCACCGATCATCCCGAACGCCGCCGCGCCAGTGGCCGGCACACCGGCGTTCACGATCGACGGCACGGGCGACTGGGGAGCCGTCTACGGCCGGCTCAATGTCACCGACACCGACGGCGACACCGTCACTTACCAATTCGCCTCCGCCAGTCTGGATCCCAACGTGGGCGCCGTATGGGTGAACGGATACGACGGATCGTGGTCCTTCACACCAACAGCTCAAGCGCGACTCGACGCGGCTGCCGCCGACGGTGATACCACGGTCACGTTCTCGATCACCGCCACGGACGGCCTCCATCAGACCGATGTTCCTGTGGCCGTGACCATCAGCCCCAACGCTGCGCCGCTCGCTGGCGATCCCGCCTTCACCGTCACCGGTAACGGAGCGTTCGGAGCGGTTTACGGGCAACTGAACGTAACCGACAGAGAAGGTGGCCAGCTGACGTACCAACTCACGTCAGCGACAGTCGATCCCAATCTGGGACGCGTCGAACTCGACTCCGCCACTGGGCTGTGGACCTTCACTCCGACTTCCCAAGCGCGGGTAGAAGCGGCAGCAACCGAGGGATCAGACAGCATCACGTTCTCCGTCGAGGTTTCCGATGGCCAACAGTCGGCCACCGTTCCCGTCAATATCGACATCACTCCGAACGCCGCTGCACCGCAAAAGCTCCAACCGGCATTCGGCATAACCGAAATCGCCGATGTGACCGGTGTGGTCAGGGGCACAATCTACGTGACTGACCTCGATGATCCCGTTCTGATCTACTCACTCACCAGCACCGACGGAAGCGGTCACGTCACGGTGAACGCCGACGGTACATTCATCTACGCACCCAACTCCAAGGCTCGCCAAATCGCCTCGGTCACAACGACTGACGATGTTGGAATATTCGTGGTCACCGCCACCGATGGCGTCCACGACCCAGTTAGCGTCACCGTAACCGCGCCGATAACTCCAGCTTCGAACTTCGCAGTCGATAGCCTTTATGCCCCTTGGGGTAACCAAGGGCTTGCGGTCAGCCCCGATGGCCGCGCCTATTTCACGACATATCTTGTTGACGACACCGCAGGCGAAGTGGTTGTCCTCGATCCGGACGGCACGTACGTGACGACCATCGATTTCGCTTCAGCCTTCTCGTTCGCCGTTGTCACCGCGTACGACGTGGTTGTAGGCCCGGATGGCCGAGTGTTCGTTAGCGGTGAGATTGGTGACACGACAGACGAGGTCGCGGCCGAGAACGGCCACGGCATAGTCGCGGTCATTGACCCCGACGCCGAATACGCTGTCTCGGTCTTCGCCCAAACTTCCGATCCAGCAAGTGCACTCGCCATCGATAGCTCAGGCCGCGTCTTCGTTGCCAACTGGAACAACGATTCCATTTCGGTCTTCAACCCCGACGGCAATTTGCTCAAGGTCATCGAAAGCAACGAACTCGCTGATGGTGATGACACCGGCGTCGCCGGACTTGGGCTCGGCACTGACGACCTACTGTATCTAAGTAAGCCTTGGTTCGGCGTTGTGAAGGTCGTCAACTTCGATGGTTCGCTGGCAGACGTGTTCGACGTCGGCGGCAACCCATGGGCTGTCGATGTCAGTCCGATTGGCAACATCTACGTAACCGACTCGGGCACAGACCTAATCCACGTGCTGGCCCCGAACGGTGCGGTTATCCGGACCATCACGATCGGCAACGATGCCAGCCTGTCTGATATCACCGTCGGGAATGACGGAACTGTATACGCCCCGTATACGAATTCCGACGCTTCGTCCATCGCGATAATCACTGCGGCATCAGAGCCAAGCCCGGATGCAACGCAGTTCGGCGATCGGATTCCAGGCCAGCCCGAGGGAACCGAGAATATTGGAAGTCCCGTAGTCGGAACCGATGTCGTCTATCAAGCGACCACGCACACGGACCCCAGCACTGGCATGCCCGTTTCCATGGTGGCTGTGATCCAGCCTGATGGCTCCACTACCTTGAGCAATGCGCCCGGCGATCAGGTCGGAACTTTGGTTCTTGGACCCGGTGAACGGGCCTACCAAACAGTAAGTTACTTCGACACCACAACCCTGACCTATCAGTCGGGCGTGCTGATCGTGTCTCCCGATGGCGATTCCTCGTTCACAGGCCTGGTAGCCGGCGAAGCAACAGGGTCGGTAGTCTTCGGATCCGACGGCACCGCATATCAGGCGCTCTATGCGATCGATTCAGACACTGGTGCTTACACGACGACCGTACTTGCAATCACACCAAGCGGCGCCCACACCTACACCATCGATGGATTCCCCGGCGGTGCAGTGTCTGACGCATCAGGCGCAGTTGTCGCCCCCGATGGGACTGTCCTCCTAACAACCACCGCCGCGACTGATTTCACCAACCCGACAACTACCGTGGCGATACTGAGCCCAACCGGCTACATTTCCTACACTGCAACGGGTTTCGCCAGCGGCCCAGTTACTGTAGCTGCCGACGGGACAGTGCTCCAAACACTCATAATCCCCCATACGGATACCGACGCCGAGAACACCTCGTACGCCACCGCAGTCGCAGTGTTGACCGAAGCGGGTCTCGTTACGCTTCCGAACACAGTCGATGGTCTACCCATGGGCAGCCCGGTCGAGTCCGCTGACGGCAGCATCTTCCTCACGCTCGTGACTTCCGAGGTTGAACCAGAGACGGGCGTAACCAGCAACTTCACCACGATCGCATCCATCACTGACGCGGGCCTCGCCGTCCAGGTTCAACTGATACCGGGGCTCCCGACTACCCACGATGGTTCTCCCATTCCACTCATCATCGGGAATGACGGAACCATTTACCTGACCACTACCCAATTCGCCAATTCGGACTCCGATGCGACCACGACGTCCGTCACAGCGATCTCCTCGACCAACCTGATCTACACCACCAAGTTGCCGGGCGAACCGTCGGGCGCGGTTGTCCTCGGGACCGATGGAGTCGCGTATCTAACGACGTTCGACACCGCCACCGGCAAGACCATGGTCACCGCGATTAGCCCGGCCGGGACTCCCGACACCTACGCATTCGACGGCTATCCGGGCGATCTGGAATCCCCCGGCACGACATTCCCACTCGTTGTTGGACCGAACAGCACCGTGTACCAGACGATCTCGTCGGCATCTCCGGCAGGAGGGCAATACACAACCACGGTGGTAATCGTCACTGACAACGGTGTCTATGCACCCACCTTCGCCGGGTCCCCCAGCGGCGGAGTCGTGAACGGTCCCGACGGAACCGCGTATCAGACGGTCAGGTACTACGACTACCAACTGCAGTCCTACTTCACAAGAATCTTGGCTGTCAGTACGAGCGATCTCACGCAAGTGGGTGATCCTATCCACGGCACACCAGCGGGCACAGTGACCATCGGGTCTCAGGGCCAGATTTATCAGACCGTCTACAGCCAGGATGGCACCGACCCATTCGTAACTACGGTGCACATCGTTAGCTCGCCGAACAATTCCAACGAAGGCATCGCGCTGGCTCTGCTTGAATTCGAAGATCCGTTCAACGCTAACGAACCAGACCAACCCGCATTCCAACGCCTACTGTCGGTCGCAGCCGCTTCATCTAACTATTGGGTAACGATTGACGACGCTTATTTGGTCCCGTTCCTCGTGGCCGATCCAACATTTCGCTTTGCGATCACATCGGCTATCGTCGGAATTCGCGGCCAATCCTATGAAATCAGACCAATGTCTGAGGAAGAGTTTGCAGCATTCGCTACGAGTTATCACGCAAGTACTGGAATAGGCACTGAAGGATTCGGCAGAACGTCGCAAGGCATTCTGACATACACGAATAGCCGGCAGGAGGACGTGCTGGTCATCTATGCACCAAATTATGATCAGCCAGTCAGTGGCGCCATCTTGGTACACCCCGGAAAAACCGTTCCTCTACCTAAAGACGTTACAGGACTCAATGCAGCTGCGGAGCTACCGGGTTCATGGCGAAATCAAATTGCTTGGACGTACCGCGGAGAAATCTCTGTTCCGATCGCCAAATCGAAGAATAGCGTGTCGAGTCCTTCCGGCTCTGCCAATCAGGTTACGTATCCTACTACGCTATCCGCTATCGCTGCACGGAATTCGCAGTACAACCCGGGCCTCTACAAGTACCACGTCGACAAGGTTTCGGGTACAGATGGCCAGGCTCGGGTCATCGTCTATATTGGCGGCGGAGACGTGGATGAAGTATTCGAAGCGCGCGGCTTATTCGGATTGGGAGGCTCGATTGATCAAGAAATCCTCAACGATATCAACAAAATGTATACGACAGGGAAAAAGCCTGTTGAGATCCTTGTATTCGGCTACAGCGCAGGCGGTGTAATCGCACAGAATATTGCCGCATCTGGAAAGTATCGAAATCTCACATTAGTCACCTTCGGCGCTCCCATGGTAAAGCTTCCAGGGAACTACACGACCCTGCACATAAGAGTAAACGGAGACCCGGTTGTAGATTTGTTCTCCTATTCCTATTATCAGACGCTCAACGCCGGAAATACGTACTCCCAGAATATCCTTTCACTCCAACCGCATAGTTACGCAAATTACAAGGAACTCGCGAAGCGGTTCGACGCCCTAACAGAAGGTAGCAGCGATCGAACGAAGCATTCCGCAGTGTTCGCAAGCCTGAAAAGGTTTGAAAGCGTCGGCATCCTCGATTCGGCGGCGGGGGATTATCACCATTCCCAAGTTCAGGGAGGCTGGTGAGTCCGCAATTCACATCACGACCTACGGCGAATACTTTGATGTCGCCTGAATCAGCGCTTGGCGAAAATCGTCCGGTGCCAACCCTTTTCGGCCGCACCGGTGATATCGCTCATGACGTGCTTGATGGTCAGGTACTCCTCGAAGCTGTACTGACTCATGTCCTTGCCGAACCCGGAGGCCCGTACCCCGCCGTGCGGCATCTCGGAGATGATCGGGATGTGGTCGTTGATCCACACGCAGCCGGCGTTGATCTCCCGTGACGCCCGGCCGGCCCGGTACACATCCCGCGTCCAGGCCGAGGCCGCCAACCCGTACGCGGTGTCATTCGCCTGCCGAAAAGCGTCGTCGTCGTCGGTGAACGACCGGACCGTCAGCACCGGCCCGAAGATCTCGTCGCGGTACACCTCGGAGGACTCCAAGACATCGGCGATCAGCGTCGGCCGGTAGAAGGCGCCGGGCAGATCCGGTACCGAACCGCCACACACCACCCGGCCGCCCTGCGACGGGGCGCGGGCCACCATGCCGGCGACCTTGTCCCGGTGGGCAATCGAGATCAGCGGCCCGATGTCCGTGTCGGGATCCAACGGGTCGCCCACCACGATCCGGGACATCACCTCGGCCACCCCGGCCACGAAGTCGTCGTACAACTCGCGAGCCACCAGAGCCCGCGTCGCCGCCGTGCAGTCCTGGCCCGAGTTGATCAGCGCGGCCGCGACCGCACCCTGGACGGCCGCGCCCAGGTCGGCGTCGTCGAACACCACGAACGGCGCCTTACCACCGAGTTCCAGTTGCACCCGGTGCCCGTGCACCGCGGCGGCGGCCATCACCTTGCGGCCCACCGCCGTCGACCCGGTGAAGGTGACCACGTCGACGTCCGGGTGCCCGGCCAGCGCCGCCCCCACATCGGTGCCCGCACCGGTGAGCACGTTGAGCACACCGTCGGGCAGGCCCGCCTCCTTGGCGATGCGCGCCAGCGTCAGCGTCGTCAGCGGTGTCAGCTCGGCGGGTTTGATCACCACGGTGCAGCCGGCGGCCAGCGCCGGAATCACCTTCCACACCGCCATCTGCAGCGGGTAGTTCCACGGCGCGATGGTCGCCACCACCCCGACGGCCTCCCGCCGGATCGACGACGTGTGATCGCCGGAGTACTCGGCGGTGGCCTTGCCCTCCAAATTCCTTGCGGCACCGGCGAAGAACGCGATGTTGTCGACACTGCCCGGCACGTCGAACTCGGTGGCCAGCCGCACCGGCTTGCCGCACTGCGCGACCTCCTCGGCAATGAGCACCTCCGAGGAAGCGTCCATCAGCTCGGCCAGCTTGCCGAGCACCGCGGAACGTTCGGCCGGGGTGGCCCGCGACCAACCACCGAAGGCGGCGCGCGCCGAGGCGACGGCCCGATCGACATCGGCCGGGGTGGCCAGCGCGAGTTCGGCGACGACGGATCCGTCGGCCGGGTTGACGACGCGGTGCGGCGCACCCGCGGTTTCCACGGCGGCGCCGTCGATCCAGCTGCCGGCCACTGTTTGGTCCCGTAGCGTTCCCGTCATGGCCAAACGCTAGCCCACATCAATGCCCGCAACCAGAGGACCGGCTACGCAATCCCGCGAACCGGCCCCGTCTGACCGATCATATTGTGCGTTTCGGTTGCTTCGAACAACGAATTCCGTGCACAATCGACGGATGCCACAGTCGGGCGCCAACGGGTCGAACCCACCCGCGATGCAGCTCGACGAGCTGTCCAAGGCGATCATCGAGAACCTGCAGCAGGACGGCCGGCGCTCCTACGCGGGAATCGGCAAGGCCGTGGGCCTCTCGGAGGCCGCGGTGCGCCAACGGGTGCAGCGCCTGGTCGATTCCGGGGTGATGCAGATCGTCGCGGTCACCGATCCCATGCAGCTGGGTTTCGCGCGGCAGGCCATGATCGGCATCCACTGCACCGGCGACACCCTGAAGGTCGCCGACCAGCTCGCCGCGATCCCGTCGGTCGACTACGTGGTGCTCACCGCCGGCTCGTTCGACGCCATCGTCGAAGTGGTGTGCGAGGACGACGACGACCTCCTCGACCTGCTCAACACCAAGATCCGTGCCGTCCCCGGGGTGATCTCCACCGAAACCCTGGTTTACCTGAGACTCGTTAAACAGCAATACAATTGGGGTACACGATGACCGACCAGGACCTGTCCGCCAAGGCCGACCGCCACCTGTGGGGCCACTTCTCCCGGCACGGCGGCGGCATCACGCCACCGATCATCACCCGCGGCGAGGGCGTCTACATCTACGACGACACCGGCCGCAAATACTTCGACGGCCTGTCCGGCCTGTTCGTCGTGCAGGCCGGACATGGCCGTGCCGAGCTCGCCGAGGCCGCGGCCAAGCAGGCCGAGCAACTCGCGTTCTTCCCGCTGTGGAGCTACGCCACACCGCCCGCGATCGAGCTCGCCGAGCGGCTGGCCGGCTACGCACCCGGCGACCTGAACCGGGTGTTCTTCACCACCGGCGGCGGCGAGGCCGTCGAGAGCGCCTGGAAACTGGCCAAGCAGTTCTTCAAGCTGACCGGCAAACCCGGTAAGCACAAGGTGGTTTCGCGGTCGATCGCGTACCACGGCACCCCGCAGGGTGCGCTGGCCATCACCGGAATCCCGGACTTCAAGGCCCCATTCGAACCGCTGACCCCGGGCGGCTTCCGGGTGCCCAACACCAACTTCTACCGCGCCCCCGCGCCGTACGACACCGACCTCAAGGCGTGGGGCGAATACTGCGCCGACCGGATCGCCGAGGCCATCGAATTCGAGGGGCCCGACACGGTCTGCGCTGTTTTTCTCGAACCCGTGCAGAACGCCGGCGGCTGCTTCCCGCCGCCGCCGGGGTACTTCCAGCGGGTCCGCGAGATCTGCGACGAGTACGACGTGCTGCTGGTGTCCGACGAGGTGATCTGCGCCTACGGCCGGATCGGATCGATGTTCGCCTGCAACGACTTCGACTACGTTCCGGACATCATCACCTCCGCCAAGGGGTTGACGTCGGGCTACTCGCCGCTGGGCGCGATGATCGCCAGCGACCGGCTGTTCGAGCCGTTCAACGACGGCAAGACGGTGTTCGCGCACGGCTATACCTTCGGCGGGCATCCGGTGTCGGCGGCCGTCGCGATGGCCAACCTCGACATCTTCGAACGCGAGGGCCTCAACGACCACGTCAAGGAGCTGGCCCCGGCGTTCCGGAGCACGCTGGAGAAGCTCTACGAGCTGCCGATCGTCGGCGACATCCGCGGCGAGGGTTTCTTCTACGGCATCGAATTGGTCAAGGACCGCGACACCAAGGAGACCTTCGACGAGAACGAGTCCGAGCGGTTGCTGCGCGGATTCCTGACGACGGCGCTGTGGGAAGCGGGGCTGTACTGCCGTGCCGACGACCGCGGCGACCCGGTGGTGCAGCTGGCTCCGCCGCTGATTTGTGGCCAGCAGGAGTTCGACGAGATCTACGCCATCCTGCACCGGGTGCTGGGCGAGGCCAGCCGGCTGCTGTAGTCCTCTCCTCGCGAGCGTGCAGCCATATGCAGATCGGTGCGCCACGGATGCACATGGCTGCACGCTCGCGGGGAAGTTGAGGATCCAGCCCTGCCACATCTGCAACATTTGTCACAGCAGTAACAGCGTGGCTCCCCGATTCCGGGCCTGCGCGGCCCTAATCTGCAGTCACGATGACGACCTTCAGATCCGTGACGCAGCGCGCGGCGGGCCTGGCAGCGGCCCTGTTCCTGCTGGCCGGCCCGGCGGTGGCCACTGCCGAGCCGGCCCCCGCGCCGGTCGATCCGTGCCCGTACAAGGTGAACACCCCCAACGCCGTCGACGCCTCCGAGGTGCCCCGGCCGGGTGACCCGACCCCGGGCCCGCTGGCCGTGCCGGTCAAGCCGGTCGGCGGTGACGCCCTGGGCGACTGCGGCATTGTGGCGGCGCCCAACACCCCGCCGGTTCCCGGCGATGTGTCCGCGGAGTCCTGGCTGGTGGCAGACCTGGACACCGGTGAGGTGATCGCCGCCAAGGATCCGCACGCGCGACACCGGCCCGCGAGCATCATCAAGGTGCTCGTCGCGATGCAGGCCATCAACGAGCTCAACCAGAACAAGTTGGTCCCCGGCACCCAGGACGACGCCAACGCCGAGGGCACCAAGGTGGGTGTCGACGTGGGCGGCAACTACACCGTCAACCAGCTGCTGCACGGCCTGCTCATGCATTCCGGCAACGACGCCGCGCACGCGCTGGCGATGCAACTCGGCGGCATGGACACCGCACTGGGCAAGATCAACACGCTGGCCAGCAAGCTCGGCGGGCGCGACACCCGGGTGGCCACCCCGTCCGGGCTGGACGGCCCGGGCATGAGCACCTCGGCGTACGACATCGGGCTGTTCTACCGGTACGCGTGGATGAACCCGACGTTCGCCGACATCGTCGCCACCAAGACGTTCGATTTCCCGGGCCACACCTCCGCGGACACCGGTGACCACCCGAGCTACCAGCTGGAGAACGACAACAAGCTGCTGCTCAATTACCCCGGGGCGCTGGGCGGCAAGACCGGCTACACCGACGACGCGGGCCAGACGTTCGTCGGCGCCGCCGAACGCGACGGCCGGCGCCTGGTGGCGGTGCTGCTGCACGGTACCCGCGAACCGATCGCGCCGTGGGAACAGGCCGCGCGGCTGCTCGACTACGGGTTCGCCACCCCGCCGGGCACCCGGGTCGGCACGCTCATCGATCCCGACCCGTCGCTGCTGCCGAAGGCCGACGACGCCGCCGCGGCCCACGCCGCACCGCTGCTGCCGTCGATCGACGCCACGCCGGTGCGCGTCGGTGTCGCCGTGGTCGGAACGGTGATCGTGTTCTGCCTGATGATGGGGGCCCGGCAGCTCAATCGCCGCAGCCGCGGCACGGCCTGACGCGTCACCGTCGGCGACGCTCCGGGCGATGCCCGGGTCCCCGCACCTCTCGGGAGTGGGTTCTCGTGTTGTCCACCTATGCGCGACAACGAGCGACTCGGTGGACAACTGCGGCGTGGGCTCACGGCCGGGCGATCTCCGATGCGCCCAACGGCTGCGGCGTGATGCCGCGGGGTACTGCTCGAAACGTCTCACCGAGTCGCTCGTTGTCGCGCAGAGGCGGACACATCGGACACCGGACCTCCCGAGGTACGGAAGTGACGGTTGTTACCCGACCGCGGCCCGGTTCGCAACGCGACCGCGCGGGCACCGGAAACGTTTACGGCGCCCAGCGCCGCAGTAACTCCTCCGCGCCGCGGGCCAGGTCGTCGATCACCCGGGCGGCCGGCCGGGATGCATCGACCGACCCGACGCCCTGGCCCGCGTTGACCGGTGTCGGCGCCCCGGTCTGGTCGACCAGCACCCGCTCGGGCATCGTTGCGGGCCAACGGTAGTGCTGCGCAAGATCGAACCGACGGGTCGTCACCGTGTCGGCCGAACCGGCGGCCAGCAGGCGATCCCGGGCATCGGGTGGCGTCAGCGCCTCCGGGCACACCGCGAAGACGGTACCGAGCCAGGCTCCCGACGCGCCGGCGGCGAGCACGGCGGCCAGCGCGCGCGGCGATGCGATACCACCGGCCGCCAGCACCGGCACGTCCACCGTGTCGAGCACCTCGGCCAGCAGTGGCAGCGTGCCGATCCGTGGCTCGCCGTGCCCGCCGCCCTCGAGCCCGCGGGCCACCACCACATCGACGCCCGCGCCGACGGCGCGCCGGGCCGCAGCGGCGTCGGCCACCTGAATAACCGCCAAGCTCCCGGCGTCGTGCACGCGCGTCACCCAGGAATACTCGTCGCCGAAGCTGACACTCACCAACGCCGGCCGCGCCGCCAGTGCCGTTTCCAACAGGTCCGGCCGCTCGCTCATCACCCAGTGCACCAGCCCGACCCCGAACGATCCCACCTCGCCGAGCTGCGCCAGCTCGGCCTGTAGCTCGGGAGCCGTTGCGGCACTGCCCATTCCGATCATGCCCAGGCCCCCGGCCCGCGACACCGCCGCCGCCAGCCGCCCACCCGCGGCGCCGCCCATGGGCGCGTTGACGACCGGCACCCGCAGGCCCATCCCCCGCGACCACGGCGTCGACAGCGCCACGTCAACGCCGCCGAAGTCGCGAAAGGCCAAGCACACCAACGGCTCCCGCCGCGGCGGCGCCAACCGCCTGCAAAGGGCCCAGCCCCGGACGGGTGACCACCCGGTTGTTGATGACGGCCGGTGGTGGGGGCGCCGGCTGCTCATCCTCTTCGGCACGCATCATGTCGTCCGTCGCGGTGGCCGCCCACGCGGTGGCGAACAGCACCAACCGGGCGGTGACGTAGGCGAACAGCATCAGGCCGAGCACCGGGCCGAAGGTCGCGCCCGCCGGACCGGTAACCACCGACTGCAGATAGATCGAGGCCACCTGTTTGAAGATCTCGAAACCCACGGCGGCGATCAGACCCGCCCGCACACCGCTGTGCAACGAGACCGACTCCCGCGGCAGCCGCGCGATCATCCAGGTGAACAGCAGCCACGAAACCGCCAGCGACATCACCTGCGAGGCCACCGTCAGGACCGACGACAACGCCGAGGTGTCGTGAATCCCGATCCAGCCCAACAACTTTTCCATCACCGCGATGTTGCCCACCACGGTCAGCGCCAGGGTCAACAAGATCGCCACGAATGCCGACACCAGCGCCGCCGCGTCGGAGAGTTTGGTCTTCACGAAACCCGGCCGCTCGCCGCGGTAAGTGCCCCACATCTGGCTCAGCGCCTCACGCAGGTTGTTCATCCAGCCCAGCCCGGCCCACAGCGCGGCGGCCAGACCGATGATGCCGACCGACGTGCGGGAGGCGATCGCCGAGTCCATCAACTGCACGATCTGCTGCCCCAGGTCGCCGCTGACGATCTCTTTGATCCGGCTCTCGATCCGGTCGAGCAGTTCGGGTTGCCCGGCCAGGATGAAACCGCCGGCGGCGAAGCCGACCATCAGCAGCGGGAACATCGCGAAGATGGTGAAGTAGGTGATGCCGGCGGCGTAGAAGTCGCCCTTGCTGTCGTTGTAGCGCTGCTGGGCCCGCATCACGTGGTCGAACCACGGCATGCGCGCGCGCAGCCGGTCGAGAAAACCGGGCGTATCCGGGTCGTTCACGTCGGCCCTCCCGGATCGGCTTCAGGACAGTTGCGGTAAGAACCCTATCCGCTCATATACCCGCTTCAGCGTCTTTGCAGACACCTCCCGTGCCCGCTGCGCGCCCGCGGCCAGCACGGCCTCGAGTTCGCCCGCGTCAGAGACCAATTCGTCGACCCGCGCCTTGATCGGCGTGACGAACTCCACCACCGCGTCGGCGGTGTCCTTCTTCAGATCGCCGTAACCGCGGCCCGCGTAACCGGCGACCAGGGTGTCGATCGCGGTCCCGGTGACCGCCGACTGAATCGTCAACAGGTTCGAGACGCCGGGTTTGGCCTCGGGGTCGAACCGGATGTCGCGATCACTGTCGGTGACCGCGGAGCGAATCTTCTTGGCCGTCCTGGCCGGATCGTCGAGCAGGGCGATCAGCCCCGCGTCGGTGGTCGCCGACTTGCTCATCTTGGCCGTCGGGTCCTGCAGGTCGAAGATCTTGGCGGTGGCCTTGGGGATCAGCGGTTCGGGGATGACGAAGGTGTCCGGGAAGCGCGCGTTGAACCGCTGCGCGACATCGCGGGTCAGCTCGAGATGCTGACGCTGATCCTCGCCGACGGGCACCAGGCCGGCGTCGTAGAGCAGGATGTCGGCGGCCATCAGCACCGGATAGGTGAACAGCCCGACGGTGGTGGCGTCGGCGCCCTGCTTGGCCGCCTTGTCCTTGAACTGGGTCATCCGCTGGGCCTGGCCGAACCCGGTGAAACAGCCCAGCGCCCAAGCCAATTCGGCGTGCGCGGGCACGTGACTCTGGACGAAGACGCAGGCCTTGGCCGGGTCGATGCCCAGCGCCAGATACTGCGCGGCGGTCACCAGCGTGCGTTTGCGCAGCACGGCCGGATCCTGCGGGACGGTGACGGCGTGCAGGTCGACCACGCAGAAATAGGCGTCGAACTCGTCCTGCATCGCCACCCACTGGTTGACCGCACCCAGCGCGTTGCCGAGGTGCAGCGAGTCCGAAGTGGGTTGTGCGCCGGAGAAGACGACCTGTTTGCTCATGATGGGCTCATCTTTTCATGCCGAACTCCACCGTCACCGGCGCGTGGTCCGACCAGCGCAACGCGTACGCGGCGGGGCGTTCGGTGCCGGCGGAGACGACGCGCGCGGCCAGGCCCGGCGTGACGAGGTGGTAGTCGATGCGCCAACCGGCGTCGTTGTCGAAGGCCTGGCCGCGCCACGACCACCACGCGTACGGCCCGGCCACCCCGGGGTGCATCTGCCGGACCGCGTCGACCCAGCCGGTGGCCAGCACGTCGCTCAGCCACTGGCGTTCCTGCGGCAGAAAGCCGGCCTTGTTGAGATTGCCCTTCCAGTTCTTGATATCGGCCTCGGTGTGCGCGATGTTCCAGTCGCCGCACAGCACGGCCTCGCGATCCGCGGCGAGCAGTTGCGCCATCCGGGCGGCGACGGCCGCCATGAAGCGTTCCTTCTCCAGCTGCCGGTCGGTCTGCGCCTCGCCCGTCGGGAAGTAGACGCTGGCGATCGTCACACCCGCGGTGTCGACCTCCAGATAGCGACCGTGGGCTTCGAATTCGGTTTCGCCGCAACCGATCCGGACGTCGTCGAACGGTGTGCGGGACAGCACCCCGACGCCGTTGCGGCCCTTGACGTGCGGGGCGGCCGAGGCGAGGTGCCAGCCGTCCGCGATCGCGGGTGCCAGGGCGTCGGCGAGCTGCGCATCGTCGGCCCGGGTCTCCTGCAGACACACCACGTCGGCCCGGGTGGTCTTCAGCCAGGCCAGCAGCCCGAGGTTGTCCGTCGAGCGTTCCTTGACCGCCGCGCGGATGCCGTTGACGTTGATGGTCGTGACGATCACGGGGCCGACCTTATCGGGGGCTGCTTCCCCCGCGAGCGTGCAGCCATATGTATTTCAGCCCACCCCAGATGCATATGGCTGCACGTTCGCGGAAGGAGGGGCCACGAAAAGAGACCGGTACCGCTGGTACCGGATACCCGCTACAGTCGATCCATGGCGTTCCTGCGTGACCCCATCCACCTCGGGTCCGGCGAACCGGTCCTGCTGCTGCACCCGTTCCTGTGCTCACAGCAGGTCTGGACGAACATCGCCCCGCAACTCGCGGGCACCGGCCGCTTCGAGGTCCACGCCCCGACCATGGTCGGCCATCACGGCGGTCCGCGGGCCGGCACATTTCTGCTGGACACCCACGTCTTCGCCGACGACCTGGAGCATCAGCTCGACGCCCTGGGCTGGGAGACCGCCCACATCGTCGGCAACTCGCTGGGCGGCTGGGTGGCCTTCGAACTCGAGCGGCGGGGCCGGGCCCGCACGGTGACCGCGATCGCCCCGGCGGGCGGCTGGCGCGACCTCTCGCCGGTGAAATTCGAAATCGTCGGCAAGTTCCTGGCCGGCGGCCCGGTGCTGCTGGCGGCGCGCTGGCTCGGCCCGATGATCCTGCGGCTGCCCTACGCGCGGCGCGTGGCGACCTGGCCGATCAGCGGTCCGGCCGACGGTCCGCCCGAAGACGAACTGCTCATGACGATCGAGGACGCCACCCACTGCCCCGCCTACATCCAGCTGCTGATCAAGTCGCTGCTGGCCCCGGGCCTCAAGGAACTCGCCCACTCGAAGGCACCACTGCACCTGGTCACCTGCGAGTACGACCGGGTGCTGCCGCATCCGCGGTACAGCCGGCACTTCCACGAGCACCTGCCGGAGGTGGAGAGGGTCACCCACCTCGACGGCGTCGGACACATCCCGATGCTGGAGGCCCCGGACCTGATCGCCCAGCTGATCACCGAGTTCGTCGACGCGCACACCGCGCCGCGGCCCGAGGAACGCCACGCCTGACCTGCAGTTTCGGGTCGGCCGCGACGGCATCGCCAACACGTTGGCAGCAACCGGCCCGATTGCGATACCCTTGATTCCGGTCATGAGCGCCAGCGTCAAGCCCCGGCTCGCTGGCCGGCAACCCTCCAACCGCGGTGGGGTGCCCCGGGTGATGACCAGGTTGAGCAGCCTGACGGCTGCACGGCAAGCGCGGGTCCGACTGTGGGCCCCATGACCTGGAGGGCTGACAGCCAATGAGCACTGACGACAATCCGACCGACTGGTCGTTCGAAACCAAGCAGGTTCACGCCGGGCAGTCCCCGGACGCCGCGACCAACGCGCGGGCCCTGCCGATCTACCAGACCACGTCGTACACCTTCGACAGCACCGACCACGCCGCGGCGCTGTTCAGCCTGGCCGAGCCGGGCAACATCTACACCCGGCTGATGAACCCGACCACCGATGTCGTCGAGCAGCGCGTCGCGGCGCTCGAGGGCGGGGTGGCCGCGTTGTTCCTGTCCTCGGGGCAGGCCGCCGAGACCTTCGCGATCCTGAATCTCGCGGCCGCCGGCGATCACATCGTGTCCAGCCCGCGGCTGTACGGCGGCACCTACAACCTGCTGCACTACACGCTGCCCAAGCTGGGCATCGAGACCACCTTCGTCGAAGACCCCGACGATCTGGAGTCCTGGCGCAAGGCCGTGCGGCCGAACACCAAGGCGTTCTTCGCCGAGACGATCTCCAACCCCCAGATCGACATCCTGGACATCCCCGGTGTCGCCGGCGTCGCGCACGACAACGGGGTGCCGCTGATCGTGGACAACACCATCGCCACGCCCTACCTGATCCAGCCCATCGCCCACGGCGCCGACATCGTGGTGCACTCGGCGACGAAATACCTTGGCGGACACGGTTCGGCGATCGCCGGTGTGATCGTCGACGGCGGCAAATTCGACTGGACGGCCAGCGGCCGCTTCCCCGGCTTCACGGAGCCCGACCCGAGCTATCACGGGGTGGTGTTCGCCGACCTCGGCGCCCCCGCGTACGCGCTGAAGGCCCGCGTGCAACTGCTGCGCGATCTCGGTTCGGCCGCTTCACCTTTCAACGCGTTCCTGATCGCCCAGGGCCTGGAGACGCTGAGCCTGCGCATCGAACGCCACGTGGCCAACGCCCAGCGGGTCGCCGAGTTCCTGGAGGCCCACGACGGCGTCATCGGCGTCAACTACGCCGGCCTGCCGTCGTCGCCATGGCATCAGCGGGCAAAAGAGCTGGCACCCAAGGGGACCGGCGGCGTGCTGTCCTTCGAGCTGACCGGCGGCGTTGCCGCGGGCAAGGCCTTCGTCGACGCGCTGAAGCTGCACAGTCACGTCGCCAACATCGGCGACGTGCGCTCGCTGGTCATCCACCCGGCGTCCACCACCCATCAGCAGCTCTCGGCCGAGGAGCAGCTGGCCACCGGCGTCACCCCCGGTCTGGTTCGGCTGGCCGTCGGCATCGAGGGCATCGACGACATCCTGGCGGACCTGGAACGCGGCTTCGCCGCCGCCAGAGCGGTTTCCGGCCAGGCCGCGGCGGTCAGTTGAGCGAGCCCGACATGACCATCTCCGAAGAGCGCACCACGCGGGTGGCCCTGCCCGCGGAGGGCGAAACCACGATCGTCGACATCGGCCCGCTGACCCTGGAAAACGGTGCGGTGCTCGAAGACGTCAGCATCGCCGTGCAACGCTGGGGCGAGCTGTCCCCCAACCGGGACAACGCCGTCATCGTGCTGCACGCCCTGACCGGCGACTCGCACGTCGTCGGACCCGCCGGCCCCGGCCATCCGACGCCGGGCTGGTGGGACGGGATCGCCGGGCCCGGTGCCCCGATCGACACCACCAAGTGGTGCGCCATCGCCACCAATGTCCTGGGTGGCTGCCGCGGCTCGACGGGCCCGAGTTCGCTTGCGCGCGACGGCAAGCCGTGGGGTTCGCGGTTCCCGGCCGTGACGATCCGCGATCAGGTGGCCGCCGACGTGGCCGCGCTGTCCGCACTGGGGATCAACCAGGTCGCTGCGGTGATCGGCGGCTCGATGGGCGGTGCCCGGGCACTGGAATGGGCTATCGCCCAACCGGATTCGGTACGGGCGGCCCTGGTGCTGGCGGTGGGCGCGCGCGCCACGGCCGACCAGATCGGCACGCAGAGCACCCAGATCGCGGCCATCAAGGCCGACCCGAACTGGCAGGGCGGCGACTACTACGACACTTGCCGATCCCCGGACACCGGCCTTCAGATCGCGCGCCGGTTCGCGCACCTGACCTACCGCGGCGAGCTCGACCTGGACGGCCGGTTCGCCAACACCGCCCAGGGCGACGAGGATCCGCTCGACGGCGGACGCTATGCCGTGCAGAGCTACCTGCAGCATCAGGGCGAGAAGCTGCTCACCCGCTTCGATGCGGGAAGCTATGTGGCACTGTCCGATTCGCTGTCCAGCCATGATGTCGGGCGGGACCGCGGCGGCGTCGAGGCCGCGCTGCGCTCCTGCCCGGTTCCGGTAGTGGTCGGCGGCATCACCTCCGACCGGCTCTACCCGCTGCGCCTGCAGCACGAGCTGGCCCAGCTGCTGCCCGGATGCGACCGGCTGGACGTGATCGAATCCATCTGCGGCCATGACGGTTTCCTGATCGAGATGGAGGCCGTCGGCGAACTGGTGAGACGCACGCTCGAGTTGGCCGACCGGTGACCGAACGCTCCCTGTCGTTCGGAGCGCAAGCCGCTGCCTACGAACGGGGTCGTCCGTCGTACCCACCGGAGGCCATCGACTGGCTGCTGCCCGCCGGCGCGCGCGACGTGCTGGACCTGGGCGCCGGCACCGGCAAGCTGACCACCCGGCTGGTCGAGCGCGGGCTCAACGTGGTGGCCGTCGACCCGATCGCCGAGATGCTCGAGGTGCTCAGCGCGGCGCTGCCCCAAACGCCCGCGCTGCTCGGCACCGCCGAAGAAATCCCGTTGCCGGACAACAGCGTCGACGCGGTGCTGGTGGCCCAGGCCTGGCACTGGGTGGATCCCGAGCGCGCCATCCCGGAGGTGGCCCGGGTGCTGCGCCCAGGCGGGCGGCTCGGGCTGGTGTGGAATACCCGCGACGAACGGCTGGGCTGGGTCAAGGACCTGGGCGGGATCATCGGCCACGAGGACGACCCGTTCAGTCATGAGCTGTCGCTGCCGGCGCCGTTCGCCGATGTCGAACGTTTCCATGTCGAATGGACGAATTACCTTACCCCGCAGGCGATTGTCGACTTGGTGGCCTCGCGCAGCTACTGCATCACCTCACCGGCCGACGTGCGCACGAAGGTGCTCGACCAGGTGCGGGAACTGCTGGTGACCCATCCCGCCCTGGCGCAGACGCCGGGTGTGGCGCTGCCCTACATCACGGTGTGCGTGCGCGCGACGCTGAGCTAGCTGCAGCCGTCGGGCAGGTCAGCTGGTCCCCAGCGGGTCGATCGTCCACGCGGTGAACAACACCGAAGCCGCCACCGTCGCCGTCATCCCGAAGTCGAGCCCCTTGGAGCGCACCGCCAACAGGCCCGCCTGTTCGTCCGCCAGCGCCAGCCGCAGGCCGGCCGCCACCCCCACCCCGATACCGATCAACAACGCCCCGCGGCGCCAGAAGCCCGCTTCCACCAGGACGAACGCCGCCAGGAAGATCAGGACGACCACCAGGATCGGCCACTGCGAGCGGACCGCGGTTCGCAACGTCATCCGGAAAGTCCCGGCGACTCAACCCGTTCCACCACGTTGGTCAGCAGGAACGCCCGGGTCAGGGGCCCGACGCCGCCGGGGTTGGGCGAGACGTGCCCGGCGACGTCCCACACGCCGGGATGCACGTCGCCGGTGAGCTTGCCGTCGACCCGGCTGACCCCGACGTCCACCACGGCCGCACCCGGACGCACCATCTCCGCGGTCACCAGGTGCGGCACCCCGACCGCGGCGACGATGACGTCGGCCTGCCGGGTCAGCGCCGGCAGATCACGGGTTCCGGTGTGGCACAACGTGACCGTGGCATTCTCGCTGCGGCGGGTGAGCAGCAGGCCGAGCGGCCGGCCCACCGTCACACCCCGGCCGATCACCACCACGTGCGCGCCGGCGATCGGCACGTCGTAGCGGCGCAGCAGATGCACGATCCCGCGCGGCGTACAGGGAAGAGGTGACGCGACGCCCTTTCCGGAGCCGAGCACCAGCCGGCCCAGGTTGGTCGGGTGCAGTCCGTCGGCGTCCTTGTTCGGGTCGACGCGCTCCAGGGCGGCGTTCTCGTCGAGGTGCTTCGGCAGCGGCAACTGCACGATGTAACCCGTGCATTCGGGGTTGGCGTTGAGCTCGTCGATGGTCGCGTTCAGCTCCGCCGTGCTGATGTCGGCGGGCAGGTCGCGGCGGATCGAGTCGATGCCCACCTTGGCGCAGTCGGCGTGCTTGCCGCGGACGTAGGCCTGCGAGCCGGGGTCGTCTCCGACCAGGATGGTGCCCAGCCCAGGGGTACGGCCGGACGCCGTCAACGCGGCCACCCGCTCGGTCAGGTCGACGAAAATCTCGTCGCGCGTGGCCTTACCGTCCAGCACTATCGCTCCCACGGCAGTCATTCTGGCAGAGTCGCTGTTGTGAACACCCAGCCCGATGTGTTCAGTCCGGCCAAGCTCGGCCCGCTGACACTGCGCAACCGCATCATCAAGGCGGCGACCTTCGAGGCCGCGACCCCCGACGCCCTGGTCACCGACGACCTGATCAACTACCACCGCCGCCCGGCCGCCGGCGGGGTCGGCATGACGACGGTCGCCTACTGCGCCGTGGCGCCGGGCGGCCGCACCGACGGCTGGCAGATCTGGATGCGCCCCGAGGCCATCCCCGGCCTGCGCCGCCTGACCGACGCCGTGCACGCCGAGGACGCGGCCATCAGCGCGCAGATCGGGCACGCCGGCCCGGTGGCCAACGCCCGCACCAACAAGGCGACCGCGCTGGCCCCGGTGCGGTTCTTCAACCCGCTGTCGATGCGGTTCGCCAAGAAGGCCACCCGCGAAGACATCCAGGAGGTCACCGCCGCGCACGCCAACGCCGCGCGGCTGGCCATCGAGGCCGGCTTCGACGCCGTCGAGATCCACCTCGGCCACAACTACCTGGCCAGTTCGTTCCTGTCGCCGTTGATCAACCGCCGCACCGACGAGTTCGGCGGTTCGCTGGAGAATCGGGCGAAGGTGGCCCGCGGCGTCGTCCGCGCGGTCCGCCAGGAGGTGGGCGACCGGATCGCGGTGACGGCCAAGCTCAACATGGCCGACGGGGTACGTGGCGGTATCCCCATCGAGGAGTCGCTGCAGACCGCCAAGTGGCTCGAGGAGGACGGCGGCCTGGACGCCCTGGAGCTGACCGCCGGCTCCTCACTGCTCAACCCGATGTACCTGTTCCGCGGCGACGCCCCGGTCAAGGAGTTCGCCGGCGTGTTCAAGCCGCCGACCAGCTGGGGGATGCGGATGACGGGCAAGAAGTTCCTGCGCGCGTATCCCTACCGCGAGGCGTATCTGATGCGCGACGCCGAGAAGTTCCGCGCCGAGCTCAAGATGCCGCTGATCCTGCTCGGCGGCATCACCAACCGGGAGACCATGGACACCGCGATGGCGGCCGGCTTCGACTTCGTCGCGATGGGCCGCGCCCTGCTGGCCGAGCCCGACCTGCTCAACCGCATCCAGGCCGACTCGAGCGTGAAGTCGATCTGCGACCACTGCAACCTGTGCATGCCGACGATCTACAGCCACACCCACTGCGTACTCACGGGCGCTCCGGATCGCTGACGCCCAGGCCCGCGGCGGCCGCGACGACAGCGTCCCAGCTCGCGTCGAGCGGGTAGTCGGAGTGCTTGCGGGCCGGGAAGACGGGCTCGGTGAGAACCGGGTCGGGCAGCCAGAGTTCGTTGCCGAGACGGACGGCTCCCGGTTCGCGCACCGACGCCCGGACGGGAGCCGAGGTACGGCCGTCGACCGGCAGCACGGTGGCGCTGATCGCGGCATCCTCGGCACTGCGGTTCCAGGACAGCACCGGGCCGCCGACCATATCGGTGAACCGGATGAGGTTCAGCCAGCGCCCGCGCAGGAGGTACATGGCCGCCCGGTGGCTGCCGAAGCTCAGCATGTTCGGAAAACCGCGGCCATAAGCCCATTGCAGCTGCGAACCGTAGGTGACCAGACCGATCCGGTCCACCAGTGGGCAGCCCGTCTCGCACATCAGCCGCAGCGCGGTCGCATAAGTCAACAGCGAGCCCTGGCTGTGGCCGCACAGCACGATGCGAGTGTTGGGATAGTCGTCGGCCAGGGAGTGCACCCGTTGCACGAGGTCGACGATCGCGGTGCGGGCATAGCAGGGCGGGACGATCGGATGCCCTTCGGCCGGCCAGAACGACGCCAGATCCCAGAGCACACCCAGGCTGCGCCCGGCGCCGTCCGGCCTGCGGTAGGCCGCCCAGATCGAGGTCAGCAAACCGGCCAGAATCATGGCCAGCAGGAACATGCCGAAACCCTCCAGCATCGCCAGCCCGCCGCCGGGAACGTATCCGGACTGCGGGTTCCCGTGTCGCAGCCAGCGCCAGATCGGGAAGTCGGTCCGGTTCGTCGCCCACGCGCCGGCCACGGCGGCCACGACGATCACGCCGGCGACGATGCGCGCGGTCTTCTGGTTCAGGGTGGCGATGAACCAGGCGACTCCTTCCTCGGCGCCCTGCACCAGGGTCGCCACCGGGTTCGGCCGGCGGCGGGCATACGCGCCGCAACCCGCCAGGAACAACGACCCGAAGATGGCGGCTACCCCGAGCAGGCCCCACGTCATGCCGATGGCGTGATAGATCGCCGGCACCGCCGGACCCGGCGGACTCGCGCGCACCAACGGCGCGGGCAGGCAGCCGGTGGTCACACAGCCGCGCACCAGCTGCGTCGCACCGACGCCCAATCCCGCACCCAACAGGCAAGCCAGGCCGCAGACGACCGTTGTCGCGTTGCCCCACAACCAGATTCGGTAGACACGCGGAAGCTCTCGCAGTCCCCGGTAGTCGCGGAGTGACCGCCGGGCGACCACCGCCGTGGTGATCGCGGTGCTCACCCACAGTGCCGCCAGTGCGAATATCCATGCGGTGACCAGATTGTCGACGCCGATGTCGAGCGCGAAGAACCGCGTGTCGTCGGACCCCGCGGTCACGGAGTCGCCGGCGTTGAGCCGGGCGAGATACGGAAATAAGCCCGCCAAAGCCAGATTCGCGATGGCGACGATGCCCCAGAACCGCTGCCACCCGGGGTTTCCGAAGGCGGCGACCAGGACCCTTCCCCCGTGGGTGAACTGACCGCCGCTGCCGCGCGGGTCGTCGAGCACGGCATTCACCACGAGGGCCAGGAGGAGCAATGCCAGCGACACCCACCACGAAGCGGTTCGGGAACCGCCCGCCAATACCATTGCCGCAGCGGATATTGCGGCGATCCAGTGCAGGGTTCGAGCCGGCGCCGTCGACGACTCGGCCAGGAACTCGTCGAGCGCGATGCGCGCCGGCGGCATATCCCCTTTCGCGAATTCCGGGGTGGCCGCGGGGGAATCATCCAGTTTCCGGGCGGCCTGGCGCGCGGAAACGGCGGTGATCCGGCCGATCGCCAGAACCGGCACCACGATGACGGCGAGCACCGCGAGCACCCGGGCCAGCGGATGACGATGGAAGTACGCCGTCCAGCCGGTCGCCAGACACGGCGCCTCCCGGGCCAGGCACTGCACCCCGACGACGTCCGCGGCGATGACGGTCAGCTGCACCATGATCAGCACGGTCAAGGCGATGCCGGTGGTGCGGACCAGCGCTCGCAGGACGGCGACGGCGCGATCCCCGGCGGCACTCGATGTCGGCGGCACCATCCATTGCCCGAGGTTGACCAGGGCGAAGGGAAGCAGCACCGCCCACAGCGCCTGCTTGAGGCCACCGGAGGTCATCTTCCCCCAGTGGTAGCCCTCCCGGTACCGGGTATAGCGGTGACCGTCGACCACCAGGTCGTCGACGCGCGGGCGGGCGTTGCCCAGAACGTCGCAGGCCTGGAAGAACCGGCCCCGATCGTCGCCGCCGACCTGCACCACCATCCGGGCGTCCAGCATCGACTCCGGCGGCGTTCCGCTGACGCCGTGGGTCCGCAGTTCGATGACAGAGATGCCGCCGGTCTGCTCGATGCTCATATTTCCCCCCGCCGCCAAGCATGCCGCATGCTCAATTCAAGCAGGGGCGAACGTTAGAGTTGGGAACGATGAGTCGACCAGTCGCACCCGCTCTGACCGTTCGGTACGACGGGTCGCAGCGCACCTTCGCCGCCGGCCATGACGTCGTCGTCGGACGTGACCTGCGCGCCGACGTGCGTATCGCCCATCCGCTGATCTCCCGGGCGCATCTGCTGCTCCGGTTCGACCACAACCGCTGGGTCGCCATCGACAACGGTTCCCTCAACGGCGTGTTCGTCAACGGCCGCCGCGTGCCCGCCGTCGACGTCCACGACGGTCTCGCGCTCAACATCGGCAACCCCGACGGGCCGCAGCTGCGCTTCGACGTCGGCCACGCCACCGGGGCGGTGGGCCGGCCGCCGCAGACCACGGCCAGTCCGGCCACCACGGTGATCCCGTCGCCGCCACGGGTGTATCCCAGTGCGCCGCAGCCCGCGTACCCCAGCGCCCCGCAACCCGGGTATCCCCCCACCGGCGTGCGGCCGTCCGTGCCCGCGCCGTCCGTTCCGATGCCACCGCCCACGCCGGCCGCCGCCTCGGGCAACCTGCCCACCCAGATGGGACCGACCGCAGTGCCGCCGGACGGCGGCGACGGGTCCAACCTGGCGACCAGCATGCTCAAGATCCTGCGGCCGGGTAGGTCCGGGGACGTGCCGGAGGGTGCGATCAAGATCGGTCGCGCCACCGACAACGACATCGTCGTACCCGACGTGCTGGCCTCGCGCCACCACGCCACCCTGGTGCCCGCCGCAGACGGCTCGGCCGAGATTCTCGACGCCCGCAGCATCAACGGCACATTCGTCAACGGCCAGCGCGTCGACGCGGCCACCCTGCGCGACGGCGACGTCGTCACGATCGGCAACGTCGACCTCGTCTTCTCCGGCGGCACCCTGGTCCGCCGGTCGGAAACCGCGGCGGCCACCCGCACCGGCGGGCTGGAGGTGCACGGTCTGACGTGGACCATCGAGGGCGACAAGACGCTGCTGGACAACATCTCGGTGGACGCGCGGCCGGGCACGCTGACCGCGGTGATCGGGCCGTCGGGCGCGGGCAAGTCGACGTTCGCACGGCAGGTGGCCGGGCTGACGCATCCGACCAGCGGCAAGGTCACGTTCGAGGGCCACGACATCCACGCCGAGTACGCGTCGCTGCGCTCCCGGATCGGCATGGTGCCGCAGGACGACGTGGTGCACGGCCAGTTGACCGTCCACCAGGCGCTGATGTACGCCGCCGAGTTGCGGCTGCCGCCGGACACCACCCGGGCCGACCGGGAACAGGTGGTCGCGCAGGTGCTCGAAGAGCTCGAGATGATCCAGCAGGCCGACACGCGGGTGGACAAACTGTCCGGCGGGCAGCGCAAGCGGGCCTCGGTGGCCATGGAGCTGCTGACGGGCCCGTCGCTGCTGATCCTCGACGAGCCCACCTCCGGCCTGGACCCGGCGCTGGACCGCGCGGTGATGACGATGCTGCGGCAGCTGGCCGACGCCGGCCGCGTCGTTCTGGTGGTGACGCACTCGCTGACCTACCTCGACGTCTGCGATCAGGTGCTGCTGCTGGCCCCGGGCGGGAAGACCGCGTTCTGCGGGCCACCGGCCGACATCGGGCCGGCGATGGGCACGACGAACTGGGCCGACATCTTCAGCTCGGTGGCCGGCGACCCGGCCGGCGCGGCCGCACAGCATCTCGAGCGCAGCGGCCCGATGCCGCCGGCGCCGGAGGCCGCCACGCCCAGCGATCTGGGCACGCCCGCGAAAACCAGTCTGCTGCGGCAGTTTTCGACGATCGCGCGACGGCAGATGCGGCTGATCGTCTCCGACCGCGGCTACTTCGTCTTCCTGGCGATGCTGCCGTTCATCATGGGTGTGCTCTCGCTGTCGGTGCCCGGCGAGGTCGGCTTCGGCAGGCCGGACCCGATGGGTGCGGCCCCCAACGAGCCGGGCCAGATCCTGGTGCTGCTCAACGTCGGCGCGATCTTCATGGGAACCGCGCTGACGATCCGCGACCTGATCGGCGAGCGGGCGATCTTCCGCCGGGAGCAGGCGGTGGGACTGTCCACCACGGGCTATCTGCTGGCGAAAGTCATTGTGTACGCGACGTTTGCGGTCGTGCAATCGGTGATCGTCACCGCCATCACGATCTGGGGCAAGGGTGCCCCGACGCAGGGCTCGGTCGGGCTGGGCAACCCGACGCTGGACCTGTTCGTGGTGATGGCCGCGACCACCGTCGCCTCGGCCATGGTGGGCCTCGCCCTGTCGGCCATGGCAAAGTCCAACGAGCAGATCATGCCGCTGCTGGTGGTCGCCGTGATGAGCCAGTTGGTGTTCTCCGGGGGCATGATCCCGGTGACCGACCGCCTCGTACTGGACCAGCTGTCGTGGTTCACCCCGGCCCGCTGGGGCTTTGCCGCCTCGGCGTCGACGGTCGACCTGATCAACCTGGTGCCCGGGCCGCTGACACCCAAGGACGCGCACTGGGAGCACACGTCGTCGGCGTGGTGGTTCGACATGGCGATGCTGGCCGCACTGAGCCTCGGGTATCTGACGTTCGTGCGCTGGAGGATCCGGCTCCCCCGGGCCTGACTTCTCGGTCCTGCACTACTGGCCGTGCACGTCCAGACCGTGGGCGGCCGCGAACGCCAGCGCCTGCGCCAGATCCACCTTGGCGCCGCGCACCTTGGCCGTCGTCCAGAAGGTCGGGTCCAGCCGCGCACCGCGCAGGTCGGCGTCCTCGAACCGGGCGCCCGGCGTGCGGGCTCCGGTCAGGTCGGCGTCGCGCAGCACGGCCTTGCGCAGATCCGCCTCGACCAGCGACGCCTCGCGCAGCCGGCACCCGGACATGTCCACCCCACGCAGATCGGCCCCGCCCAGCACGGCCAGCGTGAAGTCGACCTCCTCGAACACCACCGGCCGCAACCGGCAGCCGGTGAAGACCGACCCCATCAGACTGCAACCCCGAAAGGTGCTGTGCCACAACGTGGTGCACTGGAACCTGCAATTCCGGAATGCGCTGCCGAGATGTTCGGACTCGGTCAGCCTCGCACCACTGAAGTCGCATTCGTCGAACACCACGCGCTCGGTGCGCAACCCGCTGAGGTCCTCGTCGCCGAAATCGTGTCCGGTAAATTCACGATCCGACCAGTCCATCGCGCAAAGCTATCAACCGGCACCGGGAAGGCCGCGCCTTGTTCAAGCTGATGTTCGTCTCGCCCCGGATCGCCCCCAACACCGGCAACGCGATCCGGATGGTGGCGGCCACGGGGGCCGAACTGCATCTGGTCGAACCGCTGGGATTCGATCTCTCCGAGCCCAAACTGCGCCGGGCCGGGCTGGACTACCACGACCTCGCCTCGGTGACAGTGCATCCGTCGCTGGACGCCGCGTGGCGGGCGCTGACGCCGGCGCGGGTGTTCGCGTTCACCGCGCACTCGGACACGTCGTTCGCCGAGATCGCCTACCGTCCCGGGGACGTCCTGATGTTCGGTCCGGAGCCGACCGGACTTGACGAGCAGACGCTGTCCGATCCACACGTCACCGCCCGGGTGCGGATCCCGATGCTGCTCGGGCGGCGCTCACTGAACCTGTCCAACGCGGCGGCGGTCGCGGTGTATGAGGCGTGGCGCCAGCAGGGGTTCTCCGGGGCGGTCTGACCCACAGCGCGACGGAACGGCGCGCGGCCGTCGTCGACAATCTCGGATTCAGTTGGTAGACCGGAGAACATGACTGAACAACCCAGCGATGCGATGTTCGAGGCGGCCTACCGGGGCGAGGCCCCCGACATGGGCCCCCGTCCACCATGGAGCATCGGTGAGCCGCAGCCTGAGATCGCCGCGCTGATCGCGGCCGGCCTTGTCCACGGCGACGTGCTCGACGCCGGCTGCGGCGAGGCGGCCACCGCGATCGACCTGGCCGAGCGCGGATTCACCGTGGTCGGCCTGGACCAGTCGCCGACGGCGATCGAACTCGCCCGCGCCGACGCGGCACGCCGGGGCCTGACCGATGCCACCTTCGAGGTCGCCGACATCAGCGACTTCGGCGGCTACGACGGGCGGTTCGGCACCATCATCGACTCGACCCTCTTCCACTCGATGCCTGTGGAGCTGCGGGACGGTTACCAGCGCTCGATCGTGCGGGCCGCCGCGCCCGGCGCGTCGTACTTCGTCCTGGTCTTCGACAAGACGGGCATGTCCGGCGACGGCCCGGTCAACGCCGTCGACGAGGCGGAACTGCGCGACGCGGTCAGCCCGTACTGGACCATCGACGAGATCCGCCCGGCCCGCATCCACGGCCTGATGCCGCCGAACTTCGCCGAGGCGTTGGGACCGTTCGTCGGCGCCGATGTTCGCGACGAGCCGAACGGCCGCAAGTCCATACCGGCCTGGCTGCTGTCCGCGCACCTCGACTGAATCACCAGGGCTGGTTCCACTTCGACGGCTCCGCGATCTACCTCTACGCGATGCCGGCGGCGGGATCGTGGTGGTCGCCGGCACCGCGCACGTCGAGGCCGAGGGCGTCGACTTCCGCAACGACCCTGCGTACTGGGCCAAGTCCGCCGCCGCCGCCGAACGATCCGGATTGACCGACGTGGTGAACCAGTACGGCACCCGGATCCGCATCGAAACGGCTTGGGGCACACCGGGTTAGCGCCTGCGAGCGTGCGCAGAATCCCGCCTAGCGCGGCGTGTCGGCGTACCAACACGCACGCTCGCGGGGAAACCGGAACCGCTCGCTAACGGAAGTCGCGGGAGCGGGTGCCCACCCGCATGTCGATGCGGCGCATCACGTCGGCGACGACGGTGACCGCACCGCTGGCATTCTGCACGATGCCACGCACCACCAGCGCCGGCGCCGTCTGCGCGAGCCTGCGGTGCCGCGACCAAACCCCCTGCGAACACAGCACATTGACCATGCCGGTCTCGTCCTCGAGGTTCATGAACGTCACACCCTGTGCCGTGGCCGGCCGCTGACGATGCGTGACCGCCCCGGCCACCAGGACCCGGGTGCCGTCGCGCACCGCCGGCAGTTCGGCGGCGGGCACCACTCCGAGCGCCTCCAGGTCGGCCCGCAGGAACTGGGTGGGATAGCTGTCCGGCGAGATGCCGGTGGCCCACACGTCGGCGGCGGCCAGTTCCAGCTCGCTCATCCCGGGCAGGGCCGGCACGTGCGACGACGTCCCGACGCCGGGCAGTCGGTCCACCCGCTCGTTGGCGGCCGCCCCCGCCGCCCACAGCGCCTGGCGCCGGTCGACGCCGAAGCAACCGAGTGCGCCCGCGGTGGCCAGCGCCTCCGTCTGCGGCACCGTCAGCTGCAACCGGCCGGTCAGATCCAGCAGGGACCGGAAAGGCCCGCACGCGCCTCGTTCTTCGACCAGTCGCTGCGCCAGGTCGTCGCCGATATGCCGGACCGCGGCCAGCCCGAGCCGGACCTCGGCACCGGCATTCTCCAGCGTGGCGTGCGCCAGGCTGGCGTTGACATCCGGCCCGTGCACCACGACACCGTGCCTGCGGGCGTCGGCCACCAGTGACTGCGGCGAGTAGAACCCCATCGGCTGAGCCCGCAGCAGCGCCGCGCAGAAGGCGGCGGGATGGTGCAGTTTGAGCCACGACGAGTAGAACACCAGCGACGCGAAGCTGAGCGCATGGCTCTCGGGGAAACCGAAATTGGCGAAGGCTTCCAGCTTCTCGTAGATACGGTCGGCCAAGTCGCCCTCGATGCCGTGCAGTTCACGCAGTCCGTCGTAGAACCGGCCACGCAGTCGGCGCATCTTCTCCGTCGACCGTTTGGAGCCCACGGCCCGGCGCAACTGATCGGCCTCGGCCGGACTGAACCCGGCGCAGTCGACCGCCAGTTGCATCAGCTGCTCCTGGAAGAGCGGAACTCCCAGGGTCTTTCGCAGCGCCGGTTCCATCGAGGGATGGTCGTAGACCACCGGGTCCAGCTTGTTGCGGCGGCGGATGTAGGGATGCACCGAGCCGCCCTGGATGGGGCCCGGTCGGATCAGCGCCACCTCGACCACCAGGTCGTAGAACACCCGGGGTTTCAGCCGCGGCAGGGTGGCCATCTGCGCGCGTGACTCGACCTGGAACACCCCCACCGAATCGGCGCGCTGCAGCATCTCGTAGACGGCCGGTTCCGCGAGATCCAGCTTCGCGAAGTCGACGTGCAGCCCCTTGTGCTCGGCCAGCAGGTCCACCGCGTAGTGCAGCGCCGAGAGCATGCCCAGGCCGAGCAGATCGAATTTCACCAAACCTATTGCCGCGCAGTCGTCCTTGTCCCACTGCAGCACGCTGCGGTTCGCCATGCGCGCCCACTCCACCGGGCACACATCGGCGATCGGACGGTCGCAGATCACCATGCCACCGGAGTGGATGCCCATGTGCCGGGGCAGGTTGGCGATCTCCCCGGCCAGTTCGACCACCGGTTCCGGGATGCCCTCCACATCGGGTGAGTCGGCCAGCCCGTTCCAGCGGCTGATCTGCTTGCTCCAGGCGTCCTGTTGGCCCTGCGAAAAGCCCAGTGCGCGAGCCATGTCCCGCACGGCACTGCGGCCGCGGTAGGTGATGACGTTGGCCACCTGGGCGGCGTACTCACGGCCGTACCGGTCGTAGACGTACTGGATGACGTGCTCGCGCAGATCCGATTCGATGTCGATGTCGATGTCCGGCGGCCCGTCGCGGGCCGGGGACAGGAACCGCTCGAACAGCAGGTCGTTGGCGATCGGATCGACCGCGGTGATCCCCAGCGCGTAGCAGACCGCGGAGTTGGCCGCCGACCCCCGGCCCTGGCACAGGATGTCGTTCTCCCGGCAGAACCGGGTGATGTCGTGCACCACCAGGAAATAGCCCGGGAAGTTCAGGGCGGCGATGACGTCGAGTTCACGTTCGATCTGGGCGTAGGCCGTCGGGGCGCCGCCCCGCGGACCGTAGCGGTCGGCCGCACCGACCAGCACCAGCTCACGCAGCCAGCTGTCCTCGGTGTGCCCGGCGGGAGTATCGAAGGGGGGTAACCGGGGGGCGATCAACTGCAGACCGAACGCGCACTGCTGCGCCAATTCGGCTGCGGCGGTGACGACTTCGGGACGGTTGGCGAAAATCCGCGCCATCTCCTCCCCCGAGCGCAGGTGCGCACCGCCCAGCGGGGCCAGTCTGCCGACAGCCTCGTCGAGGGACTGCCGGGCCCGAATGGCGCTCATCGCCATGGCCAGCCGTCCCCGCGACGGCGCCGCGAAGTGGGCGGCGGTGGTGGCGACCGGGCCCAACCCGAAACGTCCCGCCAGTTCGGCCAGTGTCGCGTTGCGTTCGTCGTCGAGTGGATGACCGTGGTGGGTGAGTTCGACGCTGACCCGCCCGGCGCCGAACCGGTCCACCAGATCCGCCAGCGCCGCGGCGGCGGCTTCCGGGCCGCCGTCGGAAAGCGCTTGGCGGACATGACCTTTACGACATCCGGTGAGGATCTGCCAGTGTCCGCCGGCGGCCTCGGTGAGCGCGTCGAGATCGTAGCGCGGCTCACCCTTCTGGCCACCGGCCAGATGGGCGGCGGCCAGTTGCCTCGACAACCGCCGGTATCCCTCGGGGCCGCGGGCCAGGACCAGCAGATGCGGGCCGGGCGGGTCCGGCACCCCCGCCCGGGCGCCGCCGCCGAGGCACAGCTCGGCGCCGAACACCGTCGCCATGTCGAGTTCGCGGGCCGCCTCGGCGAACCGGACCACGCCGTAGAGACCGTCGTGATCGGTGAGCGCGATGGCCCTCAGATCCAGCCGCGCGGCCTCCTCGACGAGTTCCTCCGGGGTGCTCGCCCCGTCGAGGAAGCTGTAGGCCGAGTGCGCGTGCAGCTCCGCGTACGGGACCGCCGAGGGGACGACGGGCGCGACCGGCGGGCGATAGTGGGCACGCTTGCGCGACCAGGCCGGGCTGTCGCCGCCGTCACCGTGCGGCGCGGCGCCCGACGGCCTGCTCTCCAGCACGCGCTGCATCTCGGCCCAGCTCGGCGGCCCGTTATGCCAACCCATGCCGACATGCTATCGAACATATGTTCCCACGATGGTCGGACCGTCGCAAAGCTCCCTACGGCGTGGTCCGGTCGATGACGCGCACGACTTCCTGAAGCGGGTCGGAGGTGGTCGCGATCTCCCCGGCATAGGGGTGCGACAGTTCCAGGATCAGGAACAGGTTGGCCGCGACGACCAGCCCGACGACCACCACCATCGGGTAGTGCATCCGGCGTTCCTCGACGCCGTAGATGACCGCCGTGCCCAGCACCAGCGCACTGGTCAACAAGATCACCGCCCACAGCGGCCACGGCGGCCCGGTGTCTTCCCGCGCGGTCAGCAACCGCACGGTGCGGGCCTGGCTGACCTTGTCCAGATTGGACAACGACGATGCGACCATCGCCTGTTGGGTGTCGTTCGCGGGCCGCAGCTGCTCGTAGGTGGTACGAAGCTGCGCCAGGGCGGCGTCGACGGCCGGTGAGCGGGCACCGCGGCCCTGGCTCCATTCCCCGATCGCGGTGTGCGCGTAGTCGGCCAGGCTGCTGCGGATCCGTTCGGCATCGGCCTTGTCGAAACGGGTTGCGTCGCTGGCCATCTGGACTGCTGCGGCACCCTCGGCGCGGGCGTTGGCGTCAGCGGTGTTGATCTGCCCCCACGTCGCGGACACCACGAACCCGATGAAGAACGCATAGACGAAGCCGATGAACCCGTAGGTGAACTTCAGGACGTCGTTGTGCTCATCGCCGGTCAAGCCCGGAAATCGGCGCCGAACCACCATCGACGCCAACACCGCGCCACCGGCGACCACAACCATCAAACCGACCATGACCAGCCCCGCGGGGACATGATCGACAATCCAGCGGCTCACCACAGACTCCCCTCACCACCGTCCACATCGCCGGGCTAATCGGACTGTAGGGGCCGGCGTCCGTCTGTCGTCGTGCGTTGGCCAGATTGTCCGCGACCCGCGAACTCGACGCGATCGCCGCGCAGCGCCGCCTGCCCATGGTGGCACTGCCCCGAGTACACCCTGGTCGGCGCGCACGGCCCCGACAACCGGGTCTCCCTCATGCTGCCGCTGCTGCCGGTGGACCGGGCCAATCCCCTCGACCAGTTGCGCATCGTGCACCGCAGGATGACCAGGGCGAAGTCCAGCGGCCAGAAACAGGCCGGCAGCTCGGCCCTGGACGCGGCGGGCGCCATCCCCTTCCCGCTCACGGCCTGGACCGTGCGTACCCTGACCCGCCTGCCGCAACGCGGTGTCGTCACCGTGGCCACCAACGTCCCGGGACCACGCGATCAGCTGAAACTGCTGGGCCGCAACATGACCCGAATGTACCCGATCCCACCGATCGCCCTGCGGGTGCGCATCGGAATCGGAATGCTCAGCTACGGTGACGAATTCACGTTCGGCATCGTCGCCGACTACGACAGCGCACCCGACGTCGACGTGCTCACCGACGGCATCGAGCGGGCGATCAGCCGCCTGACCGAGCTGGCCGGGCGGCCTCGAGCAGCAGCCGGCGCTCGGCCGCGGCGACCACCCGCCGCGTCGACTCGGCGGCATCCGGATTCACCGAGATCGAGGTGATACCCAGCTCCACGAGACGCTCGGCGAACGGCGGATCGGTCGACGGGCGCTGCCCGCACAGCGACGATGTGATGGCGTGTCGGCGCGCGGTGGCGACGATCCGGCCGATCGCGTCCAGCACGGCCGCGTCGGCCTCGTCGAACACCTCGGCGCAGATCTCCGAGTCACGGTCGACCCCGAGCATCAGCTGCGTCAGGTCGTTGCTGCCGATCGACACCCCGTCGATCCCCATGCCGATGTACTCCGGCAGCCAGTGCACCACCGACGGCACCTCGGCCATCACCCACCGATGCAGGCCCCGCTGACGTCCCAGCGGACTCGCGTCGACCAGCGACAGACACTCTTCGAGTTCCCACTTCGTCCGCACGAAGGGAATCATCAACCCGAGGTTGGGGCTGGACTCCCGAATCCGGGCCAGCGCACGCAATTCCAGCGCGAACAGTTCGGGTTCCTTGATGTAGCGGAAGCAGCCGCGGTACCCGATCATCGGGTTGTGCTCGACGGGTTCATAGGCCTCGCCGCCGGTCAGCGTGCGGAACTCGTTGCTGCGAAAGTCGGTGGCGCGGTAGATGACCGGCCGCGGCGCGAAGGCGGCGGCGATGCGCCCCACCGACGTGACCAGCGCCGACACCAGCGCCTCACTCTCATCGTGGGCGATCAGGTCGTGCGGGTGTCGTCCGCCGAGCGCCTCGGTCAGGATGAACTCCGCCCGCAGCAGCCCGACGCCGTCAACGTCTTGTGCGGCAACCTTTTCCGCACTGTCGGGCATCGCCAGGTTCACGTAGATCTTGGTGGCGGTCACCTCCGAGCGCAGCGCGGCGGGCGCGGCCGGTTCGGCCACGACGACCGGCGACGCGGCCAGCGACCCCGCGCGGACCTGCCCGTGCGTCCCGTCCACGACGACGGACGCACCGGCGACGAGGTCGGTGGTCGCGGTGCGCGCCCCGACGACGCAGGGCACGCCGAGTTCCCGGGCGACGATCGCGGCATGGCAGGTCATCCCGCCGTTGTCGGTGACGATCGCCGAGGCGCGGCGCAGCGTGGGCAGCCAGTCCGGGTTGGTCATCGGCGCGACGAGCACCTCACCGTCGACCAGGTCGCGCCCGTCCTCGGGGTTGCGCAGGATGCGGACGGCGCCGCTGGCCACGCCCGGGGCGGCCGAGAGTCCGCGCGCCAGAACCGATCCCGCGGACGGTGTGGCCGCACCGAGGGTGGTCACCGGCCGGGCCTGAACCAGCCAGATCGCCTCGCCGGCCACGGCCCATTCCAGGTCCTGCGGACAGCCGTAGTGACGCTCGACGTCGCGCGCGAGTTCGGCGACCCGCCGCAGGGTGTCCTCGTCGAGCACGCGGGCGTCGGCGAGTTCGGGGCTCAGGTCTTCCTGCCGGTCGCGCCCGTCGGGCCCCTGCACGATCCGGAAGTCCTGGTGCCCGACGCGGACGTCGAGGACGCGCAACGATTCCTTTTCCACCACATAGGTGTCCGGCGTGACGAGACCCGAGACCACCACCTCGCCGAGCCCCAGCGCCGCCTCGATCACCACACGGTCGCGTGCGCCGGTACTCGGGTCGGCGGTGAACGCCACACCCGAGCGTTCCGAGGCCACCATCCGCTGCACCACCACGGCCATCGCGGGGTCGGCGGTGAAGCCCCGGCTGGCGCGGTAGGCGATCACGCGGGATCCGAACAACGACATCCAGCACGCGAGCACCGCCTCGATGAGTTCGTCGTCGCCGCGAATGTTGGTGAGCGTGCGGTTCATTCCGGCGAACGAGGCGTCCCGACCGTCCTCGCCGGTCGCCGAGGACCGTACGGCCACCACCTCCGCGGCCCCCAACCCGTGGTAGGCGGTGAGGATCTCGGCGCGCACGTCGTCGCCGACTCCGGCAGCGCCGACGATGTCCTGCAGCCGGCGCGACAGGTCGTCGAGCTTGTCCGGTTCGGATGCCGCCGCCAGCGCATCGCGGTGCATGGCCGCCAGCTGCGCGTCGACGCCGGCCGCCCGCATCGAGTCGCGGTAGCCGTCGCGCAGCAGCACGAAACCCGGCGGCACCGGCAGCCCCGCCGACACCATCTCGCCGAGGTTGGCGCCCTTGCCGCCGGCCTCCTCGGCGTTGGCCAGCCCCAGCTTGGAGAATTCCGCAACCCGATCCACCGTGCCCATGGCTTCATCATCCGCGTGGCCCGTCGGCCGCACAGCCGAACTTCGATATCGAGTCGAAAACCGAAGTTCCCTGCGACCTGAGGACTTCGGGCACTTGCCAGCGGCACCCGGACGGTGTTCGGTTAGCGACATGGCAGGTACGTCCAAGCCCGCCGCGGGCGCAGGCCAACACCCCCGCCGGCTGTTCCGCGACCGCCGCGAAGCCGGCCGCGTCCTGGCCGGCCTGCTCACCGCCTACCGTGGCAACCGCGATGTGGTGGTGCTCGGGCTGGCCCGCGGCGGCGTCCCGGTGGCATTCGAGGTGGCCAAGGCGCTGGGGGCGCCGCTGGACGCCTACATCGTCCGCAAACTCGGGGCGCCCGGTCATGAGGAATTCGCCGTCGGAGCGCTGGCCAGCGGCGGGCGCATCGTGCTCAACGATGACGTGGTGCGCGGACTCGGGGTGAGCCCGGCGCAGCTGCGCGAGATCGCCGAGCGCGAAGGTCGCGAGCTGGAACGCCGGGAGGCCACCTACCGCGGCGGCCGGCCGCCGCTGGATGTCGCGGGCAAGACGGTCATCCTGGTCGACGACGGCCTGGCCACCGGTGCCAGCATGCTGGCCGCGGTCACCGCGCTGCGTGACTCGAACCCCGCCCAGATCGTCGTCGCCGTCCCCGCGGCGCCGGAATCGACGTGCCGGGAGTTCGCCGGACTGGTCGACGACGTGGTGTGCGCGTCGATGCCCACACCGTTCCTGGCGGTCGGCGAATCGTTCTGGGACTTCAGTCAGACCAGTGACGACGAGGTGCGCACGCTGTTGACGACGCCGACGGTCGGGGTGGCCAGGCCCGGCTCGGGTTCGGTCGAGTCGCCGGCGCTGGCCGTCAGCGCCGCCGCCGTCGACGCCCCCGGCGGGGTGCCGTCCGCCGAGGTTCTCGACGACCTCGTCGGCGACGCCCGCATCGTCCTGATCGGCGAGAGTTCGCACGGCACCCACGAGTTCTACGCGGCCCGCGCCGAGATCACGAAGTGGCTGATCGAGCACAAGGGCTTCACCGCGGTGGCGGCCGAGGCCGACTGGCCGGACGCCTACCGGGTGAACCGGTTCGTGCACGGCCTGCCCGGTGACGACTCGGCGGACGAGGCGCTGTCCGGGTTCCAGCGCTTCCCGGCCTGGATGTGGCGCAACGACGTGGTGCGCGATTTCATCACCTGGCTGCGCCGGCACAACTCAGGCCAGGACCGCCCGGTGGGGTTCTTCGGCCTCGACCTCTACAGCCTGCATCGCTCGATGGACGAGGTCATCGGCTACCTCGATCGCGTCGACCCGCCGGCGGCCACCCGGGCCCGCGCCCGCTACGCGTGTTTCGACCACGCCTCACCCGACGACGGCCAGGCCTACGGGTACGCGGCCGCGTTCGGGGCGGGACGCTCGTGCGAACAGGAGGCGGTGGCGCAACTGGTCGACGTGCACCGCAACGCGGTCCACTATCTGAACCTCGACGGCCTGGTGGCCGAGGACGAGCTGTTCTGCGCGCAACAGAACGCCCGCACGGTCCGCAACGCCGAGGAGTACTACCGCCAGATGTTCCGCGGCCGCGTCACCTCGTGGAACCTGCGCGACAGGCACATGGCGCAGACCCTCGACGCACTGCTGTCCCACCAGGACCGCCACCGCAGCGCTCCTGCCGGCGCGCGAATCGTGGTGTGGGCGCACAACTCCCACGTCGGCGACGCGCGTGCCACGGAGGTCGGCGGTGACGGTCAGCTGACACTGGGGCAACTGGCCCGCGAGAAGTACGGCGCGGACTGCCGGCTGATCGGCTTCTCGACCTACAGCGGCACCGTCACCGCGGCCAGCGAATGGGGCGGCGACGCTTTCCTGAAGACGGTGCGGCCCGCGCTGCCCGGCAGCGTCGAGGAACTGTTCCACGAAACGGGCCGGGATGCCTTCCTGGTCGCCATGCACGACGGCGGACCGGCCGCCGAGGCGTTGGAGGTCGTCCGGCTCGCGCGGGCGATCGGGGTCATCTACCTGCCGGAGACGGAACGCCAGAGCCACTACTACCACGTGCGGCCGGCCGATCAGTACGACGCGATGATCCACATCGAACGCACCCGTGCGCTGCAGCCGCTGGAGCCGACGAGCACCTGGGTCGAGGGCCAGACCCCGGAGACCTACCCGACCGGGCTGTGATCGCCTCGCGCCACGATGACGGGCACCTTGGCGGCCTGCACCACCGAGGAGGCCACCGAGCCCAGCAGCATCCCGGCGAAGCCACCCCGGCCGTGGCTGCCGACGACGATCAGCTGGGCGTTCTCCCCCGCCTTGACGACGGCGTTCGCCGGTCGCGACCACTCCACCACCCGGTTCACCCGGACGTCCGGATAGCGTTCCTGCCAGCCGGCCAGACGCTCGGCGAGGACCTCGCCGCCGCGTTGTTCGAGCTTGTCCCAGTCGGCGCGGGGCACCTCCACGAGGTCGGTGTCACTGACCGCGTGCACGGCGATCAGGTCGACCTTTCGCCACGACGCCTCGTCGAACGCGATCCCGGTGGCCCGGTCGGAGGCCGGTGATCCGTCGATCCCGACGACCACCGGCGCCGAAGCCGGCATGGCGGCCGCCAGGTCTTCGTCGCGGATGACGGCGACGGGGCAGTGCGCGTGGCGCACCAGGCTGGAGCTGACCGAGCCGAGGATGGCGCGCCCCAGTCCCCCGCGGCCGTGGGAGCCGACGACGATCATCGACGCTTCGTTGCTCAGGTCGACCAGCGTGGCCACCGACGGCCCGTCGATCTGCTCGGTGCTCACCTGCACGCCCGGCGCCGCGTCCCCGGCGGCCCGGGCGGCCTTGTCCAGGATGTCGGCGCCCAGTTTCTCTTCCCACTGCGCGTAACCCGGCGGGACCGCCAGTTCGGGCCAGAACATCATGCCGGGCGTGACGACGTGCACCAGGCGCAGCGGGATGTTGCGCGGGCCCGCCACCCGGGCCGCCCAGTCCACCGCAACCCTGGCGCAGGCGGAACCGTCAACGGCGACGAGAATGGACATCTTCAGACTCCTTCCGGCCTCTGTCCCACCCTATTGCCGCCGCACCGCGGTCGGTAAGGGCCTTAAGGCCACTGTTCGGGCTCACCACGGTCACCGGACGGCCCGGCGGTACAGCCGGGTCGTCTCGTCGACGAGCTCGGCGATGGGCCGGCTGGTGTCGACGCGATGCGCGCCCGGCCAGGCAGCGCCGGCCGGCAGGGCCGCGGCGAGCTCGGCGGTGGCGTCGGAGGTGCTGCCGACCCGCGCGGCGATGCGCTGCTGCGCGGCGGCGAGCGGGACCTCGCACACGCACTCGACGAACGGCGCCCCCGTGCGGGACGCGAGTTCGCGCGCCGCGGCCCGCTGGGCGCCGTCGCGCCAGGTGCCGTCGAGGATCACCGGCAAGCCGGCCGACAGCGCCGCTTCGGCGCGATTCAGCACTTCGCGATAGACCGCGGCGACCTTGTCCGGCGCGTAGAGTCCCGCGTCAACACTGCCCGGCTGCCCCTCCAGCACTCCGGTCGCCACCAGTTCCCTGCGTACGTCGTCGGTCGAGATAACCACGGCTCCAACGCTTTCCGCCAGACCCCGGGAGACCGTCGTCTTGCCGGTGCCGGGGCCACCGCCGACCAGCACCAGCCGCGGGATCGCCGCTTGCAGGTGCTCGCCGGCGATGCGCAGATGCCGCTCGGCGTTCGCGGCCACCTCCGGGTGGCCCTGTTCGACCCGGATGCACTCCACCTTGGCGCGCACCACGGCCCGGTAGGCGATGTAGAAGTCGGCGAGCGAGGCCGGCGCCGGGTCGTCGGCGCACGCGCGGTAGTCGGCGATGAACCGCTGCGCCAGGTCCGGCCGGCCCAGGAACTCCAGGTCCATCGCGAGGAACGCGGCGTCGTCCATCCCGTCGACGAAGCGCAGCCGGTCGTCGAAGTCCAGGCAGTCCAGCAACATCGGGCCGTCTTCGGACCAGAAGATGTCGTCGGCCAGCAGGTCGCCGTGGCCGTCCACGATGCGCCGGTCGGCGATGCGGGCGGCGAACAGGTCATGGCGGCCGGCCAGGTAGCGCGCGCTCAGCGCGGACACCAGATCGAGCTCGTCGCCCGGGAGAACCGAGCCGGCGTAACGGCGCATGTCGCCGATGCTCTCCTGCCACAGTTGGGCCAGCGCGGCCGGCGTTGCGGCGGCGTCCACCTCGGGCCCGCCACGAGCCGTGGCGTGGAAACGCGCCAGAACCTCTGCCACCGAACGCAATTCGGTGGCGATGGTGGCCGCGGCGAGCCGGTTGGACAGCCGCGCGGTGTCCGGGTAGCGACGCATCACCAACACGGGTTCGCGTTCGTCGGGACCGGGGCCGCTCAGATGCGCGATGCCCAGATAGGCGGCCGGGGCCAGCCTGCTGTTGAGTTCGACCTCCCGGGCGCAGGCCCGCTCACGCAATTCCACCGTGGAGAAATCCAGGAACTCGGTGCGCACCGGCCGCTTGGTCTTGTAGGCGCGATCCCCCACCAGCACGACCAGGCCGCTGTGGGTCTCGCGGACCTCGGGCGGCTGGGCGGGGGCCGGTTCGGAGCTCATCACGACCCAGTCTCCCCGATGCGGGCTTCCGCGTCAGCAGTCGTTCGTCCCGCCCGGCCGGGGACCAATTACTCTGCGCCGCCGGCGCCGCTCGGGCCATCATAGAAAGATGCCGGCAGCCGCTGCTGACACCGAACTGATCAGGACCGCCGTGACACTGGCGTCACGGGCGCCATCGCTGCACAACACCCAGCCGTGGCGGTGGGTGGCCGCCGGCGGGCGGTTGCATCTGTATCTCGATCGCGCCCGGATCGTGCGCAACACCGACACCGGCGGCCGGGAGGCGGTGATCGCCTGCGGCGCGATGCTCGATCATCTGGTGACCGCGATGGCCGCCGCCGGCTGGTCCGCCGACGTCGACCGGTTTCCCGACCCCGCCGACGGCGCGCACCTGGCCACCGTCGCATTCACCCGGCCGAGCGGGATCACCCCGGCCCACCGCCGGCGCGCCGACGCGATCCTGCGCCGTCGCACGGACCGGCTGCCGTTCCTGGCTCCGCCGGGCTGGGCGGTGCACGAATCCGGTCTGCGCGCGGCGGTGGAGTCGGACGCCACGTCGCTCGACGTGCTGGCCGGCGAACTGCGCGGCGAACTCGTCGAGGCGTCGGCGCTGACCGAGTCCGCGCAACGCCTCAACAGCGGCTATCAAGCCGAATTGGATTGGTGGACAGCACCGTTCGAATACATCGAAGGCATTCCCCGCAGTTCGCTGATGTCCGTTCAGGAAACCGGACGCGTCACCGTCAACCGCACGTTTCCCGCCGGGGGCCGCCGGCACCGCCGCGCGCACATCGACGCCGACCAGGCCGTCATCCTGGTGCTCTCCACTCCGCAGGACACCTATCGGGACGCGTTCAGTTGCGGCGAGGCGCTCTCGGCGGTGCTGCTGGAATGCACGGCCGCCGGGCTGGCGACGTGTCCGGTCACGCACGTCACCGAGATCCCGTCGGCGCGGGCGGTCGTCGGTGCGATGCTGGCCCGTCCGGCGGTGCCCCAGGTGCTCATCCGGGTCGGACGCACACCCGAGTTCGAGGAGACGCCGCCCATGACCCCGCGCCGCGACATCGCCGACATCCTGACGGAGGGGCCATGCTGAGCGTGCTTCGCCGGGTTCTCAGCTACCGGATCAGCATCGAGGGGCTGATCGAACTGGCCCTGTGGATGGCGATCCCGCACGTGACCATCGGCGTGATCTGGGCATTCCTGCATCCCGGTCAGGTACAGCAGTACCAGGCCCGACTGGAGATGCTGGTACCGGCGGGCGCGGACCTGATCGCGTTCGGACTGACCGCCGGCCTGTGGCCGTTCC